>Ga0068857_100000872_pt1 | contig 22710 bp, 30 predicted proteins | sample KBSCornC72_FD_66591 | JGI IMG/M metagenome (GOLD analysis project Ga0068857, IMG submission 66591) | Corn rhizosphere microbial communities from Kellogg Biological Station, Michigan, USA - KBS Corn C7-2 | ecosystem: Host-associated > Plants > Roots > Rhizosphere > Soil ...
GGATAGAATGACTTGCGCCAGGAACGACCCTCGAGATAGAAGACACAGTGAGTACCCTTCCAATTGGTGTACTCCTTCTTCATGCTGTTGAGTATCAGATGTAAGCTCATGCCGACCATACTGTCGATGCCCAACGCTGGATTGGTCATGTGTAGCATGCGGTGGAATAAGTTGTATCCGTCGGTATGTATAAAGGTGTGGCTCATGCGTAATTGTAATATTTTGCTAGTTGAACGTCAACAAATGTAGTCTTCAATCTCCGGATTATTGCGCTCATAGATATACGCCAGGGCAAGCATTATAGCCTTACCCAAGTCTTTATCTGAGATAACCTTATACTCTTTCGGAAAGGTTATCTCCCAAGAGCCCGGAAAATGTTTATAGTATTGCTGATTGAATTTTAGGAGGACATCCTGATCAGTAAGGCCTTCACGATGGATCTCCATCAGTGTACAGCCATCGTAGAATGTCAGGAAAGTACGGATCTGCCCGGACTCGGTTTTCTGGATTTCAAAGGTGTTTCCGGCCATGTTCGCCTCGCACTTGATCCCACTCCTTTGGATGCATGCGCCAATAAACAAGGTTGGCTTTATTAGACTTCAACCCGACGCGGCGTTCAAATACGCGCTCGCTACGCGGATGAATATGGCTATTGCATCCCGGAGTAGGATACCACTTAAAGCAGAGTTTCTCGCGTGGAGTGAACTTGCAGTGAACACGATACTTGAACGCTTTGTAAGTTTTACGTTCCCAAAAAATAGACATTATTTGTAGATCCTTTTGCCGTTAGCTGCGGGCGGCGTTGCGCCCTCCCAGCGCTTCATGGTCTCCAGGTTGGCGTCGGCATCCGCATTGAAATTCCCTGTTCCGTCGAATTCCTGTAATGCAACGTTCTTGGAGATTTCCATAAACCACTGATTAACAATATGGTCTGGAGTTGGGCCAACATAACCGGCTTTCTTGAGTTCTTCAACAAAGAATTCATTCCAGTCAAGTTCAAATGCTCCTTCGAGCATTTTGTCGCCACCAAATTCCATGTTAAGCACTGTTACCCACGGTTCTCCTTTGGCTGTTGCTACTTGCTTCTCATATTCAGTTTGGTTAATCACGCCTTCGCGATGATCTAATTCCAACGCTGCGAGTGCTCTTTGTTTATCATCCTTAATTAAGTCAACCAACGCACGATTATATTCTTCTTGCGTCATTCTTCCGAATTCGAGTTCTAAGTCTAACATCTTTTTGTCAAAGTCGTCAGGCTTCAAATCTGGTTGCTTAATCTCCAGCAATCTCTTTTTAAGCTCGTAGCCTTCTAGCTCGTATTCAGCTTGGGCGATAGCTCTTGTGGTTCCTTTAAGGCCCCAGTGGCCTGGTAATGATCCAAATGGTAATTTAGGCATATTTATGTCCATGTGTTAATGTAAATGCTAGGCAATCTTCTTGAGTTTCAAACACAAGAACTATGATAGGTTTTGGTTGCCCGTTTACGGATTCATATACAACATCTATCTCAGATCCTGGCGCAAGTTTGACAATCTCATCTCGATTTTTTGCGTCAATATTTAGCCCAGAAAATCTGGTTCGGAAAACCCTGTGCTTAAATGACTCTGGAATATTCATCTGTCATCCCCATTGTAACTTGAAAACTACAGCATCTTCTGGGTTCTCAAACCACCATTTTGTATTCACAAAATAGAATCTTGCCGGGCTTGCGTGGCGCTGGCACCAGAGTTTCAATTGCTGCGAAGGATGTTTCGGATTAGCATGGATTGTCGCCCAGTGCTGCCTTGCATTCTTTCTCTTATTGAAATACTTCATGCCAACGATGCGTATAAGTGCATTTGCAGGTTGAGTTTAAATCCATAATCCATGCAATAGCGTGCAGTATATTCGTGATTAGCTTGGTTTGCTGCAAGATTAAGCAAACCGGGTTCCCAGAATGAAATAACTTCATCTACTGTGCTACGTTCAGCCATTGTAATGTTACCCTTCTCAGCACGCAAAAGCTTAATCTTTTGTGGGAAAGAGTTATATACATTCATGGGACTGCAATAGATTTCCTTACCAGTTCTTTGCTTCCATTCGTGTGCCCATTCGGGTACAGAATTATAAGGACTGCCTTCATCTGCACTCATAACAAACTTCAGGCAATCTGCACGTTCTAGGATTGTCTTGGATGGTGTGTAATAGCGTGTAGCAACGCCATTTTTCTCCATACATTTTGGTGAACAAACAAGAGTCACCCCTTCTGGAACCACTGTATCGGGAATGCCATTACTTTCGACTTGCACTGCTTTAAAAATGCCAAGTTGCATTTCCATGAATTTAGTGATGTTTTCTTGCAGCAGTGGTTCGCCGCCGGTCATTACCAAAACAGCATTAATTTTTGCTTCAGTGTATTCGTTGTCGGGATTTCTGGGCAAGATCCACTGCGGCACTTCCTGATCTTTGTCTTCCCAATATGCACAGATGGTATTGCGAATCCTCTGTTGTAATTCTCGGAAGGTCATCCAATCACCGTCGTCAAAGAAAGTATCACAGAAACTGCACTCGAGATTGCATTTTGCTAAACGAATGAAAAACGCAGGCTGTCCTGCATATGGACCTTCGCCCTGTAATGTGAAAAACATGCTTGTTACAAACAAACTGTCTGCTGGAGCATCCTTAAAAAATTTCTTACCAATAACTTCATTCGTTCCGAACATCTTTTAATCCTTGTATATCGTCAAATGCATCTTTGGGTTTGGGCTGTGTTTCATGTAGAAAAAAGTGATAAACGAATCACCGGCGCCCGTCTTTGATATAATAATGGCTTCGTTCCCGGCATCACCGTGCTTCACAGCAACAATGACATCCTTGTCCGTGTCCACATCCTTTTGAAAGTACGGAAGTATGTGTTCTAATGTTCTACTTCCTATGCCATAAGATAATCTTATCATATCTGATATTATTTCTTATCCATTATATTATGTAAATACCAAATAACTGTTTCTGGAGAAACGTCCTTTTTGACGTTAATCCTTCCGTAAGTGTAATTAGTAGTGTGCGTTGGTTCTACGGTAATGGTCGGGAAGAATTTTAGATTGACGTAATAATTATCCTTCTTGCTATAAAGCAAAAAATCCCAATGATCGGGATTGTTCGGATCTGGATCACAATCTATGCAATCAAGCCATGCTTGACTTACTTTCTTTTCCTCAAGCTTGAACTCTTCTATTAGTGCATTCTTGTATAAAAGGAATTTTTCTGCCTTCGCTGTCTTGCCCATTATAAACCCTTTAATTTATCCATGATTTTAGCAGCTTGCCACATATATGTCAATTCGTCTGCTGTAAGAGTGCCTTTCTCTTTGGCCATAGCAATCATTTCTTCGAAAACTGCATCGCGCATCTGTTGCTTAGAGGAATATTTTACTCCAGCAGCTAATTCAGCACTAAGGCGCAATGACTGAGCAAACATTCTTGCAGCTTCATCTACTTGATAACCATTTGCCCAATGGACTTTACCATCTCGGTCGATACGAACAATTTCTTGGCCGGTATTACCGATACTTACCAAATATGATGGTTGAGGATTCTGGAAATTAAAATGGCCAGTGCCCATAGCACCAACGCCGCCTGCACCGGCATGACCAACAACTGTATTGAAAGTGCCGATGACTGCTGGCCCGTGAACGTTCCCACCTAGATTTGAATAAATGGGCGGATTCATTGCTGCTGTCAATTGCGGTCCTGCTACCACGTGATTTATGACTGGAGGGGTTATATTACTGATTAAACCATTTGTTATGGTTACCGATCCATGATTAAGATCGAGCTTCTTTACGTCGATCATTACGTCTGTTTTGTCAAGCTCTTTCTTGACCTTTAGTGCCTTAAACCATTTGAACATTTTTCTTCTCCCAATCCCATGCGTGTTGAATGGCGTCTTTTATATCGTACTGCGGATTCCATTTTAACCAATATATTGCTTGAGAAATATCAGCAACAAGGCGTTCAGGGTCACCTTCTCTTGGTGGACCTATAATAATAGGAATTTCGTAACCAGTTATATCGGAGGCATGTTTCACGAGCTGCTTTAAGCTAACACCTTTATTCTTACCGCCCAAATTGAATATATTACTATATTCATATTTGTCCATGTAATCCATTGCGTTCAAATGTGCCTGGGCTAAGTCAGCAACATGAAGATAATCTCTTACACATGTTCCGTCCGGAGTAAGGAAAGTCGACCAATCATCGCCGTTCAATGTGATAGATGTCTTATCTATTGCAGCTTTGCACAGCAATGGCACGATATGAGAATGTGGTCTTCGCATATATCCTGTTCTGCCCTTAGGATCAGCACCACAAACATTAAAGTATCTGAAAATTACGTATTGCATTCCATAAGCTCTTGCATAGCTTTGCAATAACAATTCGCCTGCAACCTTAGTGCAAGCATAAGGATTAAGTGGATTATATGGTCGATTCTCAGTTAACATCATGAAATTGGTGTCACCGTACACATTACCTGTGCTGCTGAATATAATCTTATCCATACCCACACGGCGCATTCCGTCTAGCATCACTTGCATTTTTACCACGTTATTTTCGTAATAAACTGCAGGATTTAACACGCTGTTTGCCACAGTAGTCTCTGCGGCAAGGTGTATGACTAAATCATGCTTAAAAGTGCAGGTTTTAAAGTATTCCGCATAATCCTCTTCCCAGAGTACAGCAGGCAAATCCTTGTTTGTGATTTTTCTGTCCACGACCACAATGTCGTGCCCTTGTTCGGCAAGGGTATAGACTAACTGGGATCCAACGAATCCACTTCCGCCGGTAATTAAGATACTCTTACGTGTCATTTCCTGTTTTACCTTCCACTAATTTTTCAATCAGCTTATAATGGTCATAGGCCTCTTGTAATGAAGGGTATTTAGCTTGCAGTGTCTCGTTGGGCTGTAAAATTGCAAGTCGTTTTTCTATTACAGCGACACGCGATTCTAGTTCCTTAAAGGCAGAATTACTGGGTAAATCGAGGTTTACCCAACTGGAGCCCGAGCCGTTCGAAGCAATGACCATACCGGGGCCGGCAATGATATTTGTAGGAAGATAGTTTGAATCACCCGTTGCCACTATTATCCTCCACAAGTTTCAGGATAAGCTTGTAATTTTCATGAGCTTCTTTAAGGGCTGGATATTTGTCTCTCAGCTCTTGTTCGTGTTGCAACATGTTTTCTATTTTACGCAATCTGTTATCCAAATCCATAGCTGGGAAAGTGACAGGACTGCCTCTGAAAGAACCCGACCACTGTTGTGTCTCTTGGGAGAAATCCCTGATAGTTTTCATACCGAATACTTAATCTTAAAGAATATTGCATCGTCGGTATTTTCAAAACCGACATAAACCTTTTTTTTCAAAACATACTTAGATTGGAGAATTTGTTCGTATGTCGGGAGGAGTTGGATTGATACAGTACCCTTTGAGTTCTTGTCAATCCAATCGACCATTTCTAGGTAACGTTCATCATAAGGGTATTCGAGAACAGTTTCAAACCTATCCTCGAATACCGGCCTCACTTCGTCAACGCCTTCATCTTCTTTCTGAGCATGTTTTTCTTTAGTGGACTTAAATGGTCGTAAAAGGTCACGCCATCTAAATGGTCCATTTCGTGTTGAAAACATACAGCCTCGATTCCAGACAAATCTTCAATTACCTTCTCGCCTTTCTCATTGGTGTAGCTAACGGTAATTTCGGTTGGTCGTTTTACATACGCAAAGATCTCCGGGAAGCTTAGGCACCCTTCTTGGAATCGGTCATGATTCTTATAAGATAGGCGAACAGGATTGATGCACACTTTGCGTTTTTCACCGCTATTTGAAACATCCATTACAAATACTCGTTTCTTAATTCCGCATTGAATTGCTGAAAGGCCGACTCCACCTTCTGCGTACATTGTGATGAACAGGTTATGAATAAGAGCTGTGATTTCATTATCCACTTCCTTAACTTCTTCCGATCTCTCATGCAAAATCGGGTTTGGATAAGTCAACACAGGAAACACCTGTGCAATCTGTTCCTTAACTTCAGCGTCTGTCACTTGTTCGGTCATAGTTCTTCCGGAGTATATTCTAAAATGCCGTCTGATTCACCGTCTTCGGAAACAACAATTTCGTAGTATCGATATTTTCCGTATTTCGGAATCAAATGTTCGTTCAAAATGTCTGTGGCAATCATTTCGCAACTTTGGTGATTTCTGTTACCACTCTGCAAATATTCTGCCAGAGCCCATTTAACTAAGAAAAATTCCAGTTCACGATCTAAGTGATTCACTGAAATTTTTACTTCCACCTTGAACAAATGTCTGTGCTCATTTTCTAGGAATTTGATTCTACTGTCGATGCTACCAGCACCTGGGTAAAAATGGAATCCCTCGAAATCAGTTCTAACTTTGATAAAAGTTTTTGTCATTTCTTCTTAGTAGTCTTCTTTGAAGCTTCGGCCGACAGAGGGTCTTCCTTCACATCACCTACATAAACTTCTGCTGCTTCGGCAGGTGTCTTTACTTCAGTGGTTGCGGTGTCTTCAGTAGTTTCTGGCTTGAGTTGTGAAGGAGACGTTGCATCAAGACCAATCGAAGCATCGTTCTTAACGTCTGTTTCTACCTTTACTGGTTCTTCAACTTTCTTCGGTGCTACAGGAGCAGGAGCAACAACTGGTGGTGCGACCACAGTCGCTTCGCCAACTGCAGGCACTGGTTCCATTTGGAATTCACTTGCAGCAGTATAGCGGTTGCTATCCATTACTTGATGGAAATGCATTGCCCATACGCCGTCACCACTACCATCGTCGATCTTCAGAGTCAGATTCGGATTGGTAGTAGACATACCATCCACGTGTACACGCGGCAATGGTACGAAGTTTCTGGATTGCAAAACACCACGCGAAAGATTGAACATCAATCTGCTATGCAGTTCGACTGGATATTCAAGTGTTACCATGAATCCGCGATCCAGTAATGCTGTCAATTGTTCGTCCCAATTATATTCGAGACTGAAGGAGTTCTTAGCAGCGAGGGAAATGTGCGGGGTTTTATACTCGCGTGCTGTGCTTTCGATAGTCTTTGTATTCTGAAAATCTTCGACGAAAAGTGTTCGTTTAGAAAATGCAGGGGTTTGGTTAACTTCTGGGCCAACGTAAAATGTCATAGTATGTTCCTTTATGTGGGATTATTAATTTATCCCTGTATGCTTTGTTCGTTCAATAATATTGGTATCAAGAAATTCCGGCCAATTTATTAAGTGTGAGCTGTTGCTGTGCTAATTGAAATTCATGCTCAATTCGCACTTTTAAATAATTTCTAATTGTATCTTTTTCTGCCCAAATAAATTTTTCGTATCTGGATAATCCATTGCAAGGGCAATCAATCACAAACATCATGCCATTCAATTCCTGGCCCATGACGCAGTCCCAATCGTAGTGAAGAATGACCCCCTCTGGGTTTTCTTTATACTCTCGTTCGCAATATTCTTCCCATCCCTTGCCACCATCGTCGTCCCTGGCGTAGGAATCGGAATTTGGGCAAAGGTGCAGTCGTCCACAAAATCCACATTCCATATCAGGGGAACCGGCACCGAAACCAGACAATGCCCTGACAAACATTTCACTCGGTGGATCGGCATCCTTACGGTATTCTTTTTTCTTAGCCATTTAGTCCTCGATTGCTTCTACTGTTTTTCCTGTGAAGACAATATCGAATGGTGGCAGTTCTGTTGGCAAAATGGTTCCAGAATAACTCTTACTCAACGTAACGTGAGGAATGTAGGAATCATAATCATGTGTTGCTCCGTGATCCTTCATAAACTTGTCATGAAGGTGTACGGCATTTTCACATTCGAGTTCTAGTACCAGAACGATATTATCAGTTCCCAGTAGCTTATACCCTTTTGGTGTGCCTTTGCAAGGAAGATTAAAATCCTCCTCTGCAACAGATGGACATGGTTGATGACTGTAAATTATCGTACAATGATAATCGTCGGCGTCTACTTGGTCTGGTAACCCAATTTCCTTGCAAAACGCATACAGTTGTTCAGCACATTCCGGATCAACTAAAAAGGACGAATATGTCCCTTGTGCAAATTCCATTAATTTCATCTTGGGCCTGCGTAAGTTAGAATATAAGCAAGTGCATCTGGGCCAGACAGTAAAATTGCCTGATTTGAGTAAACTAGGTAACCATCGCTGGATCTATAGCCTTGCTTTACAGGAACGGCACGCATCATCTTTGGGCTAAGTTTCGTAACTTGGCAAATTTGAAGCATATTGTGATGCGCTAACGCAACATAATTACCTTCTTGCAAAGGCTGTCCTAAAATATCTAAATGTTGTGAAATTTCTTTTGCCATTAACAGTACCACACTACTTCTTTATATTCCCAATCCCTGCAACCACAATGATGAATTATTCGGTTTACTGCATCCTTATCTTTTATTTCTACATTAAGATCGGTATTGTAAACTGTGTTCCATTTGGCTTTTCTAGATACATAGCAGAGCCAGTATTTGTAATCACCAATGCGTACAGGTTTCCACGCAAACCAAGTATGCCAATCTAGATAATCAGGAATAGGTTTCTTAGTTATACGCCACTTCATTTTAAATCTCGAATTCTCTTGCTTCGTCAAATGTGCGCTTAAAGCCGCTAGCTGTTGCGTGGCCACCACCGCCAAAAGACTCGGCAATTTTTGCCACATTTACACCGCCGGGAACAGACCTTAGTCCAAACTCGCGGTGTGTTGGCTTGTCGTAGTAATAAGCCGCAAATGGCTCATTTTTAGCAAGGAAACTGCACATGTCCGAGCCATACTGGTACGGCACATTTGCGCAAGGGACGTTATATCCTGCAATGTTCACTCTGCGTACAACTACGTTGGACAGTTCCTTGATATCCTTAACCATCCTACGCTGAATAGCAGAACCTTCACGGACTTGCGTATCCGGATCTTGCTGCATCAGCATATCCCAATTTTCGAATGTGTATTCGTAGCTGAACATGTTGGCTGCAATTTCTCTTGTACCTTCAAGATAGAATTTCCAGCGGTCACGGTCGTCAACGTGCTTGATAATTTCTGGAACTGGTGCATCCGGGAAGAAATACTTCCACGCTAGCATTGCACCGCTCTCCGTATTTTCTGGGCTGTAGAATTTAAATAGTTTCTTGTGGCAAACGCACTCCATTGCCTGGATGGCAGTTTCATGGTGATCGATGTGGATCACATTGTTTGCTTCGGCAAGGATTTCTTGCATGATTTCTGGCTTGTAACTGAAATCTACAATGTAAACATCCTTGCCCTTAACGTCGGGTGGAGGATCTCTGTAAAAACCTGCATGGAATTCAACGTCCTCGCCCAGTGCCTTTCTAACTACCCACGCTGCGGTAAAACCGTCTGCACAGTTACCGTGGTAGATACATAATTTCTTTGTCATTAAGTTTTAATCCGTCTTGATTTATGTCTAACTTTTATTCTGTGAAGTCTTCGATGCGTGCCCCTTTGATATTTAGGCACGCAATCGGCGAATATTGCATGGGCGAAAATCATGCCGTTCAACATACCTAGCATGTAACCATTGTCTAGACAATCTCGTTGAATTCCGATTGAGCTCTCGAGTACGGAGAGCTTTCTCTGCAATTTCTCATTCATCCTTATTCGCATCCTCAAGTGCAGTAAGCTTTTCGTCATCCAGACTTGCCATTGTATCGGCAGTAGGAATTACTTCGTCAAACAACGCCTTGAATGTGTCCACTTGAGCTTCTCTGCCGAAGCTAATAGATTCCAAGAACACTGCGTTGTCCTTAATCATCTGACGAGGATCGGGATTCGCCGGATCTAACAATTTCGTTACGAAATCGTTAAAGATCAAAATAGAACTTGGAACGTGTGGGCTAAGTTCGTTGGCTGTGGAAGTTTTGCGTTCCTTAGTCCAGTCCTTATAGCTCACTGGTGTTCTTACGTATTCAATATCGGCCAGTCTATTAATTTCTTGGACTGCCTGAATATGATTGTACACGTTATGTGACATGTACAGTGCATAAGTGAATACGTCCCAGCTTGTCTTACTTTCCTTACCATTGCGGTTCAAATCACCGTGTCCCAGATAACAAATGTCACCTGTGGTAAGTCTTTCCATAATCGGACTCTGATACGGCATTGCGTACGAAGTACCCTTAAGGTCCTTCTCGTCGACTGCCGGGTCCATGGAATAGGTAAGCCTTTTCGCTTCAAATGTATTGTAGTTGTAAGACAGTCCGTATGCAACCGCAACGAATGGGCTCGCAGCGTCAAACGAGCAAGTGATGTCTGGATTGTCGTGCTTACGCAACTGACGCATAATGGATGTCAAGTAGCAAGCCCAATCCAGTCTGCCAATGCCCAGGAAGTGAATCCAGTTTTTACCTTCGAGCGCACCCATTTCACGCAAGTCCAACACTCTATTCAGCAGAGTTGGCATATGGCGCATGTTCACACCTGCGAAGGCGTATCCTTCGAGTGTGCGATCTCTGCTGTAACCCATATCTTCTACCATGCTTGGAATAGAATATGGAATCACAGCGTTAAACCAAGTTTCAGAAGTTTTTTCGTCACTTCCAGATAGAACATTTAGGAACTTAGTCTTACCTGGAGTACGATTCTTCAAGAAATATTTCAGATTAATTTCTGTGATTTCTAAAGTGTCTTCAAATTTCGTCAGACCTGTTTTCTCACTAAAACCCGGGGTGGCTGCGAAAGCTGGAATATCAAGTGTCATTGACCAATCAAACGAATACTCTAGGTACTCCATGATTTCCTTACGCAATGCATCACCACCTGCTCCACGCACTGTGGACCAGTCCATCTTGATAACACCCTTAGCTACCTGAAAGCCTCCGGAGTCTCCAACGAGGACTGTATTTTGTCTATCGCGACCGTGAACCATTGGTTCGGATTTATCACACTTCTGAAGGTTTCTGTCCGCATGTCCAGCTGAATAAAGGCACCATTTGTAATAGAAATAGGAATTGTCTTTCTTGAGGAAATTAAGACCTTCGGCGCCGTATTCCAAACCTTTAGGTAATCTACCTTCTGGCATGTAATAATCTGGTTTGTTATGAATTTTTCCGAGTGTATCAGTATAGAATCCGCTAAGGGCAGGAAGGTAGATGGCCCATCCTCCTTTTTCGTGTCGCTCGGTAAGGTTGACTGTGTTTGACATGTATTAGTTCTGTTTGATAATTTATTGAGTATTTCGTTGTCGAATTCTTCTCTGATGCATTTAGAAAGCTCCTGCGAAATCATATCCACAAGTGCTCCATAGCGCTTGTTGGCAAGTTCCTTCTTAGTATACTTTAAAGCCTCTATGAGCTTTTCTGCATCGTCGTCGGTCATTTAATATCCGCCCATATGTGCATCGTAAGTATTGATGCAAACGTAGAATTTTACTTGACCAACATCTGGAATGTCAGCGTCTACCATCCACCCCTGAGTGTGAATATAGATTCCCGCGACAGGCGGTTTACAAGCATTCGGTCCGTTCACACCGTCAATCATCCATGGTGTTGCGTTGTCGTACTGCGACATGGGGATAGATATGTAATGGAATCGAACATGTGGATTATCCGGCGAGCGCCCATATTCCGAGATTTCAGTCCTGGCATCGCGCCTTGCTTTGCCCGAGACCCAGTCTGCAATTTTATCAAATTTGTCACGCTCGGCCCGATTGTCTTCGAAAATCTGCGTTTGCATTTCGAAGATTTCTTCAGACGTGTATCGCCTTTTTGTCATTACTTGCTACGTGCTGGTAGGATATAAGAATACTTGCCAATTCCACTGTCGATATCAATCTTCAGTGCGCCCATGTCAGAAAAGTTCATTTTGCACTCGCCTGCATCGCCTAACTTAAGGATGGAGATAACCTGGCTTAGAGGCCATACCCATTGATGCTTCAGTGTACCATTTACACCAGTTGCGAACGGAATAACTGTTCTATCAGTTGGACCGCTACCGATCGAGAAGTTCAATGTACCCTTGTCCAAAGATACAATGAATGTGCTTTCGAACGAACCAAGAACACCACTGAAGCTGCTCAAGCGTGCAATGTTCTTCTTAGTTGGTTCAATTGTCACATTCCATGTTGCGCCCTTGAATGGCGGAACCTTGATCTGTTCGTTAACCATTGTTTCGCTCATAAAGCGATAGTTAGATGTCAAACCAGCCTTGTCGTCAAACAAGATTTCTGTGGGAACGTCAACGCCATTGCGCTGTTCATTTACTACAGTGACATCCGACCCATCATGCAAGTCGATGAAACCTTTCAGGAATGCCATACGTGAGAAACCGACGGTTGTTTCAATATTCTTGACTGGCTGATATAGCTCGCCGAAAATAACAACAGTCTTGTCTGCATCGATGGCTTCAATCTTTGCATCGTTTGCAGTGCCCACCAACTTCACCATTTCGATGAATCCGAGACCGTATGTGTGCTTGATAATGTCTTTAAGTGAATCTAGTAACATAGAATAATTCTCCTTCTTCTGTGAGTGTACAGAATTGTGTTGTGAATGTCAAATTTCAAAGGGCACTCATGTCGAACAAAGATTCAAACATCTCATTCTGCTTGCTTGCACGGGACAAGTCCCAGTTAAGCACGCCCAACAAGTTTTCAACCTTCTTGTCAACAATACCTGCCATCATTTCACCTTCATCAAATGGCAATTGTAAGAACCAATCCGGCAAGTGAACTTCGTCTACTGGATATGCAATGCTAGAAAGCGTGTTGTATGGAGTTTCCTTCAACTTACATACAATGACTTTCTGACCGTCAATAATCTTCATTGCGTGTTGGTCCATATTGATTTCTTTCAATCTGTTCCATGCAAGACTTGCCGTAACGTGTCCTGGTACGTGTAGATTACCAACTGTACCACCTTGCAATTTCTTGATCCCTGCTGCTTCAATCTTATCGCGATAGTGCGACAGTTTATTCACCGCACGCGGTGTACCCATCTGCCATGGCTTCAAAGCTTCAAACTGTTCCTTGAATTCTCTGATCTTACCAATAACAAAATCTTCGCCCTTGTTGGTCAATGTATCCATCAAAATATCTGACAGGAATTTCTGTACCAGTTTAGGCGTGTCAGCACGTTTCAAATCAAGACCCATAGCCTTAACCTTGCCTGGCTTTCCGCCTACGTCAAGTCTGATTCCATCCTTGTCGAACATCAAGCAAGCATAACGCTTCTTAACCATCCAAATACCCGATTCAGACACTGTTTCGCGTGAGCTTGCAATAACGCCAGTTGAACGCTTTACGGGTACATTGAGTTTCTTATGGAGGAATTCTGGGAATGTGGCGGAGACGGCTTTAGCAAGAGCGTTGTAGGTCTCAATAATGCTTTCCTTTGTCCATTCGACCTCACCTGCGTCAATCTCCCCTTTAAGTATAGGGTACGCAGAAAAATAGCACGAGTCCGTGTCGCCGTAGACAATTGCTTTGCCATAATGGTCGTATTCCCCTGTAATCATTTCATTGGTTTTAGCTGCCATGTGTCTAGTAATTGTTCTACCAGACAAGGTGGTTGATTGACCAAGTCGTTGGTCGAAGAATCGACTACCTGCATTCAAAAGAGCGCCATAAGCCGAGTTCAGGTTAATCTTCTTAACCAATTGTCGCTTATCCCAATATCCAACGATGCGCTTCAAGTCCTTCTGATCACGGTGAATGACCTTATCTTCCTTAACCATCAAATTGTGCTGATTCATGTACTGGACGACACGCTTCTTGTGTCCTTCAGTAATAAGTTCTGCCAATTTTTTGGGCTTGTAGGCCTCGTTCTCTACATACGGGTTAGCCTTGACTTCTGCATCGCTAATATCGTCATTTGTCCACAAATTTGCAGGCATTTTGATGCCGTCAATCTTGGGATTATCCTCGACATCTTGGTAGTTAGTCATAATTCCCTGCAATGTCTTACGCTCGCTGTACCAGCGAGTCAATAGACTTGGAATTACGCCATCGTGGTCAGTACGGAAAATAGTTCCATTAGCGCTGATACACCAAGGCTGACCACTGCCGAAAATCAATTCTTGCAATTCGGCACCAGTCACTTCAAACGACTGACCATCTTCCATGTCCAGCGTCAGTTTGTGTGCTGCATCTCCCTCATAGAAATAATCCATTTCAAGAACATTGAAACGGTCATTCCACCAAGATGCGAATGTGTACTTGCTGCCCTTAGCTTCCCATTCTGCAATTGCTGCATTTGTATCAGTTAGTCTAATTTGACCAATGATAGTTTCTGGACTCATGTTGAAGGCACGAATAACAGACGGATATAGCGACTTCATGTCAGTCGAAGCAATGTATCTGTGGAAACCCTTCTTAGGTGTTGCAACCCAACCACCTGCTGCGCGAGTGCTTGTATTATCCTCGCCACGCCCACTGTGTTTCTTATCTGGACAAATTAATAACTTGCTATGTGCTTCCATTAAGACGTTTTGGTCAGTAACGGCCACCGCGCCCATTGTTGTCTGGATTAATACACAGCTGGCATGAGCAATTGAATTAGCTAGGCCAATGAAGTCGAGCTTCTTGTCTAGCTTATCCAAAAGCATCGTATCCTGAATGTTGTATTCCAGGAATTTCTTGAAGTCATCATTGTACAGTTCATCCAAAGTACCCTCATATTGCACCTTGGTTTCGCCGAGTTCAATTTCAGCGATTGCATTCAACGCATAACTGTGACGTTCTTCATAGTTGTATTTCTTGTAGAGTTGCATGTAGTCCACATGTACTCTTCCAATCAAGTCATAAGTTGGTAGTGTCTTGCCACCACGTTCAAATTCGCGTACCTTAGGTTCTTGTTCCCACAAGCATAGCTTTCTTGCTTCGTGGCGACCTAAAACTTTCTTGATTCTGTTTACTGTATACGGAATATCGTATGGTTCACTGTTCCAACCACTAATAATGTCTGCATCCTGAATTACTTCCATGAAAGCATTCAGCATGTCAGATTCTTTTTGGAACAACACAACATTGCCAACCTGTTCAGCAATTTCCTGTGCTTCTTCCCAAGACAGTGTTTCGGGTGGCACAGCTAAACAGATAACTTCCTCTAACCACTGCAGGTATACGGAAATGGATGTGATATAGTTATCGGCATCGGATGCTTCTGACCAGCCCGATTCTTTATCGAAGCTGGTTTCAATGTCGAAGAACGCCACATGCATTGTGGGTGCATCGATATGCAAATAGTTTTGCTCGAGACAACGGAAAATAGGATCTACGTCACTTTCCCATTTCTTAGAATTGAATCCGAGTGTTTTTAGAATCTTTTGTTTTTCAACAAAAGTGCGTGGCACGATTTTTTTGACCGTGTCACCATAGATAGTCTTGTGACTACCTTTAGGATCGGTTAGGTAAAAGTGATAATCAGGTGGAAACTCCTTGTAAACGCGCTTTCCGTTTACACGCTCCACAATCCTGATTACTTCACTATCACCGCCGCGTTTGAAAAATGCGTCAATGTAAATTTTCTATTCCCCTGTACGTATCAACCTAGTCCTGCAGCCTTGTAGAGCTCTTCGAGTGTTTCGAAATCATCACGGCGATCATTCATCTTGTTCTTATGAACTGCCTTGATAAGTTGATTAACGATTGCGGGTTTTACTTCTAACTCTTTCGCCACCGAATTTATTGTGTCGCTAAGACCGTCTTTCAGATCTTCACACTCCTGTAAAACATCAACTCCATCTTTAACGAGCTGTTTTAGTCTTACAACGTTTTCTGGTGATAATTTTGCCATTGTGACTCCTGTGATTTATAGGTGATTATTTACCTGTCCCAAGAGTCTACAGCATTTACTCACGAAAGTCAAAATGCTCAGACTCTGAAACTTTCTCCGCAACCGCACTTGTCTTTTTCTCGAGGATTTCTAAATGCAAAACCCTCATTCAAGCCCTTACGTTCGTAATCAATGACTGTGCCATCAACATAGGCCATACTTTTCGGATCAATAAAAACCTTTGCACCGAATGATTCGAAAATCAGATCCTCCGAACGCGGTTCATCAACGTATTCGAGTACGTATGCTAGACCAGAACAACCGGTGGTTTTCACACCGAGGCGGACACCTAGTCCCTTCTGACGTGCCTCGATTTGTTTTACGACTTTTTCTGCTGCTTTTTCAGTTAGCTGAATCATTCTTTGATTTGTAATCCGCGATTGCGGCCTTGATTGCATCTTCTGCAAGAATTGAGCAGTGAATTTTCACTGGAGGAAGTGCAAGTTCTTCTGCGATTTGTGTGTTTCTAATTTGATTTGCTTCGTCAAGAGTTTTACCCTTAACCCATTCGGTTACAAGTGAACTGGAAGCAATAGCTGAACCACAGCCATATGTTTTAAATTTCGCCTCGGTAATAATACCGTCGTTTACGCGAATTTGAAGTTTCATTACATCGCCACACGAAGGCGCCCCTACGATTCCGGTTCCGACATCCGTATCTTCTTTCGGCATATTACCCACATTGCGTGGATTTTCGTAGTGATCTAATACTTTTTCACTGTAGGACATTATTTGAATCCGTAAGCGTTATTTCCTGTGATAGGATCATTAGTACCCTTGTACATATGGGGATCATATCCATGAATTGGAGATAGCAAACCTTGTTTCTGCTGCATATCACCTTCGGCTTTGCTATCGTCGAAACGGTACATTTGGTCAGGCATTACACGACCAACCCATTCTGCAATTAATTCACGAACATCTCTGCCTGGATCTGTGTCTTCGAGGATTCTAATTTCATCATTGAGTTCATCGTCGACAATGCAATCCTGAATATAGATCATTGCAACCGCTGCAGGAATTGGGCGCTCCATAATAAGCTTAATTGCATCGAAATCTTTGTTTGTAATTGGCACCTTATGAACTGCTTCTGCAACAGTCTGGAATTGACCAACTGCCTGCTTCAATTCATAGTAATCATCGCGTAAACGCGACTTTAGAAACTCTCTACCTTGAGTAGAAGTATGTGGGTCCATAATCTTATCCACATAAGAATTCATGCGACTTTGCAGCATATCAATATGCTGGGCTTGTCTAGGAGAGATACTCCTATCCGATACTCCCTTTGGTAAAAGAATTTCCACTACACGCATTGCCTACCCCTTTAGTATGTTCCTCACATCTCTAAAAATTTGTTTCTTCAAACTACTATTTATCGTATTTGGCAGACCTGCGCAAAAAGATGATTCCATGCCCTGGATTGCATATTCGCGCATCTTTGTCCCACTTATTCCAGATACAGTACGAGACTTAGGATTACGCTCGCCTGCAGAAACGACATTGAACTTCTCAATTCCCCAGTCTTTAATGTAGGGTTCGAATCGCTCTTTAAAATCTTCAACTCGATCTGCACCTACAACCATAGTAATATCAGTGTAGTCTAAAGCACGAGCCAAGTACTCAACTGCCTGGAAGGGCGTTTTTATGCCCAAATCTTCGCAAAAATTTGTGTCCGGGAAAGCAATCTTAGCCACATTTAGCTTATACCACCAGCTAAGTGGATCTGTTGTCCTATTTAGGGTGTGGGAAAGGAAAATCATATGGTCTGCATTCACTGCAAGACTCTTGACCTTCCTAATTACTTTTTCATGCCCCTTAGTTGGGGGATTCATTCTTCCAAATGAAAAGACAATTGTATTCATTTTTGCAGTCTAACACTGCAAACAAGAAACATCAAGGCTTCGGTGGCTTTGGCAATTCTTCGTCGTCGGAAGACTTGTTTGCCTTCAGGGCTGCTTTTGCCTGTTCAGCACGTGAATTATCTCTGTTGTCTAGGAACTTGTTCAATCCAGATGTGCCTGTTCCATATGCAAGATATGCTATGAAATAATCGATAGACATACCGCCCAATAATACAAGTTTCCACATGAACACTGTTGCAGCAATTGCCACCAACATTGCAATAATTCTAGCAGATGAATATCTGCCAGTTGCATTATCCTGCAACGACTCTTTAACCATTTTTCCTAATGTTTGGAACATATATTCTCCTTTACCCATATTTATAAAAAAAGCCCCGAATTTCGGGGCTTTATTTTGTGGGGTTGAAGCTGATTAACCAGCGACCTTGTATTCAACAATAACAACTGCTGAACCAGCACCGCCTGGTGTACCACCGACTGTTGCCTGAACTTGTACCGACGAAGCTTCGACGACATAAGTTTCTGCAAGATACATACCTGTCGATTGTGTATCGTTTTCTGCTGTGGACATTAGCGAACCGTCGCCAGCAACGCCAACTTGTAGGTTACCAGTAGCTGTGTCAGCTGCTGTAACTTGAACCTTGACGCTAAGAACTGTCGAACCTGCTGGAAGTGGAGCACCGACGTCTGTCGAACCAGTTGCCGAAAGGTCAACAGTAGCAGTGACGGCCTTGATAGCACCAGCTGCCGCACCTGTCGAAATAGCATCATCAACATATTGCTTGTTGACAAGGTCATTTGATGTCAAGCCAGTAGCATAGTCAGATGCTGTTGGACCAGAAATTGTTACCTTGCTGCCTGTACCGGATGGCAATACCATCGATGTATCACCAGTGACAGACTCAAGCGACAATGTTGTGTTACCACGAATTGTTAGCGATTCGCCTGCGTCAGACTGGATCAAGCCAGCGCCTGTTGGGCCAATAACAACGGAACCTGTTCCATCTGGAACAAGAACAACGTCACCGTTTGTAGCTGTAGCAGTGATGACAGTATCAGTAGCATTACCCTGAATTGTTGTTGTACCGATAGTTAGTGTATCAGTGCCGTCGAATGTGAATGCCGACGAATGATCTAGAGGAGCAGCATTTGCACCGTAAAGAATTTCGCCAGTAGCAACGGATGTTTGGCCTGTACCACCGTGTGGAACGTCAACTGTACCAAGTGTGAACGAAACAACATTCGAAGCAACGTTTGTTGTAATGAATGTGCTGTCACCGTTGAAGTCTAGGGATTCACCTAGTGCAACTGCATCGGAACCAGTATCACCTGTTAGTGTGATCGAGCTGTTTGCCAATTGTGCGTTAGAAACACCACCAGCCTTGATTGTTACGTCACCAGATGTAACTGCGAAACTTGCTGTGTTGAATGTTGCAACACCCTTCTGAGACGAAGAAGCATCAGCAACAGTAACAGTGAATGTCGATGTGCCAGCCGGAGCTTCTGTTACAGCAACGGAAGTACCCTGTGTCGAAACACCCTTAACTTGGAATGTGTCGCCAAGTGTTAGAGTATCTGTACCAGTGTCACCGTTAATTGTGAAGCTTGGGTTTGCCAACATTGCGTTGGTTACACCAGCGGCAGCAATCTTCAAACCTGTACCAGACTGCGAAAGACCAGAACCTGTATCGAGAACAAGAGCAACTTCGGAAGAAACTAGCTGAACTGCGTTGCCTGTTGCTGTGTTGACAGTGATTGCGTTACCGACAAATTCTAGACCAGAGCCAAGAACTGCACTAATAACGTTACCAGAAATGTCAATACCATTACCAGCAGCATAAGCGCCAGAACCAGAGAATTGAGCCCAAACAATGTTGGAAGTACCTAGAACAACGTTAGAAGTTGTTTGTACCCAACCTGTATCGCCGTTGACTGTACCTTGCTGAACGAAAATAGCTGCATCGTCAAGATCCGGACCTGTATCCGCATCGGAAGAACGTGCCCATGCGCCAGCTGCTACAACGTAGATACCATTTTCTGTGGCGTCTGTTTGGCTCTTAACAAGAACACGATTTCCTGCTACGACTGCAACACCGTCGATTGTCTGTGTGCCAGACAATGTGATATTACCGGTTGTTGCTGCAAGAGCGGCTGTCTTCCATGATAGACCAGAAACTGCATTGTCAACGTAATTCTTTGTTGCTGCGTCTGTCGAAGCAGTTGGTTCAGCAAGGTTTGTTACCTTGAAGCCACCAGCATTCAAATCTGCAGTCATCGAATTTGTACCATCGAGTCTCAAGTACGAAGCATCGACAAGAGTTTCGATATCTGCTGTTGTGACAGCAGTGTTACCAGTTACGCGGCCATAACCGTCAAGTGTTACCTTAACGAAATCACCGGTGTTAGCTTGAGTAACAGTTGCCAAGTCGACAGAAGTGTCAGAGCTTACGCCGTCGCCGTTAAGAACGCTGATGCGACCAATTGTTCCAGCGATAGAACGTGTTGTCCATGTACCGTCGCCTGTACGTACCGAGTAGCCAGTTGTCGAAAGACCTTCTAGGCCTGCCAAATCATTTGCCAATGCAAATGTTGGGTTACCAGCAACACCACTTGCATTAGTGATTGTGATACCAGCAGCTGGAGCAACCAACGAACGATCTGCGAATGTGTTAACGCCAGTCTGAACAACAATACCTGTACCAGCGCCATTCGAGAATGTCGAAAGTGCGTCAAGGCCTGCATTCCAAGCTTGAACACCGGAAGTCGAACCTGGGTTAGCTTGTTGCCAGTTTGCACCGTCGGAGTAAATTACATTACCAGCGCCAGTTTGTGGGAATACTTCGTCAAGAGTATCGTGAGCTGCTGCAAAATCAGCAACATTTTGAATAGCTTCTGTGAAGCTTGCTGTTGTACCGATAACCGAACCAGTGAAACCACCAGGAACAAAGTTACCGGAAGAATCAATAGCGCCACCAAGGGCAGCTTCGATGTTGTTAATTTCGGTTTGTAGAGCAGATGTTCCGCTGACTTGTGTCCAAACAGAACCATTGAAATATTCTAGAACTGGAGTAGCGCTGTTATTGATACGAACCATACCAGTTACGCCTGTCGGCTGCTGACCGGTCGAACCAACTGGAAGCATTACTGCTGCTGTTCCGTTGAACTGGAAAACGCCTGCGCTCTGGCGGCTTAATGTTGTGTCTGTACCGACGACGATTGTTGCGCCAGTTGCAGAAAGGTTTAGGTTACCAAGTGTAGCATTGATGTTACCAGCGGATGCAACAAGGTTACCAGTTGTAAGTGTAATGTTACCTGCAGAGGATGTGATACCCGCTGCTGTAAGTGCTGCGTCGGACGAACCGTTAGCAGCCTTGAAATTGAAGGTACCTGAGTTGTTAACAAGACGTGTACCAGCTTTACCAAACTGGACATCTGTGCCTACACCAACAAGACCGAAATTCTTGACGTTAGCCATTTTTCTCTCCTAATTATCGGCCCTTATTGGCCTTCAGTGTGTTATTTATCCGAAATTTATTTTTTAAACGTAAGACACTATGATTTGAGCAGAGCCGATTGAAGCTTCTGCACTATCGAAAGTCGCAGTAATTGTGACATCACCCTGCGCTGTATCAGTACCAAATAGAATGTCTGTGTATGTAGTATATGTTCCGGCTACAGTTAAATCGATTATTCCTTGTACCATTAAACCAGATGGCTCTGGTGGTGGCGGTGATGGATTGTTAACTTGGTAGCCAATAGAAAGTGTTGCAGTAGAACTATCAAATGGTGTTGTTACTTCAACAGTAATTAATGTTACTCTTCTGCCTGTGCTAATTTCGCCAATATCAATGTCGGCCGGACTAGAAGTTGTAAGAGTATATTCGAGTGATTTTGCATCGGTTGTTGAACTGTCCTGATTGCTGGTTTGTACCCAATCAGAACCATTAAAAATCCACATACTCCATTCGCCAACATTGTTTCCGTTGCCATCGTCACTGTCTACAACATACGCAGAATCGCCAATCAATGGAGACAATGCGTTTAATTGAGTCAAATTCATGACTACTGTATTTGTGGCAGTTCTGAGTCCTTCGGCAATGTATAGACCGCAAGCTTTTATGCCGTTTTCCACAGAAATCAGCCCAAAATCTTCTACTGTAGTTCCGGTCACATCTAGAAAATTAATTGCTCTGGCGTCGTCTGCTGTAAATCTAACAAGATTGGTTGTTGAAGCTGGTGTGGACAATACTAAACCTGAACCCGATGCGTTGCCTGCAAATGGAACGCCATTGATATCATTTGTGCCATTTACAATAGTGATTGCGCCACCTGCAGAATTAGTTAATACAAGAACTGTCCCTGCCGATATTGTAGTTGCAATGATATTCGGAATAGAAGCGGTATTAATCGCCAAAGCCATTTGAGCTGGGCGAGCATAATCCTCGTAACCGGGGTCGGTTGATGTAATGTTGAAAGTTACTAATACGCCATTGATAGTAGCTGTGGCAGGCGAACTAGAAGCCCACAGAGCTGGTTCACCATAAGTCGGCGTAATCAATGCACCACTTGTTTGAACTGTAGTCGGCGCCAATACTGTTGCTGCAGAAACGCCTGTCAACAAAGATTGCAAATTCGTTGCATTAACTAAGTCTGAGGCAGTACCAGTTCCGCCAACTGTTACATCAATACCGTTAATCTGAAAAACATTGCCAGCAGTTGTAGGTCCAGTTGATTCACTGTATGAGATAGAAGAGGTATTATCTCTTAATTTAATGAAAATCTCAGAGCCACCCGGTGTTGTAGTAATTTCGCCCGGTGTAACCAATGATGTATAAAGGATATCGCCTACGCCGCCCGGTAGATAATCTAAATAATCTACAATTTTCTGAACAGGGTTAATTGTAAACCAGCCGGGAATAATATCTGAAATAGAAGTTACTCGACCGACAACAACACGATTAGTTTCGTCAGATAACACAAAGGAATTTGT
>Ga0068857_100000876_pt1 | contig 22694 bp, 24 predicted proteins | sample KBSCornC72_FD_66591 | JGI IMG/M metagenome (GOLD analysis project Ga0068857, IMG submission 66591) | Corn rhizosphere microbial communities from Kellogg Biological Station, Michigan, USA - KBS Corn C7-2 | ecosystem: Host-associated > Plants > Roots > Rhizosphere > Soil ...
AGATCCTGGCCCAGAACGGCATCAACGTGCGCATGATCGCCACCTCCCCGATCAAGGTGTCGTGCGTGATCGCGCGCGAGAAGGTCGAGCAGGCGGTGTCGGCACTGCACAGCGAGTTCGAGCAGGAGCTGGCCGAGGCGCAGGGGCGCGAGATCCGTGTCTGACCTGCGGCTTGCGGTGGTCGGCGCCACCGGGGCGGTCGGACCAGAGGTGCTCTCGATCCTTGCCCAACGCGGCTTCCCGGCCGCCGAGGTGGTGCCGTTCGCGTCGGCCCGCTCGGCCGGCAGGCGGGTGCCGTTCGCGGGCGGGGAGCTCGAGGTGCGCGAGCTGACCGATGACTCGCTGGCCGGCTTCGACCTCGCGTTGTTCTCCGCCGGCGGCGGCACGTCCAAGCGCTACGCACCGGAGGCGGTCAGGCGCGGCTGCGTGGTGGTCGACAAGTCGAGCGCCTTCCGGATGCACCCCGACGTGCCGCTGGTCGTCCCCGAGGTGAACGGCGCCGCCGCCGAGGCCCACCGGGGGATCGTCGCCAACCCCAACTGCTCGACCATCCAGCTGGTGATGGCGCTGAAGCCGCTGCACGACGCGGCCCGCATCCGCCACCTCACGATCTCCACCTACCAGGCCGTGTCGGGCACCGGCAGCAGGGCGGTCGAAGAGCTGCGGGAGCAGTCCCAGGCCGTGTTGGAGGGGCGCGCCGCCCGACCGCGCGTGTACCCTCACCAGATCGCATTCAACGCGCTTCCTCACTGCGACGGTTTCGAGGGGGACGAAACGCTGGAGGAGACGAAGCTGGTACGCGAGACGCACAAGATCCTGGAGGACGACGCGATCGGCATCAGCGCCACCTGCGTGCGCGTGCCGGTATGGCGGTCGCACTCCGAGGCAGTGTGGGTCGAGACCGAGCGAGAGGTGTCACCCGACGAGGTGCGTGGCCTGCTCCAGCGGATGCCCGGCGTCCGCGTGGTCGACGATCCGGCGTCCGCCGGCTACCCGATGCCCAGCGAGGCTGCGGGAGGCGACGACGTCTTGGTCGGCCGCATCCGCCGCGACGCCTCTCGCCCCAACGGGCTGGCCATGTGGGTGGTCGCCGACAACCTCCGCAAGGGCGCCGCGCTGAACGGCGTGCAGATCGCGGAGCTGCTCGTCGAGCGCGACCTGGTCCGTGTTCCCGAGACGGAGCTGCAGGCCACGTGAGGGTTCGCCCCAAGGGCCATCTGTGCCCGGTCTGCCTCCGCGAGGCCCACGGCGGCATGTGCCGGCGACATGGCCAGTGGCGTGCCCACCAACTGCTGACCACCGCGGATCGGCGGCGCAGCGCCCGCGAGGAGTGGCAGCCCTACGAGCCCGCCCCCCATGCCTGTCCGCGCTGTCTGGGCGATGTGGCCGAGGTGCGCGGCGGCTTCACCTGCATCGATCACGGCCACGACTCCGACCCTCACGGGCCCTACCGCGTCGACCAGCTGCTGGGGCCGACGGCCCAGCGCGAGTCGGCGACGCAGCGGTCTCGCCTCCAGCGCCGCGCGCAGGCACGCAGGGCCGCCACCCCATCGCTGTCCCTGCAGCTCCCGGACCCGGCCCGCGTCACCCGGATCCTGCTCTCGGCGACGGTGATCGCCGGGACGCTGGCCTACCTGGTGCGCTAGAGCCGCCCGGCGGCGATCGGCTTCCCGCTGGGCTGCTCGCGTCCCGGCGCCGGCTCCACGGTGACCGCCACCGTGTCACCGTCCTCCACCGACCGGTCCAGCCGGAGCTCGGTCGTGCCGCCCCCGTCGAACGTACCGGCGGCGATCGGCGTCCCGTCCCTGATCACCCAAGCCTCGTACACCTTGCCCGCCGGCGCCGGGCCGATGTCAGCGTACAGCGTCGCCTGGCCGTCCTTCCAGACCACATTCCCGACACCGCTCAGGTGCACCGCCGAGCCGGCCGCCAGCTGCTGCCTGGTGCTGTCGAGGTCACTGCGCAGGGACAGGTTCCAGATGCCCAGCGCGAGCGCCAGCGCGGCCAATGCGGGCGCGGAGACGAGGGCGACCCGCGACCAGAACGGCCCCCGTTCCGGGCGCGCCGCCACGGCGGGCGCCTCGATGACCGGCTGGATCGCCGACAGCAGGCTGTCGCGGAGCGCCGGCGGCGGAGCTGCCGGGGGAGCCGCGTAGGCGAGCGTGGCCGCCACAGCCTCGAACTCCGCCAGCTGGCGGCGGCAGCGTTCGCAGACCGCGAGGTGCGCCTCCACCGCCTGCTCGTCGGGGAGATCCAGCGAGCGCAGGGCGTGGGCAGGGATCAGCTCGTCGACGTGTTCCACTCGTCCTCCAAGGTGACCCCGGCCTTCCCCAACTCCGCTCGCAGCGCGCTCATCGCCGCGAACGTCCGGCTCTTGACCGTGCCGAGCGGCAGCGCGAGCCGCTCTGCCAGCTCCGACTGCGAGAATCCGGCGAAGTACGCCAGCTCCAGCACCTCGCGGTGCGGATCGGGCAGCTGCCGCAGAGCCTGCCGCACCCGCTGGCGCGTCATGCCCAGCCAGGCCCGCTCGTCGGCGGGCGGCCCCGGATCGGCCCCCTCCTGGCCCTCCACGATCGGCTCGGTGCGGCGCCGCTGCTCGCGGCGGACGGTGTCGACTGCCTTGTTGTGGGTCACGGTGAGTATCCAGGTCGATGGTTGGCCGCGGCGGACGTCGAACGTCCGGGCCTGGTTCCACACCGCCAGGAACGCCTCCTGAACGACGTCTGCCGCCAGCTCGCGGTCGCGCACCACGCGCAGCGCGAGCGAGTATGCCGCCTCGCTGTACTGGTCGTACAGACGGGCGAACGCCTCGGTGTCTCCGCGGGCGACGAGCGCCAGCAGGCCGTGATCCGACAGATGCTCCGTTTTGGGATTCTCCTGGGGTGGTCCAGCAGTCATTCGCTGCCCGTGGCCGTTCGGTTCACCGGACGGCCGGCGCCGGCACCGGCGCCAGCCGCTCCTTGAGCCGTTCCAGCAGGCTGGTTTCCGCCACCGGGACGAGTCCGCGCAGGTCGAGCCGCGCCAGCTCGACCCGGCCGGCGGTGCGCTGCGGCTGGAAGCCGAAGTCGCGCAGGAAGTCGACCGGGAAGATCGTGCGGTGCGCGAGGAACCGGTCGGCGAACCCCGACCCGGGTCCGTAGCGGTAGCCGAACGCCTCCAGCGCCGGGTAGCCGCGGTCCTTCGACTCGCCGATGGCGGCCAGGAACAGGCTCTGAAGCACCCACGGGCTGGTGGCGTCGGTCAGGTAGGCGCAGGTGATCAGGACGGCGTCGCGGCTGGGCGGGCCGGCGGGCAGGGTCAGCGCCCGCGGGAACACCTCGCTGGGGCCGTACTGGATCTGACCGATCGTCCTTCCGTCCTCGGCGTATAGCTTGCCCCACGGGCCGAAGCTGTCCTCAGCTTCCCGCGTCCACCGCTCGCGGCTCCCCGGCCGGCCACCGGGGCGGGTCTGCCACCACATGCACTCGACGCATGGCGGCGGGGCCGTGCCGACAGTGCCCCGCGTCAGGTGGTCGACGCGGCTCACCGGCCGGGCGCCGCGACGTCCGCGATCACGATCGACACGTCGCCCGGCTCGAGCTCGATCATGGAGGCCAGGTAGCGGCGGACGCGGGTGTCCACCTCGCGGGCGACCGCCGGGATCGGCGCTCCCCACTCCGTGACCAGGTGGAGCTCGAGGTCGACCCGCCGGCCGTCGCCACTCACGCGGACGCCCTTGGGCGCCCGCTCGGGGTCGATCTCCCGCTCCGGCTCGCCAGGGCCTGCGATCCCGCGAACGCCGGGCACCTCGACCGCCGCCGCAGCGGCGTAGGTCGCGATCACCGCGTGCGAAATGTGGGCCGAGGCGGTTTTCGAGAGCACCGACTCGGCCGGCCCCTCCCGGTGTTCATCGGCCATCCGTCCGAGTATATGACGGTCAGGCGGCGGCGACGAGCCGCAGCAGGGACACCTCGGGGCGGGCCATCAGCCGGAAGGGGACCAGCGTCGTCCCGGTTCCCCGCGACACGACCAGCGTGGTGTCCCCCACCCGGTGCACCCCTTCGACGTACGTCCAGTCGTTGTGGGAGAGCCGGATCTTGCCGCCGGGCCCGGGCACGCAGATCTGGCCGCCGTGCAGGTGCCCGGCCAGCATCAGCGAGCACAAGCCGGCGGGGAGGTCGTCGACCGCGTCCGGGAAGTGGGCCAGCAGGATGCGGAACGACCCGTCGGCCGTGAACAGTTCGCCGGGCCGGCTGGTTCCCTGGAGCCAGGGGTCGGGCTCGAGGCCGGCGACTTCGATCGTGTGGCCGTTTGCCTCGACGGTCACGGCCCGATCGCGCAGCATGGTCACCGGGGCGGCGCCCCAGTCCTCGACCACCTGCCCCCGCGAGAAGGGGTCGCGTGTGCGGCCTGTGTCATGATTTCCCAGCGAGACGTACATGCCCAACGGCGGAGATAGCCGGGCCAACTGCTCGACGACCCCGGCCTCCCCCCGCGGATGGGCGACGATGTCGCCGGTGACCGCGACCAGGTCGGGCTGCTCGGAGACGCCGAACGCCACCGCTTTTCGCAGCGTGCGCATGTTGAGCGACGGCGTGCCGGCGTGAAAGTCGGACAGGTGCAGGATGGACAGGCCGTCCAGCGCCGGCGGGAGCCCCGCCACAGGCACGTCCAGCCGGCGTGTCTGCAGCCATTGCGATTCGAACAGGCCCCACGCGGCCAGCGCCGAGCCGCCCGCCGCCAGCACGCCGAGCGTGCGGCGGCTCACTCCCCGCGCACGCTGTCGATCTCGTCCTTCAGCCGCCGGCGGGCCGCTCCGATCCGCTGACGGAGCATCTCGACCCGCTGCTCGTCGGCCGCGTGGCCGTTACCCGACGCGGAGACGTGATCGAAGCGGCGGGAGAGCGAGCGCGCCGCGGCTGCTGCTGCGGCCAGGATCACGGCCAGTCCGAGGATGCGACGCATCGGCCGCAGTGTAGATCATGCGACTCAGGTGCACGCCTGCCACAGCCCGGTCCCGGCCAGCGCCGCTCGCCGCTCGAGCGCCGCCAGCTGGTCGCGGTGGGCAAGGTTGGGCGCGATCGAGAGCGTGCGCGCGAAGCCCTGCTCCACGATCCGGGCGTTGACGAACACCCGCGGCGGCCCGGCCAGGTAGACGTATGCCAGCCAGCGGCCGTACACGTCGACCCGCTCCCGGTCGTAGCGAAGCTCGACCGCGCGGCCGGTCAGCAGCCGCTTGGCAAATGCCGAAGCTTCGGGCCCGTAGCACTGCACCGGCTTCTCGGGATGCACGGTCTCCGGGGTGTCGATGCCGAGCAGGCGCACCGTCTGGGGACCGTGGCCGGCGTCGACCACGATCGTGTCGCCGTCGATCACCCTCACCACCCTCCCGCCGGCCGGCGGCTGCGAGCTCCCGTCGCTGAGCAGCTGCCATCCGGCCAGCACGGCCAGGCTGCCGGCGACGAGCAGGGCTGTCAGCAGGGGTCGGCGCATGGACCCACGCTATCCGCGGCCCGGTCAGGTGTCTGTCACGAACGGTCGCGGATGCGACCCGAAGCGACGCCGGCCGCGGAGCGGACGTAGTCCTCGACGTCGGAGGACTGCAGCGACCGCAGCGCCGGGAGCGCCTGCTCCGTGGCCAGCCGCCCCAACGATACGGCGGCGTACTGCCGTACCTGCGGCGCCTCGTCGTCGAGGGCGGCGATCAGGCCCTCCTCGGCGGCGGGATCGGCGATCTTGCCGAGTGCCGAGGCCGCCAGCCTCCGGACGTCCGCGCTCGAGTGGGCGGCCAGCACGCGGAGCAGGAACGGCACGCCCTCCCGGTCGCGGGCATCGCCCAGCGCGACCACCTGGCCACGCAGGTCGGCGTCGCGGGCGGTGACAGCCGCGGGAGCCGCGGCGGCTCGGCGAACCAGCGGGTAGAGGCCGCCGGTCTGCTCGAGCACACCTCGGGCGATCAGCCCGTCGATGGTCTTCATGACGCCGGCCTGGGAAGATCCGCGCAGGGCGCCGTACGAGCTCAGCTGGTCGTGGCCGGCTGCGGCCAGGGCAGCCGCGCTGGATCCGGTGAGGATCTGGGCGATGCGGGTACGCCCGGCCCGGCCGGCGGTCTCGTCCACCGCCAGCAGCACCGCATCCGCGGTGCTGGCCACCTGCACCGTCGCCTGGCGCTCGGCATCCGGGTCGACCGCCGAGCGGCGGCCGTGGCCGTCGCAGCACAGCTCGGGCTGCCGCGGCTCGACCCGCTCGCCGAAGTAGGCCAGCAGCGCCTCACGCCGGCAGCCGCCGGTGGTGGCGTAGCCGTCGATCGCCTTCAGCCGGTCCCAGCGCATCCGCTCGACCCGCTTGACGGCCACCAGCGCGGCGGACAGGTGCGCCCCGGCCAGCCGCGAGTCCTTCAGCCGCCCGGCCACGAATCCCGACTGAGCCGGGAACACCTCCAGCGCCCCCGCCCGCTCCAGCACCGCGACCGCCGCCCGCGGGTCGTCGACCGGCAGCTGGCGCTCGGCTGCGCGGAAGACGCCGCCGGCATCGGCCGTGGCGACCAGCGACCCGTGCACGGCCGTCAGCTCGCCCGCGCTCAGCTTCGCCCGGTTGATGAAGAACACGATCAAGCCCTTGTCCTTGCCGTCGTAGAGCAGCGTGCAGCGGGCGGGCAGGCCGTCGCGGCCGGCCCTGCCGGCCTGCTGGTAGTACTCCTCCGGGGACGACGGCAGCGTCCAGTGGACGACCGATCGCACGTCGGGCTTGTCGATGCCCATCCCGAAAGCGGTGGTCGCCGCCACCACGTCGAGCTCGCCGGCCAGGAACCGCTGCAGCGTGGCAGTACGCTCGTCCCCGGCCAGCCCCGCGTGATAGGGCGCCGCGCGAAAGCCGCTCTCCGCCAGCTCGCGGGCGACGGACACGCAGGCCGCCCGGCGGCCGCAGTAGACCACCGCCGGCACGGCGTCGGGCCGCCGCAGCAGCGCCAGGAGCGCAGCCCCCTTCTGGCCATCGCCCGCGGCGCGCCGCACCGCGAACATCAGGTTCGGGCGGTCGAACCCGGTGCTGGGGGTCACCGGGTCGCGGAGCCGCAGCGCGCGGGCGATGTCGCGGGCGACGCGAGGCGTCGCCGTGGCGGTCAGCGCCATCGTGGGCGGCTCACCCAGCCGCTCGCGGACGTCGGCCAGCCGTAGGTAGTCGGGGCGGAAATCGTGCCCCCACTCGGACAGGCAGTGCGCCTCGTCGATCACCAGGCGGCTGACGGCGGCGCCGCCCAGCGCCTCCAGGAACCGGCGGCTGGCGAAGCGCTCGGGCGCGACGTAGACCAGGCTTGCCTCACCGGCCTGGATCCGGCCGAGCGCCGCGTCGACCTGCTCGGGCGTCATCGTCGAGGCAAGCATCTCGACCCCGTCCAGCCCTCGGTCGCGGAGCGCGGCGTACTGATCCTGCATGAGGGCGATCAGCGGCGAGACGACCAGCGTCGCCCCACCACCGACCAGCGCCGGCAGCTGGAAGCACAGCGACTTGCCCGAGCCGGTCGGCATGATCGCCAGCACATCGCGGCCGGCCAGCGCCGCCTCGACAGCGTTGCGCTGGCCGGGCCGGAACCCGGCAAAGCCGAACAGTCGCCGAAGCTCGGCGTCGAGGTCGATCGTCGCGGTGCCCACCGGACGCAGAAGTATGACGGACGCCGCGGCCGGTGCGTGCTTGGTCGCCCGCTAGGCGGCGACCCTGTCGGCGCTGGCATCGACCGCCCGGCCGCCCCGGTGGGGGGCCTGCCGCAGCCAGTGGCAGGCGATCACGGCGATCGCGCCCAGCAGCGCGGCGGCCAGGTAGGTGTGGCGGGCGGCCGGCACCACGGCGGCCACGTGGGCGCCGTCGCGCTCCGATGCGCGGATCGCGGCGTCGGACAGCGAGATGGCGAAGACGATGCCGGCGATCGCCGTGCCCAGGCCGGCACCGACCTGGCGGGACAGCGGCACCGACGAGGTCGAGCGGCCCTCCCGGCCGCGCTCGCCGTCGTTCAGCACGGCCCCGAACAGGGCCGGGCTGGCGATGCCCATGCCGATCCCCGAGAACCCGTAGCCGAGCACCGGCATCAGGGCACCGCCGAACGGCAACGCCATGGCCAGCACCGAGACGAACACGATCGAGCTGCCGAGCAGGATCTGGTCGCCCGGAGCGGCGTCGAACCTGGCGGCGCCCATCGACCCGGCGGTCCAGCCGATGGTGGCCAGGACGAGGGCCAGGGCGACCACCGCGATCGACTCGCCGAAGCCGACCTGGATCTGCAGCGGGAGATAGACCTCCGCGCCCAGGAAGGCCGCCCCGGCCGACAGCGACGCCGCGTTGGCCGCCAGGGAGACCGGCCGGTGTGTGAACACCGGGGTGACCGTGCGCCGCTCGTGAACGACGAAGGCGGCGGCCGCCGGCAGCGCCAGGATCGCCCACCGGGGGTCGTCGGCCGTCAGCAGCAGCGGCAGCACGGTGAGCGCGATCAGGGCCGGGCCGACGACGTTGATGGAGATGTCGGGTGACGCCGGCCGGTCGGGGTGCCGGGCAAGCGCCAGGCGGCCGGCCAAGGCCACGATCGCGATCATCGGCAGGTTGATCCAGAACACCCAGCGCCAGCCGATCGATCCCGTCAGCCCGGCTCCCAGCGCCGGGCCGATCGCGGCTGACACCCCCCACATGGCGGCGTTCAGGCCGAACGCCCGGGGCCGCAGCGCGTCGGGAACGTAGAGCGCGAACAGGCCGATCGGCACCGCGAACATGAAGCCAGCACCGAGCCCCAGGATGGCTCGCGAGAACGCGACCATCGCCATGCTCTGGGCCAGGCCGCCGAGCACGTTGGCGACCGCGAACAGGATGCAGGCGATGGCGAAGCTGCGGGCCGCGCCGTAGCGGTCGATCATGCCGCCGGCCAGGGGCAGGGTCAGCACGATCGTCACCATGGCGGCGCCGACCGCGATCGAGATCAGGCCGACGCCCCCGATGTCCTGGGCCGCGCTGGGCAGGGCGGTGACCACCATCAGCGCGTCGAGCGAGCCCAGGAAGGTCGCCCCCAGGGCCGCCACCATCAGCGCCCGGAAGGGCGGCCGGAAGAGCGCCGCGAAGCTGGGCGTCTGCGTCTCCGTCAGGTCGCTCCGGTCAGGCGTCTGCGTAGATCTTGTCGGTCGCCGGGTAGGGCTTGACCAGGTGCCGCTTGAACTGCAGCTCGTCGTAGGTCAGGCCGGCCGCTGCGCCCACCAGCTGGGCGAGATGGAAGATCGGCATGCCCAGCTCCATGTCGGACTCGCGGGCCGCCTTGCCCTGCCAGGCGTCGAGCGACAGGTGGCAGAGCGGGCAGGGAGTGACCATCGCGTCGGCGCCCGCCTCCTTGGCCTCGGTGAGCGGCTGGATCAGCTCGCCCAGCGCCACCTCTTCACGGGCCAGGATGATCGGAAAGCCGCAGCACTTGATCTTCGAGGGATAGTCCACCGGTTCGGCACCGCAGGCCTCGATGATCCGCTCCAGCGACTGTGGCCGGTCGGGATCCTCGAAGCCGAGCAACTTCGACGGGCGCAGGATCTGGCAGCCGTAGAAGGGCGCGATCTTGACCCCGACCAGCGGCTTCTCGGCGATCTGCTTGAGCTTCTCGAAGCCGTCGCCCTCGGCGATCTCCCACAGCAGGTGGCGCACCTCGACGCCGCCCGAGTAGGTGGCCGCGCCCACCTCGCGCAGGTTGTCGTTGACCCGGGCCAGCAGGTCGGCGTCGGCCTTCAGCCGCTTGTCGGCTTGGCGCAGGTTGAGGGTGCAGACGTTGCAGATGGTCATCAGCGTGTCCTGGCCCAGCTGCTCCGCCTGGCCGAGGATGCGCGCGTTCAGGTGCAGGTAATACTCGGGCCGCGCCTCGTGGATGTCCCCGGCGCCGCAGCAGGTGAAGCCCGGGATGTCGACCAGCTCGAACCCGAGCTTGCCGGCGATCGCCCGCGTCGAGGCGTCGAGCTCCTTCTGGGACAGGCTGGCAAGACAGCCGGGGTAGTAGGCGTAGCTGCTCTTCACTGCGGTCCTTTACTCGTCGTCTTCGGCAGGTCGGGGAGCATCCTCGGCGGGCCAGGCCGGCCCGCGGTGGACGGCTTCCAGCGCCTGCTTCTCCTGGTCGCCGATCAACGTGTTCAGCCGCCGCACCTCGTCCAGCTTCCCCGCCTTGTGGGGCTTCAGCGGGTTCGGCACCTTGCCCGCCCGCACCATCTTCATCGCGAACGGGATCTCCTTGATCGCCGCCAGCGCGCCCACGGTCTCGGGCACCAGGTTGGTCTCGAGCAGGTAGCCGGTCTTGTGCGAGGAGTCGACGAACACCTTCGCGTGGCGGGCGCCCTTGTCGGAGCGCATCCCCTCCTGGTAGATCCGCGCCCCCACCTTGGCGATGGCATCGCGGGGGTCGACGCCCTTCGGGCAGCGCTCGTTGCAGAAATAGCAGCGGGTGCAGTCCCAGACGCCGTGATAGCCGTTGTAGCGCTCCAGCCGCCCCTTGCCGCCGCGGTCGCGGACGTCGTACACGAACCGGGCCGCCTTGGCCAGCGCTGCCGGGCCCAGGAAGTCGGGGTCGGCCTCCATCGAGTTGCACTCCGAGACGCAGCACCCGCACTGGATGCACAGCGCCTCCTTCATGATCTGGTCGAGCTGTTCCTGCTGGATGCGCCATTCCTTGACCGGGGCATCGCCGCTGCCCTCGTCGAGGTAGGGCTTGATCGCCCGGAACTTCTCCCAGAACGGCCCCATGTCGACGACCAGGTCCTTGATCACCGGCAGGTTGCCCATCGGCGAGATCACAGGCACCTCTCCGCGGTCGACCAGCGGCTTCATCGGAGTCTTGCAGGCCAGCACCGCCGCGCCGTTCATCCGCATGCCGCACGACCCGCAGACCGCCATCCGGCAGGACTTGCGGTAGCTGAGGGAGCCGTCGACCTCGTCCTTGACCACGTCGAGCACGTCGAGCAGCGTCGCGGTCTCCTCGGCCTGGACGGTGTAGGTCTCGAGGCCGCCCTGCTCGGTCTCCGGGTTGTAGCGGTGGATCTTGAGAGTGACTTCCATGAATCCTCGGATGGCTCGGTTAGTAGGACCTGACAGCGGGCTCGTGCTCGGTGATGGTGACCGGCTTGTAGTCCAGGCCGACGTCGCCGTTGTCGTAGTAGGTGAGCGTGTGCCTGAGCCAGTTCTCGTCGTCGCGCTCGGGGAAGTCGAGTCGGCTGTGGGCCCCCCGGCTCTCGGTGCGGGCGATCGCGCCGGTGACCAGGCAGTCGGCCATCTCGAGCATGGAGCCCAGCTCGATGGCCTGGATCAGGTCGCTGTTGAACGTCCGTCCCTTGTCCTGGATCGTGAGACCCCTGGCGTACCGCTCGCGCATCTCGCCGACCCGCTGCTTGGCCAGCTCCAGCTTCTCCGCCGAGCGGAAGATGCCGACGTTGTCGTACATGGTGTCGGCCAGCTCCTGGCGCAGCGCCGCCGGGCGCTCCCCCCGCTCGAGGTCGAGCATCGACTTGATCCGCCGCTCAGTGACCCGCACGGCCGCCGGCGGGAACACTCCGCCCAGCCCGTTCTCGCGCACCTCCTGGGCGGCTGCGGCACCCGAGCGGCGGCCGAACACAACGGTCTCGAGCAGCGAGTTGCCGCCCAGCCGGTTGGCGCCGTGCACCGATACGCAGGCCGCCTCGCCGGCGGCGTACAGACCGGGCATCGCCGTGCGGCACCACATATCGGTGTCGACACCGCCCATGTGGTAGTGGGCGCCCGGCCGCACCGGGATCGGCTCGTCGATCGGGTCGACGCCGGCGTAGTCGAGCGACAGCTCCCGTGAGCCGTGCAAGCGCTCGTTGATCCGCTTCGCGCCCAGATGGGTGAGGTCGAGCAGCACGCAGCCGTCGACCCCGCGGCCCTCGTCGATCTCGGTCTGCTCAGCCCGGGAGACGACGTCCCGCGAGGCCAGCTCGCCGGCGTTGGGCGCGTAGGTGAACATGAACCGCTCGCCCTGGCCGTTGCGCAGGTAGCCGCCCTCGCCTCGGCAGCCCTCCGTGATCAGCACACCGTTGGCCTTGAGCGTGGTCGGGTGGAATTGCATGAACTCCATGTCCTTGAGCGGCACGCCGGCCCGCCAGGCCATCGACATGCCGTCGCCGGTGCACGCGTAGGCGTTGGTGGTGCCGCGGTAGATCCGGCCCAGCCCGCCGGTGGCGAGGATCACCGCCCGCGCCTCGACTCCCTGCACGCCGCCGCGAACCAGATCCCAGGCGGTCAGACCGACGCAGCGCTCGCCGTCGACCACCAGGTCGAGCGCGAACCACTCCTCGTAGACGGTGACGCCGCTCTTCACCAGCTGCTCGTACAGCACGTGGAGCAGCACGTGGCCGGTGATATCGGCGGCGTAGCAGGTGCGAGGCGCGCCGCCGGCGCCGAACGGGCGCTGGGCGATCCGGCCGTCCTCGGTGCGGGAGAACACCGCGCCCATGTGCTCGAGCTCGTAGATGTCTCCCGGCCCCTCCTCGCACATCACCTGGATGGCGTCCTGGTCGCCCAGGTAGTCCGACCCCTTGACCGTGAAGAAGGCGTGCTTGTCGGGGCTGTCCTCCCCGGCGTTGCCCAGGGCGGCGTTGATGCCGCCCTCCGCGGCCCCGGAATGGCTGCGGGTGGGGTGCAGCTTGGAGACGACGCCGACGTCCGCCCCGTAGCGGGCGGCCTCGATGGCGGCGCGCATGCCCGCCATGCCAGCGCCGACCACCACAACGTCGTGTCGCACCATTCCACGCCTCCGCTTGACCGGGGAAAAAGCTCTCTGGAGCCTACCAAGCGGACCCGGCCGACCGCGTTGCTACCGGCGCGAAACGGGGTATCCTGGTGTGGCCGGTCCGGACGGGCCGCGCCATTCATCTTCCCGGGAGGAACGTTGGCAAAGATGGCGTTTGCACTGCCTGCCGCGCGGCGGGTCGATCGAGGCCTGTCACAGGCGGAGCTCCAGGAACGGACGCTGGCGATGCCGAACACGCGGCGGACGGACTATGGCGCGCCCAACGTGCAGACGGAGGTGCTGGCGCGTTCGAAGGCGAGCACTTACATCGTCTCGGACACACCCGAGGCGGAGCCCCACCAGGCGATCGACCGCCAGGAGTGGGATCGGGTCTCGGCGCTCCAGGACGAGTACATCGCCGAGCAGGAGATGATCGTGGTCGACGGCTTCATCGGCAACGACCCCAACCGCCGCGTCCCCGCCCGCCTGTTCATCGAGGCCGCCAACGCGAACATCGCCGGGATGCAGGACGTCCTCTACTTCCACGACGGCGAGCAGGACGGGTTCGAGCCCGAGCTGGTCGTCATCTACACGCCCAACCTGCCCGTCGAGGGCTACCAGGACGACCGCCTGATCGCGGTCAACCTGGATCTGAACGTCACCCGCGTCTTCCACTCCGACTACTTCGGCGAGTCGAAGAAGGGCGGGCTGCGTATGTGGAACAAGCTGGTGCAGGACCGCGGCGGGCTGGCGCTGCACGCCGGCTGCAAGGTGATCCCGACGCCGCGAGGCGACCGGGTGGGCCTGATCGTCGGCCTCTCGGGCACGGGCAAGACAACCACCACCTTCACCCGCCAGAACGGGTCGCTGCCAGTTCAGGACGACTTCGTGGCCTGGTGGCCCGACGGCCGGATCAGCGCCACCGAGGCGGGCTGCTTCGCCAAGACCTATGCGCTCAGCCCGAAGGACGAGCCGACCATCCACGGCGCGGTCACCAAGCCGTCGGCCTACCTGGAGAACGTGAGCCAGGACGGCGCCGGGCACGTCGACTTCTTCGACGAGAGCTACACCAAGAACGGTCGGGCCGTGTTCTCGTTCGCGGATATCGAGGCGGCCGAGGCAACGGCGCTCGAGCAGGCCGACTTCCTGCTGATCCTGAACCGCAACGAGAACGTGATCCCGGCGGTCGCGAAACTGGAGGGGCCGCAGGCTGCGGCCTTCTTCATGCTCGGCGAGACGACCGGCACCGCCGCCGGCGGCAAGGACGAGGAGGGCAAGTTCCTCCGCGTGCCGGGCACCAACCCGTTCTTTCCCATGCACCACGACCATCAGGGCAACCGCTTCCTGGAGCTGCTGGAGGAGAACCCGATCGAGGTCTACCTGATGAACACCGGCCGGGTGGGTGGGCCGGAGAGCCAGGAGAGCTCGAAGAAGGTGCGGATCCCGCATTCATCGGCGATCGTCAAGGCGATTGCCGAGGGCACGATCGAGTGGGAGCTCGACCCCGACTTCGGCTACAAGGTGGCCAGCCGGGTGCCGGGCATCGACGACTCCGACATCGACGTGCTGCAGCCCCGGCGGCTGTACGAGGCCAGCGGCCGCGGCGACGAGTACGCCGACCGGGTGGCGAGGCTGAAGGACGAGCGGCGGGAGTTCCTGTCGCAGTTCCCCAGCCTGTCCTCCGAGATCATCGACTCGGTCGGCTGAGCGCCGCCGGCGGGGCCGGTGCACCCTGCGCCGGCCCCCGCCGCCGCGCTACAGTCGGCCATGACCATTCGCGAGCCGATCTGCGGCACCGCTGTCTGCCTGGGGCCACTGCGCGTGGCCAACGCTGCCGAGTGGGTGCGGTGGATGGAGGATCCGGAGACCACCCGGTATCTGTACGCGCCCGGCGAGCGGCCGCGGGAGCGGTTCACGCTGGCGGTCGCGCTCGACTGGGGCAGGCGGGTGCTGGCCGACCCCCAGCGGCTGGTGTTCGCGATCACCGAGCGCGCGGTCGACCGCCAGGTCGGCGATGCCCGGCTGGTGCCGTCCGGCCGCCGGCGGGCGCGATTCTCGATCGTGATCGGCGAGCGCGCGGCACGTGGCCGCGGCCTGGGCGGCGAGGCGACGCAGCTGGTCTGCCGCTACGGGTTCGAGCAGCTCGACCTCGAGCAGATCGACCTCGAGGTCGATCCCCGCAACACCGCGGCCGTCCGCGCCTATCTGCGGGTCGGCTTCGAGCGCACCGGCCGGCGGACGATGAAGCTCACGCGCCGTCGCTGGGATGCCGGCCAGCCGGCGGCCTCCGACCTGGCCACGCGGCGCGCGCCCGCGGCCTGACGCCCACGCCGAACAACGGTCCGGCCTACGCGGCGTCGGCGGTGCGCCGCTCGATCGGCACGTAGCTGCGCTGCTCCGGGCCGACGTACTCGGAGCTGGGCCGGATCAGGCGGTTGTCGCCGTGCTGCTCGATCACGTGCGCTGCCCAGCCGACCACCCGGCTCATTGCGAAGATCGGCGTGAACAGGCCGGTCTCGATGCCGAGGTAGTGATAGGTCGAGGCGGAGTAGAAATCGACGTTCGGGTAGAGGCCCTTCTCCTCCAGCACGGCCCGTTCGATCTCCTCCGACATCGTGTACCAGTACGGCTCGTCGGAGCGCTCGGAGAGCAGCTTGGAGAACCGCTTCAGGATCACGGCGCGGGGATCGTTGGTCTTGTACACGCGGTGGCCGAAGCCCATGATCCGCTCCCTGCGGGCCAGCCGCTCGCGGATCTCCTCGCCCACCCGGTCGGCGCTGCCGATGTCCATCAGGAGCTTCATCACCTGCTCGTTGGCGCCGCCGTGGAGCGGGCCCTTGAGCGCACCGATCGCGCCGGTGATCGCCGAGTGCATGTCCGACAGCGTCGAGGCGATCACGCGGGCGGTGAACGTGGAGGCGTTCATCTCGTGGTCGGCATGGAGGATCAGGGCCACGTCGAACGTCCTCACCGCCTCCTCGGACGGGCGTTCGCCGGACAGCATGTACAGGAAGTTGGCGGCATGGCCCAGCTGCTGATCGGGATCGATCGGCTCCAGGCCGCGGCGGCGGCGATCGTAGCGGGCCACCATCGCCGGCATGGCGCCGATCAGCCGGGTCGCCTTGCGAACGTTGGCCTCCTCGGCGTTCGAGTCCTTGTCGGGATCGTGGACGGAGTCGGCCGAGACCGCCGTTCGCAGCATCTCCATCGGCGCCGCGTGGGAGGCCAGCAGGTCGATCACCCGCGCCGTCTCGTCGGACAGCGTCAGCGCCTCGGTCAGGCCGGCGGTGAACCCGTCCAGCTCCTCACGGGTCGGCAGGTGTCCGCGCAGGATCAGGAACGCCACCTCCTCGTATGAGGCGTGCTCCGCAAGATCGTTGACGTCGTAGCCGCCGTAGATCAGAATGCCGCGCTGACCGTCGATCGAGCACAGCCTGCTGCGGGCAACCACAACCCCCTCGAGACCACCTTTGTCCGCCATCCGCTACCCGCCTTCCCCAGGTCGCCGACTTCGACCGGATCGTAGCCAATCGTGCGACAATCGCCGTCGTTCATTCAGGCAGCAAGGGGTCGGGGGTAGCTAGATGAGTCGAGTCAAGATCACAGTCGTCGGTGCGGGCAACGTCGGCGCCACCACGGCGCAGCGGCTGGCCGAGCGGGATTACGCCGACGTCGTGCTGGTCGACATCGTCGAGGGGCTGCCCCAGGGCAAGGCGCTCGACCTGAACGAGACCGGGCCGGTGGTTGGCTACGAGCCGAGTGTGATCGGGACGAACGGCTACGAGGAGACCGCCGGCTCCGACATCTGCGTGATCACGTCGGGCATCGCCCGCAAGCCGGGGATGAGCCGCGACGATCTGCTGACCACCAACCAGAAGATCGTCAGCGACGTCACCCGGAACCTCGTCGACCGCTCGCCGGACACGATCCTGATCGTGGTCACCAACCCGCTGGACGCGATGTGCCAGGTGGCCTTTCGCGAGGCCGGCCTGCCCCGGGAGCGGGTGATCGGCATGGCCGGGGTGCTCGACTCGGCCCGGTTCCGGACGTTCCTGGCCTGGGAGCTCGGCGTGTCGGTGCGCGACGTGACCGGCTTCGTGCTCGGCGGCCACGGCGACCAGATGGTGCCGGTGACCTCCTACACGAACGTGGCCGGGATCCCGATCACCGACCTGATCGAGCCGGCGCGGCTGGCGGAGATTGTCCAGCGGACGCGGGACGGCGGCGCCGAAGTGGTCAAGCTGCTGAAGTCCGGCTCGGCCTACTACGCCCCGTCGGCCTCGGTCTGCGAGATGGTCGACTCGATCGTGCTCGACCAGCACCGGGTGCTGCCCTGCGCCGCCTACCTGACGGGGGAGTTCGGGCTGGACGGCATCTTCATGGGCGTACCCTGCCGGCTGGGCGCCGCAGGGCTGGAGGAGATCGTCAAGATCGAGCTCTCCTCCGAGGAGCGCTCGCAGCTCAACGGCTCGGCGGACGCCGTGCGGGAGCTGGTCGGCGTGATGGGCCTGGCCTGAGGGCGGTCAGCGGCCGGCCGCCCACAGCGCTTTCAGCGAGAGCATCTCGAAGCAGGCGCTGGCCGCCACCCAGGCCGTGATGTTGGCGGGCTGGTCGTAGACCGGCGCCACCTCCACGCAGTCGAAGCCGCGAAAGTCGATGCCCGTCAGCGCGCGCACGTAGGCGAGCGCCTGACTGCTCGAGGGGCCGCCGACCTCGGGAGTGCCGGTGGCGGGGGCGAAGGCGGGGTCGACGAAGTCGATGTCGAACGACAGAAAGGCGGGCCGCCCGCCCACCCGGGCGCGCACCCGGTCGCCATAGTCCGCCGGCCGGAGCGTCTCCAGCTCGTCCCAGTAGATGGCGTCGTAGCCGAGCAGGCGCGGAGCCTCGACGTCCGAGGCGCCGTACAGGGTGCCCCGCATCCCCGCCTGCACCGAGGCGGCCGGATCGACGAGACCCTCCTCGACGGCCCGCTTGAACACCGTCCCGTGAAAGTAGCGGGCGCCGTAGTACGCCTCCCAGACGTCGGTGTGGGCGTCCAGGTGGACGAGCGCCAATGGACCGTGCACGGCCGCGGCGGCGCGCAGCTCGGCCAGCACCATCGAGTGGTCGCCGCCCAGACAGAGCGGTGTCACCCCGGCCTCGTACACCGGCTCCAGGTACCGCTGGATCTGCTCCAGCGTCTCGATGTGGTAGCCGGGCACCGTGGGGGCGTCCCCGTAATCGACCATCGACAGGTGCTCGACCACGTCGACCGCCAGCAGCGGGTTGTAGGGCCGCAGCAGCACCGACGCGCTGCGGATCGCCTCCGGCCCGAACCGGGCACCCGACTTGAACGACACGGCATCGTCCGTGGGAATGCCGATCACGGCCACGTCCACCCCCTCCGTGGTCTCCACCTGCGGCAGCCGCATGAATGTCCGCGGCCCGCTGAAGCGTGGCGACATCGAGGAATCGGCAGGGCCGTACTTCACGCGCGGCATCGTATAGCGTGCGCTGATGGATCTGGGACTGAACGACACGTCCGCGATCGTCTGCGGCGCCTCGTCGGGCATGGGCCTGGCCATCGCCCGTGCGCTGGCCGCCGAGGGCAGCGCGGTGACCATGAACGCGCGCGATCCCGAGCGGCTGACGCAGGCGGCCGAGGGAGTGGACGGTGCGATGACCGTGGCCGGCGACGTCCGTGACGGGCCGACGCTGGAGCGGCTGGTCGAGCGCACGGTCGCCGAGCGCGGCCGGCTCGACATCGTCGTCAACAATGCCGGTGGCCCGCCGGCCGGCACGTTCGAGACCACCCCGGAGGAGGCCTGGCGCGACGCCTTCGAGCTGTCGCTGCACGCGGCCGTGCGGCTGACCCGGATCGCCCTCCCGCAGCTCAGGCAGAGCGGCCGCGGCCGGGTGGTCAACATCACGTCCTGGTCGGTTCGCGAGCCGATCCCCCACCTGATGCTCTCGAACGCCATCCGCCCGGGGATCGTCGGCTGGGCGAAGACGCTCTCCCACGAGCTGGGCCCCGACGGCATCACCGTCAACACGATCGCGCCCGGCAAGATCGACACCCCCCGGGTGCGGGAGCTGTGGGATCACCAGCCGGATCCGGAGGCGGCGAGGCGGCGAGACATGGAGGCGGTGCCCGCCCGGCGGCTGGGCCGCCCGGACGAGGTGGCGGCCGTGGTGGCCTTTCTCTGCTCGACCCGTGCGGCCTATGTCTCGGGTGCCGTGCTGCCTGTTGATGGCGGGTTGATGCGGGGAATCTGGTAGCAATCCGCCGCACCTAGACTGCGGTAGATGGACACCTGCTACCGCCATCCCGACCGCCAGACGGGCGTGCATTGCTCGAACTGCGGGCGGCCGATCTGCCCCGACTGCATGACCGATACCCCGGTCGGCATGCGGTGCCCGGAGTGCGCCGGCCAGCGCACCCGGGTCAGGACCGCCGGGTTCCAGATGGCGGGCGCCCCGTACCTGACCGTGGCGCTGATCTTCGCCAACGTGGCCGTCTTCCTGGCCACTCGCGGCGGCATCGCCGGCGGCGGGCTGCTCGGCAGCTCGATCAACCATCTGGGCAGCCAGATGACCGTCTACGCGGCCGGCATCCAGGCGGGTGAGTACTACCGGCTGATCTCCTCCGCCTTCCTGCACTTCAACCCGCTGCACCTCGCCTTCAACATGTATGCCTTGTATCTGCTGGGCGGCGCGCTGGAGCGCTACGCCGGCAGCGTGCGGTTCGGCGCCATCTACTTCATCTCCGCGCTGACCGGCAGCCTGGGCGCGCTGCTGCTGTCACCGGATGCCCAGACCGGCGGCGCGTCGGGCGCCGTGTTCGGCCTGATGGGCGCGCTGTTCGTGCTCGAGCGCCAGCGCGGAGTGTCGCTGCTGGGCGGCCCGATCGGCGGCCTGCTGGTGTTCAACCTGCTGTTCACGGTCGCCGTCCCCGGGATCTCGGTCGGCGGTCATCTGGGCGGCCTGGCAGGCGGCGTGATCTGCGGCCTGATCCTGTCGGCCTTCGGCCGCGGGCACATGGCGTACGGCCGCATCTCCCCGATCGCCGCGCTGGCGCTGGTGGCGCTGGGGGTGGGCGCGGTGGCGGCCTCGGTGGCGGTGGCATGAGGGCTCTGCGAAAGCCGCGCTGGCCGGTCGTGCTGGGCGTGGCCGTCGCACTGGGGGCCGGCGGTTTCGGCTACGGCTGGGAGACCCAGTCCGGCTACTACGCGATCCTGCCCGATCCGGCACATGCCACCTCCGACGTCGTCAAGGCCAAGGGCGGCGAACCGCCGAAGGGCGATTCGGAGATCTACTTCGTCGACGTCAGCGTGCTCAAGGCCAACGAGATCCAGAAGCTGTGGGCCGAGCATCTGGTGGAGGGCGCCGACCTGGTGCCCGCGGATCACATCCTGGCCCCCGGCCAGTCCGAGCAGCAGCGGATCAAGGTCAACGACCGGCTGATGTCCGACTCCAAGACCACGGCCAAGATCGTGGCCGAGAAGGCGCTGGGGCTGCCGGTGAAGATCCGCCAGGAGGGAGCTCAGGTGCTGGGCATCGAGAACGGCATGCCCGCCGCCGCGGCCGGGGTCAAGCCGGGCGACGTGATCGTGGGCGTGCAGGGCAAGCCGATCGCCAACGCGCAGGATGCCATCGACGAGCTCGGCAAGCTGGCGCCCGGCGACCCCGCCACGCTGCGGTTCGCCGACGGCACGGTGCGCCACGTGGTCACCGTAGCCAGCCCTGACGACGCGAAGCACGCGATCGTCGGCGTGCAGATCGGCGATGCCGTCGAGGTCGGCGATCCCCCCGTGCCCGTGCGCATTTCCACCCCCGGCATCGGCGGCCCCTCGGCCGGGCTCGCCTTCGCGCTCGAGATCTACGACAGCCTCAGCCACCGCCAGCTGCTGCACGGCCACAAGGTGGCAGTAACGGGTGAACTCGACCTCCGTGGCGGGGTGCACGGGATCGGCGGCGTGCAGCAGAAGACGATCGGCGCGATCGACGCCGGGGCCGACACGTTCGTGGTGCCGACCGGCGACAACGAACGCGACGCCCGAAAGGCCGCGGACGGCCGGATCCGCATCATCGGGGTGAGGACGTTCGCGCAGGCGGTGGCCGCCATCCGGAGTCTTAAGCCGGTGTGAACGAAGCGTGAAAACTTCTCTCGCAAACAGCGTCTTTTCTGTTTCGGAAACGGTGGTGTCGGCCAGCCTGCAGACCTACACTTCTCCCGTCGTTGTTCGCGTCCAAGGGGAGAGAATCTGTGGGAGAGAAGGCTCGCTGCGTCACCTGCAATGACTGCTACTTTCGCAAGACGAGCCTCTGCGCCCTCGACCTGGTGGAGCCCTGTCCCACGTTCCGGCCGGCCCTCAAGGGCCAGATGATCGCCCCCCGCCAGGCCACGCTGGTCGAGCCACCGACCGCAGGCCGCGCCGTCTGGGGCGTGCCGGCCTCACCGATCGCCGCAGGCATCGCGTAACCCGCGCGGATCAGCGCCCGCCCCGCACCGATTCGGCACCGATCGCCGTATTCGAACCCGGTACCGAACCCGGTTTGCCCCGCCGTCACCGCGCCCGGATTTCGCGCCCCAAGCGGGCTGCAGGCCGGATGAACCGGGTACCGCACCCGGTTCGGAACCGGGTGCGGTACCCGGTTCGCCCCCGCGGTGGTCAGACGCCGGCGGGCGCCAGGGCGCGCGTCAGCACAGCACCGAGGCGGGCGATGCCCTCTTCGATCTGATCCGGCGAGACGGCGCTGAAGGCGAGCCGCAGCGATGACCTCCCGCGGCCCGCGGAGCAGAAGTCGGCGCCCTTGACGTAGGGGACGCCGGCCTCTGTCGCCTGGGGAAGCAACGCCGCGGTGTCGACGGTTTCCGGCAGGTCGACCCAGTAGAAATAGCCACCCTCGGGCGTCGTCCACCGGGCGCCCTCCGGGAAGTGGTCGCGAAGCGCCGACTCCATCGCATTGCGCCGCTGCTTGAGCTGGGCGGTGGCGCGCTCGACGTTGGGCTCGAACCGGCCGGCGGCGCAGTACGCGGCCAGCGTCGCCTCGGCGAACGAGTTGGGGCCGATGTAGGTGTTCTCGGACAGCCGCGCCAGCGGCCCGGTCAGCGCTTCCGGCAGCACCAGATAGCCGGTGCGAAGGCCGGGCGCCACCGTCTTTGTGAACGACGAGGAGTAGACCACGTTGTCGCCGCCATCGATCTCGTGCAGCGTCGGCGCCGCCTCCCCCTCGAAGCGCAGCAGGCCGTAGGGATCGTCCTCGACGATCAGGATCCCTGCCTCCCGGCACAGCTCGGCGACGCGCCGGCGGGCCGCAGCCGGCAGCGACACGCCGGCCGGGTTCTGAAAGGTGGGGATCAGGTACAGCATCGAGGGGGCCGGGCCGTCGGCCAGAGCCCGCTCGAGGGCGTCGACGTCGAGCCCCTCTGCGGTCAGCGGCACCTGCACCACATCCGCGCCGAAGGTGCGCAGCGCGATCAGCGTTCGGTCGTAGGTGGGGTCCTCGGCCAGTGCGGTGCCGCCCCGGCCCAGGTACAGATGCTGCGCCAGGAACGTCACCCCCTGCAGCGAGCCGTTGACGAGCAGCACGCGGGCCGCATCGACGCCGTGCCGGGCGCCGATCCATTCGCGAAGCGGCCGGTAGCCGCCGGGGCTGTAGGCCAGCGCGCCTGCCGGATCGTCCGCCATCGCAGCCTGCGACGCTGCGCGAAGGTCGCCGATCGGCAGCATGTCCGCCGACGGCACCCCGCGGGTGAACGGGATCGTGGCCATGCCGGGGATGGTACCGAGCGCGCAGGCCGGAGGCCGCGTCAGCCCCACGGCCGGCGGGCAGCTAGCCGGCGCCGACCGCCTCGACCGCCAGCCGCGCCGCCTCCGTGGGGCTGGAGCCGACCCGGATGCCGCGGGCCTCGAGCGCCTCCTTCTTGCCCTGCGCCGTGCCCGACGAGCCGGAGATGATCGCCCCGGCGTGGCCCATGGTCTTGCCC
>Ga0068857_100000877_pt1 | contig 22689 bp, 21 predicted proteins | sample KBSCornC72_FD_66591 | JGI IMG/M metagenome (GOLD analysis project Ga0068857, IMG submission 66591) | Corn rhizosphere microbial communities from Kellogg Biological Station, Michigan, USA - KBS Corn C7-2 | ecosystem: Host-associated > Plants > Roots > Rhizosphere > Soil ...
ACGGCCAGTTGATCAACTGTCAGCTTCGCACCGTCAAACCTTTCGGTAAGTTCCAATAAAGCCGCATCGCCCTGTGTCCGAACCTGTTCAAGGATGGCCCGAGTTCGCTCCTCAATAACCGGATCCAACAAACTGGAAGAAGCCGCCAGTTCCTTCAGCTTGTCCTGGTAATCTGCATCCGCATAACGAACCACTTTCATTCGCAGGCAGGCTAGGGAATGAGCGATTGAAAGTCAAAACTGCGGCCCTTGCGTGAAAATCACGCAGAATGCGTGAGGATTGCGCGCTTTAATCAAGGTCGCCCGCGATCACCTGCAGATTGCCTCGTGAGCACAGGGACGGAAGCCGTTGGCAAAGGCTATGCTTAATGAATTGACGGTCGTTGGCATGAACGCAGGTATCCAAACCAAAGCCATGCGAGGTTACCATGAATGAAGCTGATGAGCCCAATCCCCCTGAAGTTCCACCCATCCTTCCCATTGAAACGAAAGCTGGAGCGCCGCCGCCATCTGCAGCGGATTGGCTGAAACGATTCTTCGCTTGCAATCCGTTTTATCTCCTCAGCGTGGCACTGCTGCTCTATGGTTGCTATCGCATTTCCCTCGAACCAGGAATATTCGGCAAAGAATCTGCCCATCTCGTCTTCAATTTCAGTTCGCTCCAAACCTACGAACTGCTTCTTGTCGTGACCGCAATTTTTCTCGCGCGCCGTCAAATTTGGTATGATTCAACGCTGCTTGTCGGCCTGGAGAATTTACTTCTGCTTGTTCCTTTCATTCTCCTGACGCAAGCAGCCTTGCTGCCGAACAAGGAAACGATTTGGGCGATGAGCTTAATCGGAGGCGTGATGGCGGTGCTCAGGCTGGGCAGTTTGAAATGGCTCATCGCCAAACTCAATTTTCCGCCACGCCTGCTTTGGATTGGCTTTGGCATACTCGCAACAAATGTGGCGCTCTCGACTATTTATCGGACGCTTCATGAATCCAAATTCGGCACCAGGCTTGAGTCCGGTCCAGCTTACGAAACGAATGAGTATGTTTGGATGCTGGTGCTGCCATTGCTTTGCGCGCTGGCGCTTACTTTGCCGCGCGCAAAGCAAGTTGGCCAGCTATGGCCCGAACGCACCTGGCTCCCGATTGGACTGTTCGGCCTTTGGACCGCCGGCACCGCCGTCCATTTGTACTGCCTCGGCTACGTCTATGACTTCAGTTTGCGGGGAGACTTACTCGCTCCAAACATTTGGGCCGTGGTCTGGGTCATTTACGTCCGAGTGACCAGGCGCAATGTCGAGGTCAGCCCAGTCATCGGACGATTGCTCTTGGTTCTCCCTATCATGCCGACATTTGTCGCGTGCTGGCCGGGAACGAGCAAAGCGTTCTTCGCTCTTACGCTGTTTAATGTAGTGATTTACGCGGCGATTGCCCTGCACGACCGGGATAATCGTTTGGTCCGCTATCTCGCTCTAATTTCAATCGCTGCGCTGGTGGCGGGCTTTCCGGAAAGTTGGGGCATCAACCTGGTCCCCACCCTCAGCCGCGAAAAGTGCATTGGCATTGCTGTCGCCGGTTACTCTTTGCTCTGGGCGGTGCGTTCCAGCGATCCAAGAATTGGGATCGTCGGTGCAATAGTTTCGGCAATCACCGCACTGGTCGCAGGCGGTGGCGAAGAGAACGCGTTCCATTGGGCTACGCAAATCGGGCTCGTTTTTCTTCTGCTGCATAGTTTGCGCTGGAGGGATATCGAGCACACTGGCGCAAGCCTGCTTCGCCTCCTGGCAAGCGCGCTGTGGATAGCGCACGCCGTGCTCTGGACCCATACAACCGGTCGGCCTTGGATGCCCTGCGTTTTGGCCGGGATAGTGATCACGATTTATCTCATCGCGCGCGTCGTTCACGGGGACTGGAACGCTCGGGTCATTCCGCTAGCCGCTTTCGTGGTGATATTGGCTAGCCCGGTAGAAGTTGGCGGAAATAAACTCGCGACGTTCCCACCCGGTTTGCTGGCAGTCATTTGCAGTTTTCTCTCATTTGCCGCCGGAACAGCCGCCGCACTCACAAGGCATCGCTGGGATAAGAGCGATTAGTCAACGCGACACGTGGCCTTTCTCGCAGCGGTTGGCATCCCTCTCTAAATCCGGTCGGCACATGGTCGGCTACGGCCGCGTTGATTTCGGCCATCGCCTGGTTCCTTGCTGATTATCGTTTGCTGAAGAGTGACCGTGCTCATGGTTGGCTTAGTCTCTTGTTACCGATTTTCCTCCTTGCGTTTGTCTTCCATTCAAAGGTTCACGTAGATGACTTCCAAATCGGCTTGAAATATGATTGGCCGGACTGGCGTACGCATGCACCTGATGCCCAAGATTTCTTCGCGGATTACATTTTCATCACAATAAGCCTTGTGCTTGCTCGCAAAGCTGCCCTCTTACCAGCACGCGATCTTCGAATTGTCGGAATCGGCGTCTTTGCGATTGCAGCCGTGTTTTTAGGACTTGAGATTGGCATGTTGTTTCAGAGTCAATATCGGGGCTGACTTGTCCCTTCATTGCTCCTTGAGCTTTCCAACACTTAAGGTATTCTCATGCCATGCCGATTTACGAGTTCCATTGCGAGGAATGCGATAAGGACAGCGAGATTCTGGTCCGGTCAAAAGATTGGAAAGGGACGAAGTGCCCTATTTGTGGTTCTCCAAAGCTTTCCAAAAAGCTGTCTGTTTTCGCCTCAACCGGCGCTGCTACTGAAAGTCCGAGTTGCACCGGGAAGCCTGCTTCATGCGGCATGTGCGGAACCGGAAGACCCCATTCGCACTAGTCGCCTTCAAAATTCGAGCTCGCGTAACACATACTCGATGCATTCTTCGAAGGATTTGCCGCGCGTCACTTGAATCCAATCGCTAGCGCGTGGAGAAATTGCAGTATTAATGAAGTAGTTTGAAGCAGCGGCGACAGTGCTTTGCTCGGCCCGTTTCCAATCGTCGCCTCGGCGAAGAGAAAGATTATATAAACCGCCCTTTACCGGAATAAGCCGCGCAAAATCGAAACCGAATCCGCCCCATTCGGTTGAGTTTGTGAGGATCGCTTCCAAATAGACCACATCATCGGCAACGCGCACATTGACTCCAGTGTATTGGTTGCCTTCACTTCCTACTGTTCGGGATTGAAGCTTCGGCAGCAATGCTTCCGCGGCAAAATCCGCCAGAGTAATCTTAAATTTCAATTCGGCATCGCTAAACGGGCGCGTTCGGCGGTACGCGAATGTGGAACTTACGGACTGAAGAGCAGTGGTCATAAGATGGTGGTCAGGAGCTTCTGATTTCCGATGGACCTTCGGCGCGAGCCATGAACCCTTTCGCCATTGCGGAGATCATCCAGACGGAAGGGGAAGTGTCAAAAGGGAGTTATTGGAAGTTATTCACCGGATGTTCACAAGGCACTAAACCAATATTGATTGGAAGAATCTGAGCGAGGGCTTATTCTGGCCGAAATGAAAGCCGCTTTGAGTATGTTCGCTACGTTTGGTTGGCTACTCGCTGCACAAGGTAAGCCGACGGACTCATTCCCGCTGTGGCCTAACGGTGCGCCAGACGCCCTGGGCAAAGAAGATAAAGATATTCCCACTCTGACACCGTTCTTCGCTCCTGCTGAAAAAGCCAGCGGAGCGGCCCTGATAGTGCTTCCCGGCGGCGGTTATGGCGGGCTCGCCCCATACGAAGGAAAGGACTATGCGCTTTGGTTGAATGAACAAGGAATTACCGCGTTCGTGCTGAAATATAGGCTCGGTCCTGCGGGTTACCGGCATCCAGCAATGTTACATGATGCGGCGCGAGCGATCCGGCTCGTGCGCTCGAAAGCTGAGGAATGGAAACTCGACCCTAAACGCATCGGTATTATGGGGTCGTCGGCAGGAGGTCACCTTGCCTCGACATTGCTGACGCATTTTGATTCCGGCAAACCGGACACGGAAGATGCAATCGAACGGCAAAGCTCACGGCCTGACATCGGCATTCTTTGCTACGCAGTCATCACGATGGGCCAATTCACGCATCAAGGATCAAAGCATAATTTGCTCGGCAATAACCCCCCGCCCGAACTGGTGGAGGAGTTATCAAACGACCTCCACGTCACCAAAGACACGCCGCCATGTTTCCTATGGCACACGTTTGAAGACAACGCCGTCCCCGTCGAGAACAGCCTCCAATTTGCCGCGGCTCTCCGCAAAGCGGGCGTGCCGTTTGATCTCCACATCTATCAGAAGGGCGCGCATGGCTTGGGCCTTGGGAGCCACGACTACAATCCCGCCAAGTGGTTGCCGTGGACGCGCGATTGTGCCTATTGGTTGAAGCTGCAGGGATTTGCGAAATAACGAATCCGAGCGAGCATTAAGGAATGAGTTTGGTGAGCATTGAATGTCTGGCAGCTACTTCACCGCCATTTTTCAAGGCCATCTTTTTGACTGTGGTCGCCCTGGTTATTCCCGGGTTCTTTGTGGCAATGTGGCTGATGAGCCACAGACACAAGCAGAAGAAGTCCGAAATCGATAAAAAGGGCGACTGAGAAATTCCTTTACTGGACAATCCAGTTCAGGATGGCCTTTTGGGCATGCAACCGGTTTTCCGCTTGATCAAAGATCGTCTGTGCGTTGGCCTCGAACGTTTCCTCGTCAATTTCTTTCCCGCGATAAGCGGGCAAACAATGCATCACCAACGCATCCGGGTTCGCCAGTTTCACCAGCGCCGCATTCACTTGGTATCCCCGGAGTTTTTTCAGTCGAGCCGCGGATTCAGCCTCTTTACCCATCGAAACCCAAACGTCCGTATAAATCAGATCGGCTGCTTTAGCCGCAGCTTTCACGTCAGAAGTGACGATGATTTTCCCGCCGGCGCGTTTGAGTAAGTCGGCAGAAGGTTGAAATCCTCTCGGCGCAGCAATACGCAGTTCAAATCCGCATTTGTCGGCAGCAAAAGCCCAGGAATTGGCCACATTGCAAGCACCGTCACCCAGGAACGCAACGACTTTCCCGCGAATCGAGCCCCGCTTTTCCTCAAAAGTAAAAATGTCTGCAAGCAACTGGCAGGGATGTTCCTCGTCGGTCAATGCGTTGATCGTGGGAATTGCCGAGTAACGAGCAAATTCGTCGAGATCCGATTGCGAGAATGTGCGAAAGATAACACCACGCACCATTCGCCCCAGCACACGAGCTGTGTCCTTGATCGGTTCGCCGCGACCAAGTTGAATCTCATTGGCTGAGAGGAAAATCGGGTCGCCTCCCAATTCACGAATTCCAACTTCGAAGGAGACTCGCGTACGGGTCGAAGATTTGGCGAATAACAAGGCCCAAACCTGTCCGGCGAGCGGCTGGTGGGCATGACGCCCGCGCTCGCGTTTCATGACCACGGTATCGGCAAGAAGCTGTTCCAGCTCTGACTGCTTCAAATTTTCAATGCTCAATAAATGCTTCATGAAAAACCCAAAGAAGAATGTCGACTACGCAGCTAACTTGGCGGCAACCGATTCAATGATCTTCAATCCTTCCTCCGCCTCGGCCTGGCGAAGATTCAAGGGCGGCAAAAAGCGTAGGATTTGAGTACCTGCTGGGATGGCGAGGAGTCCCGCCGAATGAAGCAGATTGGCGAATCGCGTTGCCTGGGTTTTCGTGCTTTCACCAGGCAACATCGAAATATTTGGCGTCAGTTCGAGCCCGATCATCAGACCCAGACCTCGCACGTTCTGAACCACGGCAGGATATCTTTCACGCAGCTCCAGCAATCCATTTTTGAAATACTCACCGACACGCCGCGCATTTTCGGCCAGATTCTCGCGTTGTATCACTTGCAGAATGCTCAATGACACGGAACACGCCAGCGGGGAACCGCCGAACGTCGTTCCATGCGTTCCAGCGCTCAGCAAATCGGCGTAAGGCGCTCGCACCCAGAACGCTCCGATTGGAAATCCGCCCCCCAGCGATTTGGCCATCGAGATGCCGTCCGGCAGGAACGAGTTTGGAATGCCTTCGAGGATGCGTTGAAAACTTTGGAAACGCCCTGTTCGGAAATGCCCGCATTGCACTCCGTCCATGAAGAGCAACAATTTCTTTTCATTGCAGAGCCGCCGCAACCCAAGCAAATATTCGGGCGTGGCTGGCGTCACGCCGCCCTCGCCTTGAACGCCCTCGACCATAATTGCGACTGTTGCAGGAGAAAGCGCTGCGGTCATTGCGTCGAGATCATTATATGGCACCTGGCGGAAACCCGGCACCATCGGTTCGAAACCTTTTTTCACTTTGTCTTGTCCCGTCGCTGCGATGCCTGCGAGAGTTCGTCCGTGAAAGGAGTTGATCGTGGTCAGAATTTCAAAGCGCCCTTCGTCATGACCGAATTTTCGCGCGAGCTTAAATAATCCCTCGTTCGCTTCGACGCCACTGTTGCCAAAAAAGCATTTGCCGGGACCAATCAGATTCACCAGTGATTGAGCCAGACGGCCTTGCGACTCGTGATAATAAAAATTCGATGAATGGATGACTTTGCGCGCCTGCTCTGCCAGCGCTTCGACAATCGCCGGATGGGCATGCCCGAGCGAACTCACCGCTATCCCACCCCCCAAATCCAGGTAACGCTTGCCCGTCACGTCATACAAGTAACTTCCTGCGCCGTGACTGAGAACGATGTCAAATCGGCCATAGCTGGGAACTACGTTCTGTTGGAAAAGTGATTGAACCGCAGCGACATCATTGCGCACGATCGCTGGCGGCGACGGAACTACTTCTTTCATGGTTTGCATGTCATGCGAACAAGGCGAAAACTTTAGCGAGAAACTGCTCCGATGAAAGCGGAATGTGAATTATCCCCGACGCTCCAATTCACGACTGGTGGGGCGAGTGTCCCCGCGAGCAGACCCTGTTCTCCGTATTGTTGCGGCTCGCGAGGACGCTCGCCCCACATTTCGACTCGTCGTCCATCATTGACCTACAGCCACCCCGCCCTGCCGCATGTGGCCTTTGCTGGTTTCATTGGCCATTTCGGACAAACCGCCATGGAGCAGCTTGCGCGCGCCACCAATGACCGTATCCCATTGAAATGCCGGACCGGGATCGTTCTTGTTCGTCTGCACATGGAAATGCCCCAGAACGCCTTCGTATTTTTCCAGTTGCTCGTCCGGTAATTTTTGCGCAATGAGCTTTCCACTCGCATCGCGAGGATAGTCGCACTTGATATTAGGGAATACTTTGCAAAGCGTCGCCGTTAGCTTGATAAGTGCAGCATATTGCTGCGGCGTAAAATCGTATTGCATGAGTTCTTCTCCCTGAATCATGCCCTTAATCAATTCGGGCCGTGCCGGTCGGCCCACGAATCCTTTGGTGCGAATGCCGCCATCGCCAAGTTTTTCGGGAATGGTGATGCGGACCTTGCCTTCGGGATCCTTGGCATACCATTCCTGCAAAGCCTTGCTTTCGTCGGATGGGTATGCACCCATGTTGGCGATCTCAATACCGACAGAGCGATTGTTCGCAGTCGTGGCATGCCAGGCCCGCTCTTTGAGATCGAGCGTCTGATAAATCGTGCCATCCAAATCGAGCATAAAATGCACGCTGAGATCGCGATGATCCTGTAGAACCTTGAAACACTCCCGGCTGACGCCGCATACATCGAAATGGATCACAAATTGATGGACGACTCTTTGCAGCAAGGGCAAATCCCAGCCACCACCTCGAACGCGCTCGATTTCCACATCCGTAAGACCTGCACGGCGCATGTTATAGCGATTGGGCGATCTCAGGTCGGGCACTTCCTCGGTTGAATGCATCCAATCAGCCTCTTCAATCGGGCTGAACCTCCGTTCCACGCGGTATGCGTCGTAACCGCCCGGGTCCATCCATAAGACCACCGGCGTCCCCGTGTGGAAAAATTGTCCTGCCACCACAATTTCATCGCCACGACGCGGTTCGAAAGCGCCCGGGCGAGGCGCGGTTGCACAACCGCCGAGCATGGCAATCCCAAGGAGAGAAAAGAACAAAAAGTCGCGGCACTTACAAGACTGACTAACCGCGATTCTCGACAGCGAAATCATCGGATCATATGTCCTTGGTTTTTAGTCCTGGTCAAGCATAACAACCCAAGGGGCGGACATGAACATGTTAGAGAATGTCGGTTTTGCTGACAGCCGAATCGACCGACCTTTGACGCCTCTACTTCAAAGATTGGTTAGGCATTTACTTGGTTCGTCCGGTGGGGATGCGTTCGCGCCTAGATTCCTCACTGCCTCCCTGGCTTTGCTCTACGCTTGCCCATTCATTTACCAATCTTCATAGTTTGCGCGTTTCTACGCTAGAACAGCTTTAGACTTGAAAATTGTCGTCGCCATCACAGGAGCCAGCGGGATGCTCTACGCCCAACGTTTGCTCGACCATCTTCATGCGCCAGAACACGAGGTTCATGTCGTTTTGAGCAATTACGCCCAATCAGTGATTTCGCAAGAGCTACCGCATGGTTTGAAACTTCCGCCGGATGCCAGGACGCACAACCTCAAGAGCATGAATGCACCATTCGCGAGCGGTTCCAATGCACCCGATGCGATGGTCGTTATCCCTTGTAGCATGGGAACGCTGGGCCGAATCGCCCATGGATTGAGTGAAGATGTGTTGCTGCGTGCAGCTGATGTTGTCTTGAAGGAAAAGAAAAAACTGATTCTCGTACCTCGCGAAACACCTTTGAATTTGGTTCACGTGAAAAACTTTGAGCTCTTGATGCTCGCCGGTGCTATCCTTCTACCAGCGAATCCTTTCTTTTATACTCGCCCGCAAACAATCGAAGAAGTGATCGACACGGTAGTAGCCAGGGTCCTTGACCACATAGGTGTCAAACACGCCTTGACTTGCAGGTGGAAAGCGGAGCCCGAATAAAACAGAAACTCTGAACTTTGAACTTTGAACTTTGAACTTCGAAAGAAATCCGAATGCGCAGGGTGATACGCCAGTCGGCATGGCGAAGAAATATGATCTCGAGGAGCGATTATTAGAATTTGCGGCGGCGATCATTGACCTTTCGGAAAGCCCGCCGAGAACTCGCGCAGGAAATCACATCAGTGGTCAAATTCTGCGCGCAGGAACGTCGCCTTACGGAAATCATGGCGAAGCTCAAGCTCCGGAATCAGCCGAGGATTTTATTCACAAGATGAAAATTTGCCTCAAAGAGCTTCGAGAAACGCGTCGTTGGGCGCGATTAATTGATCGCAAGCGTTGGCTGGTCAAAAATCCGCAACTTTCTTTTGTCCTGCGCGAGAGCGAAGAATTGAACCGCATCTTTAACAAGAGTATTCAAATTGCTGAAACAAACCGTACGCCCAATCGCCGGCGCATTGGGATTTGACCGATGTCCGAGTTTCAAAGTTCAAAGTTTGGCTTCATTGCAAAATGGGGCTCCTTCGTTAAGTTTTCCCACACAGTGTTTGCGCTTCCCTTTGCCCTGGCCGCAATGGCTGTGGCGGCGCGAAATGATCGTGGTTGGCCCGGGTGGCAAAAGTTCGGCCTGATTCTTGCCGCCATGATCTCGGCGCGGACGTGTGCGATGGCGTTCAATCGAATAGTGGATAGGAAATTCGATGCGCTTAATCCGCGAACTGCGACCCGACATTTGCCTGCGGGACAGATTAGCCTGGTAAGCGCGATTGTATTGTGCGTATTGGCGGCCGCAGGGCTGGTCACTGCCAGTTACTTTCTCAATCCACTCTGCTTCTACTTGTCGCCGATAGCCCTAGTAGTCATTTGCTTTTACTCGCTTACGAAAAGATTCACGGATTACACACACGTTTTTCTCGGCATCTCTCTCAGTCTCGCGCCAATCGGCGCATGGTTGGCGGTGAAAGGTTCAAACGTGTCCAGTTGGGAAATCGCTCAGATGCTCATCTTGGCCGCATCGGTGATTCTGTGGCTGGTGGGATTTGATATCATTTATGCGCTCCAGGATTTCGAATTTGATCGAACGCACGGGTTGCATTCACTAGTTGTGGCTTGGGGTCCCAAGAACGCGCTTCAGGCGGCATTTTTGGCGCATATGTTGATGTGCGGCCTACTGCTTGCGTTCGGACTGCTTTGTCGGTTTCGGATCGCATACCTGGTCGGCTGGTTCATCATCGTTTGTTGCCTTGTATTGGAACATTGGATTGCGAGGCGACGAAATCTGAATTGGATTAATCTAGCCTTCTTCCGCCTTAACGCCGTTATTAGCGTGGTCTTCCTGCTGGTAACAGTCACCGAAGTGATCTTTCAAGGGGGTTTTCGGTTGCGATAGTCGTCAGAAACGGAATTTGCCGAAGTCCGCCAATTCTGCTAATCATAATTCGTGCAGTTCTTTGTTCAGCGCGGCGAATTGCGGGAGCTTTACGACAAAGTTTCCGCAGGTGAGCGCATTTCAGAATCCGATGCGCTGCGGCTTTTCGAAAGCAAGGATTTGAACGCCATCGGAGCTATCGCCGACCTCGCCCGAGAGCGCAAAGTCGGCAATCGAGCCAGCTATATTATCAATCGTTACATCAATTACTCGAACTACTGCATTTTGAGTTGCCAGTTCTGTTCTTTCGCCCGCAAGAAGCGAGACGCAGATGGTTTTCAGCATTCGGTCGAGGAGATCGTTCAAAAGGCCCGCGAAGCGCTGCATCTTGGCATCACCGAACTCCACATCGTCGGCGGCTTGCACCCGTCGCTTCCATTCAGTTACTACATCGATATGCTCAAAGCGCTTCGCGCGCTCGATCCGAAGCTTCAACTGAAATGTTTTACTGCAATTGAAATCCTGCACCTCGCCTGGCTTGCGAAGAAATCTGTCTCAGACACGTTGCGAGAACTGAAGGCTGCGGGTTTGGATTCGTTGACCGGCGGCGGTGCTGAGATTTTTCGGAAAGAGGTTCGCTCAGCAATCGCCAAAGGCAAGGAATCCGCTGAAGAATATCTGGATGTTCATCGAACCTGGCACAAGATGGGCGGACGCAGCACTTGCACGATGTTGTTCGGACACGTCGAATCCCTTGCCGATCGCGTGGACCACCTGCGCCAATTGCGCAATCTTCAAGATGAGACACATGGCTTTGTCGGCTTTGTTCCCCTGCCCTACCAACCCGACAACAACAATATCCCCGTCCAGAATCCGCCAACCGGTTTCGACACATTGCGCACGGTCGCGATCAGCCGCATTTACCTCGACAACTTTGACCACATCACTGCCTATTGGGTAGGGATGGGATTGAAACTGGCGCAAGTCGCTTTGAGTTACGGCGCGGATGATTTGCATGGGACAATCATCGAAGAACACATTTTCCACATGGCGGGGGCAAAATCGCCCCAATTGCAAACCGAAGCTGAAATGCTCAAAGCGATTCGTGAAGCGGGCAGAACGCCGGTGCAACGAAATACATTTTATGAACCGATGAAAGTTTGGGACGCGGCTAAACCACAAGATACACCTGTGAACGCCGAGCGCGCGTCTGTGTTGGAAAAGAATTTGGCAACCGCATGATCAAGACGCGTTATGCAACAGATCAATATGAGTTCTAACGGACATACGAAGCTACGGATGGCTCCGCGAGAATCGGCCGAAGAGGTCGCGCATCGCCTTGAGCGCGAACAGCGCGCCTCGCAGTTGCAACGGGAAAGCAATCTCGAACAATCTCTCGCGCCGTTCCGCGTCGGTTCAGTTCGTTATTTGAATGCCGTGCCATTAACTCGCGGTGTCGAGGAAGAAGTGATTTTTGCAACGCCCTCGAAGCTCGCCGAGATGTTGCAGCGCGACGAATTGGATGCGGGACTTGTCAGCGTGACCGAGGTGTTGCTGAAAGATCGATACGACATTTTGGACGGTATCGCCATCGCTTCGCTCGGTGAGGTCAAAAGTGTCTTTCTGGCCCACCGCAACCCAATCGAAGAAGCCAAAGAAATTTTTTGTGATACCGCCTCGCTGACTAGTGCGCATTTGCTCCGTATTTTGTTGGCTGAGCGCGGGTTGAAACCAGAATTCAAGCCGCTTGCAAATTACGACATTGCATCGATGCCAGATTTCGCGTTGCTGATTGGCGACCCGGCGCTCAATTTCTTGCGCTCGTCGCCCGCACATGAAATTTGGGATTTGGGCGAGGCGTGGAATGAAATGACGCATCTGCCTTTTGTCTATGCCGTCTGGGCATTACGACGAACCCGCGAAAATTATCCACTTCGACAAAAGCTGCGCGAAGCCCGTGATTTCGGTCTCGACACTCTGGAACACATTATCTCCAGCCGCACCGAATATGACCGGGAATTCCGGCAGGATTATTTGGGCTGGCACATTCACTATCACCTCGGTGCCGACGAGAAGCGTGGGTTAGCAAAATTCGCCGAACTTTTGGAAAAGCACGGCTTCGGACCGGTTTACAAGCCGCGTTTTGTAGCTTAGTCGGTAGGGCGCGGTGCCCCCCCCCGCGCCGCATCTGGTCTGTCGACAAACGGCGCGGTAGGGACACCGCGCCCTACCTTTATTTTGAATTCGGGCTGCTACTCAGCTTCTAGCTGCGCAAGCACTTCAGGATCGCGCACATCCACCCAACGCCCAGGAACTTCCAATCCAGCTAATTTCTGTCTGTCGTCAATCATCGCGATAATTGCATCCGTCAATTCGTACTCGCCGCGAGGAGACTTTTGAAGGCGCGCAGTGAAATCGAAAAGCGATGGTTTGAAAATATAGATACCCGCGTTATACCAGACCGGCTCGTTCGGTTTGATCCAGCCCTCGTGCTTCAATTGTTCCAATTGTTCGGCGGACGGCTTTTCGACAAGCCGTTTCAGGCAAAATTGTTCGTCGAAGAAATTCAATCCACCTTTTGTCACATCCTGGCCCGGTGTCACCGTGATGACTCCCGAAAAACTTCCGCCACCGAAACGCTGAATCATTTGTTGATACGTCTCCGGCCTGACCAGAATGTCGCCATAGGTCAGCAAAAATGGCGAAGAACCGGCAAATTCCTTTGCCAACTCAGGCGCTTTACCCGTGCCATCTTGCACACCCTGGCGGCCGTAGCTGATTTGCGCCTGCCACTTCGATCCGCCGCCAAAGTAATTCTCAACGACTTCGGCTCGAAAACCAGTCACTATGAAAACTTCGCGAATGCCTGCGGCCAAAATGCCTTCCAAAATGTGTTCCAAAATGGGTTTGCCTTGAACGCGAAGCATCGGCTTTGGCATTTCACTTGTGAGATTGCGCATGCGCGTGCCTTTACCGGCGGCTAAGATAACAGCTTTCATTTCAGGGCGCGGAGATTACTCTAACAGCAACCTGCATGAAAAGTTTTGTCGTATTGCTTTCGCTGATTTTGAGCACAGAAGTGACGTTTGCAGCCGGCAAGCAACTCACTGGTGCTTACACGCCTGCTGGAAGTCCTGCATTGCCTCCAACCGAGGCGCAGAAAAAATTTATTGTCCCCGAAGGATTTGAGGTGCGCCTCTTCGCCGCTGAACCGGATGTTGTTAATCCAGTCGCTATGACCTGGGACGAGCGCGGGCGCTTATGGGTCGTCGAGCTTTACGAATATCCGTTGGGCGCGCCGCCGGGAACAAAGCCGCGCGATCGCATTAAGATCCTTGAAGACACGGACAACGACGGGCGCGCGGATAAAGTCACAGTCTTTGCCGATGGCCTTAATCTTGCGACAGGCATTGCACTGGGAAATGGAGGTGTTTATGTCGGCCAGGCGCCGGACCTGTTATTTCTGCAGGACACAAATCATGATGATAAAGCCGATACAAAGACGGTTTTGCTGACCGGCTTCGGGTTGGATGATCGACACGAGCTGTTAAACGGCTTCAACTGGGGACCGGACGGTTGGCTCTACATGACCCACGGCGTGTTCACGCACTCCCGCGTGAAAATTCCTGAGGCCAGCGCATCCGGGGTCGAAGTCACTGCCGCAGTCGCTCGTTATCAACCAGCAACGAAAAAATTCGAAGTCTTCGCAGATGGCACTAGCAATCCGTGGGGTGTCGATTTTGATCGATACGGAAATGCATTCGTCAGCGCGTGTGTGATTGATCACCTGTTCCACATGGCACCCGGGGGGATTTACGTTCGTCAGGGTGGCACACCTGCGAATCCGTACGCCTACGAACTTTTGCCCTCGATTGTCGATCACAAGCATCACATGGCGGCGTATTGCGGCATCTGTATCTATCAAGGCGATCAATTTCCAGAGGAATTTCGCGGCCACGTTTTCATGGGAAACATTCACCAAAACGCAATCAACCACGACCGTTTGATACCAAACGGCTCAAGTTTCAAAGCCGTTGAGGAAAAAGATTTCCTTACGACCTCCGACGGCTGGTTCCGGCCTATCAGCGAACAGGTCGGTCCCGATGGCGCTCTTTGGATCGGCGATTGGTACGACAAATATCCCTGCTACCAAAATGCCCAGGCCGATCCGGAAGGCGTCGATCGCGAGCATGGGAGGATTTGGCGAGTCCTTTACACTGGCAAAAATCCGGGCAAGAAAATGCCCAGTCGGCCAGATGTTAAAATGGATTTGGCAAAAGCATCGCCCAGCGACCTCGTCAAACTTCTTGAGCGTCCCAACATCTGGCAACGCCGGACGGCACAACGCCTCTTGAGCGAGCGAAGCGAAATCGGTTCGGCAAAGAGGGCGCTCCAAAATCTGGTAACGCACGGAAAGACACTCGAGTCTCAGTTAGCTGCAAAATGGGTGCTTCACAGCACGGACTTACTTCCCACGTTCGTCGATATCGAAAGTCACTCGCAAACGCCGGCGGCGCGGGCTTGGAGCGCGCGTTTTGCCGGCGAGCGGCTGAGAGAGCTCTCGGCAAGAAGGGATAGTATCGGGGTTTCCTATGCCCAAAGTGCTTTCGCAGGATTGGAGAAAAGAGCGTCCGATCCCGACCCTTCCGTCCGATTAGCCGTCGCTACTGCAGTTCGTCAATTCGTGGCAGGCTCCCTCACGGTGGATACCGACACTCCATCTGAACCCCGAATCGGCGGCATTCTTTCCGCGCTCATCAAATCCTCGGCAGATGCCAAAGATCCCCTGCTTCCGTTCATGATCTGGATGGCAGGCGAGCCAACATTCGCAAAGAATCCCCAGGGTGGTCTGAAATGGCTCGCTGAAAACGGTCCTGAAACGATGCCGTTGAGCGGGATACTTAGCCGAAAAGCGATGCGACGGATTTGTGATATGCAGGATGCCGCCAAACTCGATTTGGCTGTGGACTTCCTTTTGCAAATCGCTGCGAAGAACAGTGATTTGGTTTTGTCCGCAATTGATGGCTTGATTGAAGGACAGAAGGCAAAACCGCTCGTTCCGAACACAGACACCAAAGAGCTCTTCGCCAAACTCACCGTGAATAGTGATATTCGTCTCCAGAATCGCGCCCGCGAACTTGGAACACTTTGGGGCAACGCTTCCTCAATACAGGCAACAATTGCAGCGGTAAATGATTCAAATCTATCAACCGAGGAGCGGGCCAAAGCAATCGAAGCCGTTAAGACCCTAAAGAACGAGGCGTCTAGCGATGCCTTGCTGAAATTGGTAAATGGCAACAACCCTGAATCCCTGGTCATTCAAGGAATGCGCGCCTTGGGCCAAATCGGCGGAGATAGCGTCGCGGACGATTTTCTGCGCTCCTGGACCAAATTCTCTAATACGACAAAATCTGCCGCAGCCGATGTCTTGGTTTCGCGCCGGCGTTGGGCGATTGCCTTGCTTTCGGCGCTCGAAAGTAAAACGATTTCGCGCCAGCAACTACCACTCACAGCCATTCGCTCATTGGGCGAATCGAAAGACGATTTCATCCGTCAACGCGCAACCCAGGTAATCGGTCGCATTCGTCCAGCTGATGCGGACAAACAAAAGATCATTGAACAAAAGAAGAAGCTAATCCTGAGCGGCGGCCCAGCGGATTTGCAAGCTGGACACGAAATAGCGAAAAAGACCTGCTTTGTTTGCCATAAGCTCTACGGCGAAGGCGCAGAGGTCGGACCCGATCTTACAGGTGTTGGCCGTTCCAGCCTGGATGCGCTTTTGGCGAACGTAATCGATCCAAATCAGGTCGTCGGCAAGGGTTACGAAAATGTTCAGGTCGAAACCAAAGACGGACGAAGCGTCAGCGGTCGTCTCGTAGAAGAAACCGACAGCCAAATCAAGTTGCTATCCTCTGGTCCGAAGGAAGAAGTCGTCGCCAAATCCGACATCGCCTCGCGTCGCGTCAGCGAACTCTCGGTCATGCCCGAAGGACTGGAACAAATGCCCGACGCCGATTTTCGAAATCTGATCTCGTACATTCTGCATCCTCCGCAGGAAGTCGCGCATTAGAATAGGCGCTAAGACATGGAGGTAGGGCGCGGCGTCCCCACCGCGCCGTCGTTCGATTCGAATCGCTTCGAATTTTGGAATTTGCGTTTCGAATTTGCTTCTCCCTTTTTCCTTGCCCGCTTTCGTTGCCGTTTTAACCATTCGCCGATGTCCGACCAGGTCTCGCTCCACTTAATTGATCTGGCTGTCTTCGTCCTCTACATGCTTGTCGCGGTTGGTGTTGGTCTCTGGGTTGCACGCAAAGGCAAAGACACAGCGCAAAGTTATTTCCTCGGCAACAAAACGATTCCCTGGTTTGTCGTCGGCGCTTCGATGGTTGCAGCCGACATCAGCAGCGAACAATTCATTTCCTTCGTCGGTGGCGCATACAAATACGGGATCGTTCTTGCGGCGGCGGATTGGAATGCCTGGATCATTTACAGCCTGCTGCTTTTCATCTTTCTGCCCTATTACGTTCGCACCGGCATTTACACAATGCCCGAGTTTCTGGAGCGGCGATACAATCCGGCTTGCCGTTATATTTTTGCAATCATTTCGATTTTCGGATTTGTCGCTGCCATTAATGCCGGTGCTCTCTACTCGGGCGGGCTCATGCTTGATAGCTTCTTCGGCGACGATTTGGCGCGGTTCATGCCAAAAACCATCTTGTTCAACCAACCCATTTCACCCGTGGTTTGGTATATCGTATTTTTCGCGGTAACCACTGGCGTTTATACTATCTATGGAGGATTGCGCTCCGCTGCCTGGACCGATTTTCTTCAAATTATCATCCTCCTTTTCGCAGGCTTTCTCGTCCCGGTCCTCGCCCTTCGGCATATCGGCAACCTGGGTGCTTTCATCAACGAACATCCCGAGCATTTTCAAATCTTCAAACCGCCCAATCATAAACCGTTTCCATTCACAGGCGTTTTCACCGGATTTCTTTCGGTTGGCATCTGGTATAGCTGCACCAGCCAGCACATGGTTCAGCGCGTTCTCAGTGCAAAGGACGAATGGAACGCCCGGATGGGCGTCGTCTGCGCCGGTTTTCTCCATGCCATCATGCCGTTTTTCTTCATTGTTCCGGGTATTATAGCCGTGAAAATGTTTCCAAGTCTTCCGCATCCGGATCGCGCTTACCTCGCTTTGGTCAAAGAACTCATTCCCACCGGTTTGAAAGGACTCTTACTCGCAGGCATGGCTGCGGCCTTGATGTCTCACGTTTCAGCAGTACTGAACTCCGCTTCGACCATCATCACTATCGACCTCTACAAAAAATTGACGAAACGGGACGTCACGGAACATCAGCAAGTGCGTTTCGGCCGCTGGAGTGGCGCGGTCGTGCTCCTGGCGAGCATCGGTTTCGCGATTTATTTCTCCACTTCCAAAGAGACGCTTTTCGAAAACGTGCAAACCGTATTCTTCTTCATCGCTCCACCATTCGCAGTCGTTTTCACGCTTGGCGTTTTATGGAAGCGCGCAAATGGCATTGCCGCACTTACAACCATCGTCAGTGGGTTCATCTTCAGTTGGATTCTTTTTCAAAAGGAACTACTTGGAAGATTTAACACCTTCAACCATCGCGCCCTCTGCTCTTGGATATTCTGCATGATCGTAATGCTTGTTACTTCGCTGCTCACCGCTCCACCGCCTGCGGAGAAGACTGAAGGTACTATCTGGAACAAATCCTACCTGTCCCTTCCGCCCGAAGAGCAGCAAAAATACCGCGGCCTCAAAGATTGGCGAATTTGGTGGGCCCTCTTCGTTGGAATCATTTTATGCATCTACGCCTTCTTTTTGTGGTATCGATTTCAACATCCTTGGAATTCTGATGCTTAAGGAATGAATGCTCTCCAAACCCGCCTGGTTGCTGGCGTTGCCCGTCATTGCACCAATCCGCCGCCCAATATCGCCCATGGCGGTTGGGGCGCGCAAAAGCATGAACAAGCCGAAGGCATCGATATGGACCTCTGGGTCACGGCTCTCGCCCTTTCAGATAAGACAACCACCGCAATCATTCTCGATCTCGATATCCAAATCCTCACCAATCAGCGCGCTGATCAGATTCGCTTCGTCGTCAGTCATGCCACCGGCATTCCCGTCCCAAACATCCGCGCATCCGCGACCCATACTCACTCTGGACCCGTTCCGTACAAAAGTTGGATCGAGAAAGGCTACGAAATGGTCGATCCCTGGTTTGCAGACGTCGCACGGTGCTCTGCAGAAGCAGCGGTTGAAGCTGTTGCGAGTCTTCAACCTGTTCGGCTTCGCGCTGGCAGCGGCGAATGTCACATCAATACGAATCGACGAGCAGCAACTCCAACCGGCGAACGCTTCCTCGGCATCAATCCAGATGGACCTTCCGACCACGAAGTACTCGTCGTGAAATTCGATTCGCTCGATGGCAAACCGCTGGCCACGCTAGTCAACTACGCCTGCCATCCAACCATCATGGGCCCGCCAAATCGACTCATTACTCCCGATTTTCCCGGCGCGATGAAGCGTGTGGTAGAGCAAGCTATTGGAGGCAAATGCCTTTTCTTGCAGGGCTCTGCGGGTGACCAAGGTCCCTTGCAGGGATTTCAAGCCGATACCGCGGTCTATCGAAACTTTGGCGCAATTCTCGGGCATGAAGTTGCGAAAATCGCCCTCAGTCTCGACTCCATTCCGTCAAAAACAAACTTCCGCGAAATCATTCCCTCAGGTGCGCCCCTTGGAATGTATGACTCGGAATTTGCGACGCTATCTACTCTTCCTCTGCGCATCATCGACAAGGAAATTCCAGTCCCTCTGCGCGAAGGCTTGCCTGATCGAAAAGCAGCGTCCGAAAAACTTGCGTTTTGGAAATCGAAACTCAAAACAGCTCGCGAAAAATCCGATCAACCCGCCACCACCGAAGCCATTTACATGGCACGCCGCGCAGATATTCAACTCCGCATGGCCGACGATTTTGGCGGCAAAACTACAGCCGGTGTCCGCACCCATTTCATTACTTTCGGCAACGTCGCTTTAATCGGCAGCAATATCGAACCCTTTTGTGAAATCGGAGCGAAAATAAAGACCTTCTCACCATTCCCCATTACCTTCATGTCGGGTTACACGAATGGTCGAATGGCCTACATGGCGACTGCTGATGAGTGGCCCAAGGGCGGTTATGAGGTGGAGAACTCACCCTTCGGCCAAAGCGCAGCAGATATCCTGGGCAAGAATATCCTGGATACACTCCATACTCTTCGCAGGTGATGACTTGTTTACGTTTTACGTTTTACGTTTTTCCGTATTTCGGACACCGTTGCGCGATATGCTTTTGGAAAATCTGACGTGGCCCGAAGTTAAGAAACTGCGATGGACCCGAACCGTTGTCCTGTTTCCGTTCGGCTCCTTCGAACAACACGGCCCTCATTTACCGCTCACGACCGATACCGACATCGTCACTGCCATTGCCCGTGGTATCGAACAAAAGCGCTCGAAAACTGTTCTCTGCCTACCAACGCTGTGGCCGGGCCATTCGACTCATCATCTGTTTTTCCCTGGAACACTCAGCGTGAGCCAAATGCCATACATCCAGATGGTCGTCGAACTCTGCCGCTCGGTTGTCAACATGGGAGCACAGAAGGTTTTTCTGCTCAACGGCCACGGCGGCAACGATGTTCCCCTGCGTGCCACCTTGCGGGAACTCAAAACCGAGTTCCCAAAAACTGAATTCGTCTTTGCTTCGTACTGGTCCATCGCTTCCGAAAGCATAAAGAATATTCGCGAATCCGAACTCGGCGGCCTCGGTCATGCGTGCGAGATGGAAACTTCCCTCATGCTTCATCTTCATCCCAATCGCGTAAAACAACACCTTGGCAAACGCGATGGCCCAAAACACGCCGATCCCTATCGCAAAGCCGATATGCAATATGGCCGGCCCGTTTATTTCGTGAACGAGTTCCATGAAGTCACCAGGACCGGCACAGTTGGTCACCCTGATCTCGCGAGCGCGGAAAAAGGCAAGCGATTCCTGGACGGCATAGTGAAAGACGTCACAGCATTCATCGACGACTTCGCAAAATGGTGATTGTTCCGGCTTGAAAATAACCCGTATCGAAACCATTCCAATTCGCGTCCCGCTCAATCCGGAGTTCGCGATTCGCAGTGGACGCGGCGGCGCGCATACCGAATCGCCTTTTTTGCTGGTGAAGGTCCACACCAATGAAGGCATCATTGGCATCGGTGAAGCTTCATGCACACCACGTTGGAGCGGCGAAGATCAAGTTACTGGCGCTCATCTCATCCGCACTTATCTTGAGCCCCTTCTAATAAATGAGGATCCGACGCGCGTTGAAAACCTCACGCAAAAATTTCGCCTGGCATTCGCGGGCAATTTCTTCACGAAATCCGCCGTCGAAATGGCTCTATGGGACATCGCGGGCAAAGCCGCGAACAAACCCGTCTATGAATTGCTTGGCGGTAAAGTGCGCGAATTTGTGACCACAAAATGGTCAGTATCCGGGGTTGAACCTGACAAAGCAGCGGGAATCGCGAAATGGGCCGTAGCTCAGGGATTCAAGACAATGAAAGTCAAAGTTGGCATTGATCCCGACAGTGACATTTCCCGAGTCAGAGCCGTTCGCGAAGCAATTGGCCCGCGAATCAAACTTGGCGTCGATGCCAATGGCGGCTGGACACCAGAAGTCGCCGTGAAAACAATCGAGCGACTGCGTGAGTTCGGCATTTATTTCGCGGAACAACCTGTCTCACCGGAAGACGTCGCTGTCATGGCCGAAGTGCGAACGAAAATTCATATACCGGTGATTGCAGATGAGAGCGTTTACACTCTGCAAGATGCAATGACACTTGCACGATTGGGAGCAGCGGATGCTTTTTCAATTTACGTTGGCAAGGCCGGTGGCATCGGACCCGCAAAAAAGATCGCAGACTTTGCACAGAAGGTCGGTCTGAAATGTACAGTCGGCAGCAATCTCGAACTTGGAATTGGCAGCGCAGCGATGATTCATCTGGCAATTGCCACACGCGGAGTCAATGCGGAAGAATTTCCGTGCGACATCATCGGGCCGTTCTATTACCAGGATGACATTGTCCCGAAATCGCTTTCCATTTTGCCAGGCCGTGCTGAGCCGAACGATTTGCCCGGTTTGGGTATGGAACTCGACGAGGAAAGGGTTATCAGGTACCGGGTTCCCTGATGTAAATACCTTCTGTTTTAACGATTCACCGAATCACGCTCTTTCAAACCGGAGAACCTGCGACCCTTCCCATCGCGCCTTCCGGCACTCCTTCGCGAAATTAATCCAATCATATTTCCAATCGCCAGGAATGCGGGCAAACAACGCGCATTGAGTCGGAACTCCCTCATGCGCGCGCAAAACAACGCCGCGGCCATAAACCAACACGATTTCAGCGACCGGTTTCTTTGCTCCAACCGTTCCCGTGCTTGGATCGTAGAAATACAGCAATTCACCAGGCAATGGCAATTGGACCATATTTTCGTTAGGAACAGGTTCTGGGTCGTCCACCATCGCGAATACTTCGAGACCTGAGTACATGCCGTGGATCACCTTCGCTTCGATTGGCAGCCTTTCCCATACATGCTCACAGACATTGGGCGCCTCGTCGTCAAGCATCTCGGCGAGAACCGATTGACCCGAAGCGACGAAAGTCAGGCGCATTTGGCGTCGTCGTTTCATCGGCGAATAATATGAAGTTGGTTTGACGAGTCGCTAGCGGATAATTCGGCCAAAGTATGGGCAAGAACCTGTACTCCGGTTTTGATTTGAGCGGGCGAAGAATATTCGTCAGGTCGATGGCTGACGCCGCCTCGACAAGGAATGAAAATCATCGTCGTAGGACAAATCCGAGCCATAAACAGAGAATCGTGATAGGCACGGCTAATCATTCTCTTCGACTTTAAGCCGAGCTGCCTACAAACACCGGTCACGGTATTCACGAGCGAAGGAGCGCAAATTGCCGGCGCATCCACGTTCAATCTTTCAATCCGAAAATGAATCCCACGACGTCGACAAATCTTCGCAATAGCAGACTCGATCCATTTGAGAGCCAAATCGCGCGTCTGAACGCGGGTGTCGCGCAAATCGATTTCGAGCCAGGCGCCGCATGGAACGCTGTTGACCGCGCCGGGTTCAATGCGGAAAACACCGGTCGTAGCCACGGTATCGGGGCTGCGAGTAGTGAGCGCGGCGTGTTCGACCACGAGTGCTATTTCAGCGCCTGCCAGCAATGCGTCGTGACGGTCAGGCATCAAGATCGCGCCAGCATGGCCGCCGACGCCGGTCAGTTGAACGCGAAGAGTTGAAGGAGCGGCAATCTTTTCGACAACGCCAATCGGAATTTTGGCTTGCTCGAGGAGCCGACCTTGCTCG
>Ga0068857_100000879_pt1 | contig 22661 bp, 16 predicted proteins | sample KBSCornC72_FD_66591 | JGI IMG/M metagenome (GOLD analysis project Ga0068857, IMG submission 66591) | Corn rhizosphere microbial communities from Kellogg Biological Station, Michigan, USA - KBS Corn C7-2 | ecosystem: Host-associated > Plants > Roots > Rhizosphere > Soil ...
GGTTCAGACCGCGGCGGACTCCTGGAGGTATTACGAGCTTCCAAAGGGCGCTCCAGGCAAGCTCGGGCTCTGCAGGGGCGGAACGGGACAGCGGTAGATAACAGCCTCGTGGTTGGCCCCGCGTTCGTCGGGGCCAACCCTTCATTGATAGCGCAACGCTTCCATTGGATCGACGTTCGTGATCCGCCACGCTGGGAGAAAACACGCGAGCCCGGCGACGCCGGAGAGCACGGCAGTTACCGCGGCGATGGTGAGCGGGTCGTAGGTGCCGACGCCGTAGAGCATCGACGACACGACGTCAGTTGTAGGAATCATTACGGCGAGTCCGATCAGAAGTCCGATCGCCGTTAACCGCATCCCTCCCAGAAATATCAACAAGCGCAAGTTGCCCGCGCTGGCGCCGAGCGCCGCGCGAATCCCCATCTCGCGCGTCCGCTGGGCGGCGGTATAAGAAATCACGCCGTAGATGCCCACGGCAGCGAGCACCAGCGCAATCGCCGAAAAACCCGAGAGCAGCGTGCTGGTCACGCGGTTGGCGGTCATCGACTGGTCCACAATCTGTTCCAGCGTGCGGACATCGCTGAGCGCTTGATCCTTGTCCACGCTCTCGACAGCCGACCGAACGGCTCTCTGCAGAGACTGCGGCGGTACGCCGGCTCGCACAATCAGGTTGATGCCGTAGGTCGGGCTCTGCTCGTTCGAAACGTAGATGCCCGCGCTGATCTCATCCCCCAGCCCGGTGATCTTCTCACCCGCAACGACGCCAACGATTCGCCAGGCGATCTCCCGGCCGGGCTCGGTCTTGCCCGGTACAATTTCCCGCACCACGATGCGGCGACCGATCGGATTCTCTTCGCCGAATTCGCGCCTGGCCAGTGTTTCGTTGACGAGCGCGACGGGCGGTGCGCCCGCCGTGTCGTTGTCGCTCAACCCTCGTCCCGCCCGCAACTTGATGCCGAGTGCTTCGAAGTAAGACGGACTGACTATCTTGAAAAACGCCCGCCGGCGATTGGCCGAGTCCGTCAACTCGCGATCGGCGATCGAGTACGGGACGCCGTAGCCCCACCCCTGCAGCGGTAAGGCCGACGTAATGGCCGTCTTGCTGACGCCCGGCACGGCCTCCACCGCGGCCCTGATCGAAGCGAGATACACGTTCAGTTCGACATGGTCGCGGTGCTGTTGCTGCGCAATCGGCAACCCAGCGGTGAGGACGTTCGTCGCAGTGAATCCAGGATCGACGTCGAGCAGCTTTAAGACACTGCGCATCAGCAGTCCCGACGCGACCAACAGCACGAATGCGAGCGCGATTTCTGCAACCACGAGACCGCCACGCACGCGCCGTCCCAGGTGAGCCGAGGTCGTGCCGTGTCCGCCTTCCTTCAGCGCGCCGAGCAGGCTCGGTTTTCTGACGTGCGCGGCTGGGGCAGCGCCGAACAACAGGCCCGTCACGACAGCGACAGTCAACGTGAACAGCAAGACGGAGGTATCCATTCGAATGTCCACTGCGGGCGGCAGCGCGTACGGTGGAATCAACGATCGGATCCATTTCATCATCGCGTAACCAATGGCGACTCCGACGAGGCCACCGCACACAGAGATCGCGACGTTCTCGATCAGCAACTGCTGCACCAGATGCCAGCGGCTGGCACCGAGCGCCGTGCGCACCGCCATCTCGGTTTCCCGTGACATGCTGCGGGCAAGCGCGAGATTCGCCAGGTTGGCACAACCGATCAGCAACACGAATAGCGTGGCGGCGAACAGCACGGTGACGGCGCTGCGCAACCCCGGGCCGATCAGCACGTCCGCCAGACGGTCGATTGCAACGCCCCAGCCCTTGTTCGAGTCCGGATAACTTCTGCCGAGCCGCTGCCCGATGACGTCCATCGCGGCGCGCGCGCGCTCGAGCGTCACGCCCGGCTTGAGCTTGGCGCTCGCGCCGAGCCAGCGAAAATCACGCGTCATGCTCGAAGATTCGAAGGCCAGCGGCTTGAAAATCTGAGCGGCGCTGCGATCGAAGGGACTGCCCTTCTGCAGGATGCCGATCACGGTGTGCGGCTCGCCGTTCAGCAGGATGTTCCGTCCCAGCATGGCGGGATCGGCGCCGAACCGCGTCTCCCAGAGCACATGGCTCAACAAGACAACACGATCGTTGCCCGGCTGGTCCTCGCCCGGAAGGAATGTGCGGCCCATCGCTTGGATGACTCCGAAGATATCGAAGTAATGCGCCGAGACGAGCGCGCCTCGGATCGAGACCGGCTCGGTGCCGCCGGTGAGTGTTGCACGCCAGGCGGTTTCCGCGGCCATGTACTGGAAGACGCCGTTCTGGTTGGCCCAGTCGAGATAGTTCAGGGTGGAGATGTTATTGGGCGCCCCGCTGGGAAGCTTTTCGAGGACTCGGACGATGCGGTCCGAGTCTGGATATGGCAAAGGGCTGAGCAAGACGCCATTCACAAAGCTGAACATGGCGGTGTTCGCGCCGATCGCGAGCGCGATCGTGGCAATCGCGACAGCCGAGAAACCCGGGCTGTTGCGAAGCTGGCGAACTGCGGAACGAAGATCGTGAAGCAGGCGGCGACCGGACATGAGACGCGAAGTCGCCTAGACGAAGCTCGCCGAAGGCGAGCGAAGTCTGGCGGAGAGGGAGGGATTCGTCCTCCTTCGCTCTGCGGCGCTTCGGCGGGATCTCATCCTGTCAGCGTAGCCATCCCGCCGTAGCTCGCGCTGAGTCCGACGCGAGCGGAGGCGGATGGCGGAGAGGGAGGGATTCGAACCCCCGGTACCCTTCCGGGTACAGTGGTTTTCAAGACCACCGCCATCGACCACTCGGCCACCTCTCCCAATAGGCCGCAATCCTGGAATCGCGGAGCTCTACCGAATAAATGATCTTACGACGATTCGCTCGCCCCGAGCCGAACGGCCACAGAATCGCGTATTCTCTGCGGGTGACGAACCGAACCATCAGCCTGCAGGATCTCGCGGCCGTGTTTGCCGTTCCGCCGCTGCCGCGGCGCTCGGACCCGCGACGAACGCTTGATTTCGACGCCGCTGAGGCCATCGCCCGGCACATCGAATCCGGTGGTATCACGCGCTACCTCTACGGTGGCAACGCGTTCCTCTATCACATCACCCTCGCCGAGTACGAAGGGCTGCTCGAGTGGCTGGCGGGGTTCCCGCAGACACGCTGGGCCATCCCGAGCATCGGACCATCCTTCGGCCGGGCCATGGATCAAGCGCTGACGCTGAAGCGGCATCCGTTTCCCACCGCGATGGTGCTGCCGTGCAGCGATCCCCGGGACGCGCGCGGTATGGAAGCCGGGCTTCGCGACATCTCGAATGCCGCAGGGATTCCCCTCATCCTGTACCTCAAATCGGAAGACGCGTTCGGCAGTAACAAGGAGGCTGGCCTCGACGCGGTCGGACGGCTGATCGACGACGGCGTCGCGATCGCGATCAAGTACGCGGTGGTACTGGACGACCCGGCGAACGACCCGTATCTCGACGGGCTGCTCCGCCGCGTGGATCGCCACCGCGTCATCACGGGAATGGGGGAACGCCCCGCAATTGTTCACCTGCGCGACTTCAAGCTGCCGGGGATGACCACAGGCTCCGGCTGCATCGCGCCGCACGCATGCACGACGATGTTCGAAGCGTGCCGAAGCGCAGATTGGCCCCGCGCGGAAGAGATCCGCGCGGAGTTCATGCCGCTCGAGGACCTGCGCGACGAGTGGGGCCCCGCTCGCGTGCTGCACCACGCCGCCGAGCTCGCGGGCATCGCCCCGACCGGACCGATTCCCCCGTACGTGTCGCCGCTGCAGAGCGGCCAGCTGCGCGCGCTCGAACCGGTCGCTCGATCGCTGCGAGACGTCTCGGAAAGCGCGAAGATCACGCGATAGCGTCGGCGTTGGCGTCCGCGCGACACGGAAAGATCAGTTGACTCCGTTCGTCTTTCTGGCAGAATGAACGCGCGCCGTGCGTCAGCGATCCGACGTACTCCCGCTCAACTTTCCGTTACCTGTTAGCGCGTCGGCCATCGTGGAGCGGGTCGCGCTCCGCATTCCCGTGCCGCGCGTGTCTGTGATGCTCACTCGATGAACACTGCTCACCAGACCGTCATCGACACAAACCCGCTCGAACTCGACAGGCCGCAACATCTGGCGAGCTGGTATGCGCCGGGCTGGTCGGACAGCATCGGAGACCGGCTGCTGATGTTCGACAACACCAGCGCGCCTTCGCTGGAGTTGCTTCGCTTCAAGGCGCAGCTTGCCTCAGCTCCGGGCTTCGAGACGGCGCTCCGTGCGCGGGTTGACCTGCTCCGCCGCTTTTGCCACCCGTCGTTCTCCGAGATACGCGCGGTCGAATCGCTGGACGGCGGCGCCAGCCTGGCGCTCGTGTCCAATCACGTGGCGGGAAAGCGCCTGTCCGAGATTCTGCGAGAGGCAAAGGGACCGTCCTTCGCCATCGCGCTCATCCGCCAGCTCACTCCAGCCCTGGTTCTCTTGCAGCAGCAGGGCGACGGAGTCGCGCACGGGACGCTCGCCGCGGATCGGATCGTCGTCACCCCCGAGGGACGGCTTGTCATCGTCGAACATGTCCTCGGCCCGGCGCTCGAGCGCTTGAACTGCACGGCCGGGCGACTGTGGGCGGATTTTCGGATACCCGTGCCGCCGGTCGGGAAATCCGGGAGTCCGAGGCTTGACGGGCGAACAGACGTCGTTCAGCTGGCGGTGATCGCGTTGACGCTTGTGCTCGGGCGGCCGCTGCGGCCCGACGAGACGCCGGATCGCTTTCCCGAACTGCTCGATCAGATTGAACGGACGTGCGGTCAAGCGTCGCCGTCGGTGGCGTTTTTGCGGAGCTGGCTCGGGCGGGCACTCCAGATCGACGGCCGGCTTTTCGGCTCTGCTGTCGACGCGCAGGAGGCTCTCAAAGACCTGCCGGACGAGCGCGGGCAACGCGACTTTGCCCGAATGCTGGCGGCGCCGCGGGAGAGCTCCGAGAAAAACAGCGACAGCGCCACTGACAACGCGCGTGCGCGGCTCGAGCCGGTAATCCTGCGGCATCCATCCGCTGAAGAATCCGTGGCGCCACCTCCGCCGGCGACGCGGACGAGTCCACCGCCCGAGGCGCTGCTGTTCGGCGACGAGCGTGAGATGGTGCGACCAAGGACAACCTCCGAGGGATCACCCAGAACCGACCACGTTCTACGTCCGCCGTTCGCCGAGACGGGTTACTCTCCGAGCTACCCTGCCGCCCCGATGGAGATTGGCAGCGGGCAACGAGCGCTTGGCATCCTGACGGCGACACGAGCGTCGGCACGGGAGCCGCAACGCGCTCGCAAGGCTCCGCCGTTGTGGCTTACCGCGGCGCTGGCGCTCCTCGCCGTAAGTGAAGCGGCGGTCATCGCGGGGCTCGTCTACGTAAAGGCGCCGTTCGGATCTCCCGCGGCCATAATCGAATCAGTCCAATCTGGATCCGATGTTCCCGTGGCGGCCCCTGCCCCCGCGGCTACCGCGAGTCGATCCCGGCCCGGCGAGCGCACTCGGGAATCTCCACCAGCCGCCGTTGCCCGTCCTGCGGGCGCGCCGCCGGTGACACGTAGCGGAGGCTTGCGGTTGTCGTCGCCAGTTGACGTCGACGTCCTCGAAAACGGCCGGCTGTTGGGCTCGAGCACCAGACCTATCGTTTTGACACCTGGATCGCACGAGTTGGAACTGGTGAATACCACGCTCGGTTACCGGGCGCGGGAGGCGGTGGTGGTGAAGACCGGACAGACCACGTCGCTGGCCGTGTCGGTGCCCAACGGCCGCCTGAGCATCAACGCGCTGCCGTGGGCCGAAGTGTGGATTGACGACAAGCTGGTGGGCGAGACTCCCCTTGGCAATCTTTCACTCCCAATCGGGGCACATCAGCTTGTGTTCCGTCATCCGCAGCTGGGCGAGCGGCGGCAGTCCGCCGTCGTGCGGGCCGACGCGGTCAGTCGTGTGAGCGTGAATCTGCAGCAATAAGCGCAGCGCCGCTGGTTTCGGATTCCGGCCTCACCGACGCGCCCGACGTCAAGTCCAGGAACGCCTGCTCCGAAATCCGAGTCAGAGACGTGCTCGAAGCCTCGGCATCGAGCCTTCGCTGCAAATCCGACGGAGGAAGGATGGGCGCGTTGAAATGCAGACGCGGCTCCGCGAAGTGCAGCACGTGGCTGAAGCGGCTCGCATCGCGAATACCTGTGCCATCCTCCGCGACCGAGACGATCTCCGCGTCTCCCACGATGCCCGCGCCGCTGACGTAGAAACAAACCTCTTCGCCGGGGCGCGGCACCTGCTGGGGTGAACGCGTGTGGCGCAATCCGAACACCCGCCGTTTTCCAATCACTCGTTCAACGATCTGTTCGGGAGTTGCGGCTGCATCGCTGCCGACGATGGCCACCCAGAACGCCGGTTCATCGCGTCGCTCGGCGGGCCTCGAGCGCCCGTTATCGCTTGCCGCGGACGATCGCCCGAGCAGATCGATGAGGAAATCCACGGACAAGTCGGAGCTCAGGATCCGCAGCACTTCGGCATGCGTGACGCGTCCCGCAGCCACCATGTCGGCGACCGCGAGCAGCGCACGGATCGACGCCACTTTGATGGGTCCGCCTGGTTTGCGCGACGCCATCGAGTGTTCGAGCACGGCGCGCCGTGGATAATGCGTCGTCAAAACCGACAGGCCGACCGGGGATGGCGTCGATGCGCTCAGGAGCGACGATGCCGCCAATGCCCCGACGGATCGCGACAAGCTCTCGAAGTCCGCGCCCTGCGTCTGGTCCGTGCGCACTTCGAGAACCATATTGAGACTGCGCGGGTATCGCCAGTGGCCATCGTAGCGGAGCACTCCGGAGACCGGCATGTAGCTGCCAAAGGCGGTCTCGAGTCCCAGGAAGCGGCCGAGGATCGTGACGAGATCCTTCAGCGCCCGATGATGCTGCTCACCGAGGGAGCGCTGACCCTGCTCGATGAACGCGCGCGCGAGGCGCACGTCGGTGACGTGTGCGCTGATGAAGCGGCGGAACCGCTCGCGGGGTGTGTCGAAGCCCGGGGTGTCGTCGAGCCGCCCAACCATCGACAGCACGTCGTCGAGCGTTATGCTCATGGCAGAGGCCTCGGACCGGTGGAAAGTGCCGTCCCCCTATTGCACGCGCGCCAGCACCGCGGGGCCTGACGGCGCGCGGCGGCCGCCGGTCGGTTCGGTGGTGACCGACACGCCGATGACCGGACGCGGGACCGCCGGAGGCGTGTCGGTCGCTAGCGTGAGGCGGCCCGCGGCGTCGGGCGTCAGCACGCCGACGCTCACCGGTTCGGCGTTCGTCAGCAGCCACATCTGGTAGGTCGTGCCGGGCGCCAGCGCCGGCAGCCGCGAGCCGCTGAACACGAGCCCTCGAGAGCGGCTCCACAGGAGTTGGGCGAAGGCGCGCGGCGCGCCCGGCTGACCCACCAGATTGAAGCGGATGAGATCGGGGGCCGCGAGAACGCCGCTGATTACCTGAGCGCTCTCCGCCGTCTGACGGGCTGCCTGGATCCGCTGGTCCGCCTCCTCGCGCGTCGAGGCGATGCGCTTGTCGGCGAGCTCGCCGGCAAGTGCGGCCTGTCGTTCGGCTGCCGCTACGCGAGACGCGGCCTCGTTCAACCGCGCGTCGACGCGGCGCTGCAACATCAGCCCGGCCACCGCCGCGGCGCCCACCACGAACACTGTGACGGCGAGCACGATCTGCCAGGTCCGCCACATGCGTTCGGTGCGCGTCGCGGTTTCACGCGCCTCTTCGCTACGGGTGGTCACCGCGCGCTCGAGCGATTCCAGCCGCTCGGTAAGCACGGCCGGCTCAGGAAGGGCGGCCACACTCTTGACCGCCGGCCGCGGTTCCGGAGCGTGCGCCGCGTCCGGCTGCGGGAGCTTGGCGGCAGCCGGCCCTGATTCGCGCAACCCCTCGTGGATCCGCATCACGCTGTCGAGCGGGAACGGCGCGAGCGCGGCGGGACGACCACCGCCCGTTCCGCGCAGCTCGGCGATCGCCGTCTGCACGTCGAGCGACAACTGGTCCATGCGCGCGTGGAGATCACTCTCGAGCGCCGCGATGCGAGCCTCGGCACGCTCGAACACGCTCAACGCCGAGTGCGCAGCGGCCACGCACGTTTCGCTCAGGTTGGCCGCCTGCTCGCGAAGCTGCTTCGCCGGTTCCTCGTGGACCTGCCGCAGCGCTTCCCATTCGTGCTCGATGGTCTGCTTGACGGCGCGCATTTTTTCCGACGCTTCCTGCTGCAGGCGCGTCTCCATTGCGCCCCAGTCAGTGAGCCGCGCTTCGAGCTGACCTGCCGCCTCCGAGTGGCGGCGATCAGTCGCGTTCCAGCGCGTGAGAATTTGATCCCACTGCTCCGTCAGCCGATTGAGGCGCTGCTCCATCGGCTGAAGCTGGTCCTGGGTCTGCTGCCACTGCTGCAGCGTGACGCTCAGGCGATCGATCTGTGTTTGAAGATCGGCGACGTGCTGCCGGTGTTCCTCGGGGACCAGTTGTTCTTGCACCTGGAATACCTCGCGCGCGGCCATGATACACAAAAAAACAGATGACGTGGTGTCCTGTTCGTCTTGACACCAGCTGCAAAGGCGCTACGATTCAAGTCTCCGTCGAAGTCGAATACATCCTTCCCGCTGCGCTCGGTGAGGTTCAACGATGTCGGCCACTCGCATCAACGCCCGCACTGCCATCGCTCTCGCCTGCTGGCTCGCGGCTTCTACCAGCGCACTCGCTCAGGAAACGCTGACGCGGGCAAAAGACCTGTACGCGTCCGCCGCTTACGAGGAAGCGCTGGCCGTCTTCGACAAGCTGCACGAAACCGTACCGGTTGAAGAGACATCCGAAGTCGCGGGTTATCGAATCTTCTGCCTTCTCGCGCTCGACCGGACCGACGAAGCGCGGCGCGAGATTCAGGTCCTCGTGCGCGCGAATCCACTGTATCGGTTGTCAGGTGCGCAGGCTTCCCCACGCACTCGGGCCCTGTTCGATGAGGAGCGCCGCCGGCTGCTGCCCGAAATCGTCCAGCAGACCTACGCCGCGGCAAAGGCCGCCCTGGATCGCAAGGAGATGCCGGTCGCGCTGTCAGGATTCGATCGGATGCTGCTGCTTCTGGAGGAACCCGGTCTCAGTACCCAGCCGGGACTCGGGGACATGCGCACGCTCGCTATCGGTTTCCGCGACCTGATCCGGCTCTCCCTGGCGACCACCGCCGCGGGTGCCGGGACCGGCGCCGCTTCGTCCGCTGCACCCGCTGCGACGACGGCGGCCGTACCGAAGCCGGAAGCGGCGGCCGTCTATGGGCTCGAGGATGCCGCCGTGATTCCACCCGTCGCCATTGATAAGGTGGTGCCGTCGTGGAATCCACAGGGCGTCACCGACAACCGTCCGCGCCGGGCAATGCTGGAGCTCGTCATCGACGAGTCCGGCAGCGTCACCTCAGCCGTATTGAAGAAAACGCTTCATCCCTCGTACGACTCGATCCTGCTGCGTGCCGCGCGCCGCTGGAAGTTTCAGGCAGCCACCAAAGACGGCGTTCCCGTTCGGTATCGCAAGCAAATAGAGATCGTGCTCGTTCCGAAGGCCTGACCGGACGTTCGAGCTATTCGGAGTCGTCTGCGAACCGGTAGCCGACCCACGGCTCGGTAAGAAGAAACCGTGGCTTCGTGGGATCAGGCTCGACCTTCTTTCTCAGCTGTCCCATGAGGACCCTGAGGTGCTCCGGTTGGTCGGCTGCGGCCGCTCCCCATATCGACTTCAGAATCGATCGATGCGTGAGCACGCGGCCGGCGTGGGTGGCGAGAAGGGTCAAGAGTTCGAACTCTTTTGGCGTCAATTTGATTTCGGTCGTGCCCCGCTGAACCTGCCGCCGGTCGAAGTCGATGTTGAGGCCGCCACGGGTCAGCGTTCCATGCAATACCTCTTCGCGTCCAAGAGACCGCCGCAGGGTCGCGCGTACCCGCGCCATGAGCTCCTCTGGACCGAACGGCTTCGTCACATAATCGTCCGCCCCCTGATCGAGTGCGGCCACTTTGTCCTTCTCTCCTCCGCGAGCCGAGAGCACTAAAATCGGCGTATCCCCCCGATCGCGAATCCGCCGACACACGTCAATCCCGTTCATGTCTGGCAGCCCGAGATCCAGGATGACGAGGTCGGGTCGCTCGCGGGCGAAGAAGTCGAGCGCTTCGCGCGCCGTTGCAGCCACCGCGACGCTGTAACCGCGCGAGCGGAGCAGAGGAGCCATCGCCCGCTGAATCGACAGCTCATCGTCGACAAGAAGGATGTGTGCCGGACGTGTCACACGGCTTCTCCGTCCAGTGCGGCTGACGGCCGGCTCTCGACCGGCAGTGCGATGGTCACCACTGCGCCCCCTTCGGGATGGTTCGCGACCGCGATGCGGCCGCCTTCGGCGGCGATGAGCCCTTGCGCGATGGTGAGGCCCATACCCGTTCCGAAGCGCTGCTCGCGCGCATGGGCGCCACGGTACGAGCGCTCGAACAGTCGGTGCTGCTCATCGGGATTGATCCCGATGCCCCTGTCCCGGACATCGATGCGCAGCTCGTGCTGAGAGACGACCGCGCGCACGTCGATGGCGGAACCGGCGGGCGAGTACTGGCCGGCATTCTCGAGAACGTGCGCCAGCGCCGCTGACGTCAGACGCGGATCGACGCGGACCAGCGCCCGATCGGCGCCAACGGTGAGCGGGTGCGTGTCGCACGCGGGTTCAGCCTGGCGCGCGGCGGCTTCGATGATGTCGCCGGGCTCCACCCATTCGCGCTCCGCGATCACGGCGCGCGTTTCGATGCGCGCCATGTCCACCACGTCCTGGAACAACCGGTTCAGCCGATCCAGTTCCGCCCGGACGATTGCCGCCTGTTCGCGGCGTTCCTCAGGCGTCAGCGATGAGGCATTGAGGTTGTTCGCCGCGACCGTCACCGCCGTCAACGGCGTCTTCAGCGCATGGCTGAGCGATTCGAGCAGCGCCGACTTCAGCTCCGCGGCGCGGCGAAGCACCTGCGCCTCTCTCACTTGCGATGACAGATGGCTCGCGACCACGCTGACCGCGAGAAGCGTGAAGAGCTCGGCCAGGTTCTGCGGATTCGCAATCCGCAACGTGCCGACTGGCTCCAGAAAAAAGAAGTTGAAGCAGAACGAGGCGGCGATGGATGTCGTCACCGCGATGCGCCGCGTAGACATCGTGGCCACGACGAGCACGATTAAGAGAAACGACAACGACACCATCGTCGCGTTCCTCAGGTGCAGCAATCGGACGTACGTGACCGTAAGGAGCGCCAGCGCGGCGAGACCCGCCGCGAGCGCCCGCAGCTCAGCCCCGCGCTGAAGGCGCTGGGGGACGAGAAGAAAGGGAAAAGCCAGAGCGTCAGCCTCGATCCTCGATCGTGACGCTGCCGGCACCATAGATCAAGAGGCGGGATTGTTATCCAACCAGATGCACCAGGAGATCGCCGCCACGACAGCCACACAGATGCTTGCGAAGGGGGGCATGGCGGCGAGCGCGGCGGTTCCGATCATCACAACGAGCGCCGCCACCACCAGGTCGGGCGGACGCGCCGGGACGGTTCTCATACCAACACTGTGGGGCGCGAGCGCATAAAAAAGGCCTAAAGTCGCCGTAAAAAGTCCGTAATTTCCGCGCTTCGCGGCACACGCGGGCGTATCAATAAAGGAGCAATGCCCGCGGAAGGCCTGCTTGCCCAAGCCAAACGGCTCATCGTCGGCGAACCGATCCCGTCGCATCTCGCCATTCACGAGCGCCTCTCCCGATTCACCGGCCTGGCCGTGTTGTCGTCGGACCCGTTGTCATCGGTTGCGTATGCCACGGAAGAAATCCTGCGCGTTCTCGTTCTCGTCGGCGTCGGCGCGTTGAGCCTGGCGACACCGATCGCGTTCGTGATCGCGACGATCCTGGCGATTGTCGTGTTCTCCTACCGCCAGACGATCCACGCGTACCCGAGCGGCGGCGGCGCCTACATCGTCGCGAAAGACAACCTCGGCGAGTTGCCCGCGCTCGTCGCGGCAGCGGCGCTGCTGATTGACTACGTCCTGACAGTGGCGGTCAGCATCGCGGCCGGAGTCGCCGCGATCACTTCCGCGTTTCCGCAGCTGCACGTGAACCGGGTCGAGTTGACGCTCGGCTTCGTCGTCGTGCTGATGCTCGGAAACCTTCGCGGGATACGGGAGTCCGCCCGCATCTTCGCGCTGCCCACCTACCTGTTCGTCGCCAGCCTGCTCGCGCTGGTTGCCGCCGGCGCCTGGCGGGGGGCCACCGGCACGATCCATCCGGTCGCCGGGGCGCCGTCGATTCAGCCCGCCGGCGACCTGCTGACGCTGCTGCTGCTGTTGACGGCATTCTCGAACGGCTGCACGGCGATGACCGGCGTGGAGGCGGTGTCGAACGGGGTCCCCGCGTTCAAACCGCCGGAGGCGAAGAATGCCGCGGCGACGATGCTGCTGATGGCGGTGCTGTCGATCACCATGTTCATCGGCATCACCTTGCTCGCGCAGGCGTATCACATCGTCCCAAGCGAGCAGGAAACCGTCGTGTCGCAAATCGCGCGGGGGGTTTTCGGGGGCAGAGGCTGGCCCTATTACATCGTCCAGGCCGGCACGATGGCGATCCTCGTCCTCGCGGCAAACACGGCCTACGCGGATTTCCCGCGTCTCGCGTCAATCCTGGCGCGCGACCGCTACGTGCCACGGCAGTTGATGAACCAGGGGGACCGGCTCGCCTTTTCCAACGGCATCATCGGGCTGAGTGTCTTCGCGTCAATCCTCTTGATTGCGTATGGCGGTGACACGCACTCGCTGATCCCGCTGTACATGATTGGCGTCTTTGTCTCGTTCACGCTGTCCCAGGCAGGCATGGTGGTGCACTGGAAGAAGCTCCAGGGGCCCGGTTGGCGAACCAGCGCTGCGATCAATGGATTCGGCGCTCTCGTGACCGGCATCGTGCTGGTCGTCGTCGCCATTACCAAGACGCGTGAAGGCGCGTGGATCATCCTCTTACTGATTCCTGTCCACGTCTTGCTGTTCCGGGCTTCGCGGCGCCACTACGACGAGGTCGAGCGACAGCTGTCGCTCGAGGGATTTACGAACGGTAACAAGCACCAGAACATCGTGCTGGTTCCCATGAGCGGTGTGCACCGGGCAGTCGTGCAGGCGCTCGAATACGCCAGGACGCTCTCGTCCGATGTCCGGGGTCTTTATGTCAACATCGATCCGGCTGCGCTCGACCAGATGCGTGGTCAGTGGCAGCGTTGGGGGAACGGTGTGCCGCTCGTCGTGCTCGACTCTCCGTACCGGTCACTGATGGAACCGCTGCTCGAATACATCGAGCAGGTCACCACCGACCGGCCGGATGATTTCCTGACCATCGTGCTGCCGGAATTCGTACCCGCGCGGTGGTGGCACCACATCTTTCACAACCAGCGCGCGCTTCTGATCAAAGGATCGCTGCTGTTCAAGCCGAACATCGTCGTCACGAGCGTGCCGTTCCATCTGCGGCGGTGATCATCGTGGCGCTGTTGTTTAGGCCAGCCACGCGTTAGGGGTCTGACCCCGGTCTGACCCCTCGTTACTCCGATCGGACGGCGGCCATGGGGTCGATTCGGGTCGCACGCCGGGCGGGAATATAGGTCGCCACCAGCGCGACGGCGAAGAGGAGCGCCGCGGATCCTGCAAGGGTGACTGGATCGTGCGGGGTGATGCCGTACAGCTGGGATGCGACGCTTCGCGTCAGCCACAGCGCGAGCGCGCCGCCGATGACCAGTCCGACCAGCGCGAGCCTGGCCCCGCCGCCGAGGAGCAGCGCCAGGATCTCCCGGCGCTGGGCGCCGAGCGCGAGGCGGATTCCTACTTCCCGTGTGCGCTGCGTGACGTTGTACGACACAACCCCGTAGATCCCCACAGCGGCAAGTGCCAACGCGAGCAATGCGAGCCAGGAAATCAAACGGGCCCGGACCCGGTCGAGGTACAAAGATCGATCGACATGCTCCGCGAGCGTGCGCACGTTGTAGAGCGGCATCGCCGGGTCCACGCTGCGGACTGCTTCGCGCAGCGCGGCCGTCGTTACATCCGGAGGGAGCGCGGTCCTGACGATCAAGTTGACCGCGTTCATGTGCATCTGCGCGAGGGGCACGTACATCACCATCCGGGGCTTCTCGCGCAGACTCCGGTACTTGGTGTCGCGCGCCACACCGATCACCGTGTAGGTATCGAGCCCGCCTTTGAATGGCTGGCCGACGGGATCGTTCGACGGCCAGAATGTCGCCTTCATCCGCTCGTTGATGATAATGACCGGCGGGGCCGTCGCGCCGTCGCTCGGCTGAAAGTGGCGCCCCTCGAGGAGCGGCACACCCACGGTGTCGAAGAACCCGGGCGACACCGGCACCAGGTCGTACTCGACCGGTCCATCGATTGCCGGAATCGTGCTGCGCGGGTTCAGGTTGTTTCGCATCCCGCCTGCGGTGACGGGTAGTACGTAGGCGAGCGCCGCCGACTGAATGCCGGGCTGACGTGACACCGCATCGAGAACCTGGTTGTAGAACTGGCGACCTCTCGCCTCGTCATAGCCGCGCAGCGTCGTGTTGATGGTCGCGGCGATGGTACGGTCCGTCAGCATCGACGGCTCGACCGCGCGGATCTTGGCGAGGCTTCTCAGGAAAAGACCGGCGCCGACGACGAGCACGAGCGACAGCGCCACCTGGACGACGGTGAGCGCGCCGCGCAACCGCCCTCGGCCTCCGGCAAACCGCGCGCCGTCGCCCCCACTCTTGATGACGGTGGCGGGTGTGAGATGGCCAATGCCAATCGCGGGCACGAGCCCGATCGCAAATGCGGCAATGAGAGCCAGCAGCACCGCAAAGCCAAGAACGACCGCGTCAGGTCGGATCGACAGTGCCAGCGCCGTACCTCCCGCCGCCGTCCGAATTTCAAAGGCGCGTGCCAGCCACGTGCCGGCGATCACCGCACCAGCGCCGCCGGCGCACGCCAGTACGGCGGCCTCGACGAGCAGTTGCTGCGCGATGCGGCGCCGTGATGCGCCGAGCGACTGACGGATCGCGATCTCGGTCTGCCGCGAGTACGACCGGGCGAGCAGCAGGTTCGCAACATTCGCGGCGGTGATTACCAGTATTAGACCGACGACAATCATCAGCATCAGGAGCGGGCGTCCGAGGTCCTCGACCAGGGTCGCATCTCCCCGACCAGACGGATTCGCATGAATCGCCCAGTCGTTCCCCGGTCCGCCGCCGGCGGCCGTTCGCAAGGCACCGGACAACGCGGTCTGCAGTTGCTCGCGCCGCACACCACTACGCATCCTGGCTGCGAGCGACAGCCAGCTGGTCGTTCGCATCGTCAGCCGGTCGGGCCCGTGGCCGAGCGTAAAGTATTGACTGACGCTCATCCAGACGTCCGCCCGCTGGCCACGAAAGAACCCGGTGAACCCGGGCGGTGCGACGCCGACGATCGTGGCCGGCTGCCCGTCGAGCAGCAATGTCGTCCCGATGACTGCAGGATCGGCGGCGAACATTCGGTGCCACAAGCCGTCACCAAGAACGACGACGGGCGGAGCCCCCGGGCGTTCGTCGCCCCCGGCCAACCCGCGGCCCAAGCGGACAGGCACCTGCAGCATCGTGAAGTAATTCGACGTGACGAACTCCGCGATCAGCCGCTCGCGTTGATCGCGCACGGCGATACCGACGCTTCCTGACGTATATGCGGCGACATCCGCCATCGATGCGGCCGCATCGCGGGCATCGACGTACAGCGGGTACGAGAAGTCCGTGTGGTCGCCGCCGGCCGCCGTCCACTCCACGATGGAGACGAGCTGCTCGGGATGTGGAACGGGCATCGAGGCGAGAATCGCGGCGCGCATCACCGCAAACACCGCGACGTTGACGCCGATCCCCAGCGCCAGCGTGACAATCGTGACGGCGGCGAATCCCGGCTGACGCCGCAGCATCCGCAGCGCGTACAGCAGATCACGACGGAGATGCACGAACATCGCTCCTCCACTCTGCGGTTGGTTCTCGTGAATCTGGCCAGGCTGCCACCGCGCCGCGCCTGATGCGGATGCGGACCGCGGATCTTGCAGCAGCGCGGCTTCGTTGCGCAGCGCCGCTTCGGCAATCGCCGTCGCGTCTGCCGGCGCCCGCCCATCACGGATCGCCTCCGCATACAAATCGGCAAGGTGCTGCGACACTTCCTCGGCGATGTCGGACGGCAGCTGCGGCAGCCGCGCACGGACGAGCGTGTACCAGTCGGGCGACATGAGGCCGCTCAGGCGGGCTCGAGCCCGGCCGCGCGATTCAGCGCCTCGATGAGCGTCCGCCACTCGTCGCGCTGTGCGACGAGCATGCGGCGTCCTTCGGGCGTGAGCCGGTAGTAGCGCCGCCGGCGCTGTCCCGTCTTTTCCACCCAGCGGCCGCTGATCCACCCACGGCGCTCCAGCCGGTAGAGCATCGGGTAGAGCGATGCCACGTGAAACCGCAGCACGCCGGTCGACCGGTTGTCGATTTCGCGGGCGATATCGTAGCCGTGGCGCGGCACATCTTCGATCGCCGCGAGCACCATCAGCTCGGCCCCGCCCTTTTTGAGATCATCCTTCGGCGCCATATGTGGTGGTGCAATATATGCGAAGCGGCGACGGGACGTCAAGAGTCGCGGTGGTGTGCTGGCCTTCAGGCCAGCCTGAAGGCTGGCGCTACCGCAGCTAGAGGACGGCGCCGCCGGATTTTGGTTCGATGACTTCGAGGCCGCTCATGTAGGGGCGCAGCGCCGCGGGAATGACGACCGAGCCGTCCTTCTGCTGGCCGTTTTCGAGCACGGCGATCAGCGTGCGACCGACCGCCAGCCCCGAGCCGTTGAGCGTGTGGACGAAATCCGCTTTGCCGGTGCCTGCGGGCCGGTACCTGATGTTCGCGCGGCGCGCCTGGAAGGCTTCCGTATTGCTGCAGGACGAGATCTCGCGGTACGTCTTCTGGCTCGGCAGCCACACCTCGATGTCGTAGGTCTTCGCGGCGGTGAATCCGATGTCGGCCGTGCACAGCACCACCGTCCGATACGGAAGCTCCAGCCGCTTGAGAACTTCTTCCGCGTTGGCAGTGAGCGCTTCGAGCTCGTCGTACGACTGCTCGGGAGTCGTAAATTTGACGAGCTCCACCTTGTCGAACTGGTGTTGCCGGATCAGGCCGCGCACGTCGGCGCCGTAGGATCCCGCCTCCGACCGGAAGCACGGCGTATACGCCGTGTAGCGCAGCGGCAGGACGCGGCCGTCGAGAATCTCGCCGCGGTGGTAGTTCGTCAGCGGCACTTCGGCGGTCGGAATCAGATAGAGATCCCAGTCGCCGGCGATCTTGAAGAGATCCTGTTCGAACTTCGGCAGCTGGCCGGTGCCGCGCATCGCCTCGCCGTTCACCAGGAAGGGGGGCTCCATTTCGGTGTAGCCATGCTCGCGGGTGTGGAGGTCCAGCATGAAGTTGATCAACGCGCGCTCGAGGCGCGCGCCCGCTCCGACGAGCACCGCGAAACGAGAGCCGGACATCTTCGTCGCGCGTTCGAAGTCGATGATGCCGAGTGACGGTCCCAGCTCCCAATGCGGCTTGGGATCGAAATCGAACGATTTCGGATCGCCGTGACGCCGCACTTCCTGGTTGTCCGCCGCGCTGCCGCCGACCGGCACGCTGGCGTGCGGCAGGTTGGGAATGGTCATCATCAGCGCACTGCGCTGGTGCTCCACCTGTTCGAGCTGGAGCTCGAGCTGTCGGATCTGCTGCGCGCGGGCCTTGTTCGCCGCAAAAATCCCCGAGGCGTCTTCGCCGCGCCGCTTCGCCTTCGCGACCTCGTCCCCCGATGCGTTCTGATCGCGCTTCAAACCCTCGAGCTCGGGGATCAAGCGACGGCGCCGCGTTTCGACGGTCGCCACCTGCTCCAGCTCCGCGTCCGGGGTCAGACCTCGGCTGCGGAGCCCGGTACGCACTTCGTCCATGTGATCGCGCACGTAAGCGGGGTCGAGCATGAGCTAGATCCTATACTCTAACTGTTATGATGACCCGCGGAGTATGCAGGTGAGCAACCCGATACGGAAAGCCGTGTTTCCCGTCGCCGGATTGGGAACGCGGTTCCTTCCCGCTACCAAGGCACAGCCGAAGGAAATGCTGCCGCTGGTCGACAAGCCCATCATTCAGTACGGAGTCGAGGAAGCAGTCGCTTCCGGTGTCGACAACATCATCCTGGTCACCGGCCGCGGCAAGAATGCGATCGAGGATCACTTCGACGTCTCCGTCGAGCTGGAGACGTTCCTCGAGACGCGGGGGAAAAAGGATCTGCTCGCGGAAATCAAGAAGATCTCGAACCTGATCAACTTCTCCTACGTGCGGCAGGGGGAGCCGCTCGGCCTCGGCCACGCGGTGCTCATGACCCGGCCTCTCGTCGGTGAGGAGCCGTTCGCGGTCATTCTGGCTGACGATGTCATCGACGCCGAGCCGCCGGCGATCCGGCAGATGATTCGCGTGTTCGAGGAGGTGCAGAGTCCCGTCCTCGCGATTGAGCGCGTGCCCAGGGAAGATGTCAGCGCCTACGGCGTCATCGACGTCGCGGAAGAGGTGCGGCCCGGCGTGTACCGCATTCGAGACCTGGTGGAAAAACCGACTCGCCTCGAAGCGCCCTCGGACCTCGCGATCATCGGCCGCTACATCCTCACGCCGGACATCTTCCCGGCGCTGGCCGCCACGGCAAGCGACCGGACGGGCGAGATCCAGCTCACCAACGGCCTCCGTCGTCTGCTCGAGTCCCGGCCGATCTATGGCTGTCGCATCGATGGCGTGCGCCACGATACCGGGAACAAGCTCGGCTTCCTGAAGGCGGTCGTGTACTTCGCGCTGCGGCGGCCCGATCTTGCCGATCAGTTCCGCGAGTACCTGCGCACGATGGACCTGGGAGAGTTGAAGTCGACCCGGTAAACCGGGATCACTCTTTCGAGGGTTTCGACGTGTCGGTCGAGGAGGGCGACGAGGCCGAGTCCGACTTCGGCTTCGAGTCCGCCTTCGTCTTCGAGTCGGCCTTGTCTGACTTGTCGGTCGCCGCCTTGGCGCTGCCGCCGTCGCCTGACGATTTCTTGGCGTAATCGGTGATGTACCAGCCGGTTCCCTTGAACTGAATCGCGGGGGACGAGATCAGTTTCCGCACCGGCCCCTTGCCGCACTTATCGCACACCTCGAGCGGCGGGTCCGAAAACTTTCGGATCTTCTCGAACGTGGCGCCGCACGCCTCGCATTCGTATTCGTATAAGGGCATAACACTTTCGCGGTTCGCGATTCGCTCGGTCCGGGTTACTCCAACATTTCGCCGTTTGGCTCGCCGAGCATCAGCGCACGGTGCAGCCAGAGCGGCACGGTGCCGTTGGCGAGCAGCGTATCGTGAAATCCACGCAGCGAATAGTCCGCGCCGGCGTGCGCCTTGTAGTCCTCGCGCAGCTTCAGGATCATCAGCTTGCCGGCGGTGTAGAGGATGTAGGACGGGTCGAACGTGCCGCGCTCGGCTTCGCGGCGCGCGCTCGGCTCTTCGAGAAACGCTTCTTCCCTGAAGAACCGGACGCCCTGCTCCACCGACATGTCCTCGCAGTGCAGTCGAATGCCGACGATGAAGCGGCAGAGGCGGATCAGCGCCTCCGCCAGCTGGCCGAGCCGCACGTGATGATCGCTCTTGCGAAACCCTTCCTCGATCATCATCTGTTCGCAGTAGTGCGCCCACCCTTCGACGAACGCCGTCGACGAGAACAGGATCGACTTGCGGAGCTTCGAGTCCACCTGGCGCAGGTGCTGGTAGTGGAGGAAGTGGCCGGGAAACACCTCGTGAATGGAGATCGACCAGAGGGCGCCGTAGTTGAAATCGCGCAGGTGCTCGTCCTTCCGCTCCACCGGCCACGACGGCTCGACGTCGGTGATGTAGTAGAACGCCCGGAGCGGGCGCGCCTCGAACGGCCCCGGCGTCCACATACTGGCAAACGTCCATCGATAGAACCGCGGCGTCGGCGCCACTTCAACCGGTGCGCCGCTCGGCATCGACACGATTCGCTGCCGCTTGATGAAGGTCTCGAGGTCGGCAAGCTGCTGCTGGGCAACCGACACGAGCTGACCCGCAGCCGGGTGCTCCTCTTTCGCCTTCGCCCAGGCGGCAAGCGGGTCGCCGCCGTTGAGGCGTGACGCGACGCGGCGAAATTCGTCCTGCGTGCGCTGGAGCTCGCGGGTTGCGATCGCGAGCAAACGATCCGCACTGAGCGTGATGCCTTCGTCGAGCCGGAACTTCTGCTCGAATCGATCGCGGCCGAGACGAAACGAGCCCTTGCTGCGCGGCGCGACCTCGCGATCCAGGTAATCGATATAGCCGTTGATCGACGCGGCGGCTTCAGTCGACGCGTCCGCCAGATCTCCGAGCAAGTGGAGATCGCCCAGATCACCGAACGCGCGCGGCAGATCCTCGTCGATGAACCGCAGCGTGCCCCGCATGCTCTCGAGACCGACCTTCACGTAGATTCCGGGCGGGTCCTTGATGTTGTCGCGGGCCGCCTGCATCAACCGCGGCACCTGACGAAGCTTCGACAACACCCGGCGGGCGCGCTCGGCGAGGGGGGCGTAATCGAAGAGCGCCTGCCCGGCCAGGCTCGTCGCGAGGATGTCGGCGTACTGCTGCGGGCTGCGTTCCCAGGTCCGCACCTCTTCGAGTTCGAACAGCCGGGCGCGGATGCTTGCGTCGAGCGCCGGCCGCTCGAGACGCTCGCGGTCGGTCAGGCGGGCGGGATCGATCGCGCCGAGCCGGCGCGCGAGCCCACCCAGGTCCCGGATCTGCGCGTCGATGGCCTGGCGGCTCCAGTCCTCGAGCAGGTCGTCGTGCAGGTGCACACCGTCGAACGTTGCGTTGGTGGGATGGACTTCGTAGAGGTACGAGAGGTATTCGTCGACGAAGTGCGGCAGTGGTTCGGCTGAATACATTTAGGTACAATCGGCCGGCCAGACATGCCCGGCACCCTCTATGTGGTCGCTACACCCATAGGCAACCTGGAGGATGTTACGCTACGGGCGCTCCGCATTCTGCGCGAAGTATCCCTGATCGCGGCGGAAGACACTCGCCGGACGGCGCGCATCCTCCAACACTACTCGATCTCAACGCGGACGACGAGCCTCCACGAACACAACGAGCGATCCAAGACGCCCGGCATTATTGCGAAGCTCCTGGCGGGAGAATCGGTCGCGCTCGTGTCCGACGCTGGTACACCAGTCGTGTCGGATCCTGGCGCCCAACTGGTTGCCGCGGCACACCAGGCCGGAATTCGCGTCGAACCGCTCCCGGGGCCAAGCGCCGTCCTCGCCGCTTTGTCGGCCTCCGGTTTCCCTGAGGGAGAATTCACGTTTCTTGGCTTTCCACCTGTTAGGTCTACAGCCAGAAAAGAATGGTTTGCTTCGCACATCACTGACCGTCAATCGCTGGTATTTTACGAGGCGCCCCATCGGATACGCCGGTGCCTCGAGGACATGGCGGAGATTTTCGGTGATCGGGAACTCCTGATCGCGCGCGAACTCACGAAGGTGCACGAGAATTTGGCCGTTCAACCTATATCGCGGCATTTGGCCCACTTATTAGAGGAGCGTGGCGAATTCACATTGGTCCTGAGAGGTGCCAGCGATGTGGCCGCGACCATCGCAACTCCCTCAGCGACGTCACTCGCGGTCGAATTTGGTCAATTAACCAATAATGACGCCATGGCTAGGCGTCAGGCAATCAAAACGCTGGCAAACCGCTATCAAATCCCCGCCAGGCAGGTGTTCGCGCTGCTGGAAGAAGCCAAGTATTCTGCTGAATGACCTATATCGGTGTGCCGCAATGGCTCTAAGCCGCGCTTGACCGTTTTCAGCCTGTTTTGCTACTGTCACAACTCGGCAGCCACAGGAGGCTTATTGCCGAAGCTACGCCGGACCGCCAAGCCCGCCGCGAAAGCACCGCGGCGCCTCTCGCGGACCGATAACCGTAAGAAAACCGCTCCCCGGAAGACGAAGCCACAAGTCAGCGCCGCAAAAACGGCGCGCGTGGCCTCCCCCGCTCCGGAGCCGATCGCGGCCCCGATTCCGCCGCCTCAGCCTCCGGCCCGGAAGCCAGGGTTCTATGAGGCGGTCGCTATCTACGAGCGGGGCGTCCAGGCCCTCCAGAGGCACGACTTCCAAGGGGCGGCCGGGTTTTTCCGGACGGTTCTCGAACGTTATCCGGAAGAACGGGAGCTTCTCGAGCGAGCGCGGCTCTACCTCCGCGTCTGTGAGCGCGAAACCGAGCGCCAGCAGCCCGCGCCGAAAACCCCCGCGGAGCGCGTCTACGCCGCAACCGTCGCCCTCAACTCCGGCGATCACATCGGCGCCCTCGATCACCTGCAGCGCGCTTTGACCGAGGATTCGGAAAGCGACCACGCGCACTACATCATGGCGGTGGCGCTGGGAATGCGGCAGCGGTTCGGCGAGGCGCTCGACCATCTGCGGCAGGCAATTGCCCTTAATCCTGAAAACCGGGCCCTTGCGCGGCAGGATCCGGATCTCGAGTCACTGCGAGACCATCCAAGCTT
>Ga0068857_100000886_pt1 | contig 22636 bp, 11 predicted proteins | sample KBSCornC72_FD_66591 | JGI IMG/M metagenome (GOLD analysis project Ga0068857, IMG submission 66591) | Corn rhizosphere microbial communities from Kellogg Biological Station, Michigan, USA - KBS Corn C7-2 | ecosystem: Host-associated > Plants > Roots > Rhizosphere > Soil ...
GAACGCGGGCTGCTTGATGATACCCTCGTAGTGTGGGGCGGTGAATTCGGGCGAACACCCTTCCGCGAGGGCCGAACGGCTGGGAGCAAGATCCTCGGGCGGGACCATTATCCCGACTGCTTCAGCATGTTTCTCGCCGGCGCTGGTGTTAAACAGGGCATGGTTTACGGCGAAACCGATGAACTTGGATTCTCGATCGCCCGCGACAAAGTCGGCATCCACGACCTTCAGGCAACGATTCTGCACTTGCTCGGATTCGACCACGAAAAACTAACCTACCGCTTCCAAGGTCGCGACCTTCGGCTCACAGACGTCGAAGGTCAAGTCGTGAAGCCAATCCTTGCGTAACCAATACGGCAACGCTGGCGCGCAGATCAGGTGCAACCACGCACCAGGAACAAAATCAGGAGTATCGGAATCGGCACTCCCAACACCCACAGCAGAATCCAGCCAACCTTGCCTTCCCGTTTCCTTGTAATAAATCGGATTTGCATAACCACCTTTTTAACCTCTAAAAAGTTCGGCTGAGGAATCAGATCTCGAAATAGGGTGCTTGTCCCTTTTGTCTGTCCGATCATCGGCAAGAAACGATTCCAACTAAAGCTGCCAATTATAATGGGCGAATACTTTGCGCTAACATAACGTCAGATCAAAAGATTAGTTGAGTTCGCAGACGAACAACTAGTTGGAATTTTATGACGATCCTGGTTGTCAGCATGCTTGGTGTGGCGATTCTGGCGATTTCAACCAAAAAACCAGAGCGAAGATTATCATCTTCGGGTTACAACCCTTGCCAATCGCGGGTTTGACCCTAATTGTTGGCGGCGAGAATGCGGGTAACCTGTCTCAACCTTGATTGGTTCCTTTGTTCACTAATCATGGGTTGAAGGACAATCAAGGCGAGAGCGACTTCTTCGATGAAGCCGCTCTTTTTTTGTGCCAGCTTCCAAAGATTCCACCCTAAAACAAAATACCCTCTCCTGATTCAACGGGAGAGGGCCGCGGCGAGGGATTCTCTAAATCGAATTACTGCGCCATCGGGCGAGCGTCGGCGGTCAGACCTTTCGGAGTGTTGTCGTTCAAGTTAACGAACAAACTGTCCGAGCGAAGAAACGCGGTATTGTGATCAAGAACTTTGTTGCCTTCGGGCGTCGGGCACAGGGTCCACATGGCTCCGGTTGCCGGATCAATAAAGAACCCAATTCCGCCGCAAAGAATATTTCCAAAATAGGCTTTGTTCACGCTAGAGGTGAGTGGGACCTGCACGGAGGCATAGCCTTGCTTCTTGATGACGACAACGTAATTGGCGCGATCATTGTCAGGTTTCACGCGAGCGAGCGTGGCGACACAAGGCGTCTTATCCGTGAAAATCTTTTCGCCATGAGAATCATAGACTATAACGTCTGCGCCAATAGGCTTGGAACCAATCGAAAAGGTTTGCTTCGGACCGCAGAGGACCGAGGCGCAGCCGGTGAAAAGGGTGATGGTGCTCGCGCAGGCGAGAAACGAAAAAACAGTTTTGGCCAATTTCATATGCATACAGTTGGGCAAGCTCCCGTTGTGGGAACACGCTGAACCATACGTAGCCAATTCTGTTCCAAATTGGATTTGAGAAACCGAATATTGAACAAACGACGCGTCGCCTCAATCCTGACCGAAACGCGATAATCCGGGCGAGTAGCTTGGGGATTTGGCCGTTGCTGGAGCATCCCGCGCTCCGCGCGCTGTCCCCTTCTGAGACAGTCGTAGATAAGAGTATGGCAGTGATTAACGTTGAATTCGAGCGGAGCCGCCTTTCGCAAATGCTTTCACCTGGTCGAGTGTTGCCATCGTCGTGTCACCGGGGAACGTGGTCAATAACGCGCCGTGAGCCCAGCCCAATTTCACCGCTTCCTCTTCAGATTCGCCGGTGAGCAAGCCGCAGAACAAGCCCGCAGCAAAACCATCGCCACCGCCAACACGATCGAGCACGTCGAGTTCACAGGTCGGCGCGGTGTAGATTTTACCATCGATCCATGCGACGGCGCCCCAGGTATGGCGGTTAGTCGAATGCACTTCGCGAAGCGTCGTTGCGACGATTTTGATTTGCGGAAATTTAGCCGTGACTTTTCCAATCATTCCGATGAACGCGCTCGGGTCGAGTTTCGATTTCGCTGCTACTTCCGGGCCGGGAACGCCAAGGCCAAGTTGCAGATCTTCTTCGTTGCCCACCAGGACATCGACATTATTTACAATGCGTTCAATCACCGAAACGGCGCGCTGATGGCCACCGGATATGTTCCAAAGTTTGGCGCGATAGTTGAGGTCGAAGGAAATAATCGCGCCAGCCGCCTTGGCAGCTTGCATTCCTTCAATGATGACTTCGGCTGTCGTTGAGGAAAGGGCAGCAAAAATTCCGCCGCTATGAAACCAACGAACGCCCCCTAAAAAGATTTCCTTCCAATTGAAATCGCCTGGCTTGAGAAGAGCGCCGGCTTCGTTGGACCGATTGTAGAAAACCACCGGCGCACGGATGCCCTGGCCGCGATCACTGTACACGGTCGCCATGTTCGGGCCATGAACACCGTCATGCTTGAATTGTTTGTAGAAAGGTTTGACGCCCATGGCGCGGACGCGCTCGGCGATCAAATCGCCAAGGGGATAATCCACCATCGCCGTCGCGATGCCTGTATTCATCCGGAAACAATCGGACAAATTGGCTGCCACATTGAATTCGCCGCCGCTGACGTGGATATCACAGTGATTCGCTTTGCGAAATGGAATGATTCCAGGGTCGAGTCGGTGAACGAGCGCGCCGAGGGAGAGGAGGTCAAGAGCGCCGGTAGAAGGAATGTTGAGGCCGTATTTCATAGACTAGAGTTTTCAAGTTCTGTGATGGTGGGGCGAGCGTCCCCGCGAGCGGTTTAAGCTTCAGAGCGATCCGCGGCTCGCAGGGACGCTCGCCCCACCAAGTCATACTATTCAAAGGACGCGAATGATGGGGAGAAAGTTTTGCGATGTCCACGGGTTATTGTGGCGGCGGGTTATTTAGCGTCCGAAGTTGAGTTTGGGCCTGGACGTAATCCGGTTTCAGGCGAACAGCTTCGCTGAGGTGAGTGAGCGCTTCCTGGCGTTTGCCTTGCCGGACGAACGCCATGCCGAGATTGTAATGAAGTTCCGGGTCATTAGGTTTGAGGGCAAGCGCGGTATTATAATGCAAAATGGCTTCGTCGAGCTTGGCCTGGCTGGCAAGGCAGTTCGCAAGATTATTATGTGCCTGGCTGTCCTTTGGATTTAGTCGGATCGCTTCCTCATATTCGGGAATGGCGAGATCGAATTTGCCTTGTATTGCATAGGCATTGCCGAGATTGCTGTGGGCGCTGGCGTCACGAGGTTTGTAGCGCAATGCGGCGTGGAAATTGTCAATCGCTTCCGCATAGCGGCCTTTCATCGAGAGCGCAACGCCTAGATTATTATGAGCATCGGCATGCTCGGGCTTTTGTTGCAGCGTGATCATGTAATGCGCAATCGCTTCGTCCACGCGGCCAACGTCTGCCAGAGCGTTGCCCAAATTGTTGTGCACTTCCGCATGATTTGGGCGAATTCGCAGGGCCGCTTCGTATTCAGCGATGGCTTCGGGATACTTCTTCTGATTGGCGAAGGCATAGCCGAGATTGTTAAAGGCATCTTCGTAATCGGGTTTTATCCCAAGAGCCTTGCGATAGTTTTCCATCGCTTCGGCAACTTCGCCGCGGTTGGAGAGGTAAAAACCGAGGTTGTTGTAGGCGAGATAATTCTTCTGAGTAACCTGAACCGCCCGGCGGAAAAGCGTTTCGCTGTTGCGCCAATAGCCGATTTGGCGCGAGGTTATCGCCGCGCAGCCAAAAACGCAAAGAAGACACAGACCGGTCACGAACGCTCGGGAAGAGCGGCCGAGGGGTTCAATGGTGGAATCGTCAGGAGTGACGGCAAAGCGCTGTACTAATTCTTCGACTCCCCACGCCAGCATCACAAACAATCCGACCAATGGCAGATAAGTGTATCGGTCTGCGCGGCATTGAATTCCGACCTGAATGATGCCGATCGCGGGCACCAGCATCCCGAGAAACCAAAACCAGCCGAAAGGCAGATAGGGATGCTTACGAACGGAGAAGAGTACGGTGGCTGTGACAATAAGCAACAACGCCGCGGAAGCTGCAACCTGCAAGGTCGCCCAGGTTCCCGGATGAGGGTAAAGCACTGAAAGATGACTGGGCCAAAACATGTCCAATATGTAGTGGACATATGAAACAACCGCGTTTGCGACTCGCGCGCCCAGCGAGATTGTGGTCGAGACAGCGCCGCCGTGTTGTTGGACCTTGAACGTAATCACGGAGGAAGCAGCACTCAGAGCAACGAACGGAATCTTTTCCAAAACGAGGCAAAGAACCCTTGAACGTTGCAAGTTGAGCGTTTCAAGTTGAACGCGCCGGAGGGGCCAGAAATCGAGCAAGAGAAGCACAAATGGGACTGTGACGAGCATCGGTTTACTCATCAGGCCAAGAGCGAATAAGGTGACCGTGAAAATATAAAACAATGCGATGTATCGGATGCGATCTGTGGAATGCTTTCGTTTTTCCGTTTTCGAAATTGTTTTGGATTTCGGATTTCGGATTTCGAATTTCTCCTCCCCTCCACCCTCCACGCTCGACACATACTTTCCATAAGCCATCAGGGTCAGGAAGAAGAACAACGCACTCAGCACGTCTTTGCGTTCGGATGCCCAGGCGACAGATTCCACATGGAGCGGATGCAAAGCAAATAGCGCCGCAACAATGACACTGCGCCAAATAGCGCCGGTTATTTGTCTCAGCAGCAAAAAGAGAAGCAGCGTATTCGCGACATGGAAGAGGACACCGACGAAGTGGTGCATCGCAGCATCCTGGCCAAAAAGTTGGCAATCGAGCATGTGCGAGAGCCAGCTGATCGGGTGCCAGTTGCTGGCGTGGCCGGTTGTGAAGGCCCACTTGATGTTTTCCCACGTCAAGCCGGTTTGGACGTGTGAGTTGGCGGTGACGTAATCCGAATCGTCGTAATTCACGAAATCGTTCCGCAACGCGGGCAAGTAAACTACGAAGGTCGTGACAGCGAGGAGGAGACAGAGCAGGGGAGGCGAGCGGAATCGCTCGTGCCAGGTCGGGACTGCAGCAGCGGCTTTAGTCGGCGTTTGTGGTTTGTTGCGTTTAGCCATCGGGCGTTAAGCGGTCGAAATTATGCGTTGAAGATTCATCGCATTGAAGCGCTAAAATTTGGGTTGGCTTTGGGATCAGACAGACCCTTCGGCCCGATTCCGATCGGCGAGCGACGACAAGAAGGATCGCTAAATTTGCGGCGAGAGCAAAACCTGGTCTCGTCGGACCCAGCCGATCCTCGAAGGATCGCTGGTGACCTGGAGCCAATTGTTGTTTTGGTCAAGGACGCGGAGTTCGGCGCCGTCGTGGACGGTGAATGAAGAGTCAGATTCGTCAAGTGGACCCTTTCGAACAGGCACATCGCGAGTTGTAACAATGGCCGTTCGAGAGGAGCGATTTTCAGACCACGAAATCGCGACACAAGCGATGAGCAGGATGGTTACGGCAGCGCTGGCAACGAGATAGAGTCGAAGCGCACGCGTGAGAGAGGGACGCCATTCACGAAAAGCCAGGATAGCAAAGTAGAGCCAGAGTGCCGCAGCAGCGAGCGTGGTCCATTCGTTCAAAGTGAGTTTGCCGAGGATCCGTTGGCCACGGCTCGCAGCGAGGGTGGGGCCTTGGATTTGATTGCGAGCGAACTGGAGATTGGCCCGAATGTCGGGGTCGCGCGGATCTAGTTTTTCAGCTTCGCGATAGATCGCAATGGCTTTGCCAATTTGGCCGGATTTGAAGTAGGCGTTGCCGAGGTTGTAGTAAAGGGCAACAGATTTCTGCCCGGAATGGAGGTTGTTTTCGTACGCGGCGACGGCTTCAGAATATTTGCCGGCGTAGTAGAGGTTGTTGGCGGCGTCGAAGGAGGAGGGCGGATCGGTTGCGGCGGCGGACGTGAAGCCGAAAGCGAAGAAGAGGAAAACCAACGCTACGGAACTCAATACTCGAAACCCGAAATTCGAAATTCGAATCAACGACGCGCCGGGCGCGATCTGGAAAGTAAGTTTGTTCAATGTGCGATGTTTCTGTTCCTAACGGATCAAAGTTTCGTCTCCTGAAGTGAGCGTAGAACGCCTTCGAGTTTCGGGATCAGAGCGGCAAGTTCCTGGCTGCTTTTAATTGGTGCGTAGCGGGCGAGGTTGCAAGTCTGGAAAAGTTCGCGGAGAGGAGCGAGTGTGGTTTCGGGAACTCCTCGTGGCGCGAGGTTTTCCTCAATAACAGCTTCGGTGATTGCGGATGCAGGCAAATCAAGCCGCTCGCCCAATTGTTCCTGAAGAAGATGCAAGAGTGTGGTGAAGAATTGGTCCGAGTCATTTGCCGCAGCGTGTTGGCGCAGGGCATTCAATCCGTCGCGAATAATATGAGAGACCCGAAGACGACGACGCAGTTTGGGATTGTTTGCGAGATTGTCGATGCGACGTCGCAAAACCAAAAGTGAAACCCAGGTGAGAACAGGAACGCCTTGAAGGGCGAGAAACCATGGACGGACGAGTAGCGGTCTGGTCACTTGTGCGAGCGGACCGAATTGACGCTTGATCTCGACGATGTCCTGCGCTGGTGCAGGATTTTCCCCGGAAGTTTTGGTTGGCAAAGCAACCGTGGGTGGCGGTGCTGAGGCGCTGGGTCTTACGGTCAACACCACGGCGGGCTGCGTCAACAGGCGATAAGCTTTTTGCTCGGGGTCGAAGTAGCTAAAGGAAAGGGCTGGCAGAGTCTTGATGTCGGAATTTTGCGGAACAATGATTTGTTCGAAGGATTTTGTGCCTTCGATACCGAGTTGATCGTGTGTCTCAACTTTCGCTGTAGGCGGATAGGTTTTGAAATCTCGCCACTCGGCCTGTTCCGGCAGGGAGAGGGCGTCGAGATTGCCTCGGCCAGAAATCTGAACCTTAATGGTGATGGGATCGCCGACTGCGACATTTGTAGGCCCGGCGCTGAAGCTCATGGTGTAGTTGCCTACTGCGCCGTTGAATCCTTGCGGAACATTTTCGGCGGGCAACGGCCGCACATTGATCGTTTGTTGTTCGATAGAGAGTGGAACCTGGTGTTGTTCCGTGGGTGTGCCAAACATAAGACTGTCGATGTCGAACGGATTCATTTGGCGCCGATTTGCGGACTGTCGATAGACAACAACCGAGCCGTTCATCGCATCCAGGTTTAACTGTCCGTCCTTTACGGGTGTCAAAGCGGTCAGGAGCGGGATAACAGTGAACTGATTATTTCCCACCCGTCGCGCGTACTTTTCACCCTGAACGAATTTGCTGACCGTAAAGCCGTCGCCACGCAGAGGCGGAATTTGTGTGTTGCTGATGTTCACCACATCACCGCGAAGATAGAGGCGCAGTTCGACCGGTAGAACTTCGCCGACGTATAACTCCTTCTTCGGCAATGAAAGGGAGAGAAAAGCCAGTCGCTCGCTGAGATCCTGGGCCGGAGCATTGGGATCGTTTTGGAGAACTTTGAGACGGAGGGGCTGGCTTTGGAGTTTCTGGCCGTCAATTTCGACGGAGAGCGCCGGGATGACGATGTCACCGGCCTTTTGAGCGAGCAAATTGACTCCGTAAGAAGTGGCGGAAGTCATACCCTCGGGCGTGATCGTGGAATTAACGCTGGAGGAGACGCCGCCGACGACTTGCAGTCCCGGAATCTGTGGGATGGAAGGCATTCCCTTGGGGGATATCCCTTCAAATTTCATAGTCAGGACAACAGTTTCGCCGACGATAAGTGAATCGCGATCGAGCGATGTGGTGAATGTAGGCTTGGCGGCGAAGAGGGGAATTTGTGCAACGCTCCCCAATAAAAGGCAGATTAACCAAAGTTTGGGAAACCTTTGGCTGTTCGGGCAGCTTTCATTATACAAACCGATCATTTGTATCAGTTAGTGTTGCCTTTCTGTGTTGTGCGGCGCAAGCATCCACTTGGCCGCTGCGTTGAGAAATTTCGGCAAACCTTCTAACAGACCTTATATGGACAATTACACGGCTATTTTGTTCGGGGAAAGTGCAGGGGAATCACGACTCGATTCTGGACGGGATGCATTCCGAAGAAGTACTGACGGCGATCGTGCTCGGCAGACCGTAAATTTATGTTATCTTGTTTTTGTGAAAACTTCGGAGTTGAAGCGATGGCGCGTTCTGCGGATTGCTTTCAGATTTTTCATTTCGGCATCGCTGATGATTGCGTCGGCATTCACTTCTCAAGCTTCTAGCGGAGAAGGATATAAGCCGATTCTATACCCGAGTATTTTTTGGCATAACAATCAGTGGGAAACGTACGAGAACGGGCAGTGGATACCCTATCGCGGGCGTGCGAATACTCAAACCGCGCTCGAACCCGAGCCAGAATTTATCCCTTCTGAACCGCTGCCCGGTCCGGACATCGTAGATACAAATAATTACGTGCCGCCATATGGTTGGGGATTTATTGGCGCGCCAGCATTTTATCCGTCGTTTCCACCCAATCATCGGCATATGCGAGCCAATGTTCGAGGCGACCGTCAAAGACATGGTAAGCCGCCAAGCAGTATTGGCCAGCCGAACGCAGGACTTGGGCGGACTACGATCGGCATTGGCAGACCAAATGTTGGGATTGGGCAGACGACGATTGGGATCGGAAGGCCAAATGTCGGTATCGGACAAACCAGCGTAGGCCTCGGGCAACCGAACATGGGGGTTGGACGGCCCAACGCAGGGATTGGGCGGACGACGATTGGCATCGGACAACCGAATGCTGGCGTGGGCCAGCCCACTGTTTCTGTCGGACAGCCGAATGCCGGGATTGGGAGACCTACGATTGGAATCGGTCAGCCGATGAGCGGGCAGCACTCCGAAGCGCAACGAGGGAGATAGTTGCATATATGGACGCGATTTGAGACTATCGCGAGTTCCTCCATCAAAGAAATCTCTTACTCTCGCACAATTTGCTTTCGCAAATGGCGCAGTTTTTCTGTAATCAGCCAAGGCATCGAACGTAGATTCCTTGTAAGCTAGAGACAAAATTAAAGTTAATCATTATGGCCGCTAAATTGCACGAACTGGAATACTTTCCGACTATAAACCAGATGGAAAGAGCGTTTGGAGATTCAGTTGGACAAATTGCAGCAATGCATCTTGGTATTTCACCTAAGAAACCCGACAAGGCGAAGGTCCAGGCGATGCTCGAAAAAGATAAAAACAATCCCGGCAAATTCTTTTTGGTATTGGATGGATTGAAGCTGACGTTCGAAGTTCGAGTTGGTGCCGCGAAAATCGTATTGAACACGTTGGATCTAAATGGAGTGAAGGATGTCTCAAAACGTCGCGAATTGCTGGCGCAGTTGAACATGCGAGCCAGCGACCTGATTTCGAAAGACGATTTGAAAAAATTTGATGCGGAGCACACGGACTCAGCAAGTCCTGCAGTGCAGAAAGCTGCAAGCGAGATGGGTGAAGAGATAGACACTCTCGAGAATGAGTTGGATAATTTGAAGATCATGCGCGATGCGCCGAATTACAAACATACGGATTACAATCCGTGGGACAAGGAATTCGGCGAGTGGGTCGAGAAAAAAGGGTTTGGCCGGTTTACGGCATTCGCCGACGATGTGGAAAATGGCCACGGGTTGGGAAACGAAGCGCAGAAATTGCTTGCCGATCCCAAGACGTCGGGCATTCAGCCGAAGACACTCGAGGCGATCAAGGCGGCCCAGGACAAGGGGGAGACGGCTGATTTCAAGCAGGCGAGGAAAGAGGTCATTGCCAATGTCATCAACAAGCTGCTGCTTCCCAGGTATAACAAAGAGAGAATGGATGATCTGAACAAGCAGATCAGTGACCGGACGACGAAATTGGCCGGCTTGAAAAAGAAATTGCAGGCATTGGAGACGAAGTAATCATAATAGCCATGGATGATTGGTGGGCGTCAAATTGCGACGTTTGACACAACGCCAGACCGGGGCGGTCGCGGCATGACATGAATAAGCCGAATTACGGTTTCGACGCGCCCGATGTCGTGCGGCGATTTTTGCTGTTCGGCGGCGTGATGTTCCTCGCCGGGGCTACGGCGGTTTTTATCAGCAACAGATTTCCTATTGCGCGCTGGTTTGGCGGACCATTTCTGGGAATTGGTTGCTCATTTCTTGGCACGAGCGCAATCATGGTTTGGGGCAGCAAGGTCGGCAAGTTGCGCCTCCGTGACAAATACATAGCAAGCCTGTCGCTGAAAGGAAATGAACGTGTACTGGATGTTGGTTGCGGGCACGGACTGATGCTTCTGGGGGCGGCTAAGAAATTGATGACTGGTCGGGCCGCGGGAGTCGATCTTTGGCAAACGGAAGATCAGGCTGGGAATAGCCGCGAGGCGACGCTGCAAAATGCCCAGTTTGAGGGAGTAAAAGAACGCGTCGAACTTCATGATGGAGATGCACAGCAAATGCCCTTTGAGAAAGAAAGCTTCGACGTCATTTTGTCGAGCTGGGCATTGCATAATATTTACGACGCGGCAGGGCGGCGACGAGCTCTCGAGGAAATTGTCCGCGTTCTTAAGCCGGGCGGGAGGCTCTTGATCGCAGACATTCGCCATGCGCGCGAATATGCGAATGTATTCCGCGAACTGAGAATGACCGAGGTGAATGTGAGCGGGCCAACGTTTACTTTTGTGATCCCGAGCCGGTGTGTCACGGCACGTAAGCGGGGCTCTTGAGTTATGGCCCGGCGTCCCGATTGAGCGTCAGAACGGCGGCAATATTCGCAATCTGAAGTACCTCCGCTCTGACGATAGCGTGTCAGTAAAGGTCAAATTTCCACCGTTACCCGATAGAGTGCCGCCGATCGGCGTCCAGGTGGGCGCACCTAAATCATCGGTGTACTCGGCTTGATAACCAATACCCGTGGGAGCTTGCCACGAGAAAGTGAGTTGAGTTCCGTTCTGTGAGATTGAGGTCAGCTGCGGTGCTCGATAAGTGGCCACAGTAAATGTTTGTGTGGCGCTCAAGCTGGGAATTCCATTGTCAGTGACTATCACCGAAATATTATTTGTGCGCAGAAAAGCCGGTGTCCAGCTGAAGTGGCCCGTGGTCGGATTGATGGATGCTCCGAAGGGTGCGCCAGGACCAAAACTGTATGCCAGAGTTTGAGGAGGTTGGTCGTTATCGATGGCGCTGATATTGAATGAAAGGCTTTGTCCAAGAACAAGTGCTCGATTGGCTATTGGAGCGAGAACTGGCGGAGTATTCGGAACGATGTTGTTCGTGCGCGGCGTGGGTGTGGACATGAAGGAACGAGAAGCGAACCCATCGGGAAAGCGGCCTTCGCTCACGTCGGTGGACTGAGCGCCAAATGTCAGTGCATCGACAGCCGTTCCGTCGGGCGCAAACAGGCCGATAGCTTCGCCGGCTTTGTCGAGTTTGAAATTAACGTGGAGATCCGGACTGGTGTTCGTGTTCGCCGAACTTTTGCTGTCGGCCCATACCAGCAGGAATCCATGCGGAGGTATCGTGTAGCCAGCGGGGATTTGAAATTGAGTCTGATTTGTCAATGTATCGGTGAGGTAATAACCCGCGAGGTTGGCAGTGACGTTTGAAGGATTGTAGATTTCAAACCAATCGTCGTAGTTACCGGTAGCCGGATCGAGAAGCGTTGAGGCATTGTCGGCCATCCATTCATTGATCGCGACTGAGATCGGCGGCAGAGCAGCGCTGTTCGTAGTCGCGGGAGTGAATTTGAACATCGACTGCCGATAAAATGGCTGTCCATCGGGATAGTCGCCGTATGAATAATTTGCGGGCAGGGCCGCGTAATTGAGGTAATCAACAATCTGGATCGAATTATTAAAGAATCTTGAGAGAAGGATGGAGCCGTTGCCCGGCGCCAGACGAAAGCTTGTGTGCAATATTGACCCGGAGGTTTGCGCGGTTTGACCATCGAGCCAAACAGTCAGGAATTGGCCGGGAGCAATTGTGACATTTGGAAATGCCCATTGTGTGGGTGCGCCGTTAGTGCCGAGGTAAAGGCCCGCCAGGCTTTGCACCGCCGGTCCCGAATTGTAGATCTCGACCCACGGATCGCGCTCGCCGAAATTATCGGTTGGGCCAGTCAGATTTTCGGCCTGTAGTTCGTTCAACCAAAGCGTGGGAAATGGCGGCAGGTTAGTGCTCACCGAATTCGTCTTACCGGGAGTAAACGAATTGGTTTGAGTCAAAGCCCAATTCCCAACGCGGCTGTTGTCCTGCGCCGCATCCATTAATTGGAGGGCAGCGCCTGAAACCGGTCCGGGCCAGGGAGCGTTGGTTTCGTAACGGACCCGATCGATAACCAATGCGAGAGCGCCGGGCTTAATCAATGAAAGAGTTTCGCCATCCAATTGCAGGTTGCCGCCATATTCATCAAAGACAACGCGGCTGCCGTATGCAGCGTCAAATGCCTGCCGACTTTTCGTGAGGATTAGAAAACTTCGCGGAGCTATGAACGAGCCATTTGGGAATGAGTATGACAGGCCATTGAAATCCCAGCCCGAGAGATCGAATGTATAATTGCTGGAAGTGTTGAATAGCTCCACGTATTCCGCTTCGGGAATCGCCGGGTTGAACATGATTTCATTCAGCACGACCGAACCGACCGGAGAGGGGATGGTGCCGTTAAAGACAACCGAAACTCCGTTGGTCGTTCCGCCGACGGGCTGATTGTGGATGTCCAGTCCTGCAATACTCAGAAAATTCGAGCCGAACTGCAACGGCACGAGCGCCGTCCAACTCGTAACTCCGGTCCATGTGACAGGCCACGGAATTCCATTCAGTGAAATTGTGTAAATCCCGACCGGCGCTGTCCCGCGGACAATGCCGACGCCGTTGCTGATGGTCACTGACGCATTGACGGTGAATGAGGCTGCGACCGTCGCGAGTTGGTTGAGCAAACCTGTGCGGCGTTGGCTGAACCAGGTCTTCACGACCGTTGGATCGGTCAATGTCTGGCCATCACACCAGGTAACGCCGTTCGCGCGCAGCGAAGCGTACTTGGCGTCCATCACTGGATTGCAGTTCGCAGCGTCGAGCGGGCCATTAACGGCATCCTGAATTGTTCGCCAATAGGCGCGAGCGATCGGGGGGAAGGCATACATCGTCGCAATCGTCGGGTCCTCGGAATTGAAAAGGGGAGCCGTAAGTGGTGCGTAACTGCCGTTGGCGAATTGAGCAGGCAACATGAGCCAATCGAGATCGAACATGTAAAGTTGCCATTTGCCGTTGGGCGGCAGGTAAGCATACATATTTTTTCCGATCTGGTGTCCGTAGGCGTCGAAATTGACGATGATGTGTTCGTTCGCGAAAATCCGCATCCATTCCTCAATATCCACCATGCCAAACGTCGATGAAGTGTAAGGCTCCGGCGCGGGCGAATTCACCGCGTCCACCAGCGCAAAAAGATTCGTGTAGTCGTTATGTCGCGAGACGCCGCGGAAATTAAAGTTCCAGCGATATTTTTCGCGCTTTTTGACGCCGCCACTCGTGGTGAAGTTTTGAAGGCGCGGCTGCGGATCGGCGCTTAAGCTGCCGCCGTCGGTGAACTCAAATGCTCGATCGATCTTGAAAAATTGTCCCCCGGTATCGTTCGGCATCCATTCACTGATAAATCCTTTCGCGGGTTGCATGACCGCTTCGAACACCGCTTGGCGCGCATCGTCCGTGACTCCGTTCACATGGAGGCGAATGATATATCGATGACTAAAGGGAGTATTGAGCCGGTCGGCGATCCAGTAGCCCATTTCCTCCTGCATCGCCGTGGTTTCGTGGCCGTGACCGCCGGGCCAATCGAGGACGAGATCCGTTTCACCCAGAAATAAGTCGTCTTCTGGAAATGTCACGCCGTAACCGCAACGTCCGCATGCCGCGCCGCAATAACCTGGGGAAATGTAGGGACTGCCCGCGTAAATAGCTTCCGTGTTGTAAATGACACGCTCGTTTCCCAACACGAACGTTACGTTCAACGGCGAATTATCGAGTTTGGATCGGCTGTTCCAGGTAGAAAGCGTTGCGGCGGTCATCCACATTCGATAGACGGGAAAATTTCCGGTCGGCTGGATTTCACCGACCCGCGCGAGGCATTCGCGAACGGGGGCATCGCTCGGAAATTTACTCGTTGCTGCGGGCGCAAACTGGTCGGTTGCCTGTACATAAAACGCCAGCATCGTTCCACTCGTTTGCCCCGGAATGGTTGCGCTATAGATGCCGTCGCCCGCGACTGAATCGCCGCTGGTCCCATCGTCTCTCATCGGAAGCGTTATATAAGTGGCGCTCGGGTCGAGTCGATAATTGACGAATACAGAGGATAAACCGTCGGGATCGTGAACGCGGGCAGTCACAACAATCGGCTGACCCGCGGCCGGCAGAATTGGCGAATGTTGGACGTCAGTGATCGCGGGCGGTGCATTGGTGATATAACGACTGTTGGGAGCACCCGGCGTTCCTGGATTTGGTGGCAGCGCCATTTCCACCTCGCACTCGAGCCAATTGCCGCGCAATCGCAATAGCGCTTCGGGCTGCCCCTTGAGCCAACGAACATTTGCTTGGATCGTTACGTTCGTCGTGCCCGAAGCCAGCGGGCTGGCGAGAGGAGTCCGAATGCGATTGATCTGATTGTCGCCACGATCAACCGCGCGGACGTGATAGGATTTGCTGCTGCTGAATCCCTCGGTTGTCTCCAGGGAGGATTTCGATTCAGTCCCTTCAGCGGTCCACCCGCCCGAACCGGCTTCGAACGTTGAATTGGTAATCAGATTCACGCCGCCGGAGATGACCTGCACGTTATCGATAAGGCACTCACCGGCCCCTTGCAGCAGAACCTGCAATTGATCCGCGCTGACGTCGCCATTGTCAATTGTGCCTGTAGTCGAGAATTGCGCCCAGGGCGCCTTATGCGTCTCATCACTCGCGGCCCAGTTGGAGGGCAAACGGTGATTGCTGTGCGGATCGATCAATTCAAGACTGCTCCCTCCGCCGTCAGTCCACTCCGGCCATTGCCCTCCAGTTCCATAGGTTACCTCATCAACTGCGATATGAATCAAATTGGTTGTGATAATCGCACCATTTGTGGTCGTAATGGTATCTGGTCTGGTCAATGCCACGCGTTCGCCATTGCCGGAAAGTTTGCCACCATAATTTCCAAACGTATTCGCGCTGTTCAGATTCGGGTATTTCGTCATCAACTGGCTCGCCAGCTTCGACACCACGAAATAAGCGCCCGGCGCAATTGTCGTATTGCTTGGAAACGTAAAGCTCACAGCATCATCCAAAGTCCAGCCCCCGAGGTTCACAGGATTTCCGCTCCGATTGTAAATTTCGATATATTGATCGTTGTCGTCTTCGCTGATTGGGTGATACATCAGCTCGTTAATGACGACATCACTAATGAGAATTGGCGAGTTCGTTCCGCCGGGCGTTTTGGTAGTCAGTCGATAAAATTGCTCGCCTCCATCCGGAGAGCGCCCCATGGAGATTCCATTCTCCTGGGCGTCAAATCGGACTGCATCGAGTAGGCGAGTATGCCCGGGGTTCTTGAAATAAATGGTTTCGCCCGCGGCGCTGAGCGCGAAGTTCATGTTCGTCTCTGAATAAAAGACAAATCCGTGCGCGGGAATACTCGTACCGTTCGGGATGATAAACTTATTCGTGTTCGGATCGTCGCTCAACGTGCAGCCAGAAATATCGACCGCCTGCGAACTGTGATTGTAAAGCTCAACGTAATCAAAGTCTGGCGGATCGGTGTGGGCGAGGAATTCGTTAATGACCACATTCCGCAGCGGATCGGAGCTGATCGGCTCAAGTCGTCCCGGCGAACCTCCGATGGAATCGCTGGCGGCCCACGCCAGCGGATTGTTTTCACCGTACGAAGCCCGCGCGATCACCAGCGAATGGCCCGCATCCGCAGCCACCGGCCATGGCGAGTGATCGCTGTAATCGACTTCCAGAAACACAGCCCCGGCCTGGTTAATCAGCAGCACCGTCCCGTTGTCGTTTGGAAGATTATTCGTGTACGGCCCGAGCACGCCAGCGATGCCATACGTATTTTGCAAATCCGCTGGCGATTTCGCGACGACCAGGAACCCGCCGCCGGGCAGCGTAGTACCGTTTGGAAAAGTATAATTGATGCTTCCGCCCAACTGAAAACCGCTCATGTCCTGCGGCTCGCCGCGCGAATTGAACAGCTCAACAAATTCCAAAAGGCTGTTCGTCGGATGATACATAATCTCGGAGACGACCAGGCTGGTCCGGCGGCTGCATTGGCCCAGAGTTTCAATCGCTAGGGCAGGGCTTGCGCCGGGGCCGACCACCGTCCCGAAGTCGCGGAATGCTGCCGTCGTGGTCTGGTCCGAGTTATGGCTTGCAACGGCAAACCCAAAATAAAGTGTCGGCGCTAAAGTCGCCGTCGTCGTCCCTAATTGCGTCCAATTTTGACCATCGGTCCCTGCAAATCCTGAAAAGACATTTCCAGCCCGTTTTAACCGCAACCATGTGTTTGGATAGTTTACCGGGAAAGAACCAGCCAATGTCGTGGACCCATTCGTTGCGGAGCGCGCCTGAAAATAGCACCCGCTGATGCTCGGCGTTGCCATCGCACTCACCGACCGCGCACCGGCAGTCACGTCTTCTCTCGCCAGCAATCCCGCTTCAGACCACGCATCCGCCAGCGTCAACGAATCGACGCGCACTTTGAAATCAAAATCACCCGTCGTTTGAATGTAGCTGAACTCGCCTTGATCATTTGTTCCGCCGAAGTCCGCGCCGCCCGCCGAAAGGTTCAATCCGTTGCCCGCAGGAACCTGTCCTCCAGGCTGCGTCGGGTTGCCCAGCGCTACTGCGGTATAGACACTTGCAAAAAAACTCGCTCGCGAATTTGGTGCGACAACATTTGCGGCCGCCGACTGATCCGCCACATTATTAACCGTTACCGTATAAGGCGCGCCATCGGTCATTGCAGCGACCGCCAGGACAACATTGCTCTGCGAGCCATCGAGTGTTACGCTGTTAATCAACCGATTCCCATTCGTCCCGCTGACCACGTAATTTGCGAGGTTCGTCGCGGTCGAATTCTTGATCCGCTCCGAAAAATTGAGCGCCACCTGCGTCAATCCGACAGAATGCCCGCCAAGAAGCACAGGCGGGTTCGTGTCTGCCAGCACGGTCAATGTTGCCACGCTGCTGGTTACGCTATACCCGACCTCATTTGCGAGATTTGTAGCAACGAGCCGAAACGTCGCGCCATTGTCCGACAAAGCAGCGGAAGCCAGCCCGTAGGTTGAAGTCGTTGCGCCCGGAATGACCGCCCCATTCCTGTACCATTGCAACGCAGGAAATGGATTGCCAGTTGCTACCGCCGCGAACGTCGCTGGATTCAATTCATTAACGGTCGCGTTGGTTGGATTGCTGGCAATTGCCGCCGGACTCTGGACGGCAACCTCTCCGCTCACCGCATAAATTCCCGTCGATCGTCCGCCGGAGGCCTGATCAAACGTCAGGCTTGTGAGTGGCAGGATGTTCAACCCGAGCGACGTCAAATCGATCGATGTTTGATAAAACCGCGGATTGTTTGGCGCGCCTGAGCCCGCCCCGGTATTCACACTAATCCGCTCGACTCCCTGCAATGCGTATCCGGTGTTATTGAACCAATCCGGCGCATTGTAACTCGTGACGTAACTGCTCCCGTCGCTGAAATTCAACGTCAGCGTGCCCACGCCTCCACCACTGGCCGAATTCGCTATGACCGCAATGCGGCCGTACGCGTTCGGTGTCGTTAGAGTCAGCGTTCCGGTGGTTAGGCCCGTATCGCTGCTTAGAACGAGGGCGTTGTTACCTGTGTACGGCTGAAATTGGAAAGTGGTTCCGTCGCCAACCGCACTGACGAAAGTTCCAAAATTAGGCAGGCCATAACTGTAGCCCGGCAAGCCGGTTTCATAAAAAACGTTGCCTTCACCCGGGTTGAGTTCCGAAGCATAACCTGTGAACGGGGGCCCAAAAGCACTGTTCTCGACGACCACATCCCAATTGAAACCGGTCACGGAAATTGGCATCATGCTCGCCGCCAGCACCGTCTGGGATGAAACGACAAGAACCAGGGCCAGCGCTAATGTCTCAAACCTTTCTTTGCGAGGTGGGGCGAGCGTCCCCGCGAGCCGGTCCCAGAAATTTGTTTTGGCAATAGCTTTAAGTTGCAATGTGCGCTTGACAAATTTGCCTGAGGAGAACAACTGCGGAAGGCGGAAAGTCATCGTCACAAAATTATCAAACGTAACACAATTGTCACGTTAGAACCCGCCCAACGGATCTGGAATAATTGCCGAAAATGATTTCCATCTGGCGAGGTGGGGCGAGCGTCCCCGCGAGCCGTTTCCGGAAATATTTTGGCGTTCGGTCTGGAAAGAGCGCCCTGTTATTGTTTGATCCCCGTCAGATTGCTCACAGAGAAAGCCTTGGCACTAACGCTTTCTCGTGCGTAACTGTCGCAGATAATCGGCAGCCAAAGGATTCTTAGGTTGCAGCCGCAAAGTCTCCTCGAATTGCCGCGCTGCGTTATCCAGGTCCCCTTGTTTTACAAGTGACACGCCGAGATTCAAATGAGCCAGCGGATAATCGGGTTTCACGCGCAGGACCTCTTCAAACTCATGCCGCGCGTTCGCAACCTGATTATCAAACGCCAGCTCTTCGCCCAGAGAATAATGCGCCTGCCAGTAATCGGGATTGCGTTCGATAGCAGCCCGGAATTGCTGAATCGCCTCTTTTCGCCGATTCAATTTCAGCAGAGTCGTCCCGGTGTGATAATAGACTCGATCATCCTGCGGTGATAGCTCCCGTGCCCTGTTAAAGTCATTCAATCCCACTTCAAATTTTCCGGCGGTAACATGGACTTTTCCAAGTTCAAACCAGCCTTCGCCTAAATCCGGCCTGATTTGAAGGGATTGCTGCAGTTCGCGTTCGGCTTCGGCAATCTTTCCTGTGCGCGCCAGCAAACGTCCGGTCTGAAAATACGCGACATGATGGTGAGGTATCATATCGCACACGGACTTCCATTCTGCTATGGCGCGGGGCAGATCACCTGTTGCTTCCAGAAATTCCGCGAAGTTTTCGTGCAGTCGAAAGTCCTCAGGCGCGCGCTTTATCGCCTGTACGTAAACTTCACGCGCACGCGCAGCCGCGGAAGTGTCCATCCGTCCTTCAAGTTCGTTAATGTGCGCCTGAATTCCTCCGATCTGCTTCGCATGACTCTGCTGATGCACGAACAGCGGCTGACTTAGTCGGCTCCAAACCTCCTTCCAGACACTCAGCCGATTCCAATCCGTCAATCCAAGGCGCTGTTCGCAAACTTCCTGGCCAGGCCAATCGGCGCTGTGCCTTTTCGTTATCGCTGGCGGCAGCAGAGGTTCAATCTCCCACGCCCATTGTCTCGCAAGCTGGTAATTTCCATCAAAGTTGAAATGGACGTGTTCGTAAAAATAGTCATCACCGGGGACGCCGCTGGAACTATTCGTCGCGAAGAATTGCGCCGCATCGAAAAAGACGAACCCAAAGTGGGCAAAGGATTTTGCCGCGCTGGCGATTTCACTGTTGATGCGCGCATCGGCGCGAAAGGGCAGGGCATCAAGTTCGGCAGCGCGTTCGAAGGGTTTACGAGCGGCGGGTGCATTTGTGAAATTCAGCAAACAGGAAGCCAGGCCGAATTGCGTTTCAGCATTTTCCGCATCGATAGTTGCGGCGCGCTGAAAGCATTCGAGCGCGTGGTTCCAATTATCACCACGCTCGGCCCCCAATGCGTCCTGTGTCAATTTTGCCACTTCGGTTTGTTGCGCTTCCGAAAGACCCGCGCTCGGGATCGAAGCGAATGGGGCGCAGTCCTTCAAATTCACCGCAACCGTATTCACGAGCACCTTCGCGCCGGAGTTTCTTGCCACCTGCAAAATATCAGCGAGGTTCCTTTTGAAATTCGCATATACCGCTTCCTTGTTCCGTTCCCCTGGCCGCACCCTCTGCTTCGTGAACAATTGCATTCCAGCCCAGGTCGATGCGGTTTTTGAAGAGCCCGAAATCCTTCTCGCGCACGCCATCCATAATTGTCCAACGCGCAATTGTTGTATCGCCAGCCCAATCCGCACGTGCCACCACGGCGGGGCCCGCGAACCAAAAACCGTCGTTGCTCCGAACGGGCCTACCATTTCATTGTTACCCATGTAAACGATCCACAAATCGCCGTCATGTTTCGCGCAGTCGCGGGCTATCGGCAGGATTGCATGTGAGTTAATTGCCGTTATCGCGGCGCAGATGACTTCAAAGCGCGTATTCGGGTATCGTTCCTCCAGCAATACCTGCAAATAGCGTGCGGCGCCAAATGCGGGCCGCGGATCTCCCAATGCCGCCGATTCGCCAAGTACGAATATGCGATATGTTCCCGGTGCTTTTTTCGCCGGCATTCGGAATGGCGACGGACTTCGCGCAAGCGCCGGCGGGAAAAAGCGCAATCCAAACCTGTCATTCTCAACAAAATAATCTTCGTTTCGAATGCGGATTCGTTTGAAATAGCTTGTCGGATATCCATATCCCCCGATACGCAGACCTGCCTCCAAAACTCCGATTACCCCCAAGGGCATCAGCACTGCGACCGTGAAACCGAAGAGCCACTTTTTGCTTTTCGACAACTTGAGATGCGGAGAACTCACATGAAGACGTTAAAGCGTTGCAACGTAAATCCGATGGATGAGCAGTTGCAAGTTAGAGGTTGCCCCGGCAAATGAAACGAGGCCGGAGGAAAACCCTCCGGCCTCGCGCAGTAAACGATTCAGCCAGCGTTATCTACGCAAGCGATAGTACTTTTGTGTGCCGGTGGTTGAAACGGTGTACGTGTCACCCAGCGGTTGCGGATTGACATCCGTCCAGTTCGGTGGATTCAGGCTGCTGGATTCCTGCAGCACTCCGCCGCCGATCGAGAGTAGTGTTAGTGTTCCGTTTGCCGCCGATTGCGAAACAAATTTCGGCGCTGTGGTAATCGCACGATACCCCAACAACGGAGTGGTAGCGAAGTCATTGACTAGAAACCGATTAGTAGTATCAACCGCAAGGTCGGGGCCGGAGATGGACGACCATTCGATGCCGGCGCCACCACCACCCTGTTCATAAATGAGGTGCATCGGATACACACCAGCCGCCGGAACGATGAAGCTGAAGTCCCGATGATCCATGCCTTTGCCGAAGTCGGCTTCGCCGAGCCTGATATGGTTATCACCAGCAATGGTCGCAACCAGCGTGCCATTCGTGTGGAACCATTCCTTCTCCCCATTAAACCCACTGATGTGAAGCGCAGGGATCGTGATGACGTTTGTTCCACCACCCATAACTTCAGGCAAGCCCCAGCCCGGAGAGGCCTGGACAATTACAGCGAGTGCGCCGCGAGCCTGGCACATGGAAACAAGGGTGTTGTAACCACCGTCTGCACCGGTGCATCGATCGGCGTCGATCAAAGCGATCTTCCCGGCCAGATTCATCGTTGTCGGACTAGGACATTCGCTGCCATCCACGTAGGCGATGGGCGCGGTAATCGGCGCGGTCGGCAAAGCGCCGAGCCAAACGTTGTCACGCACACTGGTGGGCGTGCTCGGGATTGCCATGACATCCCGCTCAACTGACGCGCCTTTGACGTGCAGAATCGGGCGAGGAAGCCCAAAACCTTGCGTCAGCCGGAATCCGTCGTCGCTGTTCACACCCATGATGTAGTATCCTGCGGTTGGGAATGCCACGTATGAATCGAACGACATCGAGAATGAGTCGTTGACTCGCGTATTTGGCGTGCCATCGAGCGAAGGAAGCCCAGGCACTAAGAGGTCGGGGCCGAAGTCCCCGGCAGATCCATTCTCATTAAAATTGACCGGGTTATTCCAATAAAAGGTGTAGGTGTTTGAATCGATCACATCAGGTGTGGGCGTCGTGAATGCATAAGCGGCATTCGTCCCATACCACGGATAGTAAAGACCCGCTATCATCGCATTGGCGCTATCCACTGAGGTTGCGGTTCCATCGCCGCAATCGCCGGGACCGCCGAAGAATGCAGCCGGCATACACGGATCCACCTGGGAAACCTTCATCACGATACCAGGTTGCGAGAGATCGGCCGCTGAAAGAGGCGCGCTCAAATTCGCATCCAGCGTCACATACGGAGACACTATGAAGGACCACGTGTTTGTGGTTGTTGTCCCACCGCTATCGGCCCAAACCAATTGCACGTTGTTGGTGCCAATCGGGAGCAAATGCGTCCCATCAGCGCCTTTAATGGTGGTCACGCTGCCCGATTTGGTCACGGTCGTCGTTACCGCGCTTCCGTTAACCTTAAGACTTATCGAGCCTCCATTAACCGTCGTGCCAGCGTCCGTGAGTTGAGCCCACAGCGTATCAGCCCTCGCTGTTGTCATTCCATTGATCGGATTGATGTGCGAGACGTAGGCAGGCAGAGCCGGACCGCCATAGAACACCGTCACGCCAGTGTTATTTG
>Ga0068857_100000892_pt1 | contig 22565 bp, 8 predicted proteins | sample KBSCornC72_FD_66591 | JGI IMG/M metagenome (GOLD analysis project Ga0068857, IMG submission 66591) | Corn rhizosphere microbial communities from Kellogg Biological Station, Michigan, USA - KBS Corn C7-2 | ecosystem: Host-associated > Plants > Roots > Rhizosphere > Soil ...
GCAAGGTCGGGGTTGAGCAGGTCCTGGATCCGTGACTTGTTGGACCCGATGCCATCCTGCGGGTACATGAACTTGGTCTGCTCGGGGCTGAAGACGATGTATTCCTTGTCGCCGTAGAGCTGCATCAGCCAGGCGTGGGTGTGCAGGCCGTCGTAGTGGAGGATGGGGAACTGCGCGCCCCGGCCTCCGATGTAGACCTCGACGGACGAGAGCTGCTGTCCCTTCGGGAAGGCGCGGCTCTCGAGCCAGTTCGGCTGTGAGCAATCCGGCATCGGGAACACGTCGGCGGAGAGCTCCGGCGGCCATTCGGCCAGGGCCTGGTTGCGCAAGTACGGTGCGGGGTTGTCCTCCGTCGACGCCTCGACGCGGTCGATCAAGTCGCCCAGGGTCATCGACTCGCCGTCGACCTCGACCTGCAGGTCGCCGTACTGCTCTTTGAAGAAGTTGGTGCTCCAGCGCCCCAGAGCGCCCCAGTGGGAAATCGCGTCCGTCAGGATCACCGGCTTGAGAGGCCGGAGATACTCGCGTTCGAACTCGTCGCGGCTGAGGCCCTCGCGGCGGTCGATCTGATCAGCCAGTTGCATGTCGTTCCTCCTCGTCGCGTAACGCCTGATTCAAGAGAGCGGCCAGGGCAGGCACATGCGGTTCGAGCAGCATGTCGTCACCATCACATCGGTCCGGCCCCACATGCTCGACCACCTGCCCGGCTACGCGCCTCCAGTCGTCGGGCCGGTCGCCCGAGCGGCGCCAGGCTTCGCTGGGCAGAAAGAGGTCGACCCGCCCGGCGTAGAACCCCGGCTCGTAGCGCTTGACGGCAGCCAGCGTCGCGTCTTCGAGGCGGCGTCTGTTCTCCGCGAGCGCCGGGTCGAGGCGCTCACCCGACGCCGCCATGCGCCCACGCGCGCGGCTGCGGACGTATTCGACACCCTCGGCGAGGGAGCCCGCTGTGGCGTCGGCCGTGTGGCGCCTCACCCGGTAGTTCTGAGTGCGCAGGTACGAACGCACCCGGCCGATGCGGTAGACGGTGGGGAAGGGGCTGCCGAACAGGAAGAGCCGCGCCACGTCCGCTCCCGCCTGGGCGAGCTGCCTCGCCGACTCGAAGGCGACGGTGCCGCCGGCGCAGTAACCCGCGATGTAGTACGGCCCCTCGGGCTGGAAGAGACGGATTTGCGCAACCTCGTACTCCGCGATCTCCTCGACCGTCTCGGGCGTCGGGCTGCCGTCTACACCCTTTGGCTCGACGCCGTAGAGCGGCGTGTGCGGGTCGAGATGCGTAGCCAGGGGGCGATAGCAGAAGACGTCTCCGTTGTGGCCCGGTCGGGCGAAGAGCGGAGGGTGCTCGCCGGTCGGTTTCAGGGGCACCAGCGATCGCGGCGCGCTCAGGACCGTGTCGGCCCCGGCGATGAGGGCAAGGAGCTCCTCCTTGTGGGCTGCGATCTCCGCGCGTAGCCCCTCGTCCAGGATTCCCGGGGGGGCATCGCACTTGAGCCGGCCGTCCTCGGCCGAGAGCCGCACACCGCGTTCACGAAGCGTCGACAGCAAGCTGGCCGTGGTCATCAGATCTCGATTTCCTCGCGCTCGCTCCCGTCAGGCGCCCCGCCCGCGGCTGCGACGGCGAGGACGTCGACGATCTCCGCCAGCCCGGCGATCGTGGGCTGCTCGAACAGGTGCCGCATCCCCACGTCGACCTCCAGAGCCGAGCGCAGCTTCGTAACGATCTCGGCGGCCTTCAACGAGTGGCCGCCCACCTCGAAGAAATTGTCGTGGATCCCCGGGGAGGGGATCCCGAGCGCTTCGCCCCAGATGGCCGCAATGCGGGACTCGGTGGGCGTGCGCGGAGCCACGTGCTGCGCCCTTGCGCCGGATGCTTCGTGATCAGGGGCGGGGAGTGCGTTGCGGTCGACCTTTCCGTTGGCCGTGAGGGGGAGCTTGGGGAGCTGAGTGAACTGGGCCGGGATCATGTAGTCGGGGAGGTGGCGCTTGAGGTGCGTGCGGAGGTCGTCGGTCGTGGCTCGGTCGGCGACGACATAGGCGACGAGGCGTTTGTCGCCGGGAATGTCTTCTCGGGCGATGACGGCGCACTCGGTGACGTCGGGGTGCCCTGTGAGAACGGCTTCGATTTCGCCCAGCTCGATCCGGTAGCCGCGGAGCTTGACCTGGTCATCGATGCGGCCGAGGTACTCGAGCTCGCCGTTCTCGAGCCGGCGAGCGAGGTCGCCGCTCCGGTAGAGCTTGCCGCCGTTGGAGCTGTAGGGGTCGGGAAGGAAGCGTTCCGCAGTCAGTTGGTCACGGTTCAGGTAGCCCCGGGCGACGCCGGCGCCTCCGACGTGGATCTCACCGGGCACGCCGACCGGCGCGGGTGCTCCATGTGGGTCGAGCAGCAGCAGCCGCAGGTCCGGGATCGGTACGCCGATCACGCTCCCGGTACCGCTCTCGAGGTCGTCGAGAGTGATCGGCCGGTAGGTGGCGTGGACGGTCGTTTCGGTGATCCCGTACATGTTCACGAGCTGGGGCTGCCGGTCGCCGTGCCGCTCGATCCAGGGCTTGAGGCTGGCGAGCTCGAGCGCCTCGCCGCCGAAGATCACGTAGCGAAGGGCCGTTGTCGTGGGTGGGCCAGCGTCCGCATCTGCCTGGATCAGCTGCCGGAACGCCGACGGCGTCTGGTTGAGGACGGTCACTTGCTCGCGTAGGAGCAGCTCACGGAAGTCCTCCGGCGAGCGGCTGACCAAGTAGGGAACGACGACCAGCCGGCCGCCGTAGAGCAACGCACCCCAGAGCTCCCAGACGGAGAAGTCGAACGCGTACGAGTGGAACAGCGTCCAGACGTCGTCCGGCCCGAATTCGAACCAGCCCTCGGTCGCGTCGAACAGCCGCGTCACGTTCGAGTGGCTAATCAAGACGCCCTTCGGCTTACCGGTCGAGCCCGACGTGTAGATGACGTAGGCGAGATTCTCGGGCGTCACCCCGGTGTCAGGCGCTTGTTCGGCCTCGTCCCGCTCGCGATCCAACAGGACGAGCCTCGCGCTCGTCGACTCCAGATCCGACGCGAACGCCGTCTCGGTCACCACCACCTCCACGCCCGAGTCGTCCAACATGAACTGCACGCGCTCTTGCGGATACGCCGGCTCGAGCGGTAGGTACGCCCCTCCGGCCTTCAAGATCCCGAGCACCCCGACGACGAGATCCAGCGAGCGCTCGGTTCGCAGCCCGACGAGAACGTCCGGCCCCACGCCCAGCGACTGCAACCGCCACGCCAACCCGTTCGCCCGCTGGTTCAACTCGGAGTAGGTCAACGACTCCCCATCGCACGCAACCGCCACCCGGTCCGGCCCGAGTCGCACCCGCTCCTCGAACCTCTCGTGCAGGCAGCCAGCGGCTTCGAACACCGAAACGCCTTCACCCAGCAATGAGCTTCGCTCATCCTCCGAAACGAGGGGGAGACCCGCGACGGCGTCATCCGGCCGGGCTACGACGCCGCGGAGCAAGGTTTCGTAGTGCGAGAGCCAGCGGCGAATGGTCGGCTCGTCGAAGAGATCGGCGTTGTAATCGCACTCCAGCAAGAGGTCCGAGCCGCTGTCGACCGCGTTCACCTGGAGCTCGAAATTCGAATACGACTTCGGCGTGGTCAGCGACGTGATGGTGACGTCGCCGAAGTCGAATGGGGTACCGATCTTGTCGATGCTGAACGTCATCCCCACCAGGGGCGTGCGGCTCGGGTCACGGGGAACCTGCAGCCGGCGCACGAGGCTCCCGAAGGTGAGCCGAGAGTGATCCTGGGCCTGGGCGAGCTCGTCACGGACGGTGCGAAGGTGCTCGGTGAAAGGGGCCGCTGGGTCGAGGCGCGCTCGCAACGGGACGGTGTTGACGCAGTGGGCGACGAGCGTGGAGTTCTCGAGCTGAGGCTGCTCCGCGAAGGGAACGCCGACCACGAAATCCGACTGGCCGGAGAGGCGGCACACGAGGGCCTCGTACGCGGCGAGCAGCATTGCGAAGAGCGTGGCGCCGGATCGTGCTCCAGTCTGCTTGATCGCGGCGTACAACTCCTCGTCGATCTGCAGGTCTAAGCGGCCGCTGCCATATGTCTTCGTTGGGGGGCGGGGCCCGCTGAGGGGCAGATCGAGGACAGGTGCTCCGTCGGGATACTGCGCAGCCCAGTACTCCTCGTCCGCAGCCGCCGCGGTGACTCGCTCGTGGCTGATGTGCTCGGCGACGTACTCCTCGTACGACGCGGCGGGGCCGAGTTGCGCCGGAATACCGACGCGGTCGGCCGCGTAGAGCTGCCCGAGGTCCGAGAAGAGGACGGCCGACGACCACCCGTCGCAAACGATGTGATGTGCGGTGAGGACGAAACGGTGCTGCTCCGCGGACTCGCGCACCGCAAAAGCCCGGATGAGCGGGCCCTCGGCCAGGTCGAACGGCGTCTCGCACTCCTGCTGGAGCAGGCGCTCCCATTCACGTTCGCGCGCGTCCGAGTCGAGGTTCGACATGTCGGTGAGCGGCAGCTCGACGGAGAAGGGCGGCCGCAGCGTCTGGTCGGCGCCGTCGGGAGCGATGACGGCCCGCAAGGCGTCGTGCCGCGCAACCACCTGACCGAGCGCGGCGCGCAAGGAGTCGACCCGCAACGGGCCCTGGAACGTGAACGCGAAGCACTGGTTGTACGAGCAGTTGGCCTCGCGGCTCATCGCGGCTGCAGTCCACATCTCGCTCTGCGACTCGGTCAGCGGAAGGCGCACCTCTCGCGTGGCTGCCGTCGCGAACGGGTCGAAGTCGACGGGACGCAACACAGGGCGGGACTCAGCCACTGGCGGCTGCCGCCTCCTCGACCTGGAGGTACTGGCCGGGTCGGTCCGGATTGGGGACGAACCACGCCTCACGACCCTCCTCGTCATGCCCCAGACGGGCCCCGGGGACCGGCGGCTCGGCGCCGCCCGGGAGGAGATCGCCGGCTTGCATCTCGGCGAGGGTGTCCCGGAACGCGGCGAAGACGAGCTCGAGGTCGGCATCGGTGTGGGCGGTCGTGAGAAACCAGCACCGGCCCTCCCAGACGTGCACGCCGCGGTCGCGCATCATCGCGTGGAAGACCCCGGTGTGAGGAACGTCCGGTGGAAAGTCGACGCAGAGCCAGGAGCTGAAATGGCTGATTCGGACCGGGGCCCCGACGCTTCGCGCGTGGGACTCCAGGCGAGAGGCGAACGCCGTCGTCCGGAGATTGAGGTCGCGCTGGAGATCCGGCCCCTGCTCCTCGAGCTGGTCGAGCACGGCACGCGCGGCCGCCAGGACGAGTGGATGACGGACGAACGTGCCCGCGAAGAAGGTGACGCCGACTTCGGGGATCGAGTCGTCGCCGTACTCCCAAGCCCCTCCGTCGAGCGCGTCCAGGTACTCGTGCCGACCGGCGACGAGCCCGATCGGGAGGCCTCCGCCGATGACCTTGCCGTAGGTGGCCATGTCGGCGCGGACGCCGAAGATCGCCTGCGCTCCGCCGGGATGGGAACGGAACCCGGTGACGAGCTCGTCGAAGACGAGTGCCGTGCCCGAGGCCGCTGTCAGGCGGCGGACTTCCTGGAGGAACTCGCGCGGCTGCAGGTCGGGACGGCGGCTCTGGACCGGCTCCACGAGGAGAGCCGCGAGCTCGTCGCCGTGAGCCTTCAGGTAGTCGAGCGAGCTGGGGCTCGCGTAGTCGAGGACGACGACGTTGTCGAGCATGCTCGTCGGGATGCCGGGGGCGATGGGCATCGAGCGAGCCCCCGCGGATCGAACGAGGACCTCGTCGAAGATCCCGTGGTAGGCGCCGCCGAAGACTGCGATTCGATCCCGGCCGCTGACCGTGCGGGCCACCCGTACCGCGGCGGTGACCGCTTCGGATCCGGTGTTGCAGAAGGCGACACGCTCCATTCCGACCATGGCGGCGACCCGGGCGGCGACCTCACCGGCGAGCGGCGTCTGGGGACCGGTCTCGATCCCCTGGTCGAGCTGCGCCTGCAACGCCTCGCGGATGAAGGCAGGGTTGTGGCCGAACATGATCGTCCCGAAGCCGTTGGTGAGATCGACGTACTCGTTCCCGTCGACGTCCCACAGCCGCGAGCCGGAGGAACGGACGGTCACGATCGGGTACACCAGTTCCTTCCACGCGAGGCGGAACCCGGCGACGGAACGGGGATCGGCGAGATGAGACCGATGCGCCGCCGTCGACTTCTTGGAGCCGCCCGTGCGCTGCGTGTACCGCTCGACGAGGGCGTTCACCGCCTGCTCCTGCCGGGTCGTGAGGCCGCCGGCTGGTGCCTTCGCCGGCGGTCGGTACGGGCCGAAGCCCGTCACCGGCTCCGCGGGAGCCGCGGGCTCGGCGGCTGCGGGCTCGGCCGTCGGGATGGGTGTCGTCACCGCGGAGACGGCTGCGGCGCCGTCCTGCGGCGCGGGTAGCGCGGTCGTCGGAACGCCGGCGCCGCGGAGCATCTCCAACTGCTGGCGCATGACCTCGAGTTGCTCGGCGATCAACCTCTCCACCGCCCCGCCGGACGCGGCTTCGGACGCGCCGTCCGTCGCACGCGGGCCGGCCGGCATCGCGGTGACTGCCGGTTGGGTCGCCGGAACCGGCACCGCTTCGGCCGGGAGGACACCGTCGAGGTGGGCGGCGAGAGCGTCGATCGTCGAGAGCTCCTCGAGCAGCTCCCGGAACGAGATCTTCACGTCGAACGTCTTCTGGAGCAGGAGCGCCGCCTGCGTCAGGACGAGCGAGTCGAGGCCGAGCTCGAGAAACGCGGCTCCCGTGTCGATGCTCGCCGGGTCCAGGCCCGATAGGTCGCCGAACAGGCTTCGTAGGCGGTCGACCAGGGCGTCTCTTCGTCCGGTTGCAGGCGCGTTTGTCGTGACTGGCATCTCTTCCTCGTCAGAATCGTGGTTGACAGCGGGGCCGGGAATGCTCGCCACCGGCTCGTCTGCGGCGCGATCCACCCAGTGGCGCTTGCGCTCGAAAGGATAGGTCGGAAGCGGAACACGGCTTCTTCGGCCGTCCTTGTGGAAAGCGCTCCAGTCGAGCGAGGCGCCGGCGATCCAGAGCTGCCCGGCGGCGAGCAGCAACGACGACGGGCCTTCCTCTCCTCTGAGCGTGACGACGCCGAGACGATCGGGGACGGACTGCTTCGTCAGGCCTGTCAGCTGTCGTCCCGGCCCGACCTCGAGCGTCACCCGAGCGGGATCCTCCTCCAGGAGCCGCGCGATCCCCTTCGCGAAGAGGACGGGACGGCGTACCTGGTCCACCCAGTAGGCACTGTCCTGCGACTGCTCGTGCGTGATCCAGTCGCCGGTCAGGCTCGAGATCCACGGGAGCGTTGGCGCCGATCGAGGGGTGGAAGCCACGACCTCGGCGAACGCGTCGAGGATCGGGTCCATCATCGCGGAATGGAAGGCGTGTGAGGTCGCGAGCCGCTTTGCGACCAGGTCGCGTTCGGCCAGGAGCGCCTCGAAACGCTCGACTGCCACCGTCTCCCCGGAGACGACCGTCAGGCGCGGCGCGTTCTCGGCAGCGATCTCGAGGTCGTCTGGCAGGAGCTCGCGCACGTCGTCCCCGGTCGCACGGACCGCCAGCATCGTTCCTGTGGGGAGGGCTTGCATGAGTCGGGCGCGTTCGGCGACGAGCCTCAGCGCGTCGTCGCGCGTGAACACGCCTCCGAGACACGCGGCCACGTACTCGCCCACGGAGTGGCCGATCATGCTTTCGGGCTCGACCCCGAGCCGGCGCCACGCCATCGCGAGGGCGTACTCGATGACGAACAGGGCGGGCTGGGTGACCGCCGTTTGTGCGAGCTGCTGTTCCGCCGCCGCTTCGCCGCCCGGCTCGGGATAGAGCACGTCGCGGAGGTCCAGTCCGAGTTGGGGGCGCAAGACCGCCGAGCACTCGTCGAGATCGGCGCGGAAGGCAGGATCCCCGTCGTACAACGCGCGCGCCATTCCAACGGCCTGCGCGCCCTGGCCCGGGAACAGAAACGCGATCGACGCTTCGTCGACCGTGCTGGAGCCGGTGAGCGTCGTGGCGGAGTCCAGCGAGCCCAGCCGCTCGACGGCCTCGTCGGTTCCCCTCGCCACGACGGCGCGGCGGTGAGGGAACCGCCGGCGGCCGGTTTGCAGCGTGAACGCCACGTCGTCGAGCGGATCCTCCGGGTGGTCGACGAGATGGTCGCGCAGCCTCGACGTCGCCTCGTCGAGGGCCGACTCCGATCGGGCAGAAAGGACGATCAGCTGCTCGTCGTCATCGGTCACGGACGCGGTGCCGACGGGAGCCTCCTCGAGGACGACGTGGGCGTTCGTCCCTCCGACGCCGAACGAGCTGACGCCGGCGCGTCGCGGCGAGCCCTCGGGGGACTGCCACGGTTGCAGGGAGGTGACGACCCGGAACGGTGTGGACTCGAGATCGAGCTTCGGATTCGGCGCGGTGAAGTGGAGGCTCGGGGGGATCGCCTTGTGATGGAGGGCCAGGGCGGTCTTGATGAGCCCCGTGACTCCTGCGGCGGCGTCGAGGTGGCCGACGTTGCTCTTGACCGATCCGATCCCACAGGTGCCGGCCGCCGTAGCTCCCCCGGCATGGAACGCCTGAGTGAGCCCCGCGATCTCGATGGGGTCGCCGAGCTGCGTTGCCGTTCCGTGAGCCTCAACGTACGAGATGCTGTCCGGGTCGACCCCGGCGAGAGCCTGGGCCAGCGTGATGACGCCGGCGTGGCCTTCGACGCTGGGCGCCGTGAAGCTCACCTTCGCGGCGCCGTCGTTGTTCATCGCGGCGCCCTTGATGACGGCGTAGATCGTGTCGCCATCCTCGAGTGCGTCGGTCAGCCGCCTGAGCGTGACAATCCCGACGCCGTTGCTGAAGACGGTGCCCGCGCTGTCCGCGTCAAAGGTGCGGCAGTGACCGTCGGGCGAGGTGATCCCGCCCTCCTGGTGGAGGTACCCACGCCTCTGCGGGAGGGTGATCGAGATGCCGCCCGCGAGCGCGAGGTCGCACTGGTAGTTGAGCAAGCTCTGGACCGCGGTGCACACCGCGACGAGGGACGTCGAGCACGCGGTCTGGATGTTGAGCGCGGGCCCTTTCAGGTCGAGCTTGTAGGAAACCCGCGTCGCGAGGTAATCCTTCTCGTTGCCCATCATCGTGGTCAGCCAGCCGACGATGTCGGTGACGTCTTCGCGCGACAGGAGGTTCTGGAGGAAGTAGTAGTTGTTGCTCATGCCCGCGAACACGCCGACACCGCCCGCGAACGTCCTGGGGTCGTGGCCCGCGGACTCGAGCGCCTCCCAGGCCGTCTCCATGAACACGCGCTGCTGGGGGTCCATGACGGCTGCCTCGGCCGCCGTGATTCCAAAGAACTCGGCGTCGAACAGCTCGATGTCGTCGAGAATCCCGCGGGAGCTCACGTAGTTGGGCTGCCGGCGCGCCTCCAGCTCGTCGCGCGCCGCGGGCTCGAGCTCGTCGTCCGCGAAGAACGAGAGGGTCTCGCGGCCGTCGACGAGGTTGTTCCAGAACTCGTCCACGTTTCGCGCGCCGGGGAAACGGCCCGCGAGGCCGATGATCGCGACGCCGTCGTTCGGGTCGTAAGCGTCTGAATAGGACACGGGCTACCGCTTCCCCTGGAGGCTTCGCCTTCGCGCCAGGGCCTGGCGCTGCAGCTGGGCGCGGTCGCGGACTGCTTCCAACGCCGCGGTCGACGTGTCTCCCTCGCTGAGGTACCGGGCGAGAGAGCGGATGGTCGGGTACTGGAGCAACGCGACGACGGACAGGTCGTCTCTCACCCGCTCGCGGAGCCGCGCGTGGGCCTGGAGCAGGAGGATCGAGTGCCCGCCGAGATCGAAGAAGTTGTCCTCCATGCCGACCTGGTCGAGCTGGAACAGCTCCTGCCAGACCTCGGCGACCGTGCGCTCCATCTCGTTGCCGGGAGCCACGTACCTCGCCTGCCCTCGCGAGGCGGCTGCCGGGGCGGCCGTGCCCCTCGTCGAAGCCGGCAGCGAGGAAACGATCTCGGACAGCAGCGCGTCGGGGCGCTGCGCGAGGCTCGAGAGAACGGTGACGAGAGCTTCGAGCACGGCCTCGAGGGACTCGACGCTGAATGCGTTCGCCTGGCCGAGCAGCCTGAGGGTCAGCTCGTCTCCGGGCGTCACGGTGAGGGTCAATGGATAGTTGGTCGCCTCTGGCGCCACCAACGGCTCGACGTCGACCGCGCCCCACGTGCGCACGGCCTCGTCGACGAGGTAGTTCTGGAAGACCACCAGGCTGTCGAACAGGCGGAGCCTCCACGGAACGCCCGCCCACTCCTGGATCTCCGCAGGTGAGGCGTACTGATGCTGCGCGACCTCCAGGTTGAGCTCGTGCAACTCCGCGAGCCAGTCTCCGATCGCGCGCTCTCCATCCAGCCGCACGCGCACCGGCAGGTTGTTCACGCACGGTCCCACCAGCGTCTCGATGCCCGGGAGCTCGGGGGGACGGCCGGAGAACGCCGCGCCGAAGACCACGTCGTCCCGGCCGCTCAGGTGGCTCAGCAGGATCGCCCAAGATCCCTGGACGACCGTGTTGAGGGTCACGCGCTGGGCACGCGCAAGGCTCTGGAGAGCAGCGGTGGTGGGGGCGTCCAACCGGGTGGACGACTCGCAGATCCCTTCGGCATCCGCCACGGGCGCCGACTCCCGGGGAAGCGGTGTCGGCGACGTGAATCCCTCGAGGCTCTCCTGCCAGAAGAGGTGCGAATCGGGCGCGGCGTCGGTCAGCCAACCGATGTAGTCGCCGAACTGACGGGGTTGGCCGAGCTCGGGAGCCACCCCGGCGAGGCGCGCCGCGTAAGCCGCTCCGACATCGCGGAAGATGAGCGGCCACGACCAGCCGTCGACGTACAGGTGGTGGGTGCTCCAGACGAGCCGGTGATCGACATCTGCCAGACGGATGAGCGTCAGGCGGTTCAGAGGCGCCACGCCAACGTCGAAGCCGCGCTCGCGGTCGGAGTCGAGGAACGACTGCAGCCTGGTCTGTGCGTCGGCGACGTCCGTCCAGTCCAGCTCGACCCAGGGGGTTTCGACCCGCGTCTTCACCACCTGGAGCGGCTCGTGCCCCACGTCGGTGACGAAGGCGGCTCGCAGGATCCCGTGGCGCGCCACGGTCGTCTCCCACGCTTCGCGCAGCGCCGCGGAGTCCAGCGGGCCGCCGAGGCGGAAGACCCATTGCTCGAATCCGACCAGGCCGCTTCCGGCCTCCAGCGACAGGAACAAGCGTTGCATCGGCGACAGCGGATAGACGTCCTCCAGGTCGGCGTGCCGCGTGACGAGCTGGTCCAGGGCGTCCTGCTCGATCCGAGCCAGGGGAAAATCGGACGGGGTGTAGCCGCCGATTCCGGCCGCCGTGCAATGCTCGATCACTCGGCGCAGTGCGTGTATGAAGTCGCCGGCGACGCGTTCGACGACCTCTGGCCGGTCGCGCTCGGCGCCGTAGATCCAGCGGGCCTCGAACCGCCCGTCGCGCACGAGGGCGACCACTTCGAGCCGGTGCGTGCGCTCGTTCTCCGGTCCGTGCCAGTTCCCCGTCGGCTCATCGGCGAACCGGAACAGCTCCGAGCCCGCCACGACCTGATCGAACTGGCCGAGATAGTTGAACAACAGATCCGCCGGTGGGCAGCCGGCAAGCTCTGTGCGCACGGCTGGATCCGGTGACGCCCAGCGGAGAACGCCGTAGCTCAGGCCCCGGTCGGGCACTCGGCGAAGCGCTTCCTTGACGAGCTTCACGGCCGAGCCTTCGTCGGAGACGCCCTCGAGATCGAGCGCCACGGGATAGAGGCTCGTGAACCAGCCGACCGTCCGCGACACGTCGAGCGGCCCGATCCATTCCTCTCGCCCGTGTCCCTCGACGTCGATCCGGTGGGCCTCACGGCCCGTCCAGCCACGGAGCGCCAGCGCCAGTGCGGCGAGCAGGACGTCGTTGATCTGCGTCCGGTACGCCGCCGGGACCTGCTGGAGCAGGGCCCGCGTCTCCTCGCGGTCCAGAGACACCGTCGCGGTCCGGGCCCCGGCCTCGGTGTTCTCGCCGGGCGCCGAGCCGTCCGTCGGCAGGGCGCCGTCCACCGCGTCGATGCGTCGCCAGGCTCCCAGCGACTTGCCCGGCTCGGCCGTCGCCGCGTAGTCCGTCAGCGCCTGAGACCAGCGCCGGAAAGAGGCCGACGGGTCCGGCAGCTCCACCGGCGTTCCCGCCTGGAGCGCGAGGTAGGCAGCCTCGAGGTCTTCGATCAGGACTCTCCAGGACACTCCGTCGACGGCGAGGTGGTGGATGGCAAGGAGGAGGCGGCCGGGTTCCTCGCCAAGGTCGAAATGGACGGCCGCGAGCAGCGGCCCGCGCTCCAGGTGGAGCCCCGCCTGGGCCGTGACGGCCTCGGTCTCGATGGCCGACGCCCGCTCGTGCCGCTCCGTCCCGGTGAGATCGATCCGCGCGATCGAGGGGGCCTGAGCGCTCGGATCGTGGGCCAACGTCCGCTCGGGGCTGTCCCCGACCACGCGGAGGCGAAGCGCGTCGTGGCGAGCCACGACGCGGGCCAGCGCCTGCTCGAGGATCTCGACGTCGACGTCCGCGGGAACCTCGAAGAGAAACGCCTGATTCCAGTAGTCCGGGTTGGTGAACCGCTGCTCGAAAAACCAGCTCTGGATCGGCGTGGGCACCACCGGCCCGTCCTCTTCCTCGGGCTCCGTGCTCGGCGGCGCTGCCACGGGCGCGACGACGTCCGCGAGCGCTCCGAGGGAGGGATGCTTCGCCAGGTCGTGCGGCGTGAAGTGCAACCCCGCCTGCCGGCTTCGCGTGATCACCTGGATGGTGAGAATCGAGTCGCCGCCGAGCTCGAAGAAGTTGTCGTCGACGCTGACACGCGGAACGCCGAGCACCGACGCCCAGATTTCAGCGAGCGTCTCTTCCGTCGGCGTCCGCGGCGCCACGAACGGCCTGTGGCCGTCCTCCCGGGCGAGGTTCGGCGCCGGGAGCGCCTTGCGGTCGACCTTGCCGTTTGCGGTGAGCGGCAGTGTGCCGAGTGGCACGTAATGGGCCGGCACCATGTACTCCGGCAGCGTGGCTCTGAGGTGGTTCCGCAGTTCCTCGGCGTGCGGGCCGCTCTCGTTGCTGCTGACGAGGTAGGCGACGAGACGCTTGTCGGAACCAAGGTCCTCACGCGCGAGGACCACGCACTCCGCCACGTCGGGATGCTGCGCGAGCATGGCCTCGATCTCGCCGAGCTCGATGCGGAATCCGCGGATCTTGACCTGGTCGTCGATCCGGCCCAGGTACTCGAGGTCGCCGTTCTCGAGTCGTCTGGCCAGGTCGCCGGTCCGATAGAGCCTGGACCCATCGCCCAGGAAAGGGTCGGGGACGAAGCGTTGGGCACTCAGGTCGGGGCGCTCCAGGTACCCGCGCGACACGCCGGCTCCGCCGACGTACAGCTCACCCGGGACTCCCGTCGGCACGGGCGCTCCGTGCGGGTCGAGGAGCCGCAGCCGCAGGTCGGGCAGCGGGACGCCGATCACGCTCCCGGCACCGACCTCCACGTCGTGCAGCGAGATCGGCCGGTACGTCACGTGCACGGTCGTCTCGGTGATTCCGTACATGTTCACGAGCCGGGGCTGCTCGTCGCCGTGTCGCTCGAGCCAGGGTCGCAGGCTCGGTAGCTCGAGCGCTTCCCCGCCGAAGATCACGTACCGAAGATTCGTCTCCACCGGTGGGCCGGACTCGACATCCGCCTGGATCAGCTGCCGGAACGCCGACGGTGTCTGGTTGAGCACTGTGACGCCCTCGCGCAGCAGTAGCTCGCGGAACGCTTCTGGCGAACGGCTCACCCAGTACGGGACGACGACCACACGACCGCCGTAGAGCAGCGCGCCCCACAGCTCCCACACGGAGAAGTCGAACGCGTACGAGTGGAAGAGCGTCCAGACGTCGTCCTCTCCGAAGGCGTACCAGTCCTCGGTCGAGTCGAACAGGCGCGAGACATTGTCGTGGCCGATGAGAACGCCCTTCGGCTTGCCCGTCGAGCCCGACGTGTAGATCACGTACGCCAGGTTCCCTGGTGCCACGCCGGAGTCCGGCTTCTCATCCGCCTCGTCCCGATCCTCGTCGAGCAGGACGAGCTTCGCCCCGCTCGAGTCGAAGTCTGCGGCGAAACCGCTTTCCGTGACCACGACCTCAACACCGGAATCGGCGAGCATGAAGTCGACTCGGTCCCGGGGATAGGCCGGGTCGAGCGGCACGTACGCTCCGCCCGCCTTGAGGATCCCCAGGATCGCGATCACCAGGTCGAGTGACCGCTCGCTCCGCAACCCGACGAGGACGTCGGGCCCAACTCCGAGCGACCGAAGTTTCCACGCCAGCCCGTTCGCCCGCCGGTCGAGCTCGCCGTAGGTCAGCGACTCTCCCTCGCAAACCGCTGCCACACGCTCCGGCGCCGACCGCGCCCGCTCCTCGAAGCGCTCGTGAAGGCAGCGATCGGAGGCGAACGTCGGCGTGGCCGTTTCCGCCTCGAGGGCTTTCCGCTCGCTTTCCAGGAGCAGCGGCAACTCGTGGACCTTGTGCTCCGCATGCTCGGGCATGCTGCTCAGGAGGGTCACGAGATGGTCGAGCATCCTGGACGCCGGTGCGTCGTCGACCCGCCGGCGGTCGTTCTCGAGCCGGACCAGCATCTCGTCGTCGCCGTATGCGATGAGGGCGAGCGGGTAGTTCGTCTGGCCGTGATAGGCGAACGAGAGGCGGGACCCCTCGGGATCGAGCGTCCGCAGGGTCGTATCGAGCGTGCTCTCCTCGTAGACGAGGATCGTGTCGAAGAGCGGACGGCCCCTCGGTACGTCGCTCCAGCCCTGGACCTTCACGAGCGGGGTGTGCTCGTGCTCGCGCAACCCGACCTGAAGCGCCCGGACTTCCGTCAGCAACTCGTCGAGGCGACGTTCGGGCTCGACCCTCACGCGCAGCGGCAGCGTGTTGATGAACAACCCGATCATCTCGTTCGCGTCCGGAAACGCGGAGCGGCGGCACGCACGTGTCGCGCCGAAGACCACATCCGTCTCCTGGCTGTAGCGCTGGAGCAGGATGGCCCAGGCCGTCTGCAACAACGTGTTGAGCGTGACGCCGAGCGATGCGGCGAACTCACGGAGGGCCGTCGTCGTCTCCCGGGAGAGTCGCCGTTCGGACACGCCCTGGACGGCGCTCGCCAAGTCGTCGTCGATCGTGGCTCGGTCGACCACAAGCGATGTCGGCGCCGTGAAGCCCGCCAGGTATTCGCGCCAGTACGCCTCGGCAGAGTCGAGATCGAGGCCGCGGAGAAACTCGATGTACTCGCGGTAGGGGCGCGGCAGCGGGAGGTCGAGCTCTCGCCCGGCGGCAAAAGCGTCTGCGAGCTCGAACACCTCGCGGAGGACGAGCGGGAACGACCGGCCGTCGAGCAGGGCGTGGTGGAACGTCCAGACGACGCGATGCTCGTTCTCGGACCAGTTCACGATCAGCAATCGCATCGCCGGGGCGTGCCCGAGATCGATGCCTCGGGACCGGTCGGCGCGAAGAGCGGCAGCGAATCGCCGCGGCCGCTCGGACGGATCGACGTCGGTGAGGTCGAGTCGTTCCACCGGGATCTCGACCGTCTCGACGACTTCCTGGACGGGGCGGCCGCCGTCGTCGTGGGAAAACCGCGTCCGCAGGATGGCGTGTCGCGACACGACCTCACCAAAGGCCGCGATCAGCGCCGGCTCGTCAAGGCCCCCGCGGGCGGTGCAGACGATCTGCTCGATGTCCACGCCGGTTCCCTCGCCGAGGAGGCCGTGGAACACCATCCCCTCCTGCGTAGGCGAGAGCTCGTACGAGTCGACAACGCGGATCTGGCCGGGCTGCGTCACGCCGTGACTCCACGAAGAGGGAATGACCGCCTGTAAGACGTCATGCTCACGCTACCCGCGATCGGAAGCCGAACGGAACAACACTGCTCGCAGGCGGTCGACGACGACCTTCCTCTGACCGGCGGATGCCGATCTTCCCCCATTAGAACTTCCTTTTTCCCCAAGACTAGTTTTAATCAACTAGTCAAACGTTTTACTAATTTGTAGACGGAGGTCAGTGATCGGTCAAATAGGCCCGTGCCGGGGCCGGCGTGACTCCGCGCAGGGTAGCTGCGAGCGCCATCAACCGAGCGGAACGGCGGGGCCGGGCGAGGGACCGAGGTCGTGTCGCACCGTCACGTCGCCGCTCCTCCCGGAATCGCGATCGAGAGCTCCCGCCACGTCACGCGGGCACCCACGTCAGCGGCAACCGCACTGGCGGCTGCGTAGCCGGCGGGCGCCGGCAGGTCGCGCAAGAGCCAGTCCGTGCTGGACCGTGGTTCGCCGGCCCATCGGATCACCCCTTGCGTAGCGCCGGGCGTTCCGTCGACCTCGAAGCTGTCGAGGGCGCGCCCGAGCCCTTCGCCACCCGCCTTGATCACCGCTTCCTTCCGCGCCCAGTATCGAAAGAAGGCCGTTCGCCGCTCGGACAGGGGCAATGATCGAAGTCTCTTTGCCTCCGCCGTGGTGAAGTGCGCGTCCGCGATGCTCAGAGCGTCCGGCAAGGTGCGCTCCTTCTCTACGTCGACCCCGACCGCTACATCCCGAGCGACGGCGAGTAGTCCCAGTTCCTCCGAGTGGGACAGGTTGAACTCCAGTGGTGGGAAAGCCGGCGCGAGACGTGGCTTGCCGTGGGCGCCGGTCTCGTAGCGAACCGTCGCCGGCTCTACACCGAGACAGTGGGCGAGGAACACCCGCAGATCCGCGTGGGCGCGGACGAAGCGTCGGCGGTCACGAGGGTGGATGAAGCGACTCGATCGGCTCCGCTCCTCGTCGTCGAGCACTGCCTCGTCGAGGGCGGACGGTTCGTCTTCCAAGGACACGTACGCATACACGACCTCGGAACGTCCGACGTTGATCCCGTCCAGCGCTCGCAGATCCGCGGCGGACCAGATCATCGGCGACGCTGAAGGAACGGCGCTGGCCATCGTCGGAGAACGGGACTTCGAAGACGGGAGCGACGGGACTCGAACCCGCGACCTCCGGCGTGACAGGCCGGCGTTCTAACCAACTGAACTACGCCCCCGGGGCCGGCCTAGTCTAGCTACGAGATTTCGGTCAAGCCGAGCTGGCGCAGGAGCGTGACGCCGTCCGAGTAGACGTCCTTGCGCGCGACGAGGCCGTGTCGGATCGGAATGATGTCCATGCCCCGGTATTCGACGCTGCGGCCGGTCGGCTCGATCGTCATTCCCGACCGGGTCATCGCGCCCTGGTGCGTGCCGCGGGCGGTCCACTCCTGGACGACGAGGTCCTCGCGGATGTACTGGCTGCGCGCCTCGAAGCTCAGGTCGGGGAAGACGCCGAAGATGCCCTGAATCGCCCTCTCGATCGCCACCTTGCCGATGTTCACGTCGCCGGTCGTGTGGTTCTCGAACACCGAGTCGTCGGTGTGCATGGAGACGATCGCTTCCACGTCGTGGTCGTTCCACGCCGCGTTGTAGCGGTCGATGAACTCCTGTAGCTCCGCGCCCTCCACTGCGTCAAGCCTAAAGTGTCGGCGAGCAAGCGCGAAGCCGGGAGGATGCCCTTGTGAGCACACCGCGTCAGGACTCGAGCCCGCCGCCGGCGCCCCGCGGCTCGTCGCCGACTCCTCGGCCGCGGCGGTTCACGCTGAACCGCAACTGGACGATCTTCTTCCTCGCACTGCTCGCCCTGAACATCTACCTCGGCTCGCGTGCGATGAAAGAGCCGGCGCGCCCTCGCGTGCCGTACAGCCCGTTCTTCCTCCAGCAGGTGCGGGACGGCAACGTGAAGGAGATCACGTCCAAGGGAACGGCCATCCAGGGCACGTTCAAGCAAAAGGAGCAGTACAAGGACTCCAAGCCGAGCGACCGCTTCAAGACCGAGATCCCCGCGTTCGCCGACAACCAGGGCCTCTCGAAGCTACTCCAGGAGAAGGGCGTCATCGTCAACGCGCAGCCGCTCGAGACCGGCTCGCCCTGGTGGCAGAGCCTGCTCCTCTTCTTCGGCCCGACGATCCTCTTCGTCGCGCTGCTCTTCTTCCTCATGCGGCGCGCGGGGAACGTGCAGAACATCCTCGGCTCGTTCGGTCGCTCGCGGGCCAGTCGGTACCAGCCGTCCGAGGACCGAGTGACGTTCAAGGACGTGGCGGGGATCGACGAGGCCAAGGACGAGCTTTCCGAGGTGGTCGACTTCCTTCGCCACCCCGAGCGGTACCGGAAGCTCGGCGGGCGGATCCCGCGCGGCGTCCTCCTGGCCGGTTCTCCGGGCACCGGCAAGACGCTGCTCGCTCGGGCGGTCGCCGGCGAGGCGAACGCTCCGTTCTTCTCGATCGCGGCCTCCGAGTTCGTCGAGGCAATCGTCGGCGTAGGAGCGTCGCGAGTGCGCGACCTGTTCACGCAAGCGAAGGAAGCCGCCCCTGCGATCGTGTTCATCGATGAGCTCGATGCGATCGGGCGCTCACGGACCTCGGGCGTCGCCGGCTTCAGCGGCGGCAACGACGAGCGAGAGCAGACGCTGAACCAGATCCTGACCGAGATGGACGGCTTCGATCCGTCGACGAACGTGATCGTGATCGGAGCGACCAACCGGCCGGACGTGCTCGACCAGGCGCTACTGCGCCCCGGCCGGTTCGACCGCCGCGTCTACGTCCAGCCGCCCGACCGTGCCGGGCGCGAGGCGATCCTGAAGGTGCACACCCGGGACGTTCCGCTTGGTCCCGACGTCGATCTCGGCCGGATCGCGGCCTCGACGCCGGGCATGGTCGGTGCCGATCTGGCGAACCTCGTCAACGAGGCGGCGCTGCTCGGCGCGCGGCGGAATCACGGCAAGGTCACGGAGGCCGACTTCACCGACTCGCTGGAACGGATCATTCTCGGCGCCGAGCGCCAGGTGATGATGACGCAGGAGGATCGTCGGCTGACTGCGTACCACGAGGGCGGCCATGCGATCGTGGGCATGCTGACGGAAGGCGCCGACCCCGTCCGTAAGGTCTCGATCATCCCGCGCGGAATGGCGCTCGGCGTGACGTTCGCAGCGCCCGAGACGGACCGCTACAACTACAGCGAGCCCGAGGCGCTCGCGAAGATCAAGGTCGCTCTCGGCGGCCGCGCGGCCGAGGAGGTCGTGTTCGAGGAGATCAGCACCGGCGCCGAATCCGATATTGCGCAGCTGACCGAGATCGCACGCCAGATGGTGGGGCGCTGGGGCATGAGCCCGGCCATCGGTCCGATCGCCGTTCTTCCTCGCGACGGCGCAGGCCCATTCGTGCCTTCGGGCAGCGAGGTCTCTGCCGACACCCAGAAGCTGATCGACGGCGAGGTGCGGCGCATCGTCGAGGAGTCGCACAACGAGGTCGTCGCGCTGTTGGAGGAGAATCGGGACAAGCTCGACTCGCTCGCCAAGGCGCTGCTCGAGCACGAGACGCTTGACCAGGAGGACGCGTACGCGGCCGCAGGTGTTCCGATGCCTTCGGCCCAACCGGCCCCGCCGTTGTCGGCAGCGGCTCGGTCCCAGGTCGAGCGCTAGCTGTCCGACAGCAGGTCGAGGATGCCGAGCGGCCGGCGGAAGGGCGCGACCACGTATGCACCCCGAGCCCGGCTGCGCGAGCCCTCGAGCAGCTCTCGGCCGATCTCCATGCCGATCTCGGCTGCGTTCGGCCCGGCGTCGCGCAGCGCGTCGAGCACCGGCTGCGGGACGACGATGCCGGGCACCTCGTTGTGGAGGCGGAGTGCGAGCTGGTGGCTCCAGACCGGGAAGATCCCGACGAGGACGGGGATCGGCCACTCGCCGCCGAGCCGCTCGACGAAGCGGTCCAGGTATTCGAGGTCGAACAGGATCTGGGTCATGGCAAAGTGCGCGCCTGCTTCGATCTTGCGCTGGAATCGTTCGAGCTCCGTCTCGAGGTCGTCGGCGGCCGGGTTGACCGCGACCCCGATGTGAAACGACGTGGCCGCATCGATTGCACGTCCGTTGTAGTCCTCGCCGCGGTTGAGACGCGCCATCAGCTGCGCGAGGCCGATCGAGTCGATCTCGTAGACGCCGCGTGAGCCCGGGTAGTCGCCGACCTCGGGCGGGTCCCCGGTCACCGAGAGCACGTTGCGGATGCCGCACGCGTGCGCGCCGAGGAGCTGCGACTCGAGGCCCATGATCGTGGCGTCGCGGGTCGTCAGGTGCGGGATCGTCTCGACGGCAGCGCTGCGCTCGATCTCGACGGCGAGCATGAGGGCGCTGGCCGCGGCGCGCGCGGTGGCGTTGTCGTTGATGTCCACGAAGCCAGCGCCGCCGGACTCCTTGAGCGCGCGGGCGACGTCGATCATCCCGGTGTAGCTGCCGCCGAGCGGCGGGTCGATCTGCACCGAGACGACCCACTCGTTGTCGCGGAACGCGCGGGCGAGCTCGGTCTCCTCGCGCTGCTCCGGCACGGCCACGTGGACTTCTCGCTCGGCGAACACGAGCGGCGCGCTCGGCTCGCGCTCCTCCTTGACCGCGGATGCGATGGCGGCGATCTCCGTGGGCGTCGTGCCGCAGCAGCCCCCGATCACGCGTGCGCCGAGGTTGCGGGCGTGCGCGGCGAACTCCGCGAAGTACTCCGGCGAGGCGTGCGGGTAGATGATGCGGTTGCCGGCCATGCTCGCCAGGCCGATGTTCGGCATCGCCGCGAGCGGGAGGCCGTTGCCGTCCATCTCGCTGAGCGCGGCGAGGGCAGCCTGGATGCCCGCTCCGTGGTTCGCGCCGATCGCGGCGACGCCGAGCTCACGGAGCCGCGCAGCAGCGCGGGAGGCGGAAACGCCGGACAGCGTCTCGGCGCCGGCGTCGAACGTGAGCATGGCGAGGACCGGGAGGGAGGACACGCTGCGGACCGCCTCGATCGCGGATTCGAGCTCCTCGAGCTCGAAGAAGGTCTCGACCGCGAACAGGTCGACGCCGCGGCCCTCGAGGACGGCGGCCTGCTCGGCGAAGAGCTCGCGACGCTGGTCGGAGTCGATCCCCGGCTCGCCGAGCGGGCCGATCGAGCCGGCGATGAACACGTCGCGGCCGGAGATGTCCCTGGCCTCGCGGGCGAGCTTGACGCCGGTGCTGTTGATCGCGTGCAGCTCGTCGTCGAGGTAGTTGGCGGCGAGCTTGCGGCGGTTGGCGCCGAACGTGTTCGTCTCGATCACGTCCGCTCCGGCCTGGATGAAGCCGACGTGGAGCTTGACGACGGTCTCGGGCGCGCGCAGGTTCGCTTCCTCGGGGATGCGGACGCGGGGGACGGCGCTCGAGACGAGGACGCCCATGCCGCCGTCGGCGACGAGCGGTGGGCCGTCGGCGAGTCGTTCGAGCAGGCGGTTGGCCATCGGCGGAGCCTACTTCCGGCGCGGGGCCGGGTCGCGGGGCCTGCCTTGTCGGAGCATCGAGGTCACCTCCATCGTTCTCGGCGGTAGCACCGCACCCAGTGGCCGGTTGCTGCGACGTCTCAGGGCCGAGTCCCTCAGCCGCTCATGATGGACAGGGCGAGCGTAGCAACCGCGGGGCGCCGAATCGGCTCAAATCGCCCCACGTCCCCACCCTGGGAGGGGATCGAGGCTCCACCCGCCACCCGGCTTCGAGTCTAATCCGGAACGTGCGTCGCGATCGTGACGATTGCGCGCCGAGACGCATCCCCGTTTCGACGTAGGTGAAGCGCCGAGGTCAACCGCGAAAAGGGGATAGATCAATCGATATCCCCGCTGCACAATGCGGGAGACCGAGCGGCCCCGATGCGGCGGGGGCTCTCGGAAAAACGAGTCGGCCCCAATGCGGCAGGGGCAACTCGATATCGGTTCTCTTCGGAGACGTCAGAGCGGGCCGGGCGGCGGCCCGCTCCGTCGTTTTTCGGACGAGACGGCCGCAGGCTAAAGGTCTACGGCGCCGCGGCCGACACTAGAACCAGCTCCTTCAGTGGGCCGGGGGACTGACGGCAAGCATTCCTGCGGCTACAGGAGTGGCAAAGCGGCGGAGACCCCGTCGCTTTGCTGTATCCGTAGGCCGAAAAAGACGGCGCAGGCCACTCACTCGTGCAGAAGCCGGCCCTCCATGCCGCCTGCCACCGTCACGACCTGCCCGGTCACGTGCCCGGAGAGCTCATCCGAGGCGAGCACGACGACCTGCCGCGCCACGTCCTCCGGCTGCGCGACCTTCCGCAGCGGCATCGTCCGCGTCACGCGCCGAACCAGGTCGGGATCGGTCAGCGTCGTCCGCGTCATCGGCGACTCGGTCCAGCCCGGGCAGACCACGTTCACACGACCCAGCGGCGCCGACCGCACGATCTCGTTCTTGACGCTGAGCAGGAGCCCGTGCGTGAGCGCCGACTTCGCCGCGGCATAGTCCGCGTGCCCAGCCTCACCGAACAGCCCCGCCGTCGACCCGACCATGACGAGGCTCCCGTGCCCGTTGCGCGCCACCTCGCGCAGGAAAGCGCGTGCCGTCAGGTACGTGGCCGTCAGGTTCGTGCGGAGCGTCTCCTCCCAGCGCGCGAGCGGCAGCTCCCAGAGCGGCAGATCCTCCTC
>Ga0068857_100000894_pt1 | contig 22550 bp, 22 predicted proteins | sample KBSCornC72_FD_66591 | JGI IMG/M metagenome (GOLD analysis project Ga0068857, IMG submission 66591) | Corn rhizosphere microbial communities from Kellogg Biological Station, Michigan, USA - KBS Corn C7-2 | ecosystem: Host-associated > Plants > Roots > Rhizosphere > Soil ...
GTACGCGTGGGAGCGGCATGTTGTTACACTTGTAGTTTCCGCTCAAAAGCTTCTGTTATGCAATCGATCCAAGAACTCGTGGAGCGCGCGCTCGCCCACATCGCGCAGTCTGACTCGCCGGCTACGCTGGAGCAGGCGCGGGTGCAGTACGTGGGCAAAGCCGGGGAGCTGACGGCGCAGATGAAGTTGCTGGGCGGGCTGGCTCCTGAAGAGCGAAAGCCGTTCGGGCAAGCCGTAAACGCGGCGAAGAACCGGATCGAGGAAGCGATCGAGCTGCGGCGCGGGGCGTTGCAGGAAACGGCGAAGCCTGCGGGGCCGGAGTTGGACGTGACGCTCCCGGGGCGGCGGCGGTGGGCTGGGCGGGTGCATCCGATCACGGCTACGGCTGAGACGATGAAGAAAATCCTGATGGGCTTGGGATTTTCTTACGACGATTATCCGGACATCGAAAGCGAATACTACAATTTCGACTCGCTGAACACGCCGGCTTGGCATCCGGCGCGTGATCTCCACGACACATTTTATGTGGGCCAAGGGCAGTTGCTGCGCACGCACACGACGGCGTTTCAGGCTCGCGTGATGCGGGCGAGCGGCGGGCAGGTGCCGATTCGCGCGATGACTACGGGGCGCTGCTATCGCGCAGACGATATTGATGCGTCGCACTATCCGATTTTTCAGCAGTTGGATGTGTTCGCGGTGGGCAGGAAGTTGAGCATGTCGGATCTGCGCTGGACGCTGACCGAGCTGGCTAAGGGGCTGTTCGGGCCGGAAGCGACATTGCGGTTTCGTCCGAGTTATTTCCCGTTCACGACGCCTAGCGCGGAGGTGGACGTCAGTTGCGTGGTGTGCAAGCAGAAGGGCTGTGCGCTGTGCTCGCGGACCGGGTGGCTCGAAGTGCTCGGCAGTGGCATGACGCGGCCGGAGGTGCTGCGCGCGGGCGGGCTCGACCCGGAAACGCATCAGGGGTTTGCTTTCGGGATCGGCGTCGACCGTATCACTATGCTGCGGCATCAGATCAATGACATCCGTCTGCTGTATGACAATGAGGAAGCTTTCCTGCGTCAGTTCTGAATCATGATCGTCAACACTGGATGGTTGTTGGATTATTTGTCGCCGCGCGTGCCGCTGGGGGAACTGCTGACGGCGTTGCCGCGCGTGGGACTGGACGTCGAAGCGACGCATGTGCTGGCCCACGAGGTGGCTGGGGTGCGGGTTGGATTTATTCGTTCGAAGAAGCCGCTGGAGGGAACGACGGATAAGTTCGTCTGCGAGGTGGAAGTGGCGGCGGGCGATGTGCGGAGGATTGTGGCCGCTTCCGCGCATCCGTTGGAAGTTGGCTGGGGCGTGCCGGTGGCTTTGGCCGGGACGGAGCTGCCGACTGGAGTCTCGATTCACGAGGATCACTTTCACGGGGTGCTGTCGCAGGGCATGATTTGCCTGGACGGCGAGTTGGGAATGACGGCTGCGGGCAGCGGCCTGCAGGTGTTTCGCGACGAGGCGATGTTGGGGAAGAGCTTGCCCGAGGTCATGGCGATCAGCGAGGCGCTGGTGCACATGAAGGTGTATCCCAACCGTCCGGATTGCTTGGGGCTGATTGGCATCGCGCGGGAACTGGCGGCGCTGTTGGGTTTGAAACTGGTGTTGCCGGAGGCGCCGCAGCCGGCTTCTTTCAGCGACGCGGTGATGCCGGTGAAGATTCTGGACCGCGCGGCTTGCACGCGCTACACGTGCCAGGTGATTTCTGGCGCGAGCGTGGGGAAGTCGTCCCCTTGGCTGGCTAGCCGGCTGCTGGCTACGGGGTCGCGGCCGATTAACAATGTCGTCGACATCACTAACTTCGTGATGAAGGAATGGGGGCAGCCGCTGCACGCGTTTGATTTGCAGAATGTACGTGAGCGAGTGGTAGTGCGGCGGTTCAAGAAGGGCGAGAGCTTGCGATTGCTGGATGGGCGTACGGTCGAGGGCGCGGAGGAGCTGCCGCTGGCCATCGCGGATGCGAAAGCGCCAATGGCGCTGGCGGGCATCATGGGCGGCGAATTCTCGGGGATCGGCGACGAAACCACTAGCGTGCTGCTGGAGGCCGCGCACTTCGAGCCTACGAATATTCGCATGACTAGCCGGCGGTTGGGCGTGAGCTCGGATTCGTCGTATCGCTTCGAGCGCGGGCTTGATCCTAACGAGACGCTGGAGGGCGCGCGCGATCGTGCTACGGCTCTGTTGTTCTCCGATGCGGGGGCGCAGGCAGCGGGGCCGGTCACCGATGTGTATCCGAAGCGAGCGAAGCGTGCGGTGTTTGCTCTGCCTGCGGAGCGGGTGAGCAGCTATCTGGGCATTCCGGTTACGCGGGAGCAAGTTTACGATAGCCTCAGCAAACTCGGCTACGAGTGTTCTGAGAATTTGAAGCGCATTCAGGTGCCGACGCGCCGTGTGGATGCTACCGATCCCGTGGTGCTAATTGAGGATGTGGCGCGCGTGATTGGCTACGAAGCCATCACGGCTGCGCCTAGCGCGGAGACTCCGACGGCGGGGGCGAATACGGCGCTCGACGCGGCGCGGCAGACGGTTCGCGGGATGCTGGTCGGCAACGGGTTTCTGGAATTGCGCGGGGTGCCGCTGGAGCCGTTGGAGGGCGACGCGCAGTTTTCGCAACTGGCGGGGGATTCGGTGGTGCTGCAAAATCCGTTGAATACGGACCTGGCGCGGCTGCGGCGGTCGTTGGTGCCGTTCCTGGTGAAGACGGCGGCGGTGAATGCGCGGCGGCGGGCTACCACCTTCCGGTATTTCGAAATCGACAAGATTTTTTCGCGGCCGGCGGCGGAAGCGGTGGAGCATTGGGCGCTGGGTATCTTGCTGGGCGGAGCGGCGAACGATGCGGATTGGTCGACGCGGCGGGAGACCGACTTCTTCGATCTGAAGGGCGTGGTGGAATACGTACTCGAATCGTTGCGGCTATCGGGCGCGTTGTTTGAAGCGGCAACGGTCGAGGGCTACGCACCTGGGACGGCGGCACGGGTTGTGATCGATGGCGAATCGGCGGGCGTAATCGGGCAGATCGCGCCAGAACTGCTGGCTGCGCATCGAATTCAGACGGCGGTGTTCGCGGCGGAATTGTTCCTGGGGAAACTGGTGGCTGCGAAGGGTCCTGTGGCGGTCTATGAACCGCTGCCGCGCTTCCCGGGCGTGTATCGCGACTTATCCTTCGTTGTAAAGAAAGACGTGGCTTACGCCGCGATCGAGCAGGCGATCCGTGGCGCGGCCGGGCCGTATTTGGAGTCCGTCGACTGCATCGACGTGTTCGCGGGCAAGAGCATCGACAAAGACAGCCGCAGCATGGCGGTCGCGATGGCGTTCCGCGCGGCGGACCGCACGCTCTCCTCAGAAGAAGTGGCGGCGTCTGTCGAGCAGGTGATCGCGCGGCTGACGCGGGCTTTCAACGCGGAGTTGCGCAGCTCATAATGGGAACAGCAATATGGACGAACTTTCCCCGCTGACGCCAGCGACGCGGATTTTTGTAGCGGGCCACGGAGGGCTGATTGGCTCCGCTATCGTCCGGCAACTGAAAAAGAACGGCTACCTCAATCTGATTCTGGCTACGCGCGACGATTTGGATTTGCGGGACCAGGCGGCGGTTTTGCGATTTTTCGCTCGGCAACTTCCGGAGGTCGTGTTTCTTTCGGCGGCGAAAGAGGGTGGAGTTCTGACAACCTCGACGCATCCGGCGGAATTCTGCTACGACAACCTGGCGATCCAGACCAACGTGATTCACGCGGCCTGGCAGAATGGCGCGCAGAAGCTGGTGTTTCTGGGATCCTCCGGCATCTATCCGCAGCTTGCGCCACAGCCCATGAAGGAAGAATACCTGCTCACAGGGCCGCTGGAGCCCGCCAACGAAGCCTTCGCCGTCGCCAAAATCTCGGGGGTAAAGCTGGCGGCGGCGTACCGCGAGCAGTACGGATTCCCGGCCATCAGTCTGATGCCGGCCAACGTGTACGGGCCGGGAGACAATTTCGATCTGGAGACCGCGCATGTGCTGCCAGCGCTGATCCGCCGCTTCCACGAGGCTAAGATCTGGAGGTCGCCGTCGGTCACGTTGTGGGGCACCGGCACACCGCGGCGGGAATTTTTGCATGTGGACGATCTGGCGGCGGCGGTGTGTTTTGTCATGGAAAAATACGCCGGTGGCGCGCCGTTGGGCAATCTGCTCAACGTGGGCACGGGTGAGGATCTGACCGTGGCGGAGTTGGCGGACTTGGTCGCGCGCATTGTGGGCTATGGCGGCAACGTTCGTTTCGATGGGTTGCGGCCTAACGGCGCGCCGCGCAAATTGCTGGATGTTTCGCGGATGCAGGCGCTCGGCTGGCGCGCGCGCATCCAACTTGAACGCGGGATCGCCTCTACGTATGAATGGTACTGCGCGAACGCGGTCTCGACTGTGGCAGTATGAAACTTCATGTCTGATGCCAATCGCCACGCTCGCCTCCTGGGCGTTTTGAAGACTATTACCGCGCAGCCGCTTCCTGCCGATGACGATGAATCGTTATTTGAGAGCGGTCTGCTGGATTCCTTTGCGCTGCCGGATTTGGTGAGCGCGCTGGAGCAAGAGTTCTCGATCAAAGTGCCGGACCGGGATCTGAATCCGCGCAAGTTCGATTCGGTCTCGCGCATGGAGACTTACCTGGAAGACCACGGGGCGTAGGCAGGCGACGAGATGCCTGCGTTCCTTCACGGCTTCGGAAGGTACGTGCCGGAGCGCGTGGTCACGAACGAAGAGATGGCCGGGCTCATCGGGCGCACCGCTGAGTGGATCGAAGGCGCCTCCGGAATTCGCGAGCGGCGGTGGGCGTCGGCCCAAACCAGCGTTGCCGATCTGGCCCTAGCCGCGGCGCGCGATTGTCTGGGGCGGGCCGGCGTAGAGGCAACTGCCCTGGGAATGATCATCGTGGCCAGCGGCAGTGCGCGGCCGGGATTTCCTGGACCGGCAGCGGATGTGGCTGCGCAACTGGGGCTCGAAAACACTCCGGCGCTGGACGTGCCGATGGCCAGCGCGGGCAGCTTGTTCGGGATGGCGATGGCGGCGCAGATGGCTGCGCACTTCGGGGACGTGCTGGTGATCGGCGCGGAGAAAATGTCGGCGGTGATTGAATCTGCGCCGCTCGAAGCAAACACGGCGATGCTTTTCGGCGATGGCGCGGGGGCGGTGTTAATTAGCGCGCGTCTGGGGCGTTGGGAAATTTTGGATGCGGTGCTGCATAGCGACGGTCAGTATCGTGACTCTCTGGCGTTCGATTGGTCCACACCGCTGCGCATGAACGGGCTGTCGGTGATTCTACAGGCGGCGCGAAAGATGCCTTCGTCGATCGAGGAAGTGCTGGGGCGGCAGAAGATGTCCGCGGCGGAGGTTGCGGTTTTCCTGCTGCATCAGGCGAATCAGAATCTGTTGCTGCGGGTTGCGAAGTCGCTGGGGGTGCCAGGGGAGCGGGTGTACTCGAACGTGGCGCGCTATGGCAACACTTCGTCGGCGTCCATGCTTATCGCGGCGGCTGAGTGGTCACGGGAAAGCCCGGCGGCGGGGCCGGTGGTGTTTTCGGCGTTTGGGGCCGGATTCCACTGGGGTGCCATTTTGGCAAAATAAATAGGGACGGAGCCTCATTTTTGTCCCGAAACCGAATTGGCACAGCACCAATACGGGACAAAAATGAGGCTCCGTCCCTATTTATTTCTATTTATTTTCCGAACAGGTGCTGGATGTCTTTGTTGTTCTCGTTACAGACGTACTCGAGCAGATCGGTGTCGGGTTGCAGTACATAGGGCAGCGTTACGGTCCAGGGCTTGGTGTAGGCTTTCGAGTCGTCAATCGTGACTTGAATTTCCATGTGGCCGAAATCCTTCCGGCGGAAACGCTCGGTGACGCGCAGAGCTTCGGTGGCGGGGCGACCGTCGTTATCTAGCCAGCCGTGATCGTTGAAACCGGAAGTTTCTACCACCATAGCGTCGCCGTCCCAATGTCCAATGGAGTAACCCATCCAGGTGGGATTCGGGTCCTTGGGAAGCTCGCGGCCATCGGTAAAAATCTGGCGATAGCTGTGGACCGCTTCATACAGCACTAGCACCACGCCGGGGATATTGTAAATCTTGAGCGGATAGGGCACCACGTCGGAGCGCGGAACGCCGCCGGGAATGCAATATCCGGTGGGGTCGTCTTTACTTTCGGTCGCACGGCGCTGTTTAAACAAGGCCTCGGCCCACGGCTGAAAAGGGACTGCATCCGCTTTCAAATCGTTGGCGATGTTGGCCACGTAGCGGCCTTGAATCAGCCAGAGTCCCGCGATGTCTGGTTTGCCCTCAGCGGTTCGCGGAGCGGGGGCGCTCAGGTTGGGCTTGCCATCCGGCGTTCGCGGAATCCCAGCAGTCTTGTAATTCAGCCACTGCGCGGGAGCGGACGTACACGCCAGCAGGGCTACGGCAATTGCGATCGGCGGGAATCTTCGCATCAGCGGTTATTATACGTTCAATCTTCGGCTGCGCGCACCCGTTGCTCGGGAGTGCAGGATTGCGCTACCAGATTGGTGGCGCGCAGCAGGGATTCGAAGGTGCCGGCGTCGGTCCACCAGCCGTCGACAAACGAGTAGGTCATGCTGCCGTCACGAATGTAGGCGTTGTTGACGTCGGTGATTTCTAGTTCGCCGCGGCCGCTGGGGACTAACTTCTTGACCTTCTCGAAGACCGATTCGTCGTACATATAAATGCCGGTGACAGCGTAGTTCGACTTGGGCTTTTTGGGCTTTTCTTCGATGCTGACGATGCGCGGGCCGTCCATCTCGGCTACGCCGAAGCGCTCGGCGTCGGGGACTTCCTTGAGCAAAATGCGCGCGCCGGTGGATTGCTTCTCGAACGCACGGGCCATTTCGGCGATGGGTTTTTCCAGAATGTTATCGCCCAGGATCACACAGATCTTGTCGCCGTCGGCAAAGTGTTCGGCTAGGGCAAGTGCGTCCGCGATGCCGCCTTCGCCTTCTTGGTAGGCGTAGTTCAAATGCTTGAGTCCGAATTCCTTGCCATTGGCGAGCAGGCGGAGAAAATCTCCGGAGTTGCGGCCGCCGGTGACCAACAGGATATCTTGAATCCCGGCGTCCACCAGTGTCTGGATGGGGTAAAAGATCATCGGCTTGTCGTAAATCGGCAGCAGATGTTTGTTGGTGATTTTAGTAAGCGGAAACAGGCGGCTGCCTGTGCCACCCGCTAATACGATGCCTTTCATGTGCGGTCGTTCCCTTTCCTTAAGACGCTTTGGCTTTCGCCGTGCCGTCGGTGCCGTGGATTTCCTGCAGGCTCCATACGCGCACGGGATCGCGGCGGCGCGAAACGATGGCTTCGACGGACGCGCGCGCGCCGCTCATGGTGGTGATGCAGGGGATGCGGTACGTCACTGCATTTTTGCGGATGGCTTTTTCATCGCTGAAGGCGTGAGCGCCGCTGGTGGCGGTGTAGATGATCAGATCGATGGAACCGGCCTTCAGGAGATCGACGGCGTTGGGGCGGCCTTCGTTTACCTTAAATACCGTTTTCGAAGGCACTCCGGAGGCGCGGATCTCTTCGGCGGTGCCGCGGGTGGCGGTGACTTCAAAACCTAGCTCGTGGAAACGCTTGGCGAGTGCGACGGCGACGGGTTTATCGCGATCGTTCACGCTCATGAAGACGCGGCCCTTGTCGGGCAGCGGCGTTCCCGCGCTCAACTGGGCTTTGGCGAAGGCTTCGCCGAAATTTTCGCCGACTCCCATCACTTCGCCTGTCGAGCGCATTTCCGGACCGAGGGTGGGGTCGACGCCAGGGAATTTATTGAACGGGAAAACCGGGGATTTCACGAAATATTGCGGGACAGTGAGGACGCCGGTGGCGTCCGTGAAATCGGCGATGGTCTTACCCAGCATCACTCCGACGGCGATCCGGGGGACTGCGACGCCGGTGGCTTTACTGACGTAGGGCACGGTACGCGAGGCTCGGGGGTTCACTTCGAGCACGTACACTTTGCCGTCTTTCACAGCGTACTGCACGTTCATCAGGCCGATTACGGTTAGGGCGCGCGCTAGTTTCTCGGTGTAGGTTTTGATGGTGGCTAGCGTTTCGGGTGCGAGTGAGGTGGCGGGCAGCACGCAACTGGAATCGCCGGAGTGGACGCCAGCTTCCTCGATATGTTCCATGATGCCGGCAATCAGGACGGCGCCGGTGGAATCGGCAATGGCGTCGACGTCTACTTCGGTGGCGTCTTCGAGGAAACGGTCGATCAGGACGGGGCGGCTTTGCGAGAAAGTCACGGCCTCCTGCATGTAGCGGCGGACGGTGTCTTCGTCGTACGCGATCACCATGGCGCGGCCGCCGAGCACGTAGCTGGGGCGCACCAGCACTGGGAAGCCTATCGAGCGCGCTATGGCGCAGGCCTCTTCCACATTCGTGGCGGAGCCGTTGGCGGGCGACGGAATCTTTAGCTCGTCTAGCAGTTTACCGAATAGTTTGCGGTCTTCGGCTAGGTCGATGTTGGTGGGATCGGTGCCGATGATGGGAATGCCGGCGGCTTTGAGGGGAAGCGCCAAAGTCAGCGGCGTTTGGCCGCCGAATTGGACGATCACGCCGTCGGGCTTTTCAGTGTCGCAGATGTTCAGCACTTCTTCGAGTGTGAGGGGCTCGAAGTAGAGGCGGTCGCTGGTGTCGTAGTCGGTGGAGACGGTCTCAGGATTGCAGTTGACCATGATCGACTCGACGCCGAATTCCTGGAGCGCGAAGGACGCGTGGCAGCAGCAGTAATCGAACTCGATTCCCTGCCCGATGCGATTCGGGCCGCTGCCCAGGATCATGACTTTCTTACGTGACGACACGTTCGCTTCGCATTCGGATTCGTAGCTTGAATACAGATACGGGGTGAAACTTTCGAACTCGGCGGCGCAGGTGTCCACTCGATTGAACACGGCTTTTACGCCTAGCTCTTTGCGGCGCGCGCGCACTTCGAGCGGCGGGACATTCCAGGAGCGGGCCAGAAAGTTATCGGAGATACCATCGCGCTTGGCGGTCAGGAATTGCTCGCGTGTCGCGGTGCCCAGGGAGCCTTTGGCGAGCGTCACTTCGAGATCCACCATCTCGCGCAACTGGCGCAGGAACCAGGGATCGATGGATGTCAGTTCGTGCACTTGCGCTTCGGTGTAACCTTTTTCGAAGGCGAAGCGAAGGTAGCCCAGGCGGTCCGGATTGGGGGTGATCAGGCGGGCTTCGATTAGGTGCTCTTGATATTTTGTAGCGCCGTCGGCTTTGCCGGTTTCGAGGCTGCGCATGCCTTTGCCGAGGGCTTGTTTAAAGGTACGGCCGATGGCCATCACTTCGCCGACGCTTTTCATCTGCGTGCCGAGCACAGGCTCGGCTCCGGGGAATTTTTCGAACTGCCAGCGGGGGATTTTCGCCACCACGTAGTCGATGGTGGGTTCGAAACAAGCTGGGGTGAGGCGCGTGATGTCGTTCTTGATTTCGTCTAGGCGGTAGCCTACGGCTAGCTTCGCGGCGATTTTGGCGATGGGGAATCCGGTGGCTTTCGACGCCAGCGCTGAGCTGCGCGACACGCGCGGGTTCATTTCGACGATCACCATGCGGCCGGTCTTGGGATCGATGGCGAACTGCACGTTGGAGCCGCCGGTGTCGACGCCGATTTCACGCAGGCAGGCCAGCGCGGCATCGCGCATCATTTGATATTCGCGATCGGTCAACGTTTGCGCGGGGGCTACGGTGATGGAATCGCCGGTGTGCACGCCCATGGGGTCGAAGTTCTCAATGGAGCACACGATGATGGCGTTGTCGGCTTGATCGCGCATCACTTCGAGCTCGAATTCTTTCCAGCCGAGGACGCTCTCTTCGACCAAGACTTCGTGGACGGGCGAGAGGTCGATGCCGCGCTCCAGAATTTCTTCGGCTTCTTCACGGTTGTAAGCGATGCCGCCGCCGGCGCCGCCCATGGTGAAGCTGGGGCGCAGGATCACGGGATAGCCGATGCGGGCGGCGAATTCCAAACCTTTATCGATCGAATTCACCAACTGCGATTGTGGCAGTTCGAGGCCGATCTTCTTCATGGCGTCCTTGAAGAGGAGGCGGTCTTCGGCTTTCTTAATGGAATCGATCTTGGCGCCGATTAGCTCCACACCGTATTTATCGAGCACGCCGGCTTCGGCTAAAGCGACGGCGAGGTTCAGGCCCGTCTGGCCGCCTACAGTGGAAAGTAGAGCATCGGGACGTTCACGGCGGATGACTTCTTCGGCGTACTCGACGCTGAGCGGTTCCACATAGGTGCGGTCGGCGAGATTCGGATCGGTCATGATGGTGGCCGGATTCGAATTGATCAGCACCACTTCGAAGCCGTCGGCCTTGAGAGCCTTGCAGGCTTGCGCGCCGGAGTAGTCGAATTCGCAAGCTTGCCCGATGATGATGGGACCGCTGCCTACGATCAAGATGCGATGAATGTCTTTGCGGCGCGGCATCAGCTTCCTTGGTCCATGAGCTTCACGAAATCGTTAAACAGGTAGTGCGAATCGTGCGGGCCGGGCGCGGCCTCCGGATGATATTGTACGCAGAACACGGGATGGCTGCGGTGGCGGAAGCCTTCGAGCGTTTCATCGTTCAAGTTCATGTGGGTGATTTCGAGTTCGTTTAGGTTCAGGGAATCGGCGTCGACGGCGAATCCGTGATTATGGGACGTGATTTCTACGCGGCCCGTGATTTGATTCAGGACGGGGTGATTGGCGCCGCGGTGGCCGAATTTGAGCTTGTAGGTTTTGCCTCCCAGGGCCAGGCCGAGGACTTGGTGGCCTAGACAGATTCCGAAGATGGGGACTTGGCCGATGAGTTTGCGGACTTGCGCGGCTTGGTAGTCGAGGGGCTCGGGGTCGCCGGGGCCGTTCGACAGAAACACGCCGTCGGGCTTCAGGGCGAGGACGTCCTCGGCGGTGGTGCCTGCGGGAACCACCGTAACTTTGCAGCCGGTATGCACCAGGCGGCGCAGAATATTGCGTTTGATTCCGAAATCGTAGGCCACTACGTGATGGCGGATTTCGGCGTCTTCGCCTTCGCGCTCCGACGGCGAGCAGCGGATTAGGCCATGCTTCCAGTCGTAACTTTTTGCGGTCGAAACGCGCGTCGCGAGATCGAGCCCTGCCATCGACGGAGAGTTCTTAGCGCGTTCGACCAAGGCTTGAGAGTCCGGTCTGGGGGTAGGTCCGGCCCACAGCACTCCGCGCATCACGCCGCGCGAGCGCAAATGCCGCACTAAGCGGCGGGTATCGATTTCCGAAATCACGGGGACGCCGCTGTTGATGAGGAACGCTTGTGCGGTTTCGTCGGCGCGCCAGTTGCTTGACAGCGGCGAAAACTCCCGCACGACCAGGCCTTCTATATGCGGCTTGGCGGCTTCGTTGTCGCCTTCGTTCGAGCCGTAATTGCCGATCTGCGGATAGGTGAGCACCACTATTTGGCCGGAATACGAGGGATCGGTGAAGACTTCCTGATAGCCCGTGATGGCGGTATTGAAGACCACCTCGCCGGTGCGTTCGACGGGCGCACCAAAACTACTGCCCTCGAAGACCGTACCGTCTTCCAGGGCGAGGATTGCTGGGTTCAATTGGGCTGATTCCTCCAGGGTTCGGGGGTAACTTCTATTTGACCACATTGGAGGCCTCCGGTGCAGCCCAATCAGATAGGATTCGAGTGATGCGAAGGCTCGACAAAGCGGCAATACTTCTAACATTAACGTCATATTTGATTGCTGCCGATGCTGCGGAAGGATTGGCGAAGTTCATCGAGAACAATATCGGCCTTAAGGATTCGCTCTCGCTTGAGCAACTACGCGCGCGAGTAAAGTCGCGGCAAGAGAAGAGTTCTCAACTTGAGAACCAGCACGTTCCAGGGCAGGTAGATCGCATCGTCATACTCGGCGACGGTAAGGGACTCGAAGTTGAGGCTTATGTCACAGGACCCGGGCAAGTGTTGATTCAACGTGTCACAATCACCGCACCTCAATTCAAGTTGCCCTCAGGGCTACAAATCAACCGCAGTTCGTTAGACGACGTTCGTAGGGCCTTCGGGGAAATCGGAGAGAACGTGAAAGGACCCGGGGGAGCGCTCGCACGGCGTTTCTACGATCCGCATCCAAACGGCTACGAAGTAAGTGCGTTGTTTTGGTTCGATCGTCATCAGCGCCTTGCCGGTGTCGAATGGCGCTATCCAATCGACTAAGCCTCTGCGCATATATCATCAAAGCATGCAGGCGCAGAACAGGCTTGGCTCAATGAGATTCAAAACCGTCTGCGGGAGATCGATACCGGAGCGGTTGCGATGGTCGCATGGGAAGAAGCCGAGCGCCGACTCTGGGCTAAAGTGCCTTCGAAATGAAGGCTAGCCGGCGCCAGGCACTAACTGCCACCCTGTACACTAATAACATCCCCGTCCGATGATTACCGAGGCTGCCACAGTCACTTTCGATGCGCTGGAACTCGACTGCGGAGTCACGCTTGCGCCGGTTGATTGCGCTTACGAAACTTACGGCGCGCTGAATGCTGCCAAGAGCAACGGCATTCTGGTCACGCACGCTTTTTCAGGGGACGCGCATGCTGCGGGCGAGGGCGGGTGGTGGACCAACATGATCGGGCCCGGCAAAGGGTTCGACACCGATAAGTATTTCGTCATCTGCGCGAATGTGTTGGGCGGATGCCGCGGCACTACGGGACCCGGTTCCGTGAATCCAACTACTGGTTGTCCGTGGGGTATGTCGTTTCCGGCGATCACCATTGCTGACATGGTGCGCTTACAGAAGAAGCTGATTGAGCATCTGGGGATTCAAAGGCTGCTGGCGGTGGCGGGCGGATCTATGGGCGGGATGCAGGCGCTGGAGTGGGCGGTCCAGTATCCGGATCATGTGCTGGCGGCGCTGCCGATTGCGACCACGGCGCGCCACAGTGCGCAGCAGATCGCGTTCAATGAAGTGGGGCGGCAGGCCATCATGGCGGACCCGGACTGGCAAAGCGGAAATTATTACGAAAAACGTCCGCCGGCGCGCGGGCTGGCGGTGGCGCGCATGGTGGGGCACATCACTTACATGAGCGACGAGAGCATGCGCGAGAAGTTTGGGCGGCGGCTGCGGTCGTCTGACGAGTTTGAAGTGGAAAGCTATCTGAAATATCGCGGCTATAAGTTTGTCGACCGCTTTGACGCGAATTCTTACCTTTACATCACGCGCGCGATGGATACTTACGATCTGACACAGCATGGATCGCTGCCGTCGCTGTTTGAAAACATTCCGACACGGTTTTTGGTGATCAGCTTCACCTCGGATTGGCTGTACCCTAGCTATCAGTCGCTCGAAATCGTCAGCGCGCTGCGCAGCCGTAACTGCGATGTCGCTTACGTGAACTTGGCGGCGGTATACGGGCACGATTCCTTCTTAGTCGAAGTGAAAGAGCAAACCGAAATCGTTCGCGGGTTCCTGGCGAGCACCTTCCGGGAGGCGTCCGTTGGGGGTTCGTGAAATTTACGGGCGCAGCGATTACGCCATCATCGGGGAGCTGATCGAGCCGGGCACGCGTGTGCTCGATTTGGGATGCGGCGAGGGGCTGCTGCTGGCTTGGCTCAAGGAAAACAAGCAGGTGAATGCTCGCGGCGTGGAGATGGTGGGAGCTAGCGTGCAGAAGGCCATTTCACGCGGGGTCTCGGTGTATCAGGGGGATCTTGAGAGTGCGCTGGAAGATTATCCGGACGGCGCGTTCGACTACGTGATTCTCAGTCAGACACTGCAGGAAACGCGCCATCCCTTGAAAGTTTTGCGAAGCATGCTGCGCATCGGGCGGCACGCCATCGTCGCGTTCCCCAACTTCGGCCACTGGAGTGTGCGCTGGGCGCATTTGTGGACGGGCGGGGCTCCCAAAACCGAATTGTTCCCGCACGAGTGGTACGATTCGCCGAATATTCATTTTCTGACGGTGTACGATTTCGCGTCGCTGGCCCACAAGCAGCACTGGAAGATTGAACGCAGCATGTTCCTGGCCGGCGGCCGGCAGGTGAAAACGTATCCGAACATGATGGCCGAAGTGGCGGTGTTCCTGTTCACCGCGTCGTCATGACTCTGACGGGCGACGCCGGCAAGCGCCTGGATCACTTTTTGCAGGAGCACGTAACCGAGTTCAGCCGTTCGCGGCTGCAGAGTTGGATCAAAGAGGGGCGCGTGCTGGTCGATGGTGCCGCGGCCAAGTCATCGCTGGTGCTGCGCGGCGGCGAGCGCATCGAAGTTTCACCCGCGGATCCGGTGCCGCTCGAAGCCGCGCCGGAAGATCTGCCGCTCGAAATCTTATATCAAGATGCGTCCGTGATTGCGATCAACAAGCCCGCCGGGCTAGTGGTGCACGCAGGGGCGGGAGCGAGTTCGGGAACGCTGGTGAATCGGCTGGTGCATCATTTCTCGACGCTCTCCCAAGTGGGCGGCGATCTGCGGCCGGGCATCGTACATCGCCTGGACAAAGGCACTAGCGGGGTTCTGCTAGTGGCTCGCAACGATGCGGCGCACCGCGCGCTAGCGGCGCAGTTCGCGGGACGGACGGTGGAAAAAACCTATCTGGCGTTGGTGCACGGTAAAGTCCGCAACGAGCAGGGGCGCGTTACGGCGCCCATCGCCCGCGACCCTATCCGCCGCATCCGCATGACAGCCAAGCTGGCCAGCGGGCGCTCGGCGCTCACCGAATATCGCGTGCTGCGCCGTTTCGAGAAGTTCACGTATCTCGAAGTCCGCATCGGCACCGGGCGCACGCACCAGATTCGCGTCCATCTGGCAAGCATCGGGCATCCGGTGGCCGGCGACAAGCTGTACGGAGCCCCCGCGGCCGAGAGAATCTTCCTGCACGCCTGGCGCATCGTTTTCACCAGCCCGGCCACGGACCAGCGCGTCACGGTGGAGGCGCCCCTTCCTGAAAGACTAACTCAGTGGTTGGCTTCCACTTGAGTGCTAACTGCCATATAGTGCGGATGTGTGGAAGTTCCTGCTTTCGATCCTGCTGATCTGCGAGTTCTCGCGGGGCCAGGACGCGAAGACCATGATCCTCGCGGCAAGTCGCGCGGGCGTTGTCGAATTGATCGATCCGGCCACGCTTGAGACTGTTGGGCGGATCCACTTCGATCTTCCGCGGAGTAGTGCCGGGCTCAACGGCGTTTCTGCGAGCGCAGATGGCTCCACGTTCTATGTCGAAGGACCCGATGCGTCTCTGCACGGGGGCTGCTGTGAACTCTACTCAGTGGATCTGGCAACTATGCGAACCGCCGTGGCTGCGTCGTTTTCGGGAACTCGCTCCCGAAATGCGTTCGTTACTTCGGGCAGCATCACTTATGCGGGGACGGACATCGAGAGCTCGGGCGATCGCTGGCATCTCTCCCCGGATCGCCGCTGGCTCTTCGGCGTGCGAAATTTTCGAGGTCCAGTTTTGGATGTGTATGACGCGGCCGAGCGCCGAATCGTGCGGCAGTTGGTTCCCGAAGGACAGAACGGCGCCGGATGGGCAACGGGGGCTTGGGCGGGCAAGAACTTCTATTTCTTTGTGGGCGATAACACCGGCCCGGGGCGTTTGTGGACTGTCTCGCAGGAGGCGTCGAAATTGGACGCTGGCGTCCCTGTTGAAGTCTTTGGCGGGCTGGCCGGCTGTCGGCAACCCGCCAGTGTGGACATCGTTTCGGTGGGCGCCCGCGTGTTTCTTTATGAGACCTTCGGGCACAAGCTCGATCGCAGCGATGAGTGTGGCTCAGTGCCCGGAGGCGCGTGGTTGATCGATCCTGCTGCCGGCAACTTGTCGCATCAAATCGCCCCGGATTTGCACTTTTTTACGCTTCAGCCCAATCCCGAAGGAACTGCGCTCTACGGATTGGCCCCTGGGGACTCCAGCTGGTCAACTCCCGTCCCGCTGGTTCGCATCAATGTGGCGGAGGGCCGCATATCGCACTCGCGGCGGCTCGACGCCGGCGTGTGGCACATTGCATTGGCTCCCCTGTGGGTGGTTCCTCACGGCGATGTCAGAGTAAGCGGGCCGTGATCCTCCGGGCGGGGCCAGCTACCCTATAATTGAGAGTGCTCACATGAAGTACTTCCTGGCGACCCTGTTGTCCCTCGCGCTCGTCTCCCTGGACGCGCAGGCTCCGCCCAAGCCAGCCCCGCTCGAGGAAGACGCCGCCTCGCGCATTACGTTGGATGTTAGCCGCGTGAACATGCTGTTCACGGTGTCCGACAAAAAGGGACGCTTCGTCACCGACTTGAATCGTGACGATTTTGAAATTTTCGAAACCAAGAAGCCGCAGAGCATTCTGGAATTCACGGCCGAGACCGATCTGCCGCTGCGTATTGGCATCCTGGTCGACACCAGCAACAGCATCCGCGAGCGCTTCCGCTTCCAGCAGGACGCCGCCACCGACTTCGTGAACACCGTGGTGCGGCCTGGCGAAGACAAAGCCATGGTGGTGAGCTTCGACAGCAACGCCGAGCTGGTTTCCGATCTGACGGATTCCTCGGAGCAGCTCTCGAAGGCCATCCACGGCCTGCGCCCCGGCGGCGGCACGGCGCTCTACGACGCCATTTACTTCGCGTGCAAAGAAAAGCTAATGGGCGACCAGCCGCGCGACAAGTTCCGGCGCGCCATCGTCATGCTGAGCGACGGCGAGGACAACGACAGCCGTTATTCGCGCGAGCAGGCGCTCGAGATGGCGCACAAGGCGGACGTGGTGATCTATACCATCTCCACGAATATCTCGCGCATCCCCACCGACGGCGATAAAATCCTGCGCTACTTCGCGGAGGAAACCGGCGGGCTGGCGTTCTTCCCGTTCAAGTCACAGGATTTAGCGCAGTCCTTCGAGAATATCGCTAATGAGCTGCGGCACCAGTACAACGTGTTCTACCGCCCGGAACCGCTGAAGACTGACGGCCTGTATCATGCCGTCGACATCCGCGTGAAGGGCCGCAAGGACCTGGTTGTACGCGCGCGCCACGGCTATTACGCACCCAAACTCTAATGTCCCAACAAAATCTGGAAACTATGCGCTCGCTGTACGCGGCTTTCGCGAAAGGCGATGTGCCGACGGTACTGGGGTCCTTCGATGCCGCCATTGAATGGCATGAAGCGGAGAATTTCTTGTATGCGGAGGGCAGCCCTTACATCGGACCCGGCGCGATCCTGCAAGACGTGTTTCTGCGGCTCGCGACGGAATGGGATGGCTTCACCGCGAATCCGCAACAGTTTTTCGATGCCGGCGAGACCATCATCGTCACGGGGCGCTATAGCGGGGTTTACAAGGCCACGGGCAAAAAGCTCGACGCGCAGGTCGCGCACTTCTGGACGCTGGTGGACGGCAAAGTGACTCGCTTCCGGCAATACACCGACACCTTGCAAGCGGCGCAGGTGGCCAAGGCTTAGGAGAGCAGGCCGGGATAGGTCACTCTTTCCCCGACGACGCGCGCAAAAGACGTCAGAGTGTGCGGCTTGGCGGGTTTTGTGGTTAGGATGTCGGCGACCTCAATGCCACGCGCTAGCAGGGCATCGGCAATCAATGATCGATGGCAGCGCCAGGGCACGGCTTCGGCGCACATGATCACGGTGCGATGGAGCTTCGATGCGTCGATCAACTCGCGGAGGCTCGCTTCGAACGCCGGCGTCTGCATGTAGTCGGCGTAGCCGCGAAAGCTGTCGTTCTGCCAGGCGCTGTTGATGGAATCCTTGCGCGGGTGCCGCAATCCGCCCAAACCGGGCATGTGGCGATACTGGATGTGAGCCGCCTGCAGCGACTCGGCAAGCGCCTCCGTATTGTATTGCGGATTACGGCGCGATTTCGGAATGGTACGCACGTCCATCAACTGTTCGACTCCATGCGACGCCAGCAACTCCAGGAACTCTTCAATAGGATGCGTGGAGTGGCCGACGGTCAGAATCATCTTTAACTTATCTGCACGCCCTTCCAGAATCCGATCCGCCCTTTGATGTTGTTGGCGGCTTCTTTGGTTTCGGGATAATACCAGGCGGCATTCGCGTTGCGCTCGCCGTTGACTTCGATGTCGTAGTATTGCGCAGTGCCTTTCCATCCACAGACGCTGGTATGGTCGCTGGGTTTGAAGTATTCCCAGTGCAGCGAATCGGGCGGGAAATACTGATTGCCTTCCACCACGATGCAATCCTCGCTCGCGGCCAGCACGGTACCGTTCCAGGTGGCAGTCGGCATACTAACAAGTTTACGGGATTGCGCGGGTTCCCCGTCCCGCATACCATCTATGGAAGGACTGACTTTCATGCCCGATCAACGCACTGCGAAATTTTCCTCCGGCGACGTCGAAATTTCTTATCGCCTTTTCGGCAAGCCCGGCGAGACGCCCATCGTCATCGTCCACGGGTTGTCTTACTTTTCCTACGATTGGATTCCGATGGCGGCCGTGCTGGCGGCCGATCGCCAAGTGGCGGCGATGGATATGCGCGGCTTCGGCGATTCCGGTTGGGCGCAAGATTATTCGGTGCCGGCCTTCGCGCGGGATATTATCGCGCTGCTCGATCACCTGGGTTGGGCGCAGGCGATTCTCGTGGGCCACTCCATGGGCGGACGCAACTGTACCTACTGCGCGGCCGAAAACGCGGATCGCATCGCCGGGCTAGTTCTGGTGGATTGGTCGCCGGAGAACGCCGCCACCGGGGCGAAGCGCGTCACGGAAACAGTGGCCAGCACGCCTGACAGCTTTGCTAGCGTCGATGAAGCGATGCGCTTTTTCAAGGTGGATCCGGCGTCTCCGCAGGGTGTGCAGCAGCGTCCGCGCTTCGAGGCGTATCTAAAACCTGTCGACGGCGGATTCGCCATTAAGCGCGATCCGCACTTCCGGAATCAGTTCCGCCGTGTGCTTGAAACCGGTGAAAAACCCAAACTGGGCGTGGATATGTGGGTTGCGCTGGCGAAGGTCGCCTGCCCGGTGCTGGTGATGCGCGGCGCTCGCTCGGATATGTTTGCTGCGGAGACCGCAGAAAAAGTCCGCGCCGCGAATCCGCGGATTCAGATTGTCGAAATGGATACTGGACATGATGTTGCCGGGACCGATCCGGCCGCGTTTGAGCGCGAAGCACTGGCGTTTTTCCATCGCCAGCGAAGTGAGGTGGAGCATGCCTGAAACCAGTCGAGCCCTGAAGTCCCTGCCGGCCCGCGTGGCGACGCCCACCCGCGGGATCGATCATCTGGCGTTCGTCACCGACGACTTGCCCGGCACCATGGATTTCTACACACGCGTGCTGCAGTTGCAACTGGTGCACGTGCGGCGTGTGCCCTTCGAGCGTGACCGCGGCCAGCCGCCTTACGACAATCTGCGGCACTACTTTTTCGATATGGGTAACGACAGCTTGCTGGCCTTCTTCGAATACCCGAAGGGCCTGGCGCGGCAGAACCGCGACCTTCCCGGAGGGATGCAGCATATCGCTTTCCACGTCCCGCGTGAACGCTTTGACCGCATGGTGGAGCACGTCAAATCGTGCGGAGTTTCGGTGGTGGGGCCGGTGCCGCTCGGTGGACGCTTCTGGTCAGCGTATTTCTACGATCCTAATGGGATCCGACTGGAGCTGGCCACCAGCCTGGCGGATGAGCGGCTGACGATTGTGGAGTCGGTGCTGCAAACCGAAGACGAAGCGCGCGCGGAATTGGGAACGCTATTCGATGACCCGAAGGTTGTCGAAGCCTGGCTGCACAAGATGCCGTTGAAGGCCGACTGATTTACTGTTCGCGCGCCTTGGGGCCGCCGTCGTCCGCCGATCCGGCGAAGACTTTGCGTCCGTCGGTCAGCGTGACCGATCGGGAATTCGCGGTGGTGCTGCCGTCCTTGGCGCGGAATCCTTCTACCGAGACTTCGTCGCCGGGCTTCAGCGAGTCCTTCTTCCAACCTTGGCGGACGAGCATGTTGGGAGGGCCGCCCTCGCACTGCCAGTGCTCCACTTTCCCGGCGGCGTCCTTCACGTCGACGTAAAACCAGATGTGGGGATTGGCCCACTCGACTTTGGTAACGGTGCCCTTAATGGACACCGGTTTCTTGTCGTCGTACTCCGCGGCAAACGAATGATGCGCCAGCAGCGGCATGGCGGCCGCGAGCAATGCGAGCCCCAGAGCTTTCATCGACAATCCTCCTGTCGCGTGAAATTGTTATTGGTTCAGCAACGGAATATCTTTGACGGCGGGCGGCGCTGGCACGGTTGCCAGGTACGCCCGGATGTCCGCGATATCAGCGTCGGAAACCTGATTGGTATACGGAGGCATGCCCCCTGTCGGATTCCGCACGTACTTCTGCATCACTGCCAGGGCTGGAGGATTCGGCGCCAGGCGGGCACCTGCGCCGCCCTGCCCGTCGGTCCCGTGGCAGCGCGCGCACTGCTGCTTGATGAACAGAGTTTTTCCGTTCGCTGGATTTTGCGCCTGCGCTGCAGCCGCCCCCAGGATCATTCCCAACAACGTGAACTTCAGAACGCTTTTCACCATTGGCTCCTTAACGGCCCTGCGTGACTACGTCAATCAAATACGGCTCGCCGCGTTTCGCCGCCGCGATGCCGCGTGCGATGGCCGGGGCCAGATCTTTGGGATCGGTGATGGGACCTTCGCCCTCGACGCCCATGCCTTGCGCCAACTTCGCGTATTGGATGTTGGGTTCGGTCAGCGTGGTGCCGATTCCGCAGCGGTCGACGGGGCGGTTATGCTCGCTCGCCATGCGACCGACCAGCATTACTTCCTGGTTATAAGCGCGATTGTTATGCATCACGGTCAGCAGCGGAACTTTGTGATGCGCGGCGGTCCACAGGGCTCCGGGGCAATACATGAAGTCGCCGTCGCCTTGGATGTTCACCGAAATACGCCCGAACTTTTTGTTGGCGAGCGCCGCGCCTACCGCGGCCGGAGGACCGTAGCCCAGACCTTCACCGCCGCGTCCGCCGATGAACTGATAGTGCTTGTTCACGTCCCACAGGCGCAGCGGCCAGTTCTGCAGGAAGACCGTGTCATTCACTAGCGACCAGTCTTCGTTCTTGAGCTGTCCGTACAATTCCATGGACAGCCGCGAGGTGCTGATGGGGCTGGAATCCCAACCGTAAGAAGCCTCCAACCGGGCCTGCGCCAGAGCCTTCGGAGCCGCCTCTGCGTGTTTTGCCCCGCGAGCCTCGATGGCCCGCTTGCGATCGCCCGTAAGCTGGCGCTTCACTTCTTCGATCAGGAACGGCAGCGTAGCTTCCGCATCCGCTGCAATCGCCATGTCCGCATCTTCGAAACGCTGGAAGTTCTGATATACGCTCTTAGTGAACAGGTCATTCGCCGAAATGGTGACGATCTTCGCGCCAGGTTTAGTGATGGCCCGCGGATTGGCATCGCGGCCGCGCCCATAAGCGTGCAGCACGGCGTAGAAATCCTGCACCTCGCAGCCCACGATCACGTCCGCGCTGGTCACCGCGCCGCGCGCCCGGAAGGAGTAGTTGAGCGGATGCCGCGACGGGAAGTTCATGCGGAAATGCTGATCGATCACGGGGGCCTGCAACAGCTCCGCTATTTCAATAAGCGATTTCAGCCCGGCAGGAGTGCGAGCGCAGCGCGAGGCCACGAAGATCGGGCTCTCGGCATTCACCAGCATCTTCGCCAGCGTCGTGAGCGTGGCCGGGTCCGCCGTGGGATGAGAGATGGCGGGAAGTTTCGGGATGCGTCCGTCAAACTCGGCGGGGATGGCGCGCTCCTGCAGTGGTTCATCGCACACCAGCGCCACCGGCATCAGCGGCGGCGTCATCGACATCTTGTAAGCCCGCACCATCGATTCGCCGAAATGCGACAGCGAAACCGGAGAGTCGTCCCACTTGGTGTACTCGCGCAGAATGGCCGCGACGTCCTGCGAGCTGTGGAGCCAGTCGACGTAACCGCGCCGCTGTCCCGCGTCGAGAATGTTGCCCATGACGACAATGACGGGCGCCTGATCGCAATAAGCGTTATAGACCGCCATGCTGGCATGCTGCGATCCGACGGTGCCATGCAGGCCGGCCATCATCGGTTTGCCCGCAATTTTGAAGTAGCCGTTGGCCAGCGCCACCGAAGCTTCCTCATGCGTGCAAGTGATGAATTCCGGACTGGAGTTGCCGCCGTGGTTGATGAGCGATTCATGCAGGCTCTTCAACGTCGAGGAAGGATTGGCGGCGTAATATTCGATGCCCAGGGATTTGATGACATCCACCATGTAATCGGACCCCGGACGATTCGTGGTCTCGACCGACACCGCCGCCGGCGGCCCGGTTTCCGCGGCCCGCTGCGCCGCGCCCGGAGGCAGTGCACCCCGCGCCGGTGCCGCTTCCTGAGCCTTCGCGGCCGGCGTTCCCACCAGCGCTGCGGCACCTGCGGCGGCTCCCGCTGCCGCGCCTTTTAGAAACCCGCGGCGGCCCGGTGTGAGGTTTTTGGATTTTGCCATGTCGTTCTCCTGTTCCGAACGCCGATTGTATCAGAGATATATCAAACCTGGAAGT
>Ga0068857_100000895_pt1 | contig 22498 bp, 25 predicted proteins | sample KBSCornC72_FD_66591 | JGI IMG/M metagenome (GOLD analysis project Ga0068857, IMG submission 66591) | Corn rhizosphere microbial communities from Kellogg Biological Station, Michigan, USA - KBS Corn C7-2 | ecosystem: Host-associated > Plants > Roots > Rhizosphere > Soil ...
AATGCGGTCACGTCTCGCGACGAAAGGTGGCCGCAGCTGCGTTTCGAGCTCGGCGGCGAGATTCCAAACAAGGAGGCTGACAGGCGCGTTGCTCAAGCGGCCGGTCGAGCGTCGGCGGTCTTCGAGGCGGCGTTCTCACCCGAGGACGACGGTTTCCTGTCTTTCACCAGATGGCGGGAAGAGGACGACCCGCTGCTGATGTCGCTCCTGCCAGCGGAGGTAGCCCCAACACGCACCGAAGGCGAGGATTTCTGGGAGGACAACGAGCCAGGCTTTCCGTTCGTCACCTACACCGCAGCTCTGCACCCTCGCTCGATTTACTACCGGACGCTGTTTGAGCTGATTGGAAGCTCGGAGCTCCGGGCCTGGCGATCAGGGCGCGCCTACCTCGTCAACGCCTCGCACCCGCTGATCTACCACATGTACGACGATCGGGGAGCCGTGATGCTGGCGGCCCACGAGAACACCCTGGAAGCTGTCCGAACACGGTTCGCCGACTGGATCATCCCCTAACCGGTCGGGTGACATTCCCGAACGCTGGCCCAGCCGAGTGATGTGGGTCGAGGGCGACAAGGCGGCGTGGGTTGCGTGAGAAACTATCGTCATGGAGGACGCCCGAAACGTGTGGGACGATGTCCCCGACTGGGGCGGTGTCGGCGCGCGACGGCTGGTTCGTGCGGGCGACCTGGGCGGATCCGTATGGGAAATTCAGCCGGGCCAGGGACAATTCGTTTATCACTTCCACCACGCGAGCGAGGAGCTGCTAGTCGTGTTACGCGGAGCGCCGACGGTGCGCATGCACGACGGCGACCACCAGCTGAGGGAGGGCGACGTCGTCGGCTTCCCGCGCGGCGCAGAGGGAGGACACCAGATCAGGAACGAGGGCGACGATCCGGCGCGCATCCTGATCGTCTCGACCAACGCCGATCCTGACGTCGCTGAGTACGACAGCGGCAAGGTCGGCGTCTGGATCGGGGGCAGCGGTCGGTTCTTCCGGCTCGAAGACGCGGTCGAACACAGCGGTCCCGAGTAGCTCGCTCCTCAGGGGTCATTCCGGAACTCTGGCCCAACCCACGATCTGCGACCCTGACTGTGTGGGTGACCGAGGCCGTAGCCGGCTGACAACAACGAGCGCGACGCCATTTCCTGACCTGAACGAACTTCTCACCGACTTCGTTGGCCGCGTCCAGTCGATCCTGGACGCGAACCTGGTCGGGGTCTATCTCGTCGGCTCGTTCGCGCTCGGCGGTGGCGACGCTGCGAGCGACTGCGACTTCCTCGTCGTCACGACTGGTCGTGTCGGCGACGAACACGAGCATGCGCTTCGCCAGCTGCACGAGGAGATTCCGGCCTGGCGGGGCTACTGGGCGTACAACCTCGAAGGCTCATACGCGCCGAAGGCTGATCTTCAGACGCTGGCAGCGCTCGGGCGACCATGGCTATACGTCAACCGCGGCGCACGCGAAATGGCATGGTCAGCGCACTGCAACACCGAGGATGTCCGCTGGGTGCTTCGCGAACGGCGGGTGGTTCTCAACGGAGCCGATCCCCACGAGTTCGCCTGCGAAGTCCCGACCACCGCCCTGCAGCGGAAGATGCAGCCTCAGATCGAGAGCTTCCTCGACGATCTCCTTACCTGGACAACACTTGAGATCTCTTGGACACAGCGCTACGCGGTCGAAGCCAGTAGCCGCATGCTCTACACCCTTGAACGCGGAGAGGTGATCTCAAAGCAAGATGCGCTGGACTGGGCGACATCGACGATGCCCGGCGAATGGCGTGACCTGATCGACCAGGTTCGACAGGACCGGTTCGTTCGGTGGAACGGTCCTCCGCGCCCGGGATCGGTAGAGCGGACGCTGGCCTTCATCGAGTACGTGCAGGACCGCGCCCGCACGGGCGACGCACACGGCTCCCTCAAGTGACATTCCCGCACGCTGGCCCAGGCGAGTGTGGCCGCGCTAAGACGGGCCGGGAGCGCTGGGCAACTCTTGCGTGATCTCCCACGTGTAGCCGGCCGGATCGGCGAGGGTGAGCGTGCGCATACCCCAGTCGCGGTCAGCCGGGCCGCTGATTGTTGCCACGTGAGCCTGGTCCAGCTCGGCGCGCACCGCGTCCACGTCGTCAACGAAGATGACGAATTGCCCGACCCCTTTCTGCGCCAGGCTAAGCACGTCGCCTGATGCGCCGTCCTGATGAGCCGCACCCTGATGCAAGAAGACGTATGTGTCTTTGAAGCGGAACATCGCCGTGTCCTCGTCTTCGTGCTGCAGCGGCAACCCGAAGACGTCCCGGTAGAACGCCTTTGAGCGCTCCAGGTCCCCGACGATCAGATTGATGGCGCCGATCTGCTTCTCCCATTCAGCCACTTCGCACCTCTTTCGATGTCACGCGTCGGTTGATCTTGATCTCGGAGGTTGGACCTCTCCGGGATCCGCAACTCATCGCCGCCCCCAACCACCGGGCGACATTCCCCAACACTCGCCCGGTCCGCAGTCCATGCGCCCCCGCTCCGTCTTCACACGAGCGCCGCGGCGACCTTCTCGACATTCGCTCTGCATCGCATAACGTCCCGCGTGCTCGGAGAACAAGACGCGTATGCCATCACCACCTACCGCGTTCCGCCACCTCGGCGTACGAGACGGCTTCGAGGTGGCGTGGTTCGCACCCCCAACGGGCCTGCGCGGCGGCTCGACGTTCATCGAGGACGGCGTCGGCTATCACATCGCGTATGACATCAAGCTCGCAGCGGACGGCAGTACATCCGCCGCGACAGTCCGCTCCCCGGACAAGACCGTGACGCTGACGCGAGCCGGCGCCGTCTGGACCGTCGATGATGTGGAGCGCCCGGACCTCGCTGACTGCCCCGACATCGATCTTGAGTCCTCGGCGGTGACCAATGCGCTTCCGATCGCGCGTATGAGGCTCGCGGTCGGCGAGTCGGGCCGCGCGCTTGCCGCCTGGGTACGTGCCGACCTCACGGTCGAGCGCCTCGAGCAGACCTACACCCGGCTGGACGAGCGCCGCTACGGCTACGTCAGCCAGTACGACGGCTTCAGCGCGGTGCTCGAGTACGGCGACGATGGTCTCATCGTCGACTATCCCGGAATCGCCAACCGCGCCTGATCGACGGCCCAACTCATGGTGACATTCCCGCACACTGGCCCGAATCAGAATCGCCTACCCATTTGCCCTTCGGCAACGCGCCGGGGGATATTGGCTCCTGACGAGACAGAGGCGGAGGCATGGCTGAACGAGATCTGGACGGCTTCGTCGACGAGTATCACCGAGCGTTAGACGCGTTCTTTAGCGGCGATGCCGAGCCCGTGAAGACGCTCTACTCCCATGAGGCCGACGCCAGCTTGGCCAATCCATTCGGACCCATCGCGGTCGGGTGGGAACAGGTTGAGAAAACCATGGAACACGCGGCGTCCAACTACAGAGACGGCCGGGCGACCAGCTTCGACACAGTCGCGACCTATGTCACGCCTGCGCTGGCATACCTGGTCGAACTAGAGCGATTCGAAGCGAAGATCGGCGAACAGGAGGAGTCGGCCTCCGGGGCACTTCGGGTGACCAGCATCCTTCGCCTCGAAGCGGGAGCCTGGAGGATCGTGCACCGGCACGCAGATCCGATTACGACTCCGCGCGCCGCGGAGTCGGTGATCGAACGCTGACCCGGCCGGATCCCAGATTCGCGGGTCTCACGGGGCGAGGCGAAGCAGCGTGTCGCGTCAGGCGATCAGCAGGCGAAGGCCAAGCTCTGCCGCCTCGAGATCGAGGAGATCGCGGTTGCGTTCGGCCCACCGACCGGATTCGAGGTCATCACGGAGCCTGCTCACTGCCCGCTGCTCGACGTCCCGCCCGACGCTTCCCCACACCGATATGCCGCGGCGGACGTTCTCGTCCAAGTACGCCTCGGGGCGGCGCCAAAAGGCTTCGAAGAAGCCGTCAGCGCAATCCCACGGAATGAGCACCGGCTCCATCCGAGCTCCGATCGCGCGGGCCAGTTCGGTCGCGAGGCCGACGCGGGAGGCAGCGACCTCCGGCAGGTAGTCACGAGTCAGCCAGAACCGGCGACGCCAACTCCGGTCAGTGGTGTCGCACGTGAACACCACGACGCGGCGAGCCACGCGTCGCATCTCGCGCACGCCGGCTATCGGGTCCTGCCAGTGATGAACGGTGGCGAAAGCCATTGCGGCGTCGAATGACTGGTCCTCGAACGGAAGGCTCTCGGCGGTGCCGGCCACGCACCGCGCTGCGCCTGCGGGACGCTGCGCACGCATGACTGCAGACGGCTCCACCGCGATGACGTCACGATCGGAGGGTTCATAGGAGCCCGCTCCAGCCCCGACATTGAGAACGGTTTGCGCATCGCCGAGCGCAGCCCAGACTTGCGCGGCGATCCGCGGCTCGGTGCGCCGCGTCACCGTGTAGGTGGCGCCGATGGTGTCGTACAAAGGCTTGCCGGACATGAGGTGAGTCTGATCAAAGCGGCGCACTCCGTGCTCGGGCGACATTTCCGAACGCTGGCCGAGGCGGGTCGTCTAATTGCCTACGGCCGGGTCGGGCATGAACTCCCGGACCTCTTGAGCACAGCGACAGGCGACGGCGATCTTGGCGGCCCACTCGAGCGCCTCCCCGCGGGAGGGGACGTCGACGATCGACATTCCGCCGACGTACGCCTTGCTCTCGAGGCCCTCGGTGACCGTACCGTCGGTGGCCACCACGCTCGCCTCCTCGCGGGGATACAGCCCGCCGCCGAACACCCAGACTCCGGCGTCCATGGCCTCCTGGACCACCGCGTGCGCAGCTTCGGCCACGGCGGGCCCTTCCTCCTCGGGGTGGGTCATCGCGCCGGCGTCGAACGAAATCAGATACCGCGCCATCTCGTGCCTCCAGTCTCAGCGGCCGCGTCGGGCCGCGCGTAGGTGGTGTTCTGGAGATGGACCGCTCGGCGACCCGTGACTCATCGGTCTCTGGGCGTCAGGGGGTCGCTGGCGATTTGGTGCTCAGCAGCTTCCAGTTCCCCTCGGAGACGACTTCGACGGTGCCGTCGACGACTTTGATGGCGGTCTCGTCGTCGATCGCGTACGAAGGGCCTGACAGGCCGGCCGCCCATTCCTCTGCGGTGGCCATCGTGTTCCACGGCAGGTCGGGGTTGTCGAGGTGCGGGAAGATCGAGAAGTCGACCACACCGAGCGTTCTGTCGCCGGCCGGCGACTGCCAGGTGACGAAGTCCGCCCCGATCCTCGGGGTCATCACCATGCTCCCGGCGCTCACGCCCACCCAAACCGTCTGGCCCAGCGACGGCAGGAGGTCCGCCAGGCCGGACGCTCGCATCCAGTGGCACAGGTACGCGGCGTCGCCGCCCTCGACGAGCAGGACGTCAGTCTCTCGGACCAGGGGCACCCAGCGCTCCTCGGCGAGGCTCGGCAGCGCCGTGAGCTCGAGCACGCCCACGGACTTCCAGCCCAGTCCGACCGTGGGCGTGCCGGTCTCCTGCCCGCTGATGCACCGCCACGCCTGGCGAGGACCGGCCATGGGATGCCCGTACAACGCCGTGGGAATGCAGAGGGCATCGGAGTCGGCGATCGGCTTGCCGAGCAACTCCACGAGCGTGTCCTCGATGCTCCTGTTCTTGATGCCGGCGGACGTGAGAAGAAGTTTCATGCTGCCTCCGAGTCGCGGTTCGATGGCCTTGAGTTGAGACTCGGCGAAGGCGCACGAATCATCGGCTCCCGCCGGACGTTCTCTGTCGGGAAAGATCTCGGTTTGCCCGCATGCTACGGCCCTTCGCCTTCACGAATGACGCGATAGTCGGCGACCAGATAGCCGGTCGGTGAGGTCTCGCTCCGGATCGATTCGAGCCGCATCGGCGGCAAGCCGTCGAGGAGTCGTCGCCCGCCACCGGCGATCATCGGGCCGATCGTGAGCTTGAGCTCGTCGACGACGCCGGCGGCAAGCAGTGCCTGCGCGACCGAGATGCTTCCGTGCACGCCGACATCGCCTCCCGGCTGCCGCTTGAGCTCCCGAACGAACTCGACCAGCCCGCCGCCGATCGCCGTCGCATTGGCCCACTCCCGGTCGAGAGGCGTCGAAGTCGCGACATGCTTCGTGACCCCGTTGATGAAGGTCGCAAACGGCTCGATCTCGCTGCTCGGCCAGAATCCTGCCCACTCGGCGTAGGTACGGCGGCCGAGGAGGACCGCGTCCTGTGTCGCGATCCCGGCGGCAAGCTCCGCGTCCAGCGCGTCGTCCCAGCCGAAGAACGTCTCCGGGGCCTCGGCAACCCCGTCGAGCGACAACAACTCGTACACGACGATCTTTCGCACGTCCTTTACCTCCGATCGGTCTCGATGCGATGTCCATGGCATTCGGCGATCATCGCCTCGTGCCGTGACCAAGGTGACAAACCCCGACCCAGTAGGAGGCGCGCCGAGATGAGTGAAGTGGTTTCGTGGTCCCTCGAGCTGACGATCAAGCCGGGCCAGGTCGACGTCGTTCGCCCGCTGATTCTCGAAATGGTCGACTCCACCCGGAACGAGCCGGGCGCGCTGATGTACGAGTGGTCGATCAGCGAGGAGGAGGACGTGATCCACTCGTATGATCGATACGCCGATTCGGACGCCGTCCTCGAGCACCTGTCGAACTTCGGAGAGAACTTCGCCGAGCGTCTCCTGGCAGCCGTCGATCCGACGCGCTTCGTCGTGTACGGCAGCCCCACGGATCGGGCCAGAGAGGCGCTCGACGCGTTCGGAGCGCTCTACATGAGCCCCGTCGCTGGATTCACACGCTAGGAGGTTCCGTCGGTGAGAGCCCGCGACCTCAACTGGATGCAGGTCGAGGAGTACCTACGTGGAGACGACCGGATCGTGCTCCCCGTCGGCTCGACCGAGCAGCATGCGTACCTCTCGCTCGAGACCGACAACATCCTTGCCGAGCGTGCTTCGGTCGAGGCCGCAGACCCGCTCGGAGTCCCTGTGCTGCCGGTGCTGCCATACGGCGTGACCGGCTTCACCGCGTACCCGGGCAGCCCCACGCTCCGGGAGTCCACGCTGGTCGCAGTCGTCTCGGACGTCGTCGACTCGCTGATCGGCCAGGGTTTCGGGCGGATCCTCGTTGTGAACGGTCACGGCGGAAACACCGAGCCCGGCAGGACGTGGGCACAAGGCCGTACGGAAGTTGCCTGGCATGAGCTCTGGGAAGGGCGCCCGGACGAGATCGCGGCCGCAATCGATCCCGACTACGACCATGCGTCGTGGTCGGAGAACTTCCCGTGGACGCGGCTTCCGGGAGTCGCGATGCCCGAGCAGCGCAAGCCGCCGGTCGTGTGGCCCGAGGACGGAAACCCGCGGACGTGGAGGGAAGCCCTCGGCGACGGGTCGTTCGGCGGCCTCTACCAGCGGTCACCGGAGGACGAGAGCCGGCTCTGGGAAGCCGCGGTCCAGGGGATCCGTGGGCGTCTCGAAGCCTGGGAGGCCGAGGCCTAGCTACGCCGAGTCGTGCCTGACGATGTCGACCGAGATCTCCACCGCCGGCAGCGCTCCTCGGTTCTCGAGCCAGTGCAGAGTGTTCCGATCCTCGGGCCAGCCCACGCCCGGCCCGTAGTCCGTGGCGACGCCATCCCGATGGTCGGTGATCGTTCCCCGGAGCACGTAGACGATGCCGGGCCGGTCCTTGTGGTCGTGAACCGGGCCGAAGACGCCTCCAGGCTCGATGGTGACCATGCGCATCCGAAGCTCGCGACCTGCCATGCCCTCGATCTCAGGGCCGAGGTCGACCGTTGCCAGGAGCTCCGACGTAACGCCCCTAGTCTCGGGTGCCGCCTGTTCGTTGCTCATCGTGCGCTCCTTCCGTGCGGAGGGTGATGATCCAGCTGGTGGCGCATTACATCTTCAACCTCGCGGACCGCGACGCGGCGAGCGCGCGGGCGCTGTTGCGGGCCGGAATGTGGGGCGTCGAGGCTGACGAGTCTCATGGCGGCTCGCTCGCGGCCGGCGATCTCGCTCTCGTCTACCTCGCCGCGCCCGAGCGGATGTTCATCGGCCGCGCCGAGCTTGCATCACCCGTGCACGAATGGACACCCGCCGAGGCGCGCGCGTTCCCGGGCGATTCCCCCGGCGGAGTGTTGCTGGCTCACGTCGACGAGTGGGACCCGCCGGTGCCGATGAGTGCCGTGCTTGCACAGATCGATCCGTCGAACAAGGCCAAGGCCGACTTCGACGCCGGTGTCGTCCGGATCACCGGCGGCGAGTACGAAACCGCGGTCGCCGTCGCAGGTGCTTAGAGCGTCGACCACACCTCGAGCTTCGACTTCGTTCGCCGGATCACCTCGTCGGTGAACCCGGACGTGCCTGCATTGCCGGCGAGGTCGGCGGTTCTGACCCCTTCCGCGATCGCCTCCAAGGACGCTTCGCGGATCGCGCGCGCGACCGGCTCCGCCTCGTCGCCCGCATAGCCGAGGACGGCCGCTCCAGCGAGGATCATCGCCAGCGGGTTCGCGACGTTCTTCCCCTGGAGCGCCGGCGCGGTGCCGTGTGCGGCTTCCGACATGACGGCGGTGACCTCGGCCGGGTCGTCGTCCGCGAACGCGACCAGGAGCGACTCGGCGCCCGCGATCGACCCGAAGAGCGGCAGCACGAGATCGGACAGGATGTCACCGTCGCGATTCAGCGAGGGAATGACGAGCGGATCGCCCGCCGTGGCCACGAGTAACGCGAACGTCGCGTCGATCAACTGCGGCTCGTAGGACACGTCCGGATGGCGCTCGGCCGCGGCGTCCATCTCCTCCTTGAGCATGCCTTCGTAGACCGGGCTGACCGTGTACTTCGGGCCGCCGAAGACCTTGGCGCCGGAGCGCTCCGCGAGCTGGAACGCGAACTCCGCGACGCCGCGGCAGATGCGCCGCTCGATCCGTTCCGTGCGGAACGCCACCTCGTCCGCGCCCTCGCCCTCGCGCCACTCCTCCGCCCCGTACGCGTCACCCACGGCCATGCGCACGACGGAGATCGGTGCGTGCACGCCGCCGTGCGGGATGACCCCCGGGATTCGCCGTCCGGTGCGGACGATGACGCGGCCGCCGATCTCCTCGCGCAGGATCCTGTTCGGCGAGCCGACGTCGTCGACGCCCTCGGGCGTGACCGTGGCCGCCTTCAGCCCTAGCCCGTGCTCGCGGATCGCCGCTGCCGCGTCGTACACGACCCGGTTCTCGGTCGCGCGCCGGTTCTCGAGGGAGAGATCGTGGCGCTCGAACGAGACGTCGAGACCCGTCACGTCCGGATCGAGAACGCGCAGCGCTTCCTCGAGCAGCTCCTGCCCGGTCTCGTCTCCTTCGAGCACGGCGATCGTCGGCATGCATCGGATCCTACGGCCGGGGTACACGGCTCGCATGGCACGCAGAGGAGGCTGGCGGCGGAAAGGCCGAAAGGGTCGTTTCAGCTACTACGACTCGCGCGGGAAGCGGATCACGGATCCGGCGAAGGTCGCGCGCATCGAGGAGCTCGTGATTCCGCCTGCCTGGAAGGACGTCTGGATCTCGGCGCGCTCGACTGCGAAGCTCCAGGCCACAGGCGTCGATCGCGCCGGGCGGCGGCAGTACCTTTACCACCCCGAATATCGCGCGCGGCAGGAGCAGGAGAAGTTCGACAAGCTCGTGCGCTTCGCCGAGCGGCTGCCGGACCTCCGCAAGGCGATGGCGAAGGACCTGGCAGGCGAGCCTTTTTCGTCCGACTGGGTCTGCGCGCTCGCGCTACGGCTGATCAATCTCGGGTGGTTTCGCGTCGGCACCGAGCGGTACGCGAGAACGACGCGGACATTTGGCATCACGACTCTCCGAAAGGGACACGTATCGGTGCGTGGGAGCCGGATCACGTTCAAGTACCGCGGCAAGCATCGCGTGCTCGTCCGCACCGCGATCGTCGACGAGGAGCTGGCCGCGGCGATGAAGAAGTTGATCGCGCTCGACGGCGACCGGCGCCTCTTCCGCTGCGAGGTCGACGGCTCGCTTTGCAACCTCACCGGCGACCGGCTCAACGACTACATCGAGAAGCACATGGGCGACGAATTCACGGCCAAGGATTTCCGGACCTGGGGCGGGACGCTGATCGCCGCCATCGCGCTTGCGGAGCACGGAGCGCCAGAGACCGAGGCCGAAGCGAAGAAGGTGGTGGCCGGAGCCATGCGCTCGGTCGGCGCCAAGCTCGGAAACACGCCGGCCGTCGCGCGCTCTTCCTACGTCAGCCCTGCGGTCGTCGAGCAGTATCTCGACGGCAGAACACTCGACGATTTCCGACCTCGCCATTTGCGCGTGGTCGGTGCGCGAGATCCGGGCCTCGATCGCGAGGAACAAGCACTGCTGAGCTTGTTGCGTTCGTGGCGAATTCGGCGTGCGCGCGTTGCCGCCTAGATTTCCGGTCGCTTTCCGATACGCTGGCGCTGGCAAATCCCGGTTTCGAGGAGGCAATCAATGGCACGAAAAACCGTTCTCGTCTGCGACAACTGCGGCGCCGAGGTCGATGAAGGAAAGGGCGCGACGTTGCGAATCAACTTCACGGACGCCCGTCGCGGCTCGAAGCAGGCAGACCTCTGCGACAACTGCGCCGGTCAGATGCCGGGCCGCGCGGCAGCGAGGCGAGGTCGCCGCCCGAAGGCCGCCGCAGCCGCCTAGCACGCATTTCGCGCTAGTTCCGGACTAGTCCCATCCGCACGCTCAAAGCCGTCGGACCGTAGGTCTACGATGGGTCGATGGCCTCGGGCCGCGGGCTGACGCTGCTTGCTGGGCCCGCGAACGCGGGCAAGGTCGCGCTGCTCCTCGAGCGCTACCTGGGCGCGCTCGACCGGGATCCCGTCTTGATCGTGCCGCACGGATCGGACGTCGAGCGCATCGAGCGCGAGCTGCTCGCCAAGCGTGGTGCGCTGCTCTCCGGTCAGATCGGGACGTTCGACGACCTCTTCGAGCAGATCGCCCGCGCGGGCGGGTCGAGCCTCCCCGTCGCGACCGACGCGCAGCGCCAGTTGATCGTTCGCACCGCGGTCGCGCGGACGTCGCTCAACGGCCTCGGCGCCTCGTCGCGCTTCTCGGGCTTCTCCGACGCGCTCGGCTCCGCGCTGGCGGAGCTCGAGTCCGGGCTCGTCGAGCCGGATCAGCTGAGCGGCGATCTCGCGCTCCTCTACGCGTCGTATCGCACCGAGCTCGAGAAGGTCGGGCTCTGGGACCGCGACCTGCGCAGGCGGTTCGCGGCCGATCGCATCGCGGGCGAGCTCGAGTCATGGTCGGAACGGCCGGTCTTCGCGTACGGGTTCGAGGACCTGACCGGTGCGCAGTGGGCCCTGCTGGAGGCGCTCGCCGGTCGCACCGAGGTCACGGTCTCGCTCCCGTACGAGCCGAACCGGGCACCGTTCGAGTCGCTCGCGCGCACGTCCGAGGACCTGAGCTCGCTCGCAGCCGGGCGGATCGAGGAGCTCCCGCCTCGCTACGGCGACGTCGCTCCACCCGAGCTCGCGCACCTCGAGCGCCACCTGTTCGCCGATCGGCCCCCGGCGCCGCCCGACCTCCGGGGCGCGATCCGTTTCCTCGAAGGCGCCGGCGCGCGCGGCACGCTCGAGCTGGTCGCGGACGAGGTGCTGCAGCTGATCAGAGCCGGCACGAAGCCGGAGGAGATCCTCCTCGTCTGCCCGAGCGTCGAGCGCCAGCGCGCGCAGCTCGAGACGGCGCTGAGCGCGCTCGACGTGCCGTACGCGATCGACGGCCGGATCCGGATCGGCAAGACGGCGTTCGGCCAGGCGCTGCTCTCGTTCCTGCGCTTCGAGTGGCTCGAGGGCGGGCGGCACGATCTCTACGGCTTCCTCCGCTCGCCGTTTTCCGGGCTCACCCGAGCGCACGTCGACTACCTCGAGGGCCGGCTGCGCGGGCGGGCGGTGAGCGAGCCGGCGCGCGTGGTCGAGGAGACGCTGAAGCTGCGCGGCCAGCCGCTGCGCGTGCTCGACGCGTTCCGTGAGGAGGCGGAGCCGCTCGTCGCCGTGCGCGCGCTCGTCCGCTCGATGGTCCGCGCCGCCTACGGGCTCGAAGCCCCGCCCGTCGGCCCGGACGCGATTCTCGACCTGCGGGCCCAGCGGGCCGTCAACGACCTGCTCGACGAGCTCGGGACCTGGGTCGATCTCGGCGGCGCCCTCTCCCGCGAGGAGCTCTACGGCGCGCTCGACCGCGCGACGCTGCGACTTGCCCGCGGCGACGAGCCGGGCCGCGTGGCGGTCACCGACCTGCTCCGTGCACGCACCCGCCGGACCGAGGTCGTCTTCCTGCTCGGCCTCGAGGAGGGCAGTTTCCCGCGCCGCCAGCAGGGCTCGCCCTTCCTCGCCGACGAGGAGCGCCGCTCGATCGACGAGACCTCCCGGCGTGCGCGGTTGGCGAAGCCCGACCCGGTCTCGCGCGAGCGCTACTTCTTCTACACCGCGTGCACGCGGCCGTCGCGGCGCCTGTATCTCGTCCGCGAAGCGGCGACCGACGACGGCTCCCCGCGCGAGCCGAGCCCGTTCTGGGACGAGGCGCGCGCGCTGTTCGCGCCGAACGACGTCGCGCGCTGGACGAAGCGCCGCCCGCTCGCGGAGCTCACGTGGCGCATCGAGGCAGCGCCGACCGAGCGCGAGCGCCTCCGCGCGCTGACCGCGCTCGCCTCCCGCGACGAGGACGAGGCGCACGCTCTCGCGTACGCGAACGGCTGGGACCGGCGGCTCGTCCGCGCCCTCGGCGCATTCTCGCGCCCGACGCGGCTCACCGATTCGGCGCTCCTCGAGGAGCTGCGCGGCCGCCAAACGTTCTCCGTGACCGAGCTCGAAGCGTTCGCCGACTGCTCGTCGATCTGGTTCATCGAACGCCAGATCCGCCCACGCACGATCGACGGCGAGGTCGACGCCCGCCTGCGCGGGTCGGTCGCGCACCAGGCGCTGTTCAAGTTCTACTCGGGCCTGCCGAAGCGCACCGGCGGTGAGCGGGTCGACCCCGAGCGGCTCGACGAGGCGCTCGAGTTCCTGCGCGAGTGTCTCGCGGAGGCGATCGAAGGCGGCGTCTGGATCGAGCTCGGCGACCTGCAGCGGCGCGAGCTCGAGGAGAGCATGTGGCGCGACCTCGAGAACTTCGTCCGCGAGGAGGCCGAGTCGCCGCTCGGGCTCGTCCCGCGGAAGTTCGAGGTCGCGTTCGGCTCCGACCGCTCCGCGCCCGAGCTGCAGAGCGGGCTCCAGGTCGACGGCTTCTCGCTGACCGGGAAGATCGACCGGATCGACGTCGACCCGTTCAGCGCGCGCGGGATCGTCCAGGACTACAAGTCGGGCAAGACCGCGTTCTCGGCGGCGAAGATCGAGTCGGAGCTCCGGCTCCAGATCCCCCTCTACATGCTCGTGCTGCGCGATCTGGTCGGGATGGAGCCGCTCGGCGGGCTCTACCGTGCGCTCGCCGGGGAACGCCGCGCGCGTGGGCTGCTCCGGGCCGAGGCCGAGGAGGACGTCCCCGGCTTCGCGAAGCGGGACTACCTCGACGAGGACGAGTTCTGGGCGCAGACCGAGAAGGCGAAGGAGCATGCGATCCGGTTCGTCGAGCGCATCCGCTCCGGCGACGTGCAGCACGACCCGAAGGGCGGCTTCCCGTGCCCGACGTGGTGCGACCTGTGGTCGATGTGTCGCGTGGGGCGGACATGACCGTGGTCGAGGAGACCCGCACGCCGAACGCCGAGCAGCTCGCGGCGATCGATGCGCCCGGGCTCGTCTTCGTCTCGGCCGGAGCCGGCACGGGGAAGACGACGGTCCTCGTCGAGCGCTTCGTGCGCGCCGTGTGCGACCGCGGCCTGTCGATCGACTCCGTGCTCGCGATCACGTACACGGAGCGTGCGGCGGGCGAGCTGCGCAGCCGGATTCGCGCGCGACTCGCCGAGCTCGACCGCCACGACCTCGCGCGTGAGCTCGACGGTGCCTGGATCTCGACGATCCACGGCTTCTGTCACCGGCTGCTCAAGGCGCATCCGTTCGAAGCGGCGGTCGACCCGAACTTCCGCGTGCTCGACGAGAACCAGGCGCGCGTGATCGCGAGCGAAGCATTCGACTCCGCCCTCGCGGACTTCTGCGCGTCGGATGATCCCGAGCGGATCCGGCTTCTCGCCACGTACGGCGCGCGGGGCCTGCGGAGAATGCTGACGCGGGTCTACGAGACGCTCCGCTCGGCCGGGCGCGAGCTCGTGCTCGAGGTGACCGAGCGGACCGGGCTCGAGGCTCGCATCGAAGAGCTCCGCGAAGCAGGGCGCTGTCTCGTCGCGGATCCGGAGGCCGCGGACGTGGCTCGCGAGGCTGCGGCGCGCGCGATCGAGCTGCTCGAGCATCCTCCGCACGCCGAGCGGCTGCTCGACCTGTCCGACCTCACGCCCCGCGGCGGGAAGCGCGAGCGGGCGTCGAGCTACGAAGAGGCACGTCGTGCGGTCGAGCAGGCTGCGCTGGACGAGCTCGCGGCGCGCGACCGGGCGCTGCTCGAAGAGCTCCTGCGTCGCTTCGCCGACGCGTACGCGGCCGCGAAGGCGTCGGAGTCCGCGCTCGACTTCGAGGACCTTCAGCTGACGGCGCGCGACCTGCTGCGCGACGAGCCGGCGATCCGCGAGCGTGAGAGCTGGCGCTTCCGCTCGGTGCTCGTCGACGAGTTCCAGGACACGAACCGGCTGCAGTGCGAGCTCATCGATCTGCTCGCGACCGAGGACCTGTTCTTCGTCGGCGACGAGTTCCAGTCGATCTACCGGTTCCGGCACGCGGACCTCGAGGTCTTCCGCGAGCGGCGCGAGGCCTCGGGCGGCGTGCTCGCGCTGACCGAGAACTACCGCTCACGCCCGGAGGTGCTCGACGTCATCAACCACCTCTTTTCGTCGGACTTCGGCGAGGCGTTCCAGCCGCTCTCCGCCGCGGGGCGCTTCGAGGATCCCGCGTTCGGGCCCGCCGTCGAGCTGCTCGTCACGGACAAGTCGAGCTACAAGGACACCGGCATCCACTGGCGTGCGGCCGAGGCGAAGCACGTGGCTGCGCGCATCAAGGAGCTCGTCGACTCGGACGAGGCGACGCCGGGCGAGATCGTGCTCCTCTTCGCGGCCGGCACCGATGCCCGCCAGTACGAGCAGGCACTGCGCGAGCTCGGGCTGCCCACGTTCCGCGCGACCGGCCGCGACTACTACCACCAGCAGCAGGTCGTCGACCTGCTCGCGTACCTGCGCCTCCTGCACAACCGCTACGACGACGAAGCGCTCGTCACCGTGCTCGCGTCGCCGTTCGTCGGGCTCTCGAACAACGGCCTTCTCCAGCTCCGGCGCGCAGCCGAGAAGCGCCCGCTCTACTGCGGGCTCGAGAAGTCGGTGCCCGAAGCCTTGGCGGAGCGCGACACACAGCTGGTCCGCGCGTTCCGCCAGCGCTACGACCGGCTCGCAAGCCTCGCGGCGCGCAGCTCGCTCGAGCGGCTCTGCGAGCGGATCGTCACGGAGCACGACTACGACCTCGCCGTTCTCGCTCAGTGGGACGGCCGGCGCCGCTACGCGAACCTGCGGAAGCTCGCTCGTCTCGCACGCTCGTACGAGGAGCTGCGCGGCCCGGACGTCGAGGGCTTCGTTCGCTTCGTCCGCGAGCTGGACACGGTCGGCGCATCCGAGCTCGAGGCGGTCGCCGAGGAGGAGGGCACGGACGTCATCCGGCTGCTCACGATCCACGGCGCGAAGGGGCTGGAGTTCAAGGTCGTCGTCGTCGCCGATGCGGGGCGGCACGGAGCCGCTCACGATGCCGACGAGATTTTGTGCCTGCCGGACGGTCGCCTCGGCTTCCGGGTCGCAGACCCGGCGACGGGCAAGCGGCGGCCGACCTCGGATTACCAGGAGGTCAAGGAGGCCGAGGACGAGGCGTCGGAAGCGGAGCGGCGGCGTTTGTACTACGTCGCGATGACGCGCGCGATCGACCGGCTGATCGTGTCCGGCTCGATCGATCCGGAGCGGACCGGGGACGAGTCGACGCCGATCGGCTGGGTGCTCGGGCGGCTCGACGCGCCGGAGCTCGAGAGCGCAGGCGGAGCCGCGGTCGAGATCGACCGCGACGGCGCCCGGCTGGTGCTTCGGGTCGATCGCTTTGCACCGGGCGCGGCGCAGAACGGCGCCCACGACGCCGAGGAGTCGCAGCTGGCGCTGTTCGCGGTCGAGGACGGGCAGGTCGCGATCGCGGAAGCGCCGCGGCTCCCGGAGCTCGTCCCGGTGCCCGAGCCCCCGGAGAATCGCGTGCGCCGCCTCTCGTACAGCGCGCTCGCCCTCTTCGAGCTCTGCTCGTACCGCTTCTACGTCGAGCGCTTCGTCGGTTTGCGTGAGACGAAGCCGATGCTCGGTGCCGGGGACCGCGAGCCGGGGCTGGCTGCAACCGAGATCGGTGACTGCGCGCACGTGATCCTGGAAGGCCTCGACCTCGCGGACCCGCGCCCGCCGGAGAACATGGCTGCGGCAGTGCACGGCCGCTACCCGATGGCCTCGGACGAGGAGGTCGCGCGCATCGGCGCGCTTGTCGAGGCGTACTGCAACTCGGAGATCGCGCGGCTGCTCGCAGGCCTCTCGGGCGCCACGGTCGAGCGCTCGTTCGCATTCGAGCACGACGGCGTGCTCATCCACGGACGGCTGGACGTGTTCCACGAGGCCGAGGGCAAGGCGCTCGTCGTCGACTACAAGACGAACGTCCTCGAGGACGCGGCGCCCGCGCAGGTCGTCGAGAGCGACTACCGGCTCCAGCGGCTCGTCTACGCGCTCGCGATCCTGCGCGCCGGCGCGAGCGAGGTCGAGGTCGTCTACCAGTTCCTCGAGCGCCCGAACGATCTGGTGACACGGCGTTTCAAGGCGGACGAGGCGCCGGAGCTCGAGGCTGGGCTGTCCGCGGCGATCGCGGCGATTCAGGCCGGAGAGTTCAGGCCGACGCCGAGCGAGTACGCGTGCTCGACCTGCCCTGCGCTCAATCTCGTCTGCGCCGGCCCAAATCTGCGTGCGTAGCTTCGTCGGCGAGGCGCGCCGGCGGGTCGGGCCGAAGCGGCAGCGGATCGTGCCGATCATCCAGCGGCTCGTCGCCGCGCACCCTGACGCGACGATCGCGCTGCGCTTCCGCTCTCCCCTCGAGCTGCTCGTCTCCGTGATGCTGTCCGCGCAGACGACCGACGTGAACGTCAATCGCGTCACCCAGACGCTGTTCGAGAAGTACAAGCGGCCCGAGGACTACCTCGCGGTCCCGGTCGAAGAGCTCGAGAACGACATTCGCCCGACCGGCTTCTTCCGCCAGAAGACGAAGTCGATCCGCGGGACGATGAAGATGCTGATCGAGGAGTACGACGGCGAGGTCCCGCGCACGCTCGACGAGCTCACACGCCTTCCGGGCGTCGCGCGCAAGACCGCAAACGTGGTCGCGTCCGAGCTCGGCGACACGCAGGGCGTCGTCGTCGACACGCACGTCCGGCGCCTCTCGCAGCGGCTCGGCTTCACGAGGCAGGACGACCCGGTCAAGATCGAGCGCGACCTCCAGCGCCTCGTGCCGCGCGAGCACTGGGGCGTCTTCCCGCACCTGCTGATCTGGCACGGCCGCCGCGTCTGCATCGCGCGCAGCCCGCGCTGCGAGGAATGCGTGCTCTCCGACCTCTGCCCGTCTAGCCGCGTCGAGCAAGAGCGACCATCAGGCCGCCGTCGTCGTCATATGCGGGAAAGAAGTCGGCGGTCACCAGCTGAGTGAGCCCGTTCCGCGTTCGCAGCTCCAGCTTCTCGCCGAGCCGGCGCACGCCCCATTCGCGGGAGAGCTCCGACGGGTTCTTGCCGTCGTCCCAGCCGGACAGCGAGAACGCCTCCATCACGTCCTTCCCGAGCACGTCCTTCTCCTGGTACCCGGTCAGCTCGAAGACGCCTCGGCCGACGGCGAGGATCCGCGCCTCTGCGTCGCAGACGACGAAGCCCGCGCTTGGAGCCGGGTAATAGTCGTCCATGAGCTCGAAGAGGAAACCGAAGCCGCAATGGCGGCACTGCGGAGCCTGCTCCGAGAAGCCTTCGACCCCGTCGATGTCGACGGAGCGTTGCTTGCAGTTGGGGCAGATGAACCAGGGCATCTCGCCGGATCGTAGCCTTGCCTTCTAGGCTCGCGGCTCCGCAACGATGAGCGTTCTCCTCTTCCTCGCGCTACCTGCATCGCCGATCGCGTACGCGCTGCTCGCGCTGCTCGTCGGGGGCGAATCCGCAGGCGTCCCGCTGCCCGGCGAGACCGCGCTCATCACCGGGTCGATCCTCGCCTCGCAGGGCAAGCTCTGGCTCCCGTTCGTGATCGTGACCGCTGCCGCAGCGGCCATCGTCGGCGACAACATCGGCTACGAGCTCGGACGTCACGGAGCCAGACGCGTGCTGGAGCGGCCCGGTCGGTTCGAGGATCGGCGCCGGGAGTTCCTGAAGCGGGGACAGGCGTTCTTCGATCGCCACGGCGGCAAGACGGTCTTCCTGGGCCGCTGGCTGCCCTTCCTCCGCGTGACCGCCGCGTGGCTCGCCGGCGCGAACCACATGCCCTGGCCGCGCTTCTTCGCCTGGAACGCGCTCGGCGGGATCTCGTGGGCGATCTCCGTCGGGATCTTCGCGTACTTCGTCGGAGAACTCGCGGTCCGGATCTTCCACGACGCGGGCTACGTCGTCCTGGCTCTCGTCGCGCTGGCCCTGGTGTGCCTTGCGCTCTGGTACCTCTTCCGGCGGAAGCCCTAGAGCCAGCCCTTGCGCCGGAAGTAGACGATCTGCCCGATCGTCGTCGCCAAGATCAGGAACCACGACCAGGCATAGCCGTAGTGCCAGCGGTACTCGGGTGTGTGGACGAAGTTCTGGCCGTAGAGCCCGACGATGAACGTCGGCACGAGCAGGATCGACGCGATCGCCGTCAGCCGTTTCACGACCTCGTTCTGATCGATCGAGATGCGAGCCTGCTGGTAGTCGCGCGCGGCCGAGAGCAGGTCGCGCGCGTACTCGACGCCCTCGGCCGCACGCAGGAGCTTGTCGTACGTCGTCGCGAACTGCTGCTCGATCTCGCGTGGGAACACCTCGCGGGTGAACAACGTCCGGCCGTCGATGTCGACCCGGCCGTCGACGACCTCGCGCACCGCGTCACGGGTCGGTGCCAGCGTCTTGCGAATGTGCAGCAGGTCGTGCCTCAGCTCCCCGATCCGCCGGCGAATCCTTTCGGCCGGCCACGAGTCGATGCCCTCTTCGAGCTCGTCGATCTCCTCGTCGACCGCGTCGAGCAGGTCGATGTAGCGCTCCGCGATGTCGTCGACCAGGAGGTAGGCGATCCTCCCCGGCGACTGCTCGTGCTCAACCGCGTCGCACACGTCTCCGATGTGGCTCGGGTCGAACGGCTCTCGCCCGCCCGGTGTCTTGCGGATGGTGACGATGCGTTCGCGGCTGAGGACGAAGTCGACCTCCTGGTAGTAGACAACGTCCTCCTCCTTGACCGCGACCGCAGCCAGCAGTAGACCGAGCACGTAGTTGCCGTGGCTCTTGATGCTCGGGCGCGGGCCTCGGCCGTCCGGGTTGGCGGGGCGCGTGAGCTCGGCCCAGGCGTCCGCGCGCAGCTCGTGCGGGACGTGCTCGCGCAGCTCGGCCTCGTCGGGGTCGAGCAGATCGATCCAGGCGCTCCTCGCGATCCAGCGAGGGTAGTGACGGGCTCGGCTGGACCGGGGCTCGGCTAGACCGCTTCTGCGTGCCGAGTCGTCAGAAAGGGCTCGGCCTCTTCGGACGACAGCAGCCGCTCGGCGTCGAGCGCGGCCATCGCGCCGGTGCCCGCGGCGGTCACGGCCTGGCGGTACGTGTGGTCGGCGACGTCGCCGGCCGCGAACACGCCCTTGATGTTCGTCTCCGTCGAGCCCGGCTGCACCTCGAGGTAGCCGGCCTCGTCGTGATCGAGCTGGTCGAGAAAGAGACTCGTGTTCGGGTCGTGCCCGATCGCGACGAAGAGCCCGTCCGCCGGAAGCTCCGTCTTCTCGCCGGTGTTCGCGTTTTCGAGGCGAACCGCCGAAACCTTGCCGTCCTCGCCGAGCACCTCGTCGACGACGGCGTTCGTGACCCAGTCGATCCGCGGGTTCGAGCGCGCGCGGTCAAGCATGATCGGCGACGCGCGGAACTCGTCGCGCCGGTGCACGACCGTCACCTTGTCGGCGAACTTGGTCAGGAAGATCGCCTCCTCCATCGCGGAGTCGCCGCCGCCGACGACGACCACGTTCTTGCTGCGGAAGAAGGCCGCGTCGCAGACGGCGCAGTACGAGACGCCGCGGCCCTGGAGCAGGCGCTCGGACTCGAGCCCGAGCTGGCGCGCGCTCGCGCCCGTGGCCACGATCACGGCCCGGGCGTAGTGCTCGTCGGCTCCGACCTCGACCTTGAACGGGCGCTCCGAGAAGTCGACCGCGGTCACGTCGTCGGTGATGAACTCGGCGCCGAAGCGCTCGGCCTGGCGCCGGAAGTCCTGCATCATCGCCGGGCCGAGGACGCCCTCCGGATAGCCGGGATAGTTCTCGACGTCGCTCGTGATCATCAGCTGCCCGCCGAACGTGATGCCCTCGATCACGAGCGGGTTCAGGTTCGCGCGCGCAGCGTAGAGGGCGGCCGTGTATCCGGCCGGCCCACCACCGACGATGATCAGGTCACGCACGTCACTCACAGGCTTCTCTCCAAAGGTTCTGGACCCATGGGGTCCATCAGGTTATTCAACGAATCGGATCACTCGAAACTTCCTTGACCGGATGACCGCAGAGGTACAGCGTCCCGTCGCGAACCTCGGCGGCCCGATGTTCATTGTGCCTCTCTTCGAGGCCCGGCTCGATGAGGTGCACGACGTCGTAGCCGCTCGCAACCAGTATTTCCGCGATGAACCTCCGGTGGCAGCGTTGCCAGGGCGTCTCCGCGCACATGAAGCAGGGACCGGGATGCACGAGCGCCTCGTCCAGAGCGTTCTGCCACGTCGACGTGCACATGCGGGCCGCGTAGCCGGCGAACTGGCCGAGGCATGCGAACAGCTCCTCGCCCGGCTCCTCCGTGCGCAGCCCGCCGAGCTCGACGGCGTGGACGTATGCGATTCCGTCGTCCGCGAGCCTCGCCGCGAGGGTCGCCTGGTCGAACTGGGGGTTGCGGCGCGACGAGGGGAAGCGGCGGACATCGACCAGGGTCTCGACGCAGGCGTCTGCGAGGCAGGCCACGAGCTCGTCGACCGGCCGGCGACCGTGACCGATCGTGTGGATCGCGGAGGTCACACGCTTAGAATCGCCGCTCTGACGGGAAAGGAATCGACATGGCCGAGACGGTGAGCTGGGACAGGCTCCGCGACCTGGCGGAGTTCCGGGCCGAGAAGGGTTGTGCTGTGAGCGTCTACCTCGACCTCGACCCGACGACGGCTCCGACCGCGGGCGACGCGGCGACCCGGGTGAATGCGCTCCTGCTCGACGGCGAGCGGCACGCCGAGGCGAACAGCCGCGGGCTGACGCACGACCAGCGGGTCGCGCTCAAGCAGGATTTCGTCCGGATCCGCGAGTTCTTCGCCAACGAGTTCCAGCGGAACGGTGCACGCGGGGTCGCGGTTTTCTCCGCCGGAATGGACAACGTCTGGCGCCCGCAGCCGCTCATCGAGTCGGTGCCGGACCGCGTGCGGGTCGGCCGCGAGTTCCACCTGGCGCCGCTCGTCCCGCTCGTCGGCCGCGGTGAGGGCGCGATCGTCGTCTTCGTCGGTCGCGAGCGCGGCGAGCTCTTCCGGCTGCGCTCGGGGCGCTTGGACGAGATCGTCGAGCGCACGGACGACGTGCCCGGCCGACACGACCAGGGCGGCTGGTCTCAGTCGCGCTACCAGCGGCACATCGAGAAGCTCGTCGGGGAGCACCTGAAGGACGTCGCCCAGGAGCTCGAACGGCGGGTGCGGCGGTTGCGTTCGCCGAAGGTGATCGTGGTCTCGTCCGAGGAGACGCGCGCCGAGTTCGAGGAGCAGCTGTCGAACGGCGCGAAGAAGGCGGTCGTCGGCTGGACGAGCGCCGAGGCGCACGCTTCGCCGCAGGACCTGCTCCAGCTGACGAGCCCGATCCTCGACGAGGCGCGGGCGAAGCAGGAGGCAGGGCTGATCGAGCGCTGGCGTGAGGGAGCGGGTCGCGGTGGCCGCGCCGCGTCGGGCTGGGCCGAGACGCTCGAGGCCGCGTCGGACGCTCGCGTCGACGTGCTGCTCTACGAAGAAGGCTCGGATCAGGAGGCGTGGCAGTGCGCAGCGTGCGGCCGACTATCGGCGACGGGCGGCCAATGTCCCCTGGACGGAACGGAAACCGACCGGCGGGACGACGGTCTCGACCTGACCGTGCACCAGACGGTCGCCCACGGCGGCACGGTCTGGGCAGTGACGGCGCACGAGGATCTTGGTCCCGCGGAAGGCGTAGGCGCGCTCCTGCGATACTGAGGCCGATGGCCTCGCTCGCGCG
>Ga0068857_100000909_pt1 | contig 22335 bp, 26 predicted proteins | sample KBSCornC72_FD_66591 | JGI IMG/M metagenome (GOLD analysis project Ga0068857, IMG submission 66591) | Corn rhizosphere microbial communities from Kellogg Biological Station, Michigan, USA - KBS Corn C7-2 | ecosystem: Host-associated > Plants > Roots > Rhizosphere > Soil ...
CTGAAGCCCCCTCTCCCCCCGGCTCGCGTAAGGGAGATCAACAGTGCCGCCACGTGCCAAAATGTCGGCCGTCGTCGCGCGGGGGGATCGACGGAAATCTCTGGAAGCAATTCGGGATCATCTGGCCACCGAGCTAGAGGATTCCCCAGCCACTGTGGCGATCGCGCCGATGGCCAAGGAACTCCGCGCGGTGATCGAAGAGCTTGACTCTCTCCCGCTGAGCAAGGAGGAGTCGAAGGTTGACGACCTCACTGCAAAGCGGGAGTCTCGCCGGGCGGCTGCTCGGCGCGCGCAGGCCGCGGATCTGTAACTACCCCCTCTACTCGTCCTCGGCCGGGTCGGAGGCGATCGAGCTCGCTGCCTCCGCTGGCCTGCTGCTGGACGGCTGGCAGGGCGACATCCTGACTGCGGCGCTCGGGGAGCGTGCGGACGGCACCTGGTCCGCCTTCGAGGTCGCGATGCTGATCAGCCGGCAGAACGGCAAGGGCAGCGTGCTGGAGGCCCGGGCCCTGGCTGGGCTGTTGCTCTTCGACGAGCGGCTGATTATGTGGACGGCGCACGAGCTCAAGACCGCGATGGAGGCGTTCCGCCGGGTCGAGGAGCTGTTCATGGGGTCCGACGACCTGCGGCGCCGGGTGAAGAAGGTTTCCCACGCCAACGGCGACGAGGGCATCGAGCTACGTAATGGCGCCCGGCTGCGGTTCGTGGCCAGGTCGAAAGGTTCCGGCCGTGGGTTCTCCGGTGACTTCGTGGTGCTCGACGAGGCGTACGCGCTAACCGCGGAGCAGATCGAGGCGCTGATGCCGACGATGTCGGCGAGGCCGAACCCGCAGATCTGGTACGCCTCATCCCCACCTCTGGACGCCGAGACCGGCTCGCAGCTGATGTCCGTCCGCCGGCGCGCGCTGGCCGGTGCCGAGCGGCTGGCGTACTTCGACTGGGGCGCCGCCGGCGAGCTCGAGGATCTGTCCCGGCTTGATCTGGACGACCACCAGCTATGGGCGCAGACGAACCCGGCCTACGGCATCCGGGTGTCTGAGGAGTTCATCGCGATGGAACGGTCGGCGATGTCGCCGGCCGGGTTCGCACGGGAACGCCTCGGGGTGTGGCCGCGGGACGACGAGGGCGCTGGAGCGGTCATCGACCAGAAGGCGTGGCACGCGCTGTCTGCGCCGGAGCCGGAGTCGCGCACAGCGGTCGCGTTCGCGGTGGACGTCACCCCGAACCGGGACCACGCAGCGATCGGGGTGTTCACCCCAGGACCTGACGACGTCGGCAACCTCGCGATCGTCGAGCACCGGTCGGGCACCGACTGGGTAGTCGCCCGGCTGGTCGAATTGAAGACGCAGTACAACCCGATCGCGATCGGGATCGACGGCAAGGGGCCGGCGGCGAGCCTGCTGCTTGACCTGGACAAGGTCGGAATTCGGCCTCCGGAATCCTCAGCCAAACCGAAGTACGGCGACCTTGCGGTGAGCAACGCCCAGGACATGGCCGCCGCGTGCGGGCAGCTGGTCGACGCGATCCGGCAGTGCCTGGTCAGGCATCAGAGCCAGCCGATGCTCAACCTCGCCGTGGTCGGGGTGAAGACTCGCCCGCTGGGTGACTCCTGGGCCTGGGCTCGGCGTACTGCCACGCAGGACATCAGTCCCCTCGTCGCTGTCACTCTCGCCCGCTGGGCCTATCAGGTCCGGGCCGAAGCGCTCTCCGACTACAACGTCCTTGAATCGGTGTGGTGAGGGGGACCTTTGAAGTTCCCCGATCTCCGCTTCTGGCGCAGGACTGAGGAGCAGCGGGTCATCACCGGCCTGCCGTGGGATGTCGGCGGCCAGTTGCCGGTCAAGCCGGTCACCACGGATCAGGCGCTGTCGCTGGTGCCGGTGTTCGGCGCGGTCCGGCTGTTGGCGTCGCAGATCTCCACGCTGCCGTTGCAGACGTACCGGAAGGTCGGCGACAGCCGGACGAAGATCCCCACCGGGTCACTGTTCACGAATCCGTCCGCGCACGGCACCTCGTACGCGTGGCTGCACCGCTGTGTCACATCGCTGGCGCTTCGGGGTAACGCCTACGGCCTGATCACGGCTCGGGACAATATGGGCTACCCGACGATGATCGAGTGGCTGCACCCGGACCATGTTCAGGTGGAGGACCAGGCCCTGTCCGGACCGGGTTCGTACTCGCAGCCGATCTGGTACTGGATGGGCCGCATCGTGCCCACTGAGGATCTGGTGCACATCGCCTGGTTCACGGTGCCTTACCGGGTCAAGGGGCTGTCGCCGATCGAGGCGTGCGCGGCAACCATCTCCACGGGCGTGTCGGCGCAGGTGTACACGGCGGACTGGTTCAACAACGGAGCCGTCCCGCCGGGGAAATTCAAGAACACCCAGAAGACCGTGTCGCAGCCCGAGTCGGATGAGATCAAGGCCCGGCTCACCGCGGCGATCCGGTCCCGTAAGCCGCTGGTGTATGGGGCGGACTGGGAGTACGACCCGATCGCGGTGGCCGCGAACGAGGCGAAGTTCATCGAAACGATGCAGCTCAACGCCACGCAGATCGCGTCGATCTACGGGATTCCGCCGGAGATGCTGGGCGGTTCGACGGGGAACTCGCTGACGTACAGCACCGTCGAGCAGAACTCGATCAACTTTGTGAAGTTCACCCTTCGGCCGTGGCTGGAGTTGCTCGAGGAGACCTTCTCGCAACTGCTGCCCCGGCCGCAGTACGTGAAGTTCAACGTCGACGCGCTGCTCCGCGGTGACCTTACAACCCGGATGACGGCGTACCAGACGGCCCGGCAGATCGGCCTGAACAACATCGACGAGCTGCGGAACCTTGAAGACTGGGCGCCGATCCCCGGCGGCAAGGGCAAGGATTACGAGCCCCTGCTGGTGCAGGTGGCGGCGGCGCGCGGCATCGACGCCGCGCAGGTCAAACAGGGCGACCAAGCGACCGGGCAACCACCGGATCAGATTCCGCCGGACCAGGCGCAGCGGTATGCGGAGGATGATGCCGGCCCAAAAGTCTGGTCCTCCTCCATGGGCGGCGAGGAACGCACCAAGCGAAGGTTGCTGACCGGGGCTGAGGCCGCCGTGCGGCTTATGGCCCGACGGCACGACCCAGCCGACCCGGCGGCGATGCGTCACTTCAATCCGAACGAGCCCCGTATCCCCGGCGGCCCGCACGGTGGCGAGTGGGGTTCTGGTGGCGGGGTGTCACACGTGCTGAAGGATGCGCTGAATCTCGACGGGAGGATCGACCTCGCACACGACGAGAAGCTGGTCGGCTCCGCCAAGATCGACGGTGATGTCGGCGGCATTCGCATGGCGCTCACCGAGCAGGGCGGCCACCGGACGCTCCGACTCGGCCTCGGCGGCGAGGACTACGGCAAGCGCAACCGCGATGAGGGAATCCCGGCATGGGATGGGAATCCGTCTAAGTCTCCGCTGTCCGATGCGGACCGGAAACGGCTCGATGCGGAGTCCGAAGCCCTCGATGCTGAGTATGAGTCGGCCAGTCCAGCGCGGCAGGAGCAGATCGACGCGCAACAGGCCGACATTCGCGAGCAACTGGCCGCCGACGACCGAGGGTTCAACGGCACGGCCCAACTTGATGACTACGGGATGCGGCGTCTTGCCGACCTGATCCGCCCAGCCCTGGCTGATGCGGTGGAGCAGGATAAGAGGCAGAACGACGCCTGGGACGAAATCGAAGCCCTTGAAGCGAAGGGCAACCCCGACCCGGCTCGCATGGAGCGGCTCCGCGAAATCGCGCGTGCGGACGCCACGGACTACCTCACCTTCGCCCAGGGCATCGTTCCCGGTTCGGCCTGGGGAGACGTGCATTTCTCGGTCGAGCTGGACGATCCGTCCATTGGCCCGTACGTGAAGCTTGGGGTGCAGCCGAAGGGCGCACCCGACGACTGGGGCACTGGTCTCGACTGGCAGGGCCGGTTCGACGCCGCGGAAACGAAGAAGTTCCTGAAGCTGCTCGGCCAGTACGCCAGCACCTCCGCTTCCCGTGCCGCCGGCCACGACACCACCCCGGGCCGCGATGAACTCCACCACTACTGGACCAAGGGTCCTGGGTTAGCGAAGTGGGTTGAGTCGCCGACACCGTGGACCACGCTGTACCACCACTTGCTGAAGTACATGGCCCCAGGCAAAGCCAAGCGGGTAACCAGCGCGTGGTTTACCGAGGTCATGGGCTTCTCGAGCGGATCGGATCTGAATCGAGTGACGCACGGGAAGCCGCCGCGCGGCAAGGTCGTCGGACCGGGCTGACGGAAGGGACGGCAAGAACGATGGCGGAACTCTCGACACAGTCGATCAACGACCTGCCCGACTCGGCGTTCGCCTACATCGAGCCAGGCGGCACGAAGGACGCCGAAGGCAAGACCGTTCCCAGGTCGAAGCGACACTTCCCGATCCATGACAAGAGCCACGTCGAGAACGCGCTGAGCCGCGCGCCCCAGTCCCCCTTCGGCGACAAAGCCATGCCTGCCATCACGGCGGCCGCTAAGAAGTTCGGAATCACCGTGGGCGACCAGCCTGCTAGAAGTTTTGAGGAGTCCGGTATGAGCGCCGTGGAGCGCCGGTTCACGCTGATGACGGTTGAGCTCCGCGCCGCCGCCGGCGAACCCCCCCGCATCGGCGGGTACGCGGCGATGTTCAGCCGCGTCTCCCAGAACCTCGGCGGTTTCGTCGAGGTCGTCGAGCGGTCCTTCTTCAACAAGAGTCGCGGCGACGGCTGGCCGGATGTGATGGCCCGCTACAACCACGACGACAACATGCTGCTGGGCACCACCGGTGCCGGCACGTTGCGGCTGTCGATCGACGACACCGGCCTGGACTACAACGTCACCCCACCGCAGTCCCGTTCGGATGTGCTGGAGCTGGTGCAGCGCGGCGACGTGCGGAAGTCGAGCTTCGCGTTCCGCACCCCGTCAGGTGGGGACGAGTGGGGCCTGTCCGAGCAGGGCTACCCGATGCGGCATCTGATCACCGGGCAACTGGTGGACGTTGCGCCGGTCAACGCCCCCGCGTACCTGGACACCACCGTGGGGCTGCGGTCCCTGGACCCGTCCGAGGTACGCAAGCTCGGCATCGGCCCGGAAGCCGCGTACCGGTCGCTGGCCCTGCGGATGGAAGCCGACTTCGAAGAGGTCCGCGCGGCGGCCGACGAGAATGACCTGCGCCGGTTCTTCGCCCGCACCGACAACCGCGGCCCCGCGGCGAAGCCGAAGCCCCGCACGTTCGGCCCCGCCGCCGCGGCCGCGCTGCTGGCCCGTCGTACTGACCCCTGGGCGTAGCGACGCGGCAGGCCGCAAGCCACCGCTGACCCCGCCCCTCCTGTTTCTGTCCACCCGCGTCCCCGCACCGGCAGGCCGACAGCCACCGCCGCGACGGATGCCGATTTCGCACGCACCTGAGGCAGGGCGCCACCCACCTCGCGCAGTCATCCATCAACAGCCAGGAAAGGAACTCGCTGTGAGCGAGATCGCTAACCGGCTGCGCGATCGGCGCCAGAACGTCTGGAATGAGGCCAAGGCCCTCACCGATCTCGCATCCGACGAGAACCGCAACTTCTCCGCTGAGGAACAGGGCAAGTGGGACGTCCTCAACGAGGAGATGGACAAGCTCGACGCGCGCATCAAGGAAGCGCTGGACACCGAGCAGCGGATGAAGGACAACGACGCCGCGTTCGACCGTCTCGCCGGCAAGCCAGTGCAGGGCGGCCGAGTTCAGGACTCGAAGGAAGTCAGCGAGTTGCGCGCGTTCATGCGCGGCGACCCGGGTGCCCCGAAGTCGTTCGAAGTTCGGCGTGAGGGCCTGGTCCCGGCCGACTTCCGTACCCTGTCGAAGCTGACCTCGGGTGCCGGTGGTTCGACCGTACCGATCAGCTTCTACGACCAACTGATGGCGCACCTTATTGAGGTGTCCGCGATCCTGCAGGCCGGGGCGACGGTGCTGAACACCGACTCCGGCGAGACGCTGCAGGTGCCGAAGACCACCGGCCACTCCTCGGCGGCGCTGACCGCTGAGGCGGCGCAGTTGACCGCGTCGGACCCGGTGTTCTCTCAGGTGTCCCTGGGCGCCTTCAAGTACGGCACGTTCATCCAGGTCTCCACGGAACTGGTCAATGACTCCGGCGTGGACCTGCAGGGCTACCTGGCGATGCAGGCCGGCCGGGCGCTGGGCAACGCGCTGGGCGCGGCGCTCATCACCGGTACCGGTTCGACGATGCCGCTGGGTATCACCGCCTCCACGTCGCTGGGTGCGACCGGCCCGACCGGTCAGTCCGGCGGACTGGGCCCGACATCGGCGACGGCGAACAGTGGGGCGGACTTCCTGTTCGACCTGTTCTACTCGGTGATCGCCCCGTACCGGGCGTCGCGGGCCTGCGCGTGGATCGTGAAGGACTCCACGATGGCCGTCCTGCGGAAGATCAAGGACACCACGGGTCAGTACATCTTCCAGCCCTCCCTGGTGGCCGGTACGCCGGACACGATGATGGGCAAGCCGATCTACACCGACCCGTTCATGCCCGCGGTGGCGACCTCGGCGAAGTCGATCATCTTCGGCGACATCAGCCAGTACTTCGTGCGGCTGGCCGGCGGGGTGCGGTTCGAGCGGTCGAACGAGTTCGCGTGGCAGAACGATCTGGTGTCGTTCCGGGCCATCATCCGCGGCGACGGTGTGCTGGTCGACCAAACCGGAGCCGTCAAGCATTTCATTGGGGCCAGCACGTAGGAACTGCCCCAGTCTCTTCTCGGCCCGGAGTCACCGACTCCGGGCCGAGCCATATCCAAAGGAGTCGCCATGGCCCTCACGAAGGCCAACACCACCGAGACCCGGGGTGCGACGGGCATCCCGAACATGGACCCGGTATCCGTCGCGCAGGGTGGGCCCGAGGGCGTCGGCGGTTCCGGGAACACGGTGAACCCGCCGCGGGTCAAGGCCACCGAACCCGCCGGCACCGGCACCCCCGGCGCCGGGTCGAACACCGACCTGTTCAACCCGTGGAACGGCAACAAGGCGTTCGAGAACACGGCCGCTGACTCGGAGACCGGTGAGACCGGTTCGACGTCGCAGGGCAACCAGGGTCCGTCGAACGTGAACGCGGGCTACCCGGCGCCGAACCACCTGATCACCGGAACCCACCTGCCGACGACGCCGAGCGACAAGCCGACCGGCTCGGGTCGCATCATGCGCGGCGGCCGGGGCCGGCCGGGCAAGTAACCAGTCGTCCGAGGACGGCCGCCCACATCGGCCGTCCTCGGGCACCTATGTGGGAGGTGAAACGTGCGCTTGTTCTGGCGTGACATGCAGGTCGGCGACGGGCCGTTCATCAACACGTCGCTGACGGAGCGGGAGACCGCCGAGCTTCAGCGGTTGGCGAAGGACGCCGAGGTGCTGGAGGTTGGTACCGCCTACGGCTACTCCACGGTGGCGCTGGCCCTGGTCGCGAAGCGGGTCACCGCCGTCGACCCGCACCTGACCCACGGCTCCCTCGGGGATGTACACGAGAACGTCCGGGCCTACGGCGTCAGTGACCGGGTTGCTGTCATCCAGTCCTACAGCCAGCACGCGCTGCCGGCACTGTTCTACGAGGGCCGCAGGTTCGACCTGGTCTGGATCGACGGAGATCACACCGCCGAGGGTGTCGAGCATGACGTCACCTGGGCGATGAAGCTGCTCAAGCCGGGTGGGGTAATCGCCTGTCACGATTACGACGAGGTCACCTGCCCCGGCGTCCGGATGGCGCTGGACAAGCTGTTCGGCGGTCCGGGGAAGCTGACTGACACGCTCGCTGTGTATCAGTTCACCCTGCCGGAGGGCGGGATCGTCGGGGAGCACGGCCCCGAGAAGTCCATCCCATCAATTTCCGGCGTGGTGCTTCCTCGGTGAAGGCCGCGGTCATCGGCGCCGGCATCTTCGGATGCGTTACAGCGGTTGAGCTCGCCCGCAACGGCTTCGAGGTCGACCTGTACGAGCGGCACGGCGACATCCTGCTGGGTGCCAGCCGAGCCAACCAGGGCCGGCTGCACCACGGCTACCACTACCCCCGCGCCGGCGTTGACATGCGGCCGAACGCCCGCCGCTTCGCCGACCGGTTCCCCGACGCGATCCGCCATAGCGCACGGCAGTACTACTGCGTCGCCGCCGAGAGGTCGCGCCTGACGGGTCCTGAGTACCTCGACTTCTGCCGCAGGACCGGGCTGCCGTTCCAACGGCACACCCCCAGCGTCGTGCAGGCCGAGTCGGTCGCCGAGTGCATCCGGGTACCCGAGTCGTACGTCGACATCCGGGCCCTGCGCGGACTCCTGTCCAGCCAACTACACCGGGCCGGGGTACGACGCCACCCCCACACTGCGGTCCAGCCGGAAGAACTGGGCCACGACTGGGTAGTCCAGGCCACCTACGGCCAGCCCTGGTCTCAGCCGTTGCGGTACGAGGTGTGCGAGACGGCGCTGATCCGGCTCGGTCAGCACATGACGAAGCTGGGTTTCGTCGTCATGGACGGCCCGTTCGTATCCCTCGACCCCACCTCGGGTGGGCTGCACATGCTCTACGACGTCTCGCACAGCGTCCACGCCTCCAACGTGGGCGTGGCACCGGAAATCCCCGGACACCTAGTGCCGCTCATCGACAAGGGCGTGGTGTTCACCGAGCACACCCGCCTTGAGGCGATGCTGCAGACCGCCCGCCGGTTCCTGCGCGGCGTGGGGATGCCCGAGTACTGCGGGTCGATGTTCACCGTCCGCGCGGTCCTGCCGGACGTGGACGCCACCGACGAACGACCCACGCTGGTCCAGCGTGATGGCCGGGTCATCACCGTGCTATCTGGGAAGATCTGCGCGGCGGTGCAGGCGGCCGACGAGGTGCTGGCGGCGGTGCGCGAGGCGGTACCGGCCGCGTGACCCTCGTCTCCGTCATCACCCCGACCTGGCAGCGTCACGAAGTCCTCATGGACCGGTGCGTCCAGTCGGTGTTCGCCCAGACCTACCCGGCGATCGAGCATGTGGTGGTCAGCGACGGCCCCGACTGGACCGTGGCGGGGCTCATCGCCAACGACCTGTGGCGGCGGCCGCTCAAGACGAGGCCGTTGCGCTTCGAGATGCTCCACACCCACGTCGAGGGCACTGTCGACTACGGCAGTCGTGCCCGTAACCGCGGCCTCGAGGTGGCCACGGGCCACTACGTCGCCTACCTCGACGACGACAACGCATACCGGCCCGAACACATCGCCACCCTGGTCGCGGCGCTGCAAGACAGCCCGGACGTCGACTTCGCCTACTCGCAGATGGTCACCCATCCCAGCGGAAACCTGATCGGCTACCGGGAACCGCAGTACGGCGGCATCGACACGTCGCTGCTCATGCACCGGGCCGGGGTGCCGCAGAAGTATGGCATGTGGCCGGAGCCGCACGAGATCGCCGGGGACAAGCACGCCCCCGACTGGGGTGTCGTCGAACGCTGGCTCACCGCTGGCGCGCAGTGGGTCCACGTCCCGCAGGTCACCGTGGACTACTACGAATGAGAGTCCACGGCTTCCACGACGGCCACGCCTGCGGCTACTACCGGATCCTGCTGCCGTTCGACGCGATGGCCGCGCATGGCCACGACATCACCACTTCCTACGGGTGGGACGAGACAGCCCGGCAGGCGAACGTCATCGTCGGCGAGCGGGTCGGCCGGCACGGGGCGTTGCCGGTGTGGCGACGACTCCGCGCGCAGCACAAGGTCGTCTACGAGACGGACGACGACGTGTGGTCCATCGATCCGACGAACTTCTCCGCGATGATCACCCATGATGCGGCCACCCTGGACGCCAACGAAGAAGCGATCCGCGCCGCCCACCTGGTGACTGTGTCGACGGAGCCACTCGCCGAAGTTCTCCGCCGGTGGCATGACAACGTGGTGGTGCTGCCGAACCACATCGACGGCCGACTTCTCGACCTGCAGCGGCCGCAACGGGAAAAGCTCACCGTCGGGTGGGCCGGCGGGGACTCGCACCTGCGTGACCTGCAAATGGTCGCACCGCAGCTACGCAGGTTCCTCGAGCGCAACCCGGCGGTGGAGTGGCACAACATCGGCACCGACTTCCGCCCGTACATGAAGCTGACTGGCCGGTTCACTCCGTGGCAGTCGGACATCTGGGACTACTACCGGGCCATCGACTTCGATATCGGCCTCGCGCCCCTGGTCGACATGCCGTTCAACCGGTCCAAGTCCGCGATCAAGGCGATGGAGTACGCGGCGCTGGGTATCCCGGTGATCGCGTCCGACCGGGAACCCTACCGGCCGTTCGTCCTCGACGGGGTCACCGGCTACCTGGTCCGCGACGAGCACGAATGGACCAAGCGGCTACGCGAACTCGTCAACGACAACGCGATGCGGGAAGAGATGGGCCGCAAGGCTAAGGAACAGGCTGCGGCCTGGACCATTCAGAAGGGATTCAGGCTGTGGGAGCAGGCGTACGCAGGCTTGTAGACCAGCCGTACAGCATGTGCCTGGTGCTCGGGGCGCTCTGCGCCGAGTTCTACTCGCCACCCTCGGGCGGCTTCGTGCCGATCGGCTGGTATGTGAGGCGGTCACGATGAAGGTACGGATGAAGGTCGCCATTTCCGGCCAGCGCAACGGTGTGGAGTGGCCACCCGTGGGGTCAGTCATTGACCTCCCTGACGACGAGGCCGCCGGGTACTGCGCCGCTGGCATGGCTGAGCCCGTCACCACGTTCGCCGAAGCCGAGAAGGCAGTCATGCCGGAACCGGAGAAGCGCGGGCCGGTACGGCCGAAGAAGCAGGCCGGCGATGGATGAGCAGCCGGTGGGCTGGCTCGTGCTGGATCCCGAAGGAAACGTCGTCGCGTCCGGACCGCCGATGGAGTTGGAGATGACCACCGAAATAGGCGGCAGCGAGGAAGGGGCCGGCGATGGCAGCGATTGAGCAGGCGATGGTCTCGAAGATTCTGAACTCGACGACCAGCGCGACAGCGTTCACCACCCTGACGACCGGTTTCAAGGTGCGTCTGAACTCCACCGCCTCAACCGCGTCAGCCGCGGGTACGGAGATCGCCAGCGGTGGCGGATACACGACGGGTGGGCAGACCAGCACGGCGCCGTTCGCGTCGACGTCATCGGCCGGGTCGGCTGTGACGATCCCGCACACCGCCGTACTCACCTGGACGAACTCGTCCGGCGGCGCCTGGTCGATCGTCTCGCTGGACCTGACCGACGGCGCCGGGGTCCGGACCTGGTTCGGCAACTTCAACGGCCAGCCGATCAGCGTGGCGAGCGGCAACACGTTCCAGATCGCGCTGGACGCCATCTCCATCAGCCTAACCTGAGGGGGATCTCATGCCACTTCGTCAGACCTACTGCAACGTCCTAAACGATCCGCAGCTGGTCGCGGTCACCTCGGACACGTTCACCGGCCCGCAGGATCTCGTCCAAGGAACCCACTCGGCCGGCGCGCAGCCCTGCGTGATCCCGGTGAACTACCTGAAGCCGGGCACGGTTCTGCGCACCGAGGCGTTCGGGTCGTTCTCCACCACGGGCACGCCAACGCTGGTCTTCGGCGTGTACTTCGGCACCACCGCGCTGGCGGTGAACGTCGCGTTGACCACGGCGTCGGGTGCGGCGACGCTGCCGTGGCGGCTGCGGACCACCACGCACGTGCGGTCCACCGTTTCCAACACGGCGGTCGTCACGATGACGCAGGGCGAACTGTGGTACGGCACCACGCTGACCGCGGTCACGCAGATCCCCATCCCCGGTATCGCGATGGCGACGGTGAATGTCGACAACAGTTCGGCGCAGCCGTGGGCGGTGAAGGCCACGTACAGCGCGTCGAATGCGTCGAACATCGTGGTTCTGCACGGCTGGCTCGTCGAAGAGGTCACCCAGATCTAGGGAAGAGGCAGGCGTGCCCGCACTCAACGGTGAGATCATCTCAACTCTGCGGGACGGTAACGGTAACACCGTCATCGCGGTGGCCATCTTCTACGACCCGACCACCCGGCTCCTGCGCGACGGTAGTTACGTCACCGTGCAGGACGGCACGAAGACGGGCGCCATCGTCGCGGACAACACCACCGCGAACTCCATCACGGTGGTGCTGACCAACGCGCAGGGCGCCTCCCGCAACGTGAGCGTCCCGGCGCACGGCCGGGCGTTGACGGCCGCGCAGTTGGCCGCGTTGCCGAACCCGGTCACCACCCTCGACGACGTCAACGGGTTCACGTTCCAACTCGGCTGAGTAGGGGGCGGCCGTGGCCTTCTCGGCGGTCCAACGCATAGCCAAAGGCGCGAACGCCGCATCCATCTCTATCGGTGCCGGGGACGGGTGGGCCACCCCGACCACCGGCAACCTGTTGGTTGTCAGCGCGAACTCCGACGCTACCGTCACGATCACCGGCACCTGGACGGCTGGGCCGTCGGTCGTCGACGGGAACGGTACCTACATCTGGTACCGGATCAGCGACGGTACCGAGTCCACCGTCACCTGTACGCCGTCGGTGTCGGACACCATCGCCATCACGGCGTGCGAGTACAGCGGGAACACGGCCACACCGTTCGACGTCTCCAACACGTCGACAATCGCCGGGTCGGCCGGTACCACCACCACCTCCGTGTCGGTCACCACCACAGCCGACGCTGACCTCATCATCGCGGCGGCGTGCACCCACACCCCGGGTAGTACGGCGCCGACCAGCCCGAGCTGGACGAACAGTTTCGTCAACCAGCTCACCGCCACCTCCGGCGGGTCGCTGGCGATCGAGACCGTCACCTTCTACGCCGAACTGATCGCCGGCACGGCTGGGGTCTACTCCACGTCGGCGTCGTGGACGAACGACGCGAGCGACCGGCAAGAACTGGTCATCGCGTTCAAGGCCGCAACGGCAACACCAGATTCCCCGAACCCGCCGCCCTTCTACATCGTTGTGCCGGGACGTGGACTGGTCCGGCCCGGCCAGTTCAACCGCGTCCCGCCGGCGTTCTCCACCGACGCCGTCACAACGGTCAACGGCGATGCGGCGCTAACCGGCGCGGGTGTTTTCGCCAGCCCGGCGACCCAAGGTGCCCCGGCGTCACCCACCGGCGCCGGGACTATGACGGCCGCGGCGACGCTGAACGGCTCCGCAGGCCTCACCGGTGTCGGGACTCTGGCAGCGGCTGCCGTACAGCAAGCCGGATCGTCCTCCGCTGGTGCTGGTGCGCTCACCGCGACCGTCACACAGCTGGCCACCACCGCCCTGGCTGGGGCTGGGGTTGTCAACGCCACCGGCGCGTCAGGCGCGATTCAAGGTGTCGCAACCCTCGCCGGTGCGGGCGCCATCTCGACGGCCGCGACACAGGGCGCGACAGGCGCGCTGGTCGGGGCCGGCACGCTGTCGGCGGCCCCCACCCAGAACGGCAAGGCCACCCTCGCGGGCGCTGGGGCGTTGTCAGCTAGCACGGCGGACTTCTCTGTCGCCGGAATCCTGACCGCCACCACGACCGTCCCGCAGTTGAGCCCAGCCACCGCCGGTTCACGTCTCAGCCCAACCACGTCGGGAGGTGACGCGTGATCTACGACATCGGGGACAAGGTCAAGCTGTCCACGGTCGTCAAGGACGACGCCGGGGCGCTGGTCAACACACCCACTCTGGTCATCGCGGTGACCAAGCCCGACGGGACCGCGGTCACCCCAGCCCCGACGGTGACGAACACCGGCGCGGGTGGGGTATACACCGCGTCCACAACGGTGGACCAGGCTGGCACCTGGACGTACGTGTGGACCGCGTCCGGCTCCGTCACGGCTGTTGAGCCAGGGCAGTTCACCGTCCGTTCGCAAAGCGTGTACGTGGTCAGCCTCGAAGAGTTCAAGGCGCAACTGAACAAGACCGACTCGGCCGACGACCTAGAACTGCGGTCCTACCTCGCCTCCGCGACGCGGTACGTCGAGCACCGCATCGGCGGCCCCGTGTCGGTGCAGACGTTCACCGAACGGCAGTTCATCATCGGACAGACCGTCATCCCGCGCCGGCGGCCATTGGTCTCGGTCACGTCGATCACACCGGACTTCACGACCACCCCGCTCGCGTCGACGAGTTACACCGCCGACACCGACCTGAACCAGATCTTCTTCTACTACCTCGTTTACACGGGCTGGCACACGATCGTCTACAAGGCCGGGCAGCAGCAGGTCAACGAAAACGTGAAGCTCGCCGGGTTGATCATCGGCCAGCACCTGTGGGAGACCCAGAACGGATTCGCTGGCCGCCGCAACACCGATGACCTGATCCAGACCGGGATGGGGTTCGCTGTGCCTCGGCGCGCCGAGCAATTGCTGGCACCGGAAGAGATGGCTGGGGTGTCGTGACAGCCACCCAGACCCTGGTCGCCGACGTCCTCGACGGCCTGTTCGGCACCTGGCAGGCGGACGCCACCCTCGCCACCTACGGCGACCGGCTCCTCATCTCCGACGGTCCGCCCGTCATCGACCGGTCCGCCGAGATCGAGTTGTGGGTGGGGGCCACTGGGCTGGAATCCGAGGAGACGGTGGTAACCGGCACCCAGGACTGGGTGACCCTCGGCGACGCGGCGGACGACCGCGACGAAAGCATGGACGTCACCAACGCCATTTGGGTCGCCGCCGGCAGCACCGACATCAAGACCGCCCGCCGGCTGGCGATCACCGTGTTCTCCGCCGCAGCCGCCGCGGTGCGCGGATCGAACCTCGGCATCAACGCGCTCGACCCCACCGTCCAGGTCGTCAGTTGGGAACTGCACCAGGGTCAATTCTCCAGCGGCGTCGGCGCTGTCCTCACCTTCGTCGTCCGGGCCACGGGGCAGCTGTGAGGTTCCTCGTCTGCCACCCCGGCCCGAGCTTCTCCGTACAGGACGTTTACGCCGGTTGGGTCGAGGCTCTGAGGGAACAGGGTCAGCAGGTTTTCGAGTTCCCGCTGGGTGACGCACTCAGCTTCTACGCCCAGGTGCTGCTACCCGCGGGCGAGGGACAGTTCAAACACGCCCTGGACCGCGAGCAGGCCATGAGCCTCGCGGTCGACCGGCTCTACGCATCGATCCTGAAGGTCCGGCCGCACATCCTGCTGCTCGTGAGCGCGTTCTTCGTCCCGCCGGAACTGATGGACATCGCCCGCGCCGGCGGCGTCCGGGTCGTGGTGCTCCACACCGAATCCCCGTACCAGGACAAGCAGCAATTGAAGGTCGCGGAACACGCCGACCTGAACCTGCTTAATGATCCGCTGAACATCGACCAGTTCCGGGCCGTCGCGCCGTCCGAGTACATGCCGCACGCCTACCGGCCGGGCCTGCACCGCCCCGGCCCCGTCGACCCAGATCTCGCGTGTGACCTCGCGTTCGTCGGCACCGGGTACCCGTCCCGGATCGCCTTCTTCGAACGGATGAACCTCAACGGGTTGTCGGTGCTGCTGGCCGGGAACTGGCTCGCTCTCGCCGAAGACTCACCCTTGCGCGCACATGTCGACCACGAACTCGACGAGTGCCTCGACAACGCGGAGACGGTTCGGGTCTACCAGTCCGCAGCGGTCGGACTAAACCTGTATCGGCGTGAGGTCGAGGACGGGTCGCTATCTGACGCCGGGTGGGCCATGGGTCCCCGCGAGGTGGAGATGGCCGCGTGCGGCCTGTTCTTCATGCGTGATCCGCGCCCGGAAGGCGACGAGGTTCTGGACATGCTGCCCACCTTCGCTGGCCCGGAGGACGCATCGGAACAGCTTCGGTGGTGGCTCGCTCATCCCGAGGAGCGCGCCGCCCTGGCGCGCAAGGCAAGAGAAGCGGTCGCCGACCGCACGTTCAAGAACCATGCAGTCCGCCTGTTGCGGCTGCTCGACCGAGGGAGTGGTCAAGATCGCTAGGATCCATGGGCGGAATGGTCGGGTCTACCTCGGTCTGGCCAGTTCTGCGGCAGTAGCAACCCCCTTGCCCTTCTTCGCGAAGTGGTCGATTAAGTTCGCCACCGATAAGGCGGAAGTGACGGCGCTTGGCGACGGCAACAAGATCTACGTCGCCGGGCTCCCGGACGCCTCCGGGGACTTCTCCGGCTTCTACGACGACTCGACGGTGCAGACCTACACCGCTGCGGTCGACGGGCAGCCCCGTAACTTCTACCTGTACCCGAACACGAACAACACCGCCCAGTATTGGTTCGGGACAGTGCTGCCGGACTTCTCGGTCGACGGTGACGTGGCCGGGTCGGTGAACGTGTCCGCCTCGTGGAACGCCGCGTCAGCGATCGCCAAGGTCGGCTAGTTGTCCACCCTCGAACTCAAGGTTGATGGCGCGAACAAGCTCCGGGCCATGGCAGATGCCCTCCGGAAGGCTGACAGGGAAGACCTCCGCAAGGGGTTGGACCGGGCCATCCGGAAGGCCGCGAAACCAACCGTGGAAGCGGTCAAGCAGTCCGCTGAGCGCATTGAGACAACCGGGATCCGCAAGCCGGGCGCGAGGCATCCTTTTGTGCACGCCGTACCGACGAAGGGCACCAGAAGGAAGATCGCCAATGCTGTGGCGGCGACTTTGTCGACGGCTGGCGAGGATCCGCGGGTGTCGTTCCGGGTCCGGTCCGCGAGGCTGCCGGAGACCCTGAAGAACATGCCGCGGAAGTTCGACAACGGCACACCGTGGCGGCATCCGGTGATGGGTAACACCGACGTGTGGGTGGGTCAGGTCAGTAAGCCGTGGTTCTTCGAACCGATCCGGCAGAAGCTGCCCACGTTCCGGGCTGAGATCGACAAGGAGCTGGACGTGGTGCGGGAGAAGCTGGAGGCGGCGTGAAGATTCGGATAAGGGTCACCGATGCGGACCGGGAACGGCTAGGCGTCGAGCAGGAGTGGGTTGAAGCTGACCCGTACTCGCTGTCCCTGAACGAAACCATCGTGCTTCAGAAGGGTGTCGAAGTCGAGGGCGTCATATGCTCCTACGACTCCGCGAATGCCTGGCGAAACGCCCTGTCGGCTGACGATTCCTTTGCGTGGAAGGTGCTGTTCTGGCTCGGCCTTCGCCGGGCTGGGATCAAGGCTCCGCTCGGGGAATTCGACGCCACCATCATCGGATGGGAGCAGGAGTCCGACCCTGTGGATCCGGGGGAACCGGGAAAAGATCCGTCTACCCCCGAGACGACCTCCTGATCGATCAGTACTTCCCGTTCCTCCTGCACTACTTCCCCGGTGTCCCATGGGACGGCTGGGGTGATCTGCCCTACGAGCGGGTCATGAGGTGCGTTCTCTTCATCGACGCGCGACTGGGCAACGGTGAGGAGGAGTAGTGGCGAAAGAACTCGTCCTTGACGTCGTCGCCCGGAAGAACAGCAAGGACCTTCAGCTTCTCGCCGAAGAGTTCCAGAAGCTGAGCATGGAGGCCGAGAAGTCCGGCAAGTCGCTGCAGAAAACCGCATCCTTCTCCAAGTTCCTTGAGGACCAGACGGCCAAGACCCGCGCGGAGCTGGCGAAGCTTCGGAGCGAGTTCCAGAAGACCGGCGACCTCAAGATAGCCGGCGACATCGGCGGTCTTGAGAAGAACCTGAAGTCGCTGGAGGCGCTGTCCAAGCGGTTCGCCACATCCGTGGAGACCGGGATCACCGACGGCGGGAAGTCCGGGTTACGCAAACTCATCGACAACGCGAAGAGCGAGACTAAGGCCTTCACCAAGGAATTCGAGGGCGGGTGGCTGAAGGCGTTGTTCACAACGCCGACGGGCCTCGCGGCGGTAGCCGGTGGTGCGGTGCTGCTGGGTAATGCAATCGGCGGCGCCGTCCTGACCGGTATTGGGCTGGCCGGCATCGGCAGTGGGATCGCGATCGCCTTGCACGACCCGAAGGTCAAGCCCGCACTCGAACAACTGAAGACCGATGTTGGTTCCGGGCTGAAGGGCGCCGCGGAGCCGTTCGTCGGCGAGCTGCAGCAAGGTCTGGGTATCCTGGACCGCGGGTTCGGCAAGTCTCTTCCGGGCATCAAGGACACCTTCGCCCAACTGGCGCCTGAGGTGACCACACTGACCCACGGCCTGAGCGGATTTCTAGGCCCCGTCGTTACCGGGCTGGAACACGCGGCGATCGCGGCAAAGCCGCTTGTCGACGAATTCTCCAATAACTTCCTTCCTGCGCTGGGCAAGAACCTCGGGTCGCTATTCGACACCATGGCCGCCAACTCCAAGGAAGCCGAAGGCGGACTGCGCGCACTCGAGGACACGATCAACGACACCGTGATTGTGACCAGGGACCTTATACCCGTACTTGCCAAGGTCGGCGATGTGCTGCAGGTGGGTACGACCGGCGGGCTTGAAGACTTCACGCTCAAGCTGATCTACGGACAGCAGGCGCTCGACGCATACCACTCCACGGCGCCGGGACTCGCGGTAGTTGCCGATGACCTCACCGCGTCCTTCAAGAAGGCGGCCCAGGTCACCGCTGACCTGAATTACCACCAGGACGACCTTCGCAGCACCAGTCAGGCCGTGGCCGACGCGGAAGCTCGGCTGACAGCGCAGTTCGACGACCAGGTCAACAAGCTTCTAGCTTTGGAGAACGCCGACGACGCGTATCAGAAGGGTCTAAACGACCTCAAGGACGCGTTGAGCCAGCACAGCCACACTCTCCAGGGAAACTCCGATGCGGCGATCCAAAACAGGCAGGCGATTCGGGACCTGATCGGTGAGGCCGAGCAGGCGCGGCAGGCGGCGATCGACCACGCCGGTGGCGTGAACGCCTCCTCGGATGCCATCAAAGCCGCCAACGACCAGTACGAGCAGAACATCCAAAAACTTGAGCAGATGGGCCAGAAGCTCGGCCTGACGAAGCAAGATCTCGACGCGATCATCGGCGAGTACAACATCGATATCAACGTGCGAACCCACGGAACCCAGGTAACCCACATCAACTCCGATGGTTCGATCAGCGTGGGGAACATCAAAGCCTTCGCCGCCGGCGGCCGGTACGAGAAGGGCGTCCCCCGGCTGGTCGGTGAGAACGGGCCCGAGATTGACATCCCCGACCACTCGGGGGTGATCGTGCCGAACCTTCCGCCGCCGGCGTCGTTCCCGACGAGATCGGCCGCAACCGGTGGGATGGTCATCAACCTGACCGTGAACGCGGGGGTTGCCAGCCCACGCGATGTCGCAGACCAGGTACTGGAGGCGCTGCAATACGCGGTGGTCGGCCGCGGCGGCAACGTGCAGATGGCCGTCACCGGCCGTGCCGCCTGATGTCCGGCACCACAAAGTACGGCCTGACCTACACCGTCGAAATGGCGCTGTCAGCCAGCACCGGCAGCTACGGCGTATGGGACACCGGGAAGTGGGACACCGCGACCTGGGGCCCCGACGTGGTCTGGGTCGACGTGTCGCAGTGGGTACGTAGCATCGACACGGGTCGCGCGTTCGACCGCCAAGCCAAGCAGTGGGGCAGCGGCAACGCGAGGGTGGTCCTGGACAACCGGGACGGCCGGTTCAGTCCAACGAACCTGTCCGGGCCGTACGTCACCGGTGGGGTGACGCAGATCCGGCCGTGGCGGCCGGCCCGGATCCGGTTCACGTGGGCCGGGGTGCTCTACGAGTGCTTCACCGGCTACGGCCTCGACTGGGCGGAAGGGTTCAGTCAGGCCCGCAACGGTCAGGGCGACGCGGTTGTCGTTGTGTCATGTGTCGACGAGCTCGACTCGCTGTCCCGGTTCGATCCCTTCGCCACCTCACCGGTGGGCGGTGGTGAGACCAGCGGTAAGCGGATCCACCGCGTTCTCAACAACGCCGGCCACACCGGGCTACGGGACATCGACAACGGCCAGATGACGATGCAGCCGACGACGCTGGCACAGAACACCGTCACCGAACTGAAGCTGACGGCGGACTCCGAGGGCGGCGCGATCTACGTCGGCAAAGACGGGTCGATCATCTTCGACAACATCTACGCCCTCATCGAGAACACCCGCAGCAACACCATTCAGGCCACGTTCGGGGACAACGGAACCGACCTGCCCTACAGCTCGGTGACACCGCAGTACAACGGTGACCTGCTGGTGAACATGGCCGCTTTCGCCCGCCAGAACGGCACGCAGGTACTGTCGGCCGACAACACCTCCCGCGCGTTGTACGCCGACAAGCAGGATTCCCGCACCGATCTGATGTGCGAGACCGACACCCAGGTCAAGACGGTCGCCGATATTTGGGTACAGAGGTTCAAGGATCCGGAGTACCGGTTCGTCAGCATGCAGATTCAGCCACGCCGTGACCCGACCCGCCTGTTCCCGCAGGCGCTCGGCCGCGAAGTGCGGGATCTGATCCGGGTGAAACGGCAGACGCCGGCGGGGTTCACGATTACCCAGGACGTGTTCATCACCGGCATCAGCCACGCGATGACTACGACGAACTTCGCAACAACTTTCGCGCTCGGCTCCGGCGCTCCCTACACGTCGTTCACGACCAGCCGCTTCGACACCGGGAAGTGGGATACGGCGACTTGGTTCTATTAACGTGCATTGTCCACCCGATCAACACCGAGGCACACCCGACGGTGCCTTCCGGGTTCCGGTGGGCCGTCATGGTCGGCGACGTCGACCCGGCCGACATGGAACGCTGCGCGAACGCCGGCTGGTGCCCCACCGCCGGCGAGGCGCAGGCCGAAGGCGACCAGAACGCTGCCACCGCAGCCCGAGTCATGCAGCTGCTCGGCATCCACGCCACCTACGGCGGAGTAACCAGACTGGCTAGCGACCCGATCCCGCCGAACGCCGACAAGCTCAACCTGATCTGAGGAGGGGTTCGCGTTGCCGTACACCACCGTCGTCGCGGGTACCACGATCACCGCGTCCTGGGGCAACGCCAACGTACGGGACCAGGTCGTCACCCCGTTCGCGTCGGCGTCGGCCCGCACATCGGCGGTCACCGTGCCCGTCGAGGGTATGGTGTCGTTCCTTAACGACGTCAACAGCCTCGACGTCTACAACGGCGCTCAGTGGGTCTCGGTGTACCCGAGCAGTTTGAACGTGAACACTATCGAGACCACCACGTCGACCACCTACACGGATTTGTCGACGTCCGGCCCTGCGGTGAGTTTGGCAACCGGCACCTCCGCGATCGTGACCCTGTCAACGGGGGCTAGGCACTCCAGCACGGATGTGGCCTACATGGGGGTAGCGGTGTCGGGGGCGTCCACGGTAGCCGCGAACGACAACCAGGCCGCGGAGTGTGTAGGGGTCTCCACTGACACTGTCTCCCTGACCTTCAAACTCACCGGCTTGACCGCGGGAACGAACACGTTCACTTGCAAGTACCGCACCCCGTCAGGTACAGCGACCTACCAGAACCGCAATATCACTGTGTGGGGCTTGCCCTAAATACCGATGGGCACGGCGTACGCCATGTCCGCCGCCCCATACACGCTCGGATGTAGCCCGTCTGTGGACATCGTCCCGGTTCGCGCCCCCCAGTTGTCCACGGCCGGGTTCTTCAGCGCGGTGTTGAAGTCAGCCACGTTGGAGCCGAAGGTGGCACGGATCCAGGTGTTGATCTGGTCCTCCTGTGGGCCCCAGTCCCAGTACGACGGCCACCAAATATTGGCGTCACGTGGGGTGATGGTCCCAACGATCACACGGATGCCCAGGTCGGATGCCTGCTGCACCAGTGACATGTACGCGGTCTCCATATCCGACACAGTGGCGTGTTGAAGGTCGTTGACGCCGATCAACAGCACGATGGTCGTGGGAGTTGGCGTCGCGTTCAGCACCTCGGGTGCCCAACTCTTGACTAGTGGGGTTGGGTATGCGCAGCCGACGAAGACCAGGCACTGACCGCCGTGGGCGACGATCCTTCCCGCGCTGTGGTCGCGGCCGTAGACGCGGTCGAGTACCACGTTGGCGTATGAACGGGTCGGGTCAGTCACCCCTGTGCCGAGGGTGATTGAGTCGCCCACGACATAAACAACTGGCCCGTCAGCCGGTAGCGCGGCCGACGCGGTAGTAGATGTGACAACGGCCACGGCTAGGCCGATGGCGAGGTACTTAGCCACTCGCCACACATGTCGGGTCATGTCATCCGAGGATAGCGACAACTGTCAACATGGGGAGGCGATCAGCGTGACGATCTTCTTCCCGGACGTCTCCAGCTACACACCGAACGTCGACCCGGCGGCGCACCCGATCCTGCTCGCCCGCGCCACCCTGTCCTCGACGCTCGTTGACCCGACCTACGCCACGTTCAAGGCGAAGGCGGCGGCCGCCGGCACGTTCTTCGTGGCGTACCACTGGCTGAACCACGGCAACCTGGCGGCGCAGGCCGCGCACTGCTTCTCCGTGGTCGGCCCCGGCGTCCCGCTGATGA
>Ga0068857_100000915_pt1 | contig 22274 bp, 12 predicted proteins | sample KBSCornC72_FD_66591 | JGI IMG/M metagenome (GOLD analysis project Ga0068857, IMG submission 66591) | Corn rhizosphere microbial communities from Kellogg Biological Station, Michigan, USA - KBS Corn C7-2 | ecosystem: Host-associated > Plants > Roots > Rhizosphere > Soil ...
TCATCACTGACATCTGCCGCGAACACCAAATCCCCTGCGCCACCATCCGCGTCATCCTCGACACCGCCTCCGAAGACCTCCCTCTCGACTTCAACTTCCTAATGACCGCCGATCAACAAATGGATTATCGCAAACTCGCCTTCTCCCTCGCCAAATCCCCTTCCAAAATGGCCGCCCTTCTCCGCCTCCAGAAACAATCCAAGACCGCCGCCGAAAATCTTGCCTCCATCCTCTTCAGAATCTTATGAATCACGAATTTTTCCGTGCATTTTTGCTGTTAGCCTAGGTACCATTGCTAACCCTGTATTCGGCGACTAACAAATGAAAACCACTGGCAAGGAAGCTCGATTCCTAGATGCAGCTTCGAATGACCACGTAAGAGAGGTGGAGATGTTTCTGGGTCAGGGGGTTAACGTCAATGTCCGGGATAGCCGGGGAACTCCGTGGAACCGGACCGCTCTGATGCATGCAGCCGAGAAAGGCCATCTGGAGGTCGTGGATCTTTTGCTCAAGGCTGGTGCAAGCGTAAATGCCAAAGATAAAGGTCTTCCGATTGACTGTCCCGGCGGCAACACGGCGCTGATTCTCGCTATCCGAAATGGGCATGTTAAGGTGGCGCATCGTTTGCTCGACGCTGGAGCGAGCCCAAAAACGAGAGGAGGAGACACGTCAGTGATAACAGCAGCGGCGTACCTGGGAAATGAAAGGCTATTCAAAAGACTGGTTGCGCTGGAGGCGGATTTGAAGCGGCCCGACGGAAGCCGTTTTACCGCCATGTCCTCGGCAGTCCTAAGGGGCCATCTTGCAATTGTGAAGGCCCTGCTAGAAAGCGGCATTGACCCAAATTCCGTGGGGCCCGGAGGGATCCCCGTCCTGGTGTACGCTGCCTCGGGTGAACGCAGCAGCCATAAGGAAATCTGCAAAGCGCTTGTCGAGGCTGGAGCCGATCTAAACCGAGGAGACGAAGATAATGATTTTACACCCTTAATGGCGGCCTGTAGCGGAGTCCGGGTAATTTCGGTTGATATCGCGGCCTACCTCCTGACGCTATGCGTGAGGGTAAATGAGAAGGATAAAAGGTGGAGCCGCACAGCTCTGGATATGATTTTGGAGGCTTTGAGCACGCAGAATCTGCCCGTGCGTCGTCCCGACATTCTGCGGTGGAAGAAGAGGATAGCCAAGAGCGCCAGAGCGATCGAGAGACTGCTTCGTCAGGCCGGGGCGAAAACATCGGAAGAGTTACTGCGTGATAAGCGGAACTCCGTTTGATAAGAGGAACATCCTCGATAAGGGTCTGAGAGGGGTCTGACAAGCGAGGACCAAAGTGACCGGCAAAGAGACACAATTCCTTGATGCAGCTTCAAGGGGCCACATTAGAAAGGTGAAGAAGCTGCTGGCGAAACACTGATAGACATTTTCCCAACCGCGTCAAATCGGAATTCGGTTTCGAATTAGCCACCTTTTTCGGGATTCGTCATTCGAATTTGTTTCGGATTTCGAGATTCAGATTTCAGATTTCCACACCGCGGCATCTTCCGCAATACCCTCTCCCTCACTTGCCACCCCCATCCCTCCGCCTATACCTTACTCTTAGCATGTCTTTGCCCGACAACATCCAGAAAAAGCTTCGCGACCTCCCGCACAAGCCGGGAATCTACCTCATGCGCGATCGCTTCGGCACCGTCATCTACGTCGGCAAAGCGCGTGATCTTCGCAAACGCGTCAGCACGTATTTCCAACCGTCCCGGAAGATGGGATGGGACCTCAAATTTCGTGCGCTCGTCGATGGCATTCACGATTTCGATTACCACGTCGTCCGTAGCGAGCCTGAAGCTCTTCTCCTCGAAGGCAAACTCATCAAAGAATTTCATCCGCGTTACAACGTCAGTTTTCGCGACGACAAACGCTTTCTGCTGCTCAAAGTTAATCTCAACGACCCGATCCCCCGCTTCACCCTCACCCGCATCAAGCAGGACGATGGCGCCCGTTACTTCGGCCCGTTCCCCAACGCGGGTTCACTGCGGAGCACCCTCTTACTCGTCCGCCGCCAATATCATTTGCGCGGCTGTCGCCCGCTGACCCCAAACGAGCGCGATTACAAACATTGTCTTTACGGTCACCTCAAGTATTGCACTGCGCCATGCATCGCCAACGTCACCCGCGACCAATACCTCGACCAAGTCAAAGCCGCGTGTGATTTCCTTGAAGGCCAATGCGAGGAGATGCAGTCGCAACTCGAAGGCGAAATGAAAAAAGCCGCGGGCGCGCAGGAATACGAAAAGGCTGCCCAGCTTCGTGATTTGCTCGCTGACCTCAACCGCACCACTAAAAAGACCAACCGTTTCCAACGCGTCCCCTACAGCCTTCCTAACGCCGTCGAACCCGAACGCGACCTCACCGAACTCGGCCAAATCCTCGGACTCCCCGGCCCGCCGCAACGAATCGAAGGCATCGATATTTCAAACATCAGCGGCACTTTCGTTGTCGCTTCGTTGGTAAGTTTTCGCAATGGGCGCCCCGACCGCGCCAACTATCGCCGGTTTCGAATCAAAACGGTTGAAGGACAGGACGACTTTGCCTCCGTTGCTGAAGTCGTTCGCCGCCGTTATACGCGTCTCCTCAAAGAAGGTAACGTTGCTCGCGCCGGGGGCGATGAATCTACGGGTGCGATCCCTTGCGAACTCCAAACTGTGATCGACCACGTCTCTGACGCCGCGCGCCGCCAACCCTCCCGTTCTCCCAACACCGACTCCGCTGCTGCCGATGTGGGCCAACGGCGCGCCCCTTACTCAAATCCCGGCGACGCAGACGTGCATGTCGGCGAGCCTACTGTTTCTTCCGCTCAGGCCGATTCTGGTGACTCGACGATTGAACGGTTCAACGATTCGACAGCTCCCGGCTCTACAACTACTCCACCATTGCATCCCTCCAATCTTCCGGATTTGATTCTGATCGATGGCGGCCGCGGTCAACTCAATGCCGCCTGCGTCGAACTCGAAAAACTCGGCCTCAGCGACATCCCCATTCTCGGCCTGGCGAAGGAATTTGAGGAAATCTATCGCCCCGGGGAAAAGGAACCGTTGCGACTTCCAGAAGACAGCGGCGCATTGAAACTCCTACAACGCGTGCGGGACGAATCTCATCGGCTCGCGAATACCTACAACGCGACGCTGCGCTTGCGCAAAATTTCGGAAAGCATTCTCGATGAATTCCCCAACATCGGCGAACGCCGCAAAGCCGCGCTCCTAAAAAAATTCGGCTCCGTTCAACGCATGCGCCTCGCGACTCTGGAACAACTGGCTGAAGTACCTGGGTTCGGTGGCAAAGCCGCGGCGGAACTCAAAGCTTTCCTCGAAGCCCGCTCCACATAGTTAGATTTCATGGCGACCGAGGTCAGGGAGCTCCAAACCGTAAGCAAGAACAGCGTGAGGGCGACGAATGGAATTTGATCGTTGATTCGAATTGCAAAAGCGGCATCGATTCAAGCCCCGGTGGTAACTGAAAATCGCGCATGCAACGGCTGTTGCCTTAAGCCGAAAAATTGCCAATACTTTCCATATGCACCACGTAGTATCGCGGCCGAAGCCGGCGACGCGCACAACCGGATTCACGCTGATCGAATTGCTGGTCGTAATTGCGATAATTGCCATTCTCGCGGCGATGTTGTTGCCGGCTTTGTCTCGCACCAAGTGCAGGTCGCAGGCAGTCCAGTGCATGAATAATGGAAAGCAGATCATGCTCGGCTGGCGCATGTACGCGGACGACAACAATGATAACCTGCTTGGCTGCAACGGGGCTGATCCGAAGCGTCCGGATTGCATCATTGATAACCCCTCCACCCTCTGGCTCGACTTTACCGCTAAACAAGCCAACTGGGACCCGGGCATTACGCTCATACCGGCGCCAATCTTCCCCTACATTGGGAAGAGCGTCACTGTTTTCAAATGCCCCGCTGACCAATCCACTGTTCAAGGTCCCACAAAGCGTCTTCCTCGTGTTCGTAGCATCAGCATGAGTCAGGTGTTTAGCAAATACGGCGAATGGCTCGATAAAACCTACAACCAGAGCCAAACCGCCTGGCGCACCTACGATAAACTCTCCTCTATTGTGCTTCCGTCCATGACCTTTGTGTTCGTGGACGAGCATCCTGACAGCATTAACGGCCTTGGCTTCGCGAACGCCTGCACGGGAGCTGACAATCTCGCGACCGCGCAGATTATCGACTTCCCCGCCAACTTTCACTGTGGCGCTTGCGGTTTTGCGTTTTCGGACGGGCACGCCGAAGTTCACAAGTGGCTCGGTTCCAAGATTCGTTTCGCTCCGATAACCTATACCGGCACAATCCCGCTAAACGTCCCGGCGGGCGATTCCTGGGTTGACGTGCGTTGGATGGCTGAGAACACCACCGTGCGTCGGTAAAGCCCAGAAGCTCAACGCCCAGATTTTTGAGCATCAGCTAACTTTGCTCGACTTTCACGTTATTCGACGCGACGCCACGAATGAACCAAGCGGCAGTCCTATGCCGCTTTTGTTGCTCCAGCCGGCGATCAATTTTCCGTTCATTGGCTTCATGCTGCTCCGTTTTGGAGTTTGGACTCTCTTCACGTCGGCGGCCACGCACCAATAGGATTTAGAAACGCTTCCAGGGTGGATACCCAACCCCCTTCGGTTGGGTTTTTTACCCACTAGTTCTGCCTGCAAACACCCCGCACCCTTTGCGCTAGCGGCCAGAATTATGAACGTCTTAGGTTATAGCGGGCTGTCGAACAGCTACTCATTCAAACAGAAGCAATTCCCCGGATTATCAACTCGGGAATACAATATCGCGCAAGGATTTGATGCCGCGGCAGCATTGGCAGGGCAAGAGGGAGTGCTGGCCGCGGCGGCCGAAGAGCGGTTTACGCGCCAAAAGGCGACCGGGGCGTTTCCCATCAACGCCATTCGCTACTGTCTTAAAGCGGGAAATCTCCGATTCGAGGAGGTGGACTATGTGGCGCACGGGTTTTCGTACGAACCCTATAAGGCGGCGTTTCAAACGGACGAATTCGCGCGCCGACAGTACGATGAGGTCTTTGCGCCGGAAGTGCAGAAGCGCTTTTTGAGTGAGCACTTCGGCGCTCTGAACTGGGACAAAAAATTCGTCCCCGTTCCGCATCATCTCGCCCACGCTGCCAGCGCGTTTTATCCGAGCGGCTTTGAGAACGCGTTGATACTGATTAGCGATGGCATGGGCGAAGTCCAAAGCATGACTGTCGCAACAGGGCAGGGGAGCGACATCAAGATCATCACTGAAATTCCAGCGTTCCATTCGCTCGGAACGCTCTATGGCGTGTTTACCCACTATCTTGGGTTCTACATCAATTCTGACGAATACAAAGTGATGGGACTGGCTCCCTACGGCAATTCGCGCCGATTTTTCAATGAAATAATGGAATTCGTCAGCCTGAGAAATGATGGTACTTACACGCTTCCTGTCTTTGCCCACAATCATACTCGCGAAGAATTGGAAACTCACGCCGGCGTTTTAAAATTTCTAGCTGACAAATTTGGTCCACCTCGCGAACCCGAATCAGAAATCACTCAACATCACAAAGATCTCGCAGCTTCTTTGCAATCTGTTCTGCAGACCTGCCAGCTTCATGTGCTTCGCCATTTTCGGCGGCAGACCGGGCAGAAAGACCTGTGCCTAGCTGGCGGCGTTGCGCTGAACTGTTCCTCCAATGGCCTTATCAAACGGAGCGAGATCTTCGAGCGTGTCTTTGTCCAACCGGCGGCTGGTGATGATGGGACCGCCATCGGCGCAGCGTTGTATGTTCAGCGACTCCACGAGCCAAAATTCAAATCGCATCGAATTTCCGTGCCTCTTTGGGGACCTGAATTCCGCGACGTCGAAATCCGCGAAGCTCTGAGGGTTCGCAACGATTGCCAAATTATCGAAAAGGCGTCGTTTGAGGAGCTATGCAAAGATGTGGCTGAGCGCCTTGCCAAAGGCCAGATCGTGGCCTGGTTCCAAGGCCGAATGGAGTTTGGCCCTCGCGCTCTCGGCAGCCGAAGCATCCTCGCGGATCCGCGCGATCCAACCATGCGCGACCGCATTAACGCGCTGGTCAAAAAACGCGAGGGGTTTCGGCCATTTGCTCCGGTTGTTGCTACCGAAGCCGCCGCAAAAATTTTCGAAATCAACGCCAGTGAAGAAGACACTTACTCGCACATGCTTTATGTAACGCATGTCCGAAATGAGTATCGCGACAAACTTCCGGCGACGACGCATGTCGATGGCTCGGCACGCATCCAAACGGTTTCGAGCGAACAGAATCCGCGCCTGTGGCAATTGCTGAATGAATTTGCCAAACGCAGCGGCATTCCGGTTCTACTCAACACGTCGTTCAACGTTCGGGGTCAACCAATTGTTTGCACGCCTCAAGAAGCCATTGAGACCTACCTGGCGGCGAAGCTCGACGTGCTCGTCATCGGCAGCTTTATCATCACTCCGAAGTTGGTCGAAAAAGTTGTTGATCCGGGTCCTGACAAACGCCATCAAGAATTTCAGGAAACCGTTTCCCGACACGAGGAGTTCTGGGTCAATCGACTTTGCTCGCTGCAACCTGTCGCGCTGCCTTTCAAACGAAAGGAAGTTCGATCCTCGCTTGAAATATCACCCGACAATCGAGCAACGAAACTTGCGTTGGCCGGCCATGACTTCATTCCGGCCGGCGTAATTTCGTTCTTCGAAAAAAGCAAAGATTCGGGAAGGTGCGAGGAAATGTTGCTGACAGCGTTTGCGGCTTTGTTGTCACGTCTCACGGGATCCAATACGTTTGACCTGAACTTCTGTGACACGGCTATAAGGAATGAACTGAATGGGTTGGGAGATTTGTTTGCAACCTATTTGCCTTTACACATAGAGGCGGACCTTTCAACTGGATTAAATCCGCTGCTGACGTGTATCCGAGCCGACCTTCAAAAGATTCGCGCCCGTAAAACATACTCGCTGGAACTTCTGAAGCGGCATCCAGCTTTTCATAACAACGGCCACGTCCCAGAAGGTGTGCAACTTCCCGTAGCTGTTCAGTTGGAAGCCCTGGAAGCGAAATCGCTGAGCGAAGAAAGCAATAAACTGTTAAAACAGTTAATACCAGGCCGTGATAGCGCGCACACCCCGCTAAAGCAGGGTGTTAATGAGAAGGCAGTCGGTTTTGCTGAAACATCCACAGTGGGATCTCGTGCGTCGAGTGAAGAAACTTGTCCTTTTGGGACGGAGATCATGCTCAGGATTTCTGGCAACGGCCAGGAATGTACCTGGTATTACAACCAGGATGTGTTCGAGGAGGAAGCGATCTGCCAACTGGCTACGCATTTCATCAACTTTTTGGAATCAATTGCATCGAATCCCGACATGTCATTGGCAACTCAGTCGCTGTTGGGCGACGCGGAACGTCAGAAAATCCTTCTGGAATGGAATGATACCGCGGCGGAGATTCCGGACGCTTCGATCCACGAATTGTTTGAATCTCAGGCGCGCAAAACTCCAGAGGCAGTCGCGCTTATTTTCGAAGAGCAACAAATCACCTATCGGGAGCTGAACCAACGCGCTGACTTGGTGGCGAGCAAGCTTCGAGAATTGGGTGTCGGCCCTGATGTCCTGGTGGGGATTTGCATCGAGCGCTCGATTGAAATGATGGTTGGCTTACTGGGCATACTGAAAGCAGGCGGAGCTTATGTTCCGCTCGATCCTGCGTACCCAAAGGAGCGCCTTGCTTTCATGATCGAGGATTCGAAGCCACTTGTCCTGGTAACGCAAACGGGGTTGCTGGATCTGTTGCCGAAAACGACTGGTCATGTCGTTTGCCTGGATAATTTTGAGTGGGTGCAGAGCGACACTTTCCATGAACCTTCGAACAAAGATGCCGCTCCTGCGGAGCTTGGAAAAGAGTCGAGTGGTCACCGCGGCTACAAAGATGCCGCTCCTACGGAGCTCGGAAAAGGGGCGAGTGGTGTGCGCAGCTACAAAGATAACGCTCCTACGGAGCTTGGAAAAGGGCCATCGCCGCTCCGCTTTTCCGGCGCGCTCCATAACGGGGCTGTAAATCAAGAATCGCCATTGGCATACGTCATTTATACGTCAGGTTCGACGGGCAAGCCGAAAGGGGCGATGATTACTCATCGCAACGTCGTCAATTTTTTCGTCGGAATGGACGAACGGTTGAAAGCTGAAACGCCGGGTATTTGGCTGGCGGTCACAAGTATTTCTTTCGACATTTCGGTATTGGAGATTTTTTGGACCTTAACACGGGGGTTCAAAGTGGTTATTCAACGCAATGAGGCCCAATCGGCTCGTACTAAATCGAGCTCGAAAGGCGGAGCAACCAAACCGATAGATTTCAGTCTTTTTTATTTTGCGAGCGATGAATCAGGAACTGATTCGCAGAAATATCGGTTGCTGCTTGAGGGCGCAAAATTCGCCGACGAGCGAGGGTTCGCTGCAATTTGGACGCCCGAACGTCACTTTCACGCTTTCGGTGGCCTGTACCCAAATCCATCGGTCACCAGCGCTGCCGTCGCGGCTATCACAAGTCGTATTCAAATTCGCGCCGGCAGCGTAGTATTACCGCTGCATAATCCCATTCGGGTGGCAGAAGAATGGGCGGTCGTGGACAATCTTTCGAATGGCCGGGTGGCCATCTCTTTCGCATCCGGGTGGCAGGTGAATGATTTTGTTCTCGCGCCGGAGAACTATGCCCGTCGCAAGCAGATCATGCTCGAGCAGATTGAGTTGGTGCGAAAGCTCTGGCGCGGCGAAACCGTGTCCTTCCGTAATTCCAATGGACAGGATGTGCCGCTGAGAATTTTGCCACGGCCGATTCAGCGAGAACTTCCCATTTGGATTACTGCGTCGGGACATCCGGACACTTTCAAACTGGCGGGTGAACTTGGAGCGAATGTTTTGACGCATCTCCTGGGTCAAAGCGTTGCGGAACTGGGTGAGAAGCTCGCAATCTATCGCTCGGCGTTGAAGGAAAATGGCCATAAGGGCGTTGGACACGTTACGCTGATGCTTCATACCTTTGTCGGTGAGGATGACGATAAGGTGCGTGAAATCGTTCGGGGGCCATTTACCGCTTATCTCAGAAGTTCGATCGATCTCATCAAAAACGATCCCTGGGCGTTCGGCACTTTCAAGCGTCCCGCAAACGGTTCTAATGAAACCGGCAAACCCGCAAAATTCAGCGACGAAGAACTGGACGCGATGTCAAAGCACGCTTTCGGACGTTACTTTGAAACGAGCGGACTTTTCGGGTCAATCGAACGCTGCCGCGAAATGGTGGAGAGTCTTCGCGGCCTTGGAGTCGATGAAATTGGGTGCCTGATTGATTTTGGCGTGCCCGGGGAGCAGGTGTTGTCCAGCTTCGAAAAACTGGATTTGTTGCGAAGGTCCGTCCAGAAAAGCGCGGGCACGCAGCGCGAGGATTATTCGATTCCGGCACAACTGGTGCGCCACGGCGTGACGCATTTTCAATGCACGCCTTCTCTGGCCGCGATGCTGATGGAAGATCCGAAAGCGTTGCCGGCGCTGCGTTCACTCAAAAAGCTGCTTCTTGGCGGCGAAGCGCTGCCTGCAAGTCTTGTGAGCAAATTGGATATTTCGGGCGAGATACTCAACATGTATGGCCCGACTGAAACGACTATTTGGTCAACTACGGATACTGTCAGCAAAAACGGTGAACCTGTTACAATTGGCCGCCCGATTGCCAACACGCAGATATATATTGTTGATAGGTTCCTACAACCAGTTCCCGTCGGTGTGCCGGGTGAACTTTTGATCGGTGGCGCTGGAGTGGTGCGGGGTTATTTTGATCGCCCGGAGCTCACGGCTGAAAGGTTCGTTCCAAATCCATTCGTGAACGGCGCGGAGGACATAGATACTTATATTCACGACGGCGCGGTGGGGACACCGCGCCCTACCGATGTTGGAAGGGCAGGGCGACTTTACCGAACGGGCGATCTCGCGCGCTATCTGGCAGACGGCAGAATTGAATTTCTAGGCCGGCTCGATCACCAGGTCAAATTGCGCGGATATCGCATTGAGCTTGGAGAAATCGAAGCTGTCCTGCGGCAGCGCCCGAATGTCAAAGACTGTGTCGCCATCGTTCGCGAAGATGTTCCGGGCGATAAACGACTCGTGGCCTATGTCGTCCTTCAGCCCGGCACGGAACTTCAGGCAACTGAATTGCGGGAGCACGTGAAATCGAAGCTGCCGGATTACATGGTTCCATCGGCATTTGTTCGGCTCGAGAGCTTGCCTTTGACACCAAATGGGAAAGTGGACCGCAAAGCACTGCCAGTCCCTGGCGCTATGCCCAGTACGGAAAAGATTTCGGCAGAGCCATCTTCTGCGCTCGAACGGACGATTGCGAAAACTTCGGCGGAATTGCTTGGCGTTTCGCAAGTGGGGCTTCGCGACAACTTTTTCGAGCTCGGCGGAAATTCGCTGCTTGCAACACAACTCATTGCGCGATTGCGCGAAGGGCTGAACCGCGATGTGCCGTTGAGCTTCGCATTCGAATACCCAACGGTCGAAATGTTGGCAAAAGGAATCTCCGCTCAAGGTGAGACGAAGAGTGAAACGGATTCAGGCGAATACGAATTCATCACGCACGTTGAGAATTCGAACCGTGTGCCCCTTTCCTTCGCTCAGCAGCGGATCTGGTTCCTGCATCAACTTGAACCGGGTTCGCACTACAACGATCATTTTGATCTGCGGATAGGCGGCCCACTGGAGCCGAAAATTTTGGAGCGAGCGATCAATGAAATTGTTCGCCGTCACGACACGTTGCGATGTAGTTTCTCCGACAGGGAAGGCGAGCCGGTTCAGACAATCGCTTCGGAGTTGATATTGCCGTTGCAAATTACCGATCTCAGCCACTTGCCCGCTTCGGCACGCGAAAATGAAGCCGTGCGGCTGGCGATTGAGGACTGCAAAAAGCCGTTCGAGTTGGAGCGAGCGCCGTTGTTCCGTTGTTCACTGGTTCGTATCGCTCCAGAGGATCACTTAATGATCCTGACGTTTGACCACATTATCGTCGATGGCTGGTCACATGGAGTGTTCCTGGCGGAACTGACGAAGCTTTACGAAGCATTTTTGGCGGGACGCACGACGCCGCTACCCGAATTGCCGATCCAGTATGGTGATTTCGCGGCCTGGCAACGGCGTTGGATGGGCGGCGAGGCGATGGCAGGTCATTTACAATACTGGAAACAACAGCTCCAAGGGGCACCGCCGTTGCTTGAATTGCCAACAGACCGCCCTCGGTTGCGTGTTCAAAGTTTTCAGGGCGCTCGATCTTCGTTCACTCTTGATAAAAAGTTAATCGAGAATCTGAGCGCAGTTGGTCGGAAAGAGAGCTGCACGTTGTTCATGGTTCTGATGGCGAGTTTCCAAACGCTCCTGGCGCGGCGCTGCGGTTGCGAGGACGTCGTCGTTGGTTCACCGATAGCGAATCGCAATCGTCACGAGATCGAGCCGCTGATTGGTTCGTTTATGAATTCGCTGGCGTTTCGGGGCGATTTGACCGGTGATCCGACATTTGTTGAATTGCTCAGGCGCACGCGTAAAACGGCGCTCGACGCCTATGCGCACCAGGATTTGCCTTTAGAAAAACTGGTCGCTGAAATTCAACCGACGCGCAATCTCGGGTATAGTCCCGTATTCCAGGTGATGTTCATTCTGCAGAACACACCGGCCCCGGTCACGGCAGCAGGCCGGTTGAAGTTTACACAGGAGGACATCGATGCGGGCAGTTCGAAACTGGATTTGACACTGAATCTTGAAGAGACGGATGAGGGCTGCCTCGGCTGGATGGAATATTCAACCGACCTTTTTGACCGCGCGACGATCGAGCAAATGATCAGTCAATTTCAATCGTTGCTGGAATCTGTTGTGACCGATCCATCGAGCCGAATTTCGAAATTGGCGATTGAGCGCGCTATTGAGTTGAAGATTTCGGAGCCCACAAATGGAACCAAAGACCACAACTCAAGAAATCCTCAGGCTGATGGACGGTTACTCAGAAATTCACTGGAGAAGGACCTTGCCGACATATGGTCAGAAGTACTAGGTGTTCAGGAGATTGGTCCCAATGATAAGCTATTCGATCTGGGCGGCCATTCGCTGCTGATAACCCGGATCATTTCGCGCATCCGCAAACGATTCCAAGTGGATGTGCCGATTCATGCATTTTTTGAAACGCCGACAGTTGCTGAGATTGCTGCGCTGGTTAAATCTGAAATGGAATCGGGGAAGGCCAGCGGCACAACGGGGAAAGAAGTCATTCGGAAACGCAGCGTTCTTCTGCAGGCTTGAGGGACCACGGTGAAAGGGTCTCGGACCGGACTAAACCTGAATTATTTCAGGCTCGTCGAATGTGCGGCAAGGCGTTCCAGGTCCGAATTATGCGCTTGCTCGGTCTCGTTGCCGGTAAGTTGATGAGTGCGCGGGTCGCGATTCAGCCAGACATCGGCGTGTCCATCTGCCATGGCGAGGCCAAAACTGAAATCATGGCGATGGGCTGAAGTTGCAGGGAAATCGTACCAGACTTTAGCGGTCGGATCGGTGATGAAAAATCCGTCGTCGATGCTGCGCTCATCTTCATCAATCAGCACCCAAAGTTCAGAAGGACGGCGGTAGTCGGAATCTTTGACGAAAAACGGAACGTAGTCTTTGGCGCTTGCGGGAATCGGCGCGAGCAACGGGTCGCGCCCACCCATAAAGCAATTGATCGAATAGCTGCGAACCGATTCAACGACCTTTGAGCCAAAGGTCATTCCTTGGTCACCAGGACAACGATAGACCTTAGTATCACGGGTGTATGGAAAGAGTTTGCCTTGAACTATTAATGTAGGATCGCCAGCTTCTTGCGGCTTCTTCATGTTCCCGAATACCCAGGCGTTAGGATTGTTGCCGCCATAAGATTCGGCGAGGAGGCCGTTGTTGTCGTGCGAGTAGCTTAGCCACGCAAAATCGAGTTGGCGCAGGTTCGACATGCAACTGGCGCGCTGCGCCTTAATTTTGGCTTTGCCCAAAACCGGGAGCAACAGCGCGGCCAAGATGGCAATTGTCGTAACGGCAACCAGCAACTCAATCAGCGTAAAACCTTTACGCCGGCCTGAGTGACACGAATTCATGAGGATTGAATTGTGCACGTTTTTGACTATTTGACTCCAAACCTAATGGTTTGCCCGAATAAGGCAAGCATGGAAATACCCCATGGGTCCGCAATTCCACGCAACCTCACTCCCATTGTGACGGACTGCAATCGGGCATTGCCCTCAGTTGGCGATTGGAATCGACTAGCCTTGCATCGTTGCCAGATTCTTGTTCTTCGCGCGGGATTCCTCTGCCAGACGGGACTTGAATGCGAGGACTTTCTTTTGCAGGACGGCATTCCCCACGGCGAGGATTTTCACCGCCAGCAAGCCGGCGTTGCGTCCGCCTCCGATTGCGACGGTAGCCACAGGAATTCCGCTTGGCATCTGCACGATTGAGAGCAGCGAATCCAATCCTTTGAGGGCTTTGCTTTCAATCGGAACGCCAATAACAGGTAGGGGTGTGAATGCGGCGGTTACACCGGGGAGGTGCGCGGCCCCGCCCGCTCCCGCGATGATAACTTTCATGCCTCGTTTGTGCGCGCCGGACGCGTAGTCCGCAAGGTCTTGAGGAGTGCGATGGGCGGAGATGACTCGCACGTCGCACGGAATGTCAAATTCCGCGCAGGCATCGGCCGCAGCTTTCATTGTGGGCCAATCCGTATCGCTGCCCATTAAAATTCCAACCAGTGCTTTCGTAGATGAACTTTTGCTCATTCGCATTCATTTGCCACAGACATCGCAAAAAAGACACAAAAAGTTATTCGTCGTGATAGTCGGCCAGGTGATTGACATTTTTCGCTTTAGCCCAAGACTGCCGTGCTGCATGACTACGGCGAATAAAATCACTATTCTCCGAATTCTCCTGATTCCATTTTTCGTGGTCCAGGTGCTTTATTATGTGAAGGACGGCAATGAGGCGTATCGGTTGGCAGCGATTCTTTCTTTTGCCATTGCCGCAGTCTGCGATGGAGTGGATGGATATATCGCGCGCAGGTACAATCAGCGGAGCGAACTCGGTGCGATTCTTGATCCACTGGCGGACAAATTGTTGCTTGTCTCGGGCATTGTGGTTTTAAGTTTCGAGCACCGGCCATACCTTGAATCTGTTCCGCTGTGGCTGACTGGAACGATTATTGGCCGGGACGTGCTGGTGCTTGCCGGGATGCTTGTCATTCAGATGACTGTCGGCAAAGTAAAAGTTCGCCCTCGCATGGTTGGAAAGGTTGCGACGGTGCTTCAGATGACCATTATCTTATGGGTATTGCTGAAATGGAATGCGACGTGGCTCCGTGCGTGGGTTTTTGTTGCGGCAATCTGCACGGGCATTTCGGGCTTGTTGTACGTATGGGATGGTTCGCGCCAATTGAGCGCACATCCATCCTCGAGCGCAAAATCTGAGTCCAAAATTTAATCCTAAAATATATGGCTAATGAAATTGAACTTAAATTGAAAGAGGGAGACATTGCTCCCGAATTCGCCGCTGCAACCAATGAGGGAAAGACAGTTTCGCTGTCTGATTTTCGCGGCAAGAATGTCATCCTCTATTTTTATCCAAAAGATTCGACTCCTGGCTGCACAAAAGAAGCTTGCGCGTTTCGGGATGATTTCTCTGAGTTTAAGAAGAGAGGGGCGGTCATTCTCGGCGTCAGCACGGATTCGGCAAAATCTCATGCGAAGTTTGTGCAGAAGTACAATCTGCCTTTTCCGTTGCTCGTCGATGAGGACAAAAAGATTGTTAATTCTTACGGTGTATATGGACCGAGGACCTTTATGGGAATCAAGTACACGGGCACGCATCGGATTACGTTTCTAATTGGACCGGATGGGAAAATTAAGAAGATTTGGCCGAAAGTGAAGCCGGCGGAACATTCGCGCGAGATTCTGGAGGTGTTGTAGTCATTTTAGCCGCGAAAGAACGCAGCGCAGCAAAGCCGCAACCAAAGTTAAATGAGTAAAACAGGTTAAATGGGTTAAATGAGGAAAGGAGAAGAAAACCGCGGAGGCGCGATGACCGCAGAGAAGAGGCGTAGAGAAATTTTCTCGCGTCCTGCGTGCATCTTGAGCTATTGCAGTGCAAAGAACGCAGAGAAGGGATTTATGCTATTCAGATTGTTCGAGAATAATTGCAATTGTACTCTACGCGTATGAACACATACGTCATTCGGGTTTCTGGTGTAGTGGCGTGTTTTCTGGGTTTGCAGACCACGCCTTTACGAGCTGCGACTCCTCCGCAAGAACGCGCGGACCGCTTCCTCAATCTGGTGAACGCGTCGTATCAGGCGCTCTATCGTGTCGAAAGTGAGGCGCAATGGCTCGCTGCAACTGATGTCACGCCGGAACACGATGCCGCGTCTGAAACTGCTGGCAAGGCGCGGGCGGCGTTCAATGGTAATCCGGCAATTATTAAGGAGGCGCGTGAGTTGTTGAAGGAAAAGTCGCATCTGAAGCCCGTCACGACGCGCCAACTCGAACAAGTTTTGCTCAATGCCGCAGAAGGGCCGATGACGAATCCGAAATTGGTCGCGGATAGGATCGCCGCGGAAACCAAACAGGCATCCACTCTCAATGGGTTCGAATTCAAGCTGAAGGGCAAACCAATCACTGTGAACGAGATCGACAATCTCTTGCAAAAGAGCACAAATCTCGAAGAGCGCAAAGATGTCTGGGAAGCTTCAAAACAATCCGGTCCGGCATTGAAACCGGGTCTCATCGCGCTTCGCGATCTTCGCAATGGTTGCGCCAAAGAGTTAGGCCATTCGGATTATTTCGCGCTGCAAGTTGCCGCATATCGGATGAGTTCGGACGAAATGATTAAGTTGCAGGATGAATTCATGCGCGAACTGCGTCCATTGTATCTCCAACTTCATACCTGGGTGAAATACGAGCTCGCAAAAAAATACAATCAGCCTGTACCCAAACTGATTCCGGCGCACTGGATTAATAATCGATGGAGCCAGGAATGGAGCGGAATTGTGGACGCAGCGAAGCTCGATGATTATTTCACCAATCGCCAGCCTGAATGGATTGTCAAAACGGCTGAACAATTTTATACCGGTCTCGGTTTTAAAAAACTGCCGGATTCATTCTGGGAGAAATCCGATCTCTATCCAGTCAAGTCTGGCGAAAAAAGAAAGAAGAACACGCACGCTTCCTGCTGGCATGTGGATCTGGACAAAGACATTCGCTCGCTCATGAGTGTCGAAGCTAATTCGCAATGGTTTTTCACTGCTCATCATGAATTGGGTCACGGCTATTACTTCATGAGTTATACGAGACCCGAAGTGCCGCCGCTTCTTCGTCTTGGTGCGAATCCCGCGTTTCATGAAGGCACCGGAGAATTGATTTCGCTCGCAGCAGCCCAGGTCCCTTACCTGCAATCCGTTGGCGTTCTGCCCGCAGATTTCAAACCGGACGAAACCGCTTTCCTCCTCGACAATGCGCTGGCGCATTCTGTGCCGTTTATTTTCTGGGCGAGCGGCACGATGACCCATTGGGAAGCCGACGTTTACGCCAAAAATCTTCCGACAGATCAATGGAATGCGCGCTGGTGGAAATATGTGCGAGATTTGCAAGGCGTTGAACCTCCTTCGCCGCGTGGCGAAGAATTTTGTGATGCCGCAACCAAAACCCACATCAATGACAACCCTTGCTATTATTATTCATATGCGATTGCTTTCGTTCTGAAATTTCAATTGCATGATTACATCGCGCGCAAAATTCTTCATCAACCGCCGCAACATTGTAATTACGCAAACAACAAAAAGGTTGGTGATTTCATGCGCTCATATTTGGTCAAAGGCGCGACCGAAGATTGGCGCAAGGTTCTGCGTGAGGCTACGGGCGAGGATCTTTCGACTCGCGCGATGGTCGAATATTTCAAGCCGCTGATGACTTGGTTGCAGAAGGAGAATCAGGGCAGACAAGTCGGGTGGGAATGACTGAAGTGATCTCATCCGCGAATTTACGCGAATTAAAAGGCAACAAACCAGCTAATGCCATTTGACACTCATTTCACTGGCGACTATAAACCGTGCTCCGGTCGTTTTAACGCTTCAACGTTTTGACGATGTAACCGTGTAATTGATTAAACCTGTTTAACGAATATGGCTATCTCCGTCGGTTCCAAAGCACCTGACTTTACTCTGAAATCCAAGCAAGCCTCCGGTCTGGTCGATATCAGCTTGAGCAATAATCTTGGCAAGAAGAATACCGTCCTGCTGTTTTTCCCTGCTGCTTTCACCGGGGTCTGCACCAAAGAATTGTGCGACATTAGCGCTGGATTTAGCAGCTATTCTGGCCTCAATGCGGACGTCATCGGAATCAGTGTGGATACGCCATTTGCTCAAGAGGCCTGGGCGCAAAAAGAAAAAATCACTATTCCGCTCGCAAGCGATCTGAACAAGGAAGTTATCAAGAAATATGATGTTGTTTTTCCGATGCTTGCCGGGGTAGGGGACACCGCCGCGCGCGCGGCGATTGTCATCGATAAAAATGGCATTGTTCAATACAGCGAGCAGACTCCAACACCCAAAGATCTTCCAAACTTTGACAAGGTCAAAGAGTCTTTGGCGAAATTGAAATAAGGCAGGATTCGAATTTAACTTTGCAACCGCCAGTTCCGTCCCGGGACCGGCGGTTTTCTTTTGCGTTTGGCCGGAACGATGCAGCCGGGAGCGCACTTGGCCTCGCGTGTGGTGTTACGCGCCCTCGCGGAACACATCGGGTATCACATTGGCCGCACCGTTTGGTGTGATGCAAGATCGAGAAGCAACGGGTGAGGGCACCCGTTGGAACACGCGAGGGCGCGTGTGCTCCCCGAAAAAACTGAATCGCTTGGAATTTTGAGTGAAAGAGACTTGTCAGTCTCGTCGATACGAGTAATATAATTCGAAACCGAATTAATTCATATTCCCCAGATGAACTTCAATGCTTCTGTTACAAACGCCATTACCCGTCGTCAATTTCTGCAGACGAGTTCCACCGCTCTCGCAGGGGCAGCCGTCGCTGGCGTCCTTTCCGTCGAACGCGCGGCTCATGCTGCCGGCCCTGGCCAGTTGAAACTTGCGCTCGTCGGCTGTGGCGGCCGTGGCAGCGGCGCGGCGGGACAGGCCCTCAGCACGTCATGCGATATCAAATTGATTGCGATGGCAGATTTACAGCCCGAGCAACTGGAAAAGGGATTGGCGAATCTGAAAACCCTTCACGGCGATAAAGTCGAGGTGCCTAAAGAGCATCAATTCACCGACTTTGACGGCTACAAAAAGGCAATCACATTGGCCGACGTCGTTATTCTGGCAACATCGCCCGGATTTCGACCGGTTCATTTTGAAGAGGCAGTGCGTCAGGGCAAACATGTGTTCATGGAGAAACCGGTTGCGACAGACGCGCCCGGAGTTCGCCGCGTTCTGGCGGCCGCCGTCGAGGCGAAGAAGAAAAATCTGAAGGTCGGCGTCGGCTACCAACGGCATCATCAGCCTGCTTACGTCGAAATTGTAAAACGCATACAGGACGGCGCGTTGGGAGAAATTCAGTTGATGCGCGCCTATTGGGACGGCGGTTCACGGGATGGCGTCGAACGCTTGTCTGGCGAAAAGGAAATGTATTATCAGATCCGAAATTGGTATTATTTCACCTGGCTTTCCGGCGATCACATTGTCGAGCAACATTGCCACAATATCGATGTTTGCAATTGGGTCAAAGGCGAGCACCCCGTTCGGGCTCAGGGCATGGGTGGACGACAGGTTCGCAACGCAAAACGCCATGGCCAGATTTTTGACCACCACTTCGTCGAATACGAATATGCTGATGGCTCGCGCATGATCAGCCAATGCCGTCAAATCCCGCACTGCTGGCCGAATATTTCTGAACACATTCACGGAACCAAAGGCACAGCCGATTTGGGTGCCCGAAATATTTTCGCCATCAAAGGCGCCAATCCATGGCGATATCCATCGAAATCGCCGGCCAAAGACGCCTACCAGCAGGAGCACGACGATTTATTCGCCGCCATCGTGAACGATAAACCCTACAACGAAGCTGAAAGATCAGCCGTGAGTACCATGACGGCAATCCTCGGCCGCATGGCAACTTACTCGGGTCAGCAGATAGACTGGGACGACGCGTTCAACTCCAAATTGCAGTTGGTGCCGGATCCTTGCACTTGGGAAACGGAGCCGCCGGTGCTGCCGGATGCAGACGGCTGGTATCCGGTGGCGAAACCGGGGACGACGGTAGCAGTTTAACTATGGAGCGACTGCCAAATGGAATTTCCATTTTTGGAACGAAGCGGCGCGGTGAGGACACCGCGCCCTACCTCAATTAAGCTGAAGTTAATTCGAACAAACGGATAAGGTGTCAATAAAGGTGAGGGCGCGGTTTCTTGACCGCGCCGTATTTTTTTAACAAGAGATCGCCTCGGACAGACGTCTGACGATCGATTGAACTTTTTCCTCAGTACTCTGTCTTCTTGATGCCCGGCGTTGGGGCCGGATACTTGCCGTCTTTATCAGCCGCTACCGGCGCTGCGGATTCCATAGTAAAATTATCTACACCGGGCGCCATGGCATGATCGGAATTGAGCGCGTCTTCGAAAGTGATCTCCTGTCCGATATGCGCCGCCATCCTGCCCATGTTTGACGTGATGCTCGCTTCGACCCCTCTCTTGGCCTCGTTGTAAGGTTTGTTATTGCGAATTGCCTCAACCAACTCATCCCATTCATTTTGATACGGATCCTGTTGGCCTGGCACAGCTTTCGACGTCCAGAGCATGTTAGAACGCTGCGGGTTCTGCCCTTTGAACGTGCTCGATGGAAAACCGCAATCATTCGCCTTTGAGACAATCGCCATGCCTTTGCTGCCATGTGCGTAACTGGAATAAATCGGCAGCGCTCCATCCATGCAGCGTCCGTCCATGATCATCTTGGCGCCATCCGCGAAAGTGTATTCGACCGAGTAGCTGTCCAGGTTTTGATCAACGAAAGGCTCCCCTTCCGGGTTGGTTTTGTAATGTTTTCCGCCCAATGCTTGTGCCTTCACAGGCCACGCATTTTTCATCCAGCAGAGGTGATCGATATGATGGATGTAAAAATCATTGAAGCATCCACCGCTCGCCCAGATGAAACTGTGGAAACGGCGAATCTGCCAAAGTAGTTCACTCGGGTTGCCCGGCCACTTGGTTGAAAAGGCAGACCCGATCTGGCCTGCCATCCGGTAGCCGCGCAGCAGAATGATATCGCCGATTTCGCCATCCTCAATCCGTTTTGCCAGTTCCTGCAACGCTCGCGCATGACGAGACATCAATCCGACACCGACCTTCAAGTTTTTCGCGACAGAGTCCTCGGCCAGCTTCAGCATCCGGCGAGAGCTTGGACCGTCCGCAGTCAGCGGTTTCTCCATGAACACATTGATGCCCTTTTTGATTGCATACTCGAAATGGACGGGCCGAAATGCGAGCGGAGTTGTGAAGATTGCGACGTCTCCCGCTTTCAAACAATCCATCGCCTTTTTGTAGCCGTCGAACCCGATGAACTTTCGATCTTGCGAAACATCGACTTTGTCTGCGTGCGCCTTCTTCAGGCCTTCAAAGCTGCTGTTGAGCTTGTCCTGAAACACGTCGGCCATGGCGACCAATTTGACGGGCCCGCTTGTGGTACGAAGCGCATTATCAGCAGCGCCGGTGCCGCGACCACCACAGCCAATGAGGGCAACTTGGATTAAGTCGCTGCCAGCGGCGTGGACGCCTGGTAACGCAACTCCAGCCAGAGCGGAAGCAGCGGTGATGCGACCGGTTGTTTTCAGAAATTCGCGGCGTGTGGAAAGGGGATTGGAAGATTCATTCATAATGAGAACATTGCAGTCAGCATCAGGCGATTTGTCAATGCCGCAATTCAGAAGTGGGTTATGCCGATTGCCAAAAGGGATTTCCAGAAAGCCGGAAAAGCGGCTCGCGGGGACGCTCGCCCCACCTCGCCAACCGAAAATTACTTTTAGCAATTGCTCTAATGGATAAGTGTTAATGGTTGATCGAATTGCTAAGACGGAGCGCTGCCAGGAATCGGGGTGATTGATTGATCAATGAACCAATATTCCACCAGCCGTTCCGGATGCTGATTGCGAGTGACTGGGGTGTTCACCCACTAGGATTTAGTCCGAGGTGTGATAAAACCTCCGACTGTCAGCCAGCAAAATTCTCACCTCGCAGAGACTTCTTTGCTGAAAGTCGGACTGGCTGTGATGAGCCGTGGCGGCTCGCGCGAAAATCTGGCTTTCAAGATATAAGACGGGCGGTGGATGAACTGCGCCGTTTTTTTGATCCGGAGAAATCGTGACCCGTTTCGTACGTGTGAACTCTGCGAATTTGAACCTGATTCGGTTCAGCGTGAAATCTCCCGTGACCCGCAGGAGCATGAGGAAATTCACGCCTTCAGACCAACCCTCTCCTGCAAAACCACAACAACAGAAAGGTAAGAACCAGCATGAAGAAACAAACTGTAGCCAGAACGTCAGCGCTAATCGCGGCGGTACTGGCGCTAACCGTCGCACAGGAACAAGCCCAGGCGAACAACCTGTTTGGCATTGATGTGTCGCACTACCAGGGCTCTCCCAGTTGGGGGAGCGTCCACTCGTGCGGCGCGCAATATGCCTTCGCCAAGGCGACAGAAGGAACCTATTACCAGGATTCCAGTTTCAACTACAACATGTCCAACGGCAAAGCGAACAATGTGCAAATGGGTGCGTACGATTTTGCGCGTCCTGACTTGTACAGCCCCGGCACCGAAGCCAACTACTTTTGGAACTTTGCCGGCGGAAAGATCATCGCTGACGGCAAGTCGCTCTACCCAATGGTGGACTTCGAAGTCTTTAATGGCCACGTAGGCACCAGCACCTATACTGCATGGTTTAATGCCTGGTCGTCCGATGTGAAGGCAAAGACTTCGCACTTCCTGCGCCCAGTCATCTACGCGAGCGCGGGAAGTGGCATGTGCGATCTTTCGACGTCATGCGTGTTGTCCGCATGGGTGGCGCATTACAACGGCGAGAACTTGTACACGGGAAATCCATGGGATGGTTGCTGCAGTTGCTGCAACTATGTCGATCCGTGCACCAAGAACGGCTGGACCTATTGGCAG
>Ga0068857_100000929_pt1 | contig 22216 bp, 23 predicted proteins | sample KBSCornC72_FD_66591 | JGI IMG/M metagenome (GOLD analysis project Ga0068857, IMG submission 66591) | Corn rhizosphere microbial communities from Kellogg Biological Station, Michigan, USA - KBS Corn C7-2 | ecosystem: Host-associated > Plants > Roots > Rhizosphere > Soil ...
TCAAACTTGTCGGCCGCGCGCATCAGGCCGATGTTGCCTTCCTGGATCAAATCCAGCAAGTGCAGGCCACGGTTTACGTACTTCTTGGCGACGGAAACCACCAGGCGGAGGTTGGCTTCGACCAGATCCTTCTTGGCGCGCTCCGCTTCGAACTCGCCGTGACGGATCACGGCCATGGTGTGGCGCAAGGCGGTGAGACCGGCGCCGGCCGTCTGTTCCCGCTTGCGGATTTCGCGCTTGAGTTCCCTGGCTTTGGCCAGGGCAGTTTGGCTCGTGCGTCCCTCAATCTTGCGCAGGTCCTGGTCGAGGTGGGTGAGCTCATCGACCACCCGCTCGATTTCCTTGGCAAACTGTTTCCACTGTGGCCCGTAGAAGGGCACGCCGCGGATGGCCTGCGAGATTTCCACCCAGCAGCGATTCACTTTGCCCGCGGCGCGGCGGCGCAGCTTTTTGTTGCTGGCCGGCACCGCCTCCATTTTGTCGGTGAGCTGCCCTAATTTCTTGTGCAGGGAGACGATATCCGCCAGTTGCTGTTTTACCTCGTTGCGCCGTTTGGCATAGGCGGCGCTCTCCACCTCGAGATCGCCTAAATCGACGAAGGCGTCGAGGTCTTCCACCTCCTTGCGGATCTGCTCGCAAATTTCGACGGCGTGAAGCTGAACCAAGGCAGAGCGGCTAATGGCCTTCTGCATCCGCAACTTGCCGCGCTCCATGCGGCGCGCCAGATTCACTTCGCCTTCGCGGGTCAGCAAAGGAACGGCGCCCATTTCGCGCAGATACACCCGTACCGGGTCATCGGTGTAGATTGACTCTTCTACCGGATGGGCAGCCGCAAACTCTTCACTATCATGAACTTCTTCGGGATGGAAGAAGCCCCCTTCTTCGTCGAAGGGGAGCCCTAGCGGTTCCTGGCTCGGGCCCTCAAATTGATCCTCAAACTGGTCCAACGCATCCACCTCTCCCGACCCGTAAAGTCGCTACGGTCGGGGCATAAGTCGTCATGACTCATAAGCCTTTTATTTTCAAACAGATGAGTCCGCACACTCCATCCGTAGGCCAGACGCATGCCGCATCCTAGTATATCAGCGTTCTGGTCTTCTGTTAAGTCCCTATTACAAAAGATGTTTTTAGACGCGTTAGGTTTCACCCCATGCAAGAGTCAGCCGCGTCGCTGCAACAGATCCTTCAATTCCGTAACGAATGCCTCCACATCCTGAAAGTCCCGGTAGACCGAGGCGAACCGGACATAAGCGATCTTATCCAGCGTCCGCAGGCGTTCCATCAGCAACTCGCCGATGGCCGTGGTCGAGATCTCACGATCCGCGCTATCTGCCAGCATTGAATCCACTTCGTCCACCACCTCGGCCAGCTTAGCCATCGCTACCGGGCGCTTTTCGCAGGCTTTGATCAGGCCTTCGAGCACCTTCTGGCGGTCGAATTTCTCCCTCCTTCCATCACGTTTGACGACCATGTAGGGCACTTCGTCACTACGTTCGTAGGTAGTAAAGCGGCGCTCGCACTTCAGGCACTCCCGGCGGCGGCGGATCACGTCGCCTTCTTTGCTCTCGCGCGAATCGATAACGCGGTCCTGGCGGTGGCCGCAGAAGGGGCAAGTCATAGGCTTTGGCGGCGGATATATTGCGGCCAGCGTCCCAGATTACGCCAGGAAGGGTGCCAAAGGGAAGTAGAATGTAGATCGAACTTCTGAAGCGCAACCTACGTTCTACTGAATAGGCGACAACGATGGAAGCGCTGACGGCAGTTCGACAGATGATGGGGCTAAGCCCGGCCCCATCCAGCATCCGTGATGGACGGAAGATCTCCTTGGACGCCGATAACCTGATCGTTGAGCGGTGCCTGGCGGGCGAGGAAGCCGCCTGGGAAGACTTGGTCCGTATTCACACGCGGCGCGTATATGCTATTTGCTACCGCTTCACGGGAGCAGATCATAAAGCGCAGGACCTGACGCAGGAAGTGTTTCTGCGGGTATTCCGGTCGCTCAAAAATTTCCGGGCCGGAGAGGGTTCTTTCACGGTCTGGCTGGGGCGGGTGGCGCGGAATTTGCTGATTGACGACTACCGCAAGACCAAACTCGACCGGGCCACGGAGTCGATTGAAGAGCGGCTGCCGGTGATCGAGAACACCACGGCCGTTGCCGCGCGTGCCGACGGCATGCTGGCCGGGCGCGAAGCCAGCGAGATGTTGCAGTCCGCGCTGCAGAGGCTGTCACCGGAGTTGCGGGAGACGGTAATCCTGCGGGATCTTGAAGAACTGGAGTATCGCGAGATCGCGGAAGTGCTGCAGATTCCTGAAGGGACCGTGAAATCGAGATTGAATCGCGGGCGGGCCGACCTGGCCCGGATCCTGCGTAGACAAACAGGCGGCGACAGACGGGCGACAGTATGAACAGGATTACTTGCACCGAATTCGAAATGCTGCTGGCGGATTACCTGGATGGGACCTTGGCGGTGGGAGAGAGGTCCGTTGTCGAGGAGCATCGCAATGCTTGCGCGTCCTGCGCGGAACTGGCGCTGGATGCCGCGGGCGCGGTAGAGTTCATCGGACGGGCAGCCAGCGTGGACTTGCCCCCGGCCCTGGTGAATCGGATTTTGGCTGAAGTCAACAGCGGGGCCAACCGCAGCGTCGGCAAGCTTTCCTGGATCGAGCGGCTGCTGGGCCAGCGCGGGAGATTCATTTTGCGGCCAAGGTTCGCAATGGGCCTGGCAATGGCGGTGATTTCGCTGGCGATGGTGGGGCGATTCTGGGGCGCGGCCGAGAGCGGCGTGGAGCGGTCGTGGGATCGGACCGTGAAAAGGTACGAAAACCTGCAAGTCGTTTATGACGTGCAAACTCAGTTGGAAGAGTGGGCGCAGGAACGCAGGGCGGCCAGCGAAACGCAGGGCGGAGCGCAGAATAAGTGAGCTCGGAAGCAAGGATTGTCGGGTACTGCCGGATGTGCGGCAAGGCGCTGGAGGAAAGGGACGCCACCGCCTCGGGAGGCACGCTCTATTGCGCCGAGCATGCTGCGCTGGCGCAGGCTCCAGCTGGGGTTTCGGCGCCGGATGAGGTCTCTCCCCCGCTTCTGCAGCAGGGGCCTCCGCCGATTTATACGGCGCCTCCCTTTCCGGCGGCCTCTCCCTATGCGCCCAGCCAGCCGCCGCCTCTGCCACGAGCCGATCAAAATGTTTCACCGCTGCTGGCATTCATTCTGGGATTCATTCCCGGCGTGGGAGCGGTCTACAACGGCCAATATGCCAAGGGCTTGCTGCACGTCGTGATCTTCGGTTCCATCATCAGCATTCTGAGCAGCGGCGCGGCGGAGGGGTTTGTGCCGCTCTTCGGCCTGATGATTCCCACCTTCGTTTTCTACATGGCGTTTGAGGCGTATCACACCGCCAAGAAGCGCCGCGACGGAGAGATGGTTGACGAATTTTCGGGCTTGGTCCGGGCCCGCGGTCCACGATCGCGATTTCCCATGGCGCCGGTGCTGCTGATCACGTTCGGGATTTTGTTCCTGCTGGACAACCTGGATCTTTTGAAGATCGGCAGATTACTGCGCTACTGGCCCGCGTTATTGATCGTGCTGGGGCTGTACCTGCTGTTTGAGCGAATCGCGGAGTCTAAATATGAACCCAAGCAATAACCCTTCGAGCCCGGGCAATAACCCCACTTTGCTGCGATCGATTCGAGGCCCGGTGATGCTGGTGACCCTGGGCACGCTGTTCATGATCGATCACTCCGGAGGCGCCAGCTTCCACAGAACCTGGCCGGTTTTGCTGATTGTACTTGGAGTCATGTGGCTGGGGGAACACATGGCGAGCAAGAACGCCTAGAGACCCATGCGCAGAACTTCATTTGTCGCGCCGCTGCTGCTGATCGGCATAGGCGGCCTGTTCCTGGCGCGGAACATTTATCCGGAGATGCCGCTGCTGGATTGGGTTTCGAAATACTGGCCGCTGGTGCTGATCGGCTGGGGATTGCTGCGCATCGTCGAAATCTTAAGCTGGGCCGCGACCGCGAAGCCGCTGCCGGCGCGGGGCATTTCGGGCGGCGAATGGGTACTGATTGTATTCCTGTGCCTGTTTGGCGCGAGCCTGCACGCGGTGCGCGGATTTTCCAACTGGTGGCCCGATCACATGGTCCAGTTGAATGGACTAGACTTCCTGGGCGGCGAACGCTACGAGTATCCGGTGAGCGCCGCGAAGGCCTGTTCCCGGAGCCCGCACATTGTGCTGGAGGATTTTCGCGGCGACGCCAAAATTAACGGCGTGGATGCGGCCGCGGGGACGGACGAAGTGCGGGTAAGCGGACACAAGACGGTCCGCAGTACGGACCAGGCGCGCGCCGACAGAAGCAATGACGCTGCACCGCTCGACATCAGCGGAGACCCGAACAATATCGTCGTGCGCATTCGGGAGGATCAGGCGCAGAAGTTCGAGCGCATCTCCGCGACGCTCGAAATCAGCGTGCCCAAGGGATCGAGCATCGAGGTCCACGGCCGCAGCGGCGACTTGGATATTAATGACATTGCCGGCTCCGTCGCCATCACTTCGGACAAAGCCGGCGTGCGTCTCAAGAATATTGGCGGCGCGGCGCGGCTGGAGCTGCGGCGGAGCGATGTGGTTCATATGTCCGGCGTCAAGGGAGAGGTGGAGATCAAGGGGCGCGGCTCCGATATCGAACTCGAAGACATGGCCGGGCCGGTCCATGTCGACGGGACCTATAACGGAACCATTGAGCTGCGAAGGCTTGCCAAGCCGCTGCATTTTAGCGGGCCGCGGACCAGCCTTAGCATTGAAGGGGTCCCGGGCGAGGCCAGCATGTCACTCGGGGATTTTAGCGGCTCGAAGCTCACCGGGCCGACGCACTTCACTGCGCGGTCGCGCGACGTCGAGATCAGCGACTTCAGCGGCCCGCTCGAAATCAGCATCGAGCGCGGCGATCTTAACCTTCGTCCGGGCTTGCCGCTGGGAAGCATCCAGGCGCACTTGCGCTCGGGCGACATACGTCTGTCCTTGCCGGCGGCGGCGCAATTCTCGCTGAATGCGTCCACCAATAATGGCTCGATCTCCAACCCCTTCGACGGCGGATTCAAAATCGAAGCCAGCGGCCGCAGGGGAACTCTGCGGGGCGCCGTGGGCGCCGGTCCCGCGATCGAACTCGACACGCAGCGCGGCGACATCACGATACAGAAGGCCGTCAACGCCGGCGCGAATGCTCCGCTCGAAAAACTAGACCAGTAGGATTCGCACGTCCGCCACGTTGGTGCCGGTGGGACCGGTCTTGACCAAGCCACCGGCTTTCTCAAAGAAATGATACGAGTCGTTGTCGGCGAGGAACTGCGCGGGGTCGAGGCGCAGCACGCCGGCGCGGCGCAAAGTGGAAGCGTCCGCGATGGCTCCGGCGGCGTCAGTAGGTCCATCGATGCCATCGGTGCCGCCGCTGAAGATGGTGACCTGCGGAGTGGACTCCAGCGCGATGGCGGCAGCCAGCACGAATTCCTGATTACGTCCGCCGAGTCCCTTGCCGCGAATGGTGACAGTGGTTTCGCCGCCGGATAGAAAGCAGGCACGGGTCCCGCCCCGGGCCATCAACTCGCGCGCAAGGGCCGCGTGCATGCGGGCAATCTCGCGGGTTTCGCCATCAATAGTTGTGGAGAGAACGATCGTCCGGTAGCCGAGCGCCTTGGCTTTCTTCGCGGACGCGTCGATCGACTGCCGGTTGCTGCCTACGATCACGTTCTGCGCATTTACCTGAGTCTTTGGCGTCTCGGTCAGTTGCGGGACAGGAATGCCGAAGCGCTTGAGCACGGCGGCGGCGTCATCGACCGTGGTGGAATCGAGCACGGTCGGCCCGGAACCAATCACGCTGAGGTCGTCGCCGATTACATCCGACAGAATCAGCGCGACGACGGTGGCTGGCGCGCCGAGCGCCGCCAGATGTCCGCCCTTGATAGCCGACAAGTGCTTGCGCACGGTGTTCATTTCGTGAATGGTGGCGCCGGAAGCCAGCAACTGCCGCGTGATCGCCTTCTTCCCTTCGAGCGTCATCCCCGCCACCGGAAGCGGCATGAGCGCGGATGCGCCGCCCGAGATCACGCACAGCAGCAGATCGCGCGGCCCGCTCTCACGGGCGATTTCCGCTATCCGCCGGGCGCCTTCGACCCCCCGCTCGTCCGGCACCGGGTGGCCGGATGCATGCAGATGAATCCGCTTTAGTTTGGCTTTCGTCCCGTCGGGCACGTTGATCCAGCCGCCGGTGACACGTTTGCCGAGCAGGCGTTCGAGCGCCTGGGCCATCTTGGCGCTGGCCTTACCGGATCCGATCACGTGTATGCGATCGAAATCGGCCAGGCGGTAGCTGCGCCGGTCGACGCGCAACACTTTGCGGCCAACTGGGCCGTCACATTTCACATGCGCCAGAACGGCTTGAACGGGGTCGGCCGCTTTGAGCGCGGCGTGAAAAATATCCAAAGCGTGTTTTCTACTCATTTGTTGTTTTAAGGTTTGGGCTCAAGGGCGGAAGAGCGGAAGCGCCAGAATACCGGCCACGACGGCGGCGGGCTCCTGGTCGAAGATCTCGATGCGATAGTCCGCGCGCGCGTAGGACTCGCGGCGGACCTCCAACAACTGCTGGAAACGCTGCGGATCGCGGGCCAGCGGACGGTGGGTCTCGGCGGCGATGCGCAGTTGGATAACTTCGAGCGGCGCGTCCAGCCAGATCGTCACGCCGTGATTGGACGCCAATGCGATGTTTTCCTCTGTGGTGAACGCCCCACCGCCTAAGGCGATTACCTGGGGCCGCCCGGTGCGCACGTTATAAACCCGCTTCCTCAGCGCTTCGGTTTCGAGGGCGCGAAACTCGCCTTCGCCGCGCTGCTCGAAGATCTCGGCGACGGACGCTCCGGCGGCCTTCTCGATTTCCTGGTCCAGGTCGAAAAAACTCCAGCCCAGCTCGTCGGCCAGCGCGCTTCCCACCGTCGATTTACCACACCCCATGAATCCAACCAGATAGATCCCCGGAGTTTGCTTGAGCTTGAGAATCATGGGTGCGCGAAAGTGATAATAGTAGCATGCAGGGATGGCTTCCGTTGTTTCCGCTTCAAGTGGTGTTATTGCCCGACGCCGAACTGCCCCTGCACATCTTTGAGGACCGCTACAAGGAAATGATCGCGGAGGTGCTGCGCGACAAGATCGAATTCGGGGTGGTGCTGGCAAACGAGCGGGGCATCGTGAACACCGGCTGCACGGCGACCGTCGAGCAGGTGCTGCGCGAGTATCCGGATGGACGCCTGGACATCCTGGCGGTGGGCAGACGGCGATTCGAGATCGAGCGGGTGAACGAAGAGCGGGCGTTCCTCAGGGGCGAAGTGGATTATTTCGATGACGAAGATGAGACGCTGCCGGAGGATGAATTTCGTGCCCGCGCCATTGCGGGATATAACGAATTGCGCGCGCTGACCGCGGATCCGCCGCTGCCTGCGGCGCAGACCGATGACCCGCAACTCAGTTTCCGGCTGGCGCGTCCGATTCAGGATCTGGGACTCAGGCAAGCGCTGCTTACGGCGCGCAGCGAGGCGGAGCGGTTGCGTCAGTTGGCCGAATTCCTCCCGGCGTTCCTGATCCGCCAGCGGCGCATCGAGCGCGTGAAGCAGGTGGCGCCGCGCAACGGCCACGGCGGCAAGGCTCCGGGGATTCAGTAGGCGTGCGCCTTTCGCTTTTGATCGACGCCGACGATACGCTGTGGGAGAACAATATCTATTTCGAGCGTGCGTTCGACAATTTTTGCAATTTCCTGGATCATTCGGCGCTCAGGCCCGCACAGGTGCGCGACGTGCTGAACGAGATAGAGCTGGTGAACGCCAAAATTCACGGCTACGGCTCTAAGAACTTTGGCCGCAATTTGCAGCAAGCCTACCGGCATCTGTCCGAGCGAGAGATCCGCGCTGACGATTTGCGTCATGTGGTCTCGCTGGCGGAACAAATTCTGGAGGAGCCGATAGAACTGATCGAGGGCGTAGAGGAGACGCTGGGCTACCTGAGTGAACGCCACGAACTGACGCTGTTCACGAAGGGCAGTCCGGACGAGCAGTTGATGAAGGTGGACCGTTCGGGGCTAGGCCGCTATTTCGCGCATCAAGCGGTGGTGAAGGAAAAGGATGCCGCTGCCTACTTGGGGCTGGTGGCTGCGCGCGGGCTGACGCGCGATTCCACGTGGATGATCGGCAATTCGCCGAAATCCGACATCAATCCCGCGCTCGAAGCCGGATTGCATGCGGTGCTGGTGCCGCATCCGCACACCTGGGTGCTGGAGCACCAGGATCTTCGTAATCCGGGAGACCAGCGGTTGCTAAGAGTGGAACGGTTCGCGGATCTCCGTCTGCACTTCTAAAAAGTGCCGGAACGAGGGTATGACCACGCTCCGGCTTAAAGTCGTTCTTAGTTGCCGTTGCCGCCGACAGGCGTGCCCATTGCCAGGTCCAGTATCAGGCGGTGATCCTGGGTCCCGTCATTCGCATCGAAATCGAACAGCGGCATGCGGGAGGCAATGTGGGTGGCCTACTTCAGCGCAGCTCGGGTCGCGATGTCTAGCACCCAGCCGGGGAAGATGCCGAGGACTAGCGTCCCCAAAGCCGAAGCGTATACGGCGATCTTCAAGCCGATGCCGGGGGCGTCGAGCGTATCCATCGCACCGCCGGGGTCCTTGAAGTACATCACGACCAGGACCCGCAGGTAGTAATAGGCGGCTACCGCGCTATTCAGCAAGCCCAGCACGGCAAGCCAAACCTCGTTAGCATCCAGCACGGCCTTGAAGATGTAGAATTTGCCGAAGAAGCCGGCGGTCAGCGGCACACCAATGAGGCTGAGCAGGAAGACGGTGAGCATCGCGGCCATGGCGGGCTGGCGCTGGGAGAGGCCCGCGAAGTCGTCGATGGATACATATTTTTCACCCTTGCGGGAAAAATATGTGACCACGGCAAAAGCGCCGAGGTTGGTGAATGCGTAGGCGGCGAGATAGAACATGGCCGCAGCGGATCCAGTGGTGGAATCCGCGGTGACAGCCACCAGAATGTATCCGGCGTGCGCGATGGAGCTGTACGCCAGCATGCGTTTGATGTTGGATTGCTGAATGGCCGCGAAGTTGCCCACTACCATGCTGGCGAGCGCGCAGGACCAGACAATGGGCTGCCAGTGGCTGGCGATTGGTCCGAAAGCGGTCATGAAAACCCGCAGCAGGATGGCGAACGCCGCAGCCTTGGGGCCCACGGACAGGAATCCGGAAACCGGAGCGGGCGCGCCCTGGTAGACGTCGGGAGCCCAGATCTGGAAAGGAGCGGCAGAAATTTTGAAGGCAATTCCGACGAACATCAGCGCGGCAGCGGCCCCGGCCAACGCCAGCGGCGGCGTGGAAGTTTGCAGTGCGCCGCGGATGTGATCGAGGTTGGTGGAACCAGTGAGGCCGTAGATCCAGGCAACACCATACAGCAGGAACGCGGTGGCGAAAGATCCCAGCAAAAAGTATTTCAGCGCGGATTCGTTGTTGCGGGGGTCGTCGCGCAGGTAACCGGCCAGCACATAGGAAGAGATAGAGGAAATCTCCAATCCGATGAAGATCATGATCAGCTCGTTGGCGGTGACCATTACGCACTGGCCGACGATGCTGAACAGGATCAAGGCGTAGTATTCGCCGCCCGCGGATCTTTCGCGGTGCAGATATTCGGTGGAGCTGAGGATCGCGATTACCCCGACGGCGATCACCAGCGCACGGAAGAACGAGGCAAAGCCGTCGATGATCAGCATGTTGCTGAAGGCCGCGCCGGGATCGCCGGAGGCGGATAACGACGCTATCAGAGCAGCCAGCAGCGCCACGATCGAGAACGGCCCGAAGATCTTGCGCTGATCGTCGTTGGTGAAGACTGCCTCCATGAACATGACCAGCACGCCCGCTATGGTCAGGATCATTTCCGGCAGGATGCGGAAGTATTCGACGCCGGTGGGGAACAGGTTAGCGGGCATTCGCTACCTCCCGCACGGCGGGCATCACAGGGGGCGACTGCGCGACACGCTGCTTGCTCAAGTCCAGAATTCGCGCGTTCTGCGCGCTGATCGGCGGCATGAAGGTTTGGGTATAACTGCCCATCCATAACATCAAGAGCAGCAGCGGAAGGATGGCGGCCCATTCGCGCCCGCTCAGATCCGGCATATGGTGGCTGAGCGATTCGGACGTCTTGCCGTAGAACGTTCGCTGGTAGAGCCACAGCATGTAGCAAGCGGAAAGAATCACGCCAAGGGCGGCGAACACAGTCGCCGGGAAGCTGGCATAAGAAGCGCCCTGCAGCACCAGATACTCGCCGATAAAATTGTTCAACATCGGCAGGCCGATCGAGGCGAGCGTGGCGATCAGAAACACAATCGCCAGGTTGGGGGCGGGCGTGGCGACGCCGCCGTAGGCCGAAATCTCGAGCGAATGGCGGCGTTCGTAAAGATAGCCGACGAGCAGGAACAACGCGCCGGTCGAGATACCGTGATTCAGCATCTGATACACCGCGCCGTCGAGCCCCTGCTGGGTGAAGGAAAACACGCCGAGTACGACGAAGCCCAAGTGGCTGACCGACGAATACGCCACCAGCTTCTTCATGTTGGGCTGTACCAGCGCGACCAGCGCGCCGTAGAGTATGCCGATCACCGCGAGCCCTATAATCCAGGGCGCGGACTTGTGCGCGGCGTTGGGGAAAAACGGGAGGCAGAAACGCACCAGTCCGTAGGTGCCCATCTTCAGCATGACGCTGGCCAGCATAATGGAGCCGGCGGTGGGCGCTTCGACATGAGCGTCGGGCAACCAGGTGTGCAGCGGGAATAATGGAACCTTGATCGCGAAAGCTACGAAAAAGGCCAGGAAGAGCAGCATTTCGGCCTGGTTGCTCAACGCGAGTCGGCCGCTCTGCAACTGGCTCTGGAGCTGCGCATAGTCGAAGGTCCCGGAGCGATCGTATAGATAGATGATGGCCGCCAGCATCAGGACCGATCCGGTAAAGGTATAAATAAAGAACTTCACAGCGGCGTAGATGCGGCGTTCATGGCCCCAAATGCCGATCAGGAAGTACATCGGCACCAGGCCCACCTCCCAGAACACGTAGAACAGGAAGAGGTCGAGTGAAACGAACACGCCGATCAGGCCGAACTCCAGCAGGATCAGGAATGCGAAGAACTCTTTCACGCGATGATCGATGTGTTTCCACGACGCCAGCACCGAGATGGGCGTCAGCAGCGTAGTGAGGATCACCAGCCACAGGCTCAGGCCATCCACGCCAACGTGATAGCGGATAGGAGGAGAACTGATCCATTCGGAATCGTGCACGAACGCGTAGCCCTCAGGCGCGGAGCCGCTGAAAGCACCGGCGAGACCCAGCGAGACCACGAAGATCAACAGCGAAATCACCAGCGCCGCCATGCGCGACAGGTTGGGATTGCTCTTGGGAATCAGCAGCAGCAGCAGGAAGCCGATGAGCGGCAGAAAGAGTACGGCGTCGAGGATGGTTAGCGTCATCGCACGCCTCCGGCCATGGTGATCGCGACAATAACTAAGATCGAACCCAGCACCACCCAGGCCGCGTAGCTGCGAATCGAACCTGACTGCATTCGCTTGAGAATGCCGCCGAGGTTGCGCGCGGTCTTCCCGGTTCCATTCACGATTCCATCGATGCCGGCGGCGTCGAATACCCGCCACAAGAGCGAGCGCGAGCCATCGATCATGGGCTCGACCACGAGCGAGTCATAGAATTCGTCGACAAAGTACTTGTTGTAGATCCAGCGGTAGGGCGTGCTGAAGCTGCGCGCCAGTTCCTCCGGAATCGCGGGCGCGATCAGGTAGAACCACGCGGCGAGAGCAATGCCGATGAGACCGGCGGCGACCGAGACCAGCGCAGTCCACGGAATTCCAGGCGCTTCTTCCGCGACTTTGAACATCGGTTCCAGCCACTTCGGAACATTGATGTAGCCGCCGATTAAGCTGAGCACCGCGAGAACCGCGAGCGGAATCCACATCGATGGCGGCGATTCGTGCGGCGCGCCGTGACCATGGCCAGGATCGTCGTGCCCGTGGGCATCGGGTCCATGAGCGGCTTGCGCAGCGGCCTCCCAACGAGGCTCGCCGAAGAACGCCAGAAAGAACGCGCGGAAAACATAGAAGGCCGTCATGCCGGCGGTGAACACGCCCACCCAGTACATCCAAGGCGCGTACTCGTAAGCCGAGGCCAGAATCGCGTCCTTACTGTGATAGCCCGAGAACGGCGGCACGCCGGCGATCGCGACGCTTGCGCAGAGAAGCGTCCAGAAAGTGATGGGCGTGTACTTCCGCAACCCGCCCATCTTCCGTAAGTCCTGTTCGCCCGACATGGCGTGGATCACGCTGCCTGCGCCCAGGAATAAGAGCGCCTTAAAAAACGCGTGGGTCATCACGTGGAAAATTCCGGCGGAGAACGCGCCAGTGCCAAGACCCAGGAACATGTAACCCAGCTGGGAAACCGTCGAGTAGGCGTAAACCTTCTTAATGTCGGTCTGCGCCAGGCCTATGGTTGCGGCGAAGAAGGCCGTCGCCAGGCCGATGATCGCGACTACTTCAAGCGCGCCGTGCGCGTGCAGAAAGATCGCCGAGCTGCGGGTCACCATGTAGACGCCCGCGGTCACCATGGTCGCCGCGTGGATCAGGGCGCTGACCGGCGTCGGACCTGCCATGGCGTCCGGAAGCCAAACGTACAGCGGAATCTGCGCCGATTTACCGGTGGCTCCCACAAAGAGCAGCAACGCAATCGCGGTCATCCAGCCGGCGCTCGATTCGACGGGCATCCCTTGCACTTTGCCGAACACCGTGGCGAAGTCGAGCGATCCGAAGTGCATCGCGATCAGGAAGACTGCCAGCGAAAATCCGAAGTCGCCGATGCGGTTTACAATGAACGCTTTGTTGCCGGCGTCGGTGGCGAACCTTTCGGTGAAGTAAAAACCGATCAGCAGGTAGCTGCACAGTCCCACACCTTCCCAGCCGACAAACAGCAGCAGGAAGTTGGCGGCCAGCACCAGCACCAGCATGAAGAACATAAACAGATTGAGATACGCGAAGAAACGGTAATAGCCGCCTTCGTGCGCCATGTAGCCGACTGCGTATACGTGAATCAAAAAACCAACGCCAGTGACGATCATCAGCATCACCGCAGTCAGCCGGTCGATCGCGAGATCTACGCCGATGTTGAGCATGCCGGATTGAATCCAGGTGTAGTAATGCTCGGTGTACGCCTGTTCCAATGGATTGCCGCCACCAAAAACACCGAGAGTGCTCAGAGTCTTCAGCACCCACAGAAAGCTCAACAGCACCGAGCCGACCGCGACCGCGTTAATCGCGGTCTTTGACAAGCGGCGGCCGAGCAGACCATTTACAGCAAAACCGGCCAGCGGCAGGAGAGGTATCAACCAAAGTTGAAGCATCTTAGTTTTTGAGCGAGCTTAATTCGTCGATTTCGAGCGTCTGACGGTTCTTAAACACCGTCAGGATGATCGCGAGGCCGACTGCGGCTTCAGCCGCTGCCACCACCATCACGAAAAAGGCAAAAATGTGTCCGTCCACCTGTTTGAGTTTGTAAGAGAACGTGATGAAGCTGAGATTCACGGCGTTGAGCATCAGCTCGATCGACATGAACACGGTGATGATGTTGCGGCGGAATAAGAATCCGGCGATCCCCAGCACAAATAGAATCAGGCTGAGCGTCAGGTACCAGGAAAGCGGCACACTCGGAGGCAGCGCAGGCACTAGTCGATCTCCTTTTTCGCCAGGACGACTGCGCCCAGAATGGCGATCAGGATCAAAACGCTGGTCACCTCAAAGGGCAGTAAATAGATGGTGAAAAGCGCGCGTCCGAATTCGAGCGGCGAGCCTTTGGTGAACTGGCCGAACATCACGTTTTCCGAAGCCGGCAGGTGGTGCGCGATCCCGATCGCAATCAGCCCCAGGAATAGCAGCAATAGCGGGACACCCGCATAGGTGGCCCACGTCCTGCGGCCCTTGTGCTCGGTCCCGGCGTTCAGCAACATGATGACGAACACAAACAGCACCATGATGGCACCGGCATAAACTACCAGTTGCGCGGCCGCGATGAACTCGCCGCCCAACAGCAGATAAAGCGCCGCCAGGGCGCCCATCACGCCCACCAGCGAAAGTGCGCTCGAAATCGGGTGCGATTGCAGCACCAGATTGATGCCGCAGACCACCGCGATTGCGGCGAAGATCATGAAGAGGAGTGCATCCATATTTGTGCGCGAGTCCTTAGGACAGGGCCACCACCAGGCCGGTGAGAAACAGGTTGGTCACGGCCACCGGGAACATGAAGGTCCAGGCGAAGCGCATGAGTTGGTCGTAGCGAAAGCGCGGCAGGGTGCCGCGAACCCAAATGTACACGAAGAGAATGACGAGCGCCTTGGCCGAAAACCAGATGATCGGCATCAGCGGGAGCGCCACCGCCGGGATCAGGAAAAGGCCGGCCAGGGCGAAGAACGCGACGCCCACCACCGGAAGCGTGATGCGGTCGAACGGCCGCGCCGGGCTTGCGGCATGCAGGAAGCAAAGTATGCCGGCCCCAGCCATCACCAGCGACGGCAGGAAACTCGAGCCGTAAGCAGCCGGAAACGGCGGATGCCAGCCGCCCAAAAACAGCAGGGTCGCGACACAGGAGACCGTCACCATATTGCAATATTCAGCCATGAAGAACGCAGCGAATTTCATGCTGCCGTACTCGGTATGGAATCCGGCCACCAGTTCGTTCTCGGCTTCCGGGAGATCGAAGGGCACGCGATTGGTTTCAGCGAAGGCCGCGATGATAAACAGGATGAAGCTGATGATGTTTAGTGGGAAGACCTGGAAGATGGTCCACTTAGGAAGGAAACCGAAGAAAAACCCGGCTTGCCCGTCGACGATCCCGCGGAAGCTCAGCGTGTTTAACACCAGCAGCGGGGCGGCAATCGCCAGCGCCATGGGCAACTCGTAGCTGATCATTTGGGCCGAGCTGCGGAGCCCACCCAGCAGCGAATATTTGTTGTTCGACGACCAGCCTGCGAGCACCACGCCGTAGACGCCCAGGCCGGATATACCGAGGATGAAGAGCACGCCGATATTGAGATCGGTCAACTGCATCGCCGTGGTGATGGCCGGAATGTGGATGGGGCCCAGATCGATCGCGGGGAGGGCGAGTTCGGTTCCGAACGGGATCACGGCGATCGGGATCAGCGCGAACAGCACCGCAATGAAGGGCGCGAGAAACCAAAACACTTTGTTCACGTGGGAAGGCATCATGTCTTCCTTGGTGATCAGCTTGATGACGTCCGCCAGCGGCTGCAGCAATCCGTGAGGACCAACCCGCCGCGGACCGACGCGGAGTTGAATGTGCGCGAGCACTTTGCGCTCCAGCCACTGCAGGTACGCGAGCGCGGTCAGGAGAACGAAGGCCACCACTGCGGCTTTGATGATGCTCAGGATCAAAAAGTTCATCGTCGCCTATTGCCCTTGCCCACCGTAGAGTTTGCCAGGAGCTTCCATCACGTTGTTGAGTATTTCGGAATAAGGAGTGAGCGATCCGGAGGTAAACAATGTGTCGCCGGAAGACTGAATCGCGCCGGGCAGCGCGGCGACGCGACCGTTGAGAGGCCTGGTTGGCACCGGACCCATCGCCAGCAGGGCAGGCGAAACACCGTAGCCATGGACAGTCTTGCGGATCTCCTCGAATACTTTATCTGGGAGCCAGATGCCGAGATTCAGACCCATCTCCTTGGCGAGCTGCCCGAAGATTTCGAGATCCGTCTTAGTGCCCATCACCTTGATCGCCTGCTTCAGTCTTTGCACTTCGCCGCAGACGTTGGTCACAGTGCCGCTCTTTTCGTACGCGGACGCGGAGGGCAGAACGATGTCGGCCTGCCGCGCGGTCTCGGTCATAAACAGGTCTTGGACGACGACGAAGGCTTGCTTCGAAGCGATCGCGGCGCTCTTTAAAGGATTCGAACCAACTACCCAGAGGACGTCCAAGTCGGTAGCGGCCAGCATCTGTTCGCGGGACATTCCGCCGTCGCGCGGGATTACGCCCATGTCGAAAGCGCCGCGCGAGTTTGAGTAATCGACCAGACAAACGTACTTGACGGGGATGCCCAGTGAGTCGCCGAAGGCTACCAGTTTCCGTAGGGCGTCACCTTGAACGGAGTCGCCGAAAACGATTACCAGATCGCCCTCCGCTTTCAATTTGTCGCGCAGAGACTCGACGCCTGCGAGTTCCCCGCCCTTCTGGACGCGAACGCTCGCCACAGCCTGATTGTCTTCGCGTACCGGACCCGATGTCACCGCATAGATATGCGCATTGTGATGCCGGAAGTTGGCGCGCGCCTGGAACGAGAGGAACGGGTGCTGCTGCGCAAGATCTGCGCCCACTACCAAAACAGCTTTCGCCGAGTAGACATCATGAGTCGTCGCCAGCGGATCGGTTTTTCCGGAAAGTGCATCGAAGAAGGTCGCCAGATCGCCGGTACGGTGATGATCGATGTTATTCGTCCCAAGGCCTTGCCGCGCGAACTTCGCCAGGAAGAAATTCTCTTCGTTGGTGGTGTGATTCGAACCGATCACACCAAACTTGCCGCCGCGCGCTTTGGCTTCGCTGAACTTGGTCGAGACTACCTCCAGCGCCTGCGACCACGAAATCGGCTCGTAGCCTTTTTCGGTCTTCATCATCGGCGACTGCAGACGCTCGGGATGCTTGGTGAAGTCAAAGGCATAGCGGCCTTTCACGCACAGGAACTCGTTATTGATGCCGCTGCGGTCGCGGTTGTTGCCGCGGATGATCTCATCGTTTCGGACTCCCAGAGTTGTCTTGCAACCATCGGCGCAGTGGGTGCAAATGGTGCCCACGTGCTCCATTTCCCACGGCCGCGTCTGGTAGCGATAGGCGCCGCTGGTAAGCGCGCCGACCGGACAAATATCGATGCAGAGGCCGCACTCGTCGCATTCGAGATGATCCCCATGATTGGGAACAATCTCGGAAATCGCGCCGCGATTGCCTACGCCCAGCGCTCCCACGCCCATGCCTTCATTGCACGCGCGCACGCAGCGGTAGCACAGGATGCAGCGCGGCGCGTCGAAGTACACCACCGGCGACCACTGCTTTTCGTCAGTGTGAATTTTACGCTCCAAAAAGCGGCTCTCGCCGGCGCCATAGCGGAACGTCATGTCCTGCAGTTCGCATTCGCCGCCCTTATCGCACACCGGGCAATCCAGCGGATGATTGGTCAGCAAAAACTCGACCATCCCCTTGCGCGACTTCTTGACGATATCGGAATCGGTACGCACCACCATGCCCTCGGCGACAGGCGTAGTGCAGCCCACTTGCAGCTTGGGGGTCTTCTCGATTTCGACCAAACACATGCGGCAGGCGGCCTGCAAAGTGTAGTCTTCGTGATAACAGAAGGCGGGCACTTCGATGCCGTTCTGACGCGCGACTTCGATCAGCAGTTTGCCCTTCTCGGCCTGGATCTCGCGCCCGTCGATGGTCAGCTTTACAATGTCAGCCACGGTTATACCATCACCTCTTGCCGCGCCAGATAGACTTCGAAATCTTCGGTGAACTTCTCGACGATGGAGATCGTCGGCAGCGCCGCGGCATCGCCCAGCGCGCAGAACGTGCGTCCCAGCATGTTCTTCGACAGCTCGCCCAGCATGGAAATGTCTTCGCGGCGGCCTTGGCCTTCATAGAATCGCTGGAGGATTTTCTTGAGCCAGGTTGTGCCCTCACGGCATGGAATGCACCAGCCGCAGCTCTCATGCGCGTAGAATTTCATAATGCGCAGGGCGAAGCGGACCATGTCGGTGGTCTCATCCAGCACCACCATCCCGCCCGAGCCCAGCATGCTGCCGACTTTCGCGAGCGTGTCGTAGTCCATCGGAATGTCGCACTCGTCCGCGCGCAGAATGGGACACGACGAACCGCCCGGGACCACTGCTTTGAGTTTCTTTCCGCCAGGAATTCCGCCTGCGACTTCGTAAATCGCCTTCATCATCGGGAAGCCCAACGGCAGCTCATAAACGCCCGGCTTATTCACGTGCCCGGAGATGCACACTAGCCGCGTGCCGCCATTCTTAGGCGTGCCCAGAGCCGCGAATGCCGCGCCGCCGTCGCGAATAATCGCCGGGATGGCGCTGAAAGTCTCGACGTTATTCAGAAGGGTCGGAAGCGCCCACGCGCCGGCCACGGCCGGAAATGGAGGCTTCATCCGCGGTATGCCGCGCTTACCTTCAATCGAATCCAGCAGCGCAGTCTCTTCGCCGCACTCATACGCGCCCGCGCCGCTGTGGGTGCACAGATCAAATTGGAATCCAGTGCCGGCGACGTTGTTACCCAGGTAGCCCTTGGCGTACGCTTCGTCGATCGCGCGATCCATCTCGTCGATCAAGTACCGGTATTCGCCGCGTATATAGATGTAGCCCTTGTGCGCATCGACAGCCAGACCCGCGATCAGGATGCCTTCGATCAACTGGTGAGGATCGTACTCCATCAGCAAGCGATCCTTGCAAGTGCCCGGCTCGCTCTCGTCGGCATTGACGACGATCACGCGCGGCTTGGGTGAATTGCGCGGAACGAAACTCCACTTAAGTCCGGTAGGGAATCCAGCGCCGCCGCGCCCGCGCAGTCCCGAGGTCTTTACTTCTTCGACGATTGCCTCGGGCGTCATTTCCCTCGCTTTGCGAAACGCTTTATAGCCGTCGTTGGCCAGATAAACGTCGAGCGTCTCCGAGCCTTCGATCGCAAAGTTCTTGCTAACCACACGAGTCTCCAGCGGGCTCGGCTGATTGTAGAGTTGCTTCGCCATTACTGCGCCTTCCTCAATCCCGCTTTTCTCAGATCATCGATCAACTGATCCAGCTTCTCGGGCGTCACGAAATGATGGAAGTCGTAGTTGATCTCCACCGCCGGCGCCCAGGAGCACGCTCCCATGCACTCAACTTCTTCCAGCGAAAACTGGCCATCCGCAGTGGTTTGCTTGTGTCCCACGCCCAGCTTTTTCTTGGCGTGTTCATACAGCTCTTCGCCGCCCACCAGCAGGCAGCTAATATTGGTGCAAACCTGCACGTGAAATTTGCCCTGCGGCTTGCGGTGCAGCATGGAGTAGTAGCCCACTACTTCATCCACTTGCAGCGGCGTCACTTTGCAGCGCCGGGCCACCTCTTCAATCAGTTCCTTGGTCACCGCGCCCACTTCGTCCTGAGCGTACATCAGCATGGGAATCACCGCCGAACGCGTACGCCCTTCTGGGTAGCGGGTGAGCATCTTCGCGAATCGTTCTTCGAGCTGCGGCGAGAAAGTCATCAGCGGTCGGTATCTCCCAGCACGAAATCCATGCTGCCCAGCGAGGCGATGGAATCGGCGATCAGCGTCCCTTCCAGCAGGGCGGGCAGTGCCATAAGATTCGCGAAGCTCGGCGTACGCATGTGCACGCGGTAGGGTTTAGCCGTGCCGTCGCTCACGATGTAGTAGGCGATTTCTCCGCGCGGCGATTCGACGGCCTGATATGCTTCGCCCGCCGGTACGCGGAAGCCTTCGGTCACAATCTTAAAATGATAGATGAGCGCTTCCATCTGCGTCTTCATCTTTTCGCGATCCGGCAGAACCACATGCGGCGCGTCCGCCTGGAACCGGCCTTCCGGCATCCCTTCCATTGCCTGGACAATGATGCGGGCGCTCTGCCGCATCTCCTCCATGCGCACCCGGTATCGCGCATAGACGTCGTTCTCAGTGCGCGTCGCGACTTGGAAATCGAACTTCTCGTAGCTCGAATAGGGCTCGGTCTTGCGAACATCCAGCGGGATGCCGGCGGCGCGCAGCATGGGTCCGGTCACGCCTAAGTCCAGCATGTCCTCGATCGAGATAAAGCCAACACCCTGCGTGCGGATCTTCCAGATCGGATTCGAGTCCAATAGATTTTCGTACTCGTCTACTTTGCTGGGAAACTGGCGGATGAACTTGCCCATCGCCTTCTCCCAGCCGCGCGGGGGCTCCAGCGCTACGCCGCCGGGACGAATATAGCTGGTCATCATGCGCTGTCCGGAGAACATCTCCTTCAAGCGCAGCACGTCTTCGCGCTCGCGGAAGCAATAGAAGAACATGCTCATGGCGCCGATGTCGAGAGCGTGCGTCCCCAGCCAGACTAAATGACTGTTGAGCCGGTCCAGCTCCACCAACATCACGCGCAGCCATTGCGCTTTGGGCGGAATCTCTAGTTGCAGCAGCTTTTCCACCGTCAGCGCGTACACCAGATTGTTGGCCAGGTTCGACAGATAATCGACGCGATCGGTAAGCGTAACCACCTGCGCCCAATTGATCGCTTCGCACTGCTTCTCGATGCCGGTGTGCAGGAAGCCGATGTCCGGCTCCGCTTTCTTAATAGTCTCGCCTTCGAGCTCGATCACAATTCGCAGGACGCCGTGCGTCGACGGGTGCTGCGGCCCCATGTTCAGCGTCATCCGCCGCGGAGCCGCGGGGCCTGCGGGCGTTTCCTGGGTGGCCGCTATCGTTGCTACGTGATCTTCGAAGGACTGTTTCATATCAACGCTACTCTTTCGCGTACCCGTACTTGTAGCCGTGGACCGGATAATCCTTGCGCAGCGGATGGCCTTCCCAATCGAGCGGCATCAGGATGCGCACCAGATTGGGATGATTGCGGAAACCGATGCCGAACAGGTCGAAGACTTCGCGTTCATACCAGTCGGCCGAACGCCACACGCTGTAGATCGAATCGATCTCGGGGTTCGCCCCGCTCACACGGCATTTTACGCGCACGCGGCGGATCGGCTCAATCGAGTGCAAATGGTAGACGACTTCAAACCGCGGCTCGGCCGGATGCCAGTCGACGGCCGTGATCGAAGTCAGCCGCAGGAATTTTTCGTTTTCCTTGAGGTGGCGGCACAAGTCCACAATCTGCGATGGATCGGCGAGCAGCGTGGTTTCCCCCAGCGCTAGCTTGGTTTCGAGAATCGCGGGATGTTGGAAATCGCTCATGGCTTCGTTCCTTCCTTCACCACCGGCCGTTTGGTCTCGGGGCCCCACTCCAGCACGCCTTTCTTGTACACGTAGAAAAATCCCACCAGCACCAGCACCACGAAAACAAACATTTCGGCCAAACCGAAGAGCTTCAATTCGCGGAATACCACTACCCAGGGGAACAGGAACACAGCTTCAATGTCGAACAGGATGAAAATCATCCCCACCAGATAGAACTTTACGCTGAAGCGTTCCCGCGCCGAGCCTACCGGAGCCATGCCGGATTCATAGGGCGTGTCCTTGAGCGGACTCTTGCCGCGCTTGCCCAGCAGCGTGGACGCGCCGATCAGCCCGGCCGCAACCGCAATGGCAATGAGGATCTGCACCACTACGGGGAAGTAAAGTTCGGGATAGGTGGTCGGCATGTTTTCGATGGCGCGCAGCGGAAGCGTGGGCTTCCAGCGGATTGCTTCAGGTTTGAGTTCTAAACATTCCAATATAATGAGGAGCGAAAGGGAGTGTCAAACTCGGCGGATGGAAATCTCGGAAACAAAGACTATTGAAGTTGTTTTGAACGGCGAGCGGCGGAGCGTTCCTCCCGGCCTGACGGTCGACCGCCTGCTCGCGTTCCTGGAGATGGACCCTTCCCGCGTCGCCGTCGAACTCGACCGCGCCATCGTCCGCAAATCCGAATGGCCCGCAACGGAGGTTCGCCACGGAGCGGAACTCGAGGTGGTGTGGTTCGTCGGCGGCGGCTAGTTCTAGCGACATTTCAGCCAATGGACCATCCTGGTGGCAGCTTAGAACACTCGCTTGCGGAATTTCCGAATCGACAATTCGCCAGTAAATTTGCAACGCGAAATTGACCCTATTGACACACCCCTGAAGTTGAGTACAATCGAAAAGTCGCCCCCAATGCTTAAACCCCGCAAAAGCCGCCCCGAACCTGCGAACCCGAACCGCACCTACTCTTCAGTTGAAGTCTCAACCCTCGCGAGCGTGAGCCTGCGGCAACTGCAATGGTGGGATGAGCGCAAGGTGGTATCGCCGCGACACGAGGGCCACCGCCGCGTTTATTTTCCGGCGGAGGTCATCGAGATCACCGTCATCGCCGAACTTCGCCGCAAGGGATTTTCGCTGCAAAAAATCCGTCGCGTGCTG
>Ga0068857_100000939_pt1 | contig 22164 bp, 17 predicted proteins | sample KBSCornC72_FD_66591 | JGI IMG/M metagenome (GOLD analysis project Ga0068857, IMG submission 66591) | Corn rhizosphere microbial communities from Kellogg Biological Station, Michigan, USA - KBS Corn C7-2 | ecosystem: Host-associated > Plants > Roots > Rhizosphere > Soil ...
CGTGCGCTGAACAAGAGTACCAAACGAGATTCGTGGCTCGACGCGAAGAATTTTGAATCCCTTCAGCAACGAAAGTGATCTTCCCTAGCCTGCGAGTGGTTTGGGTCCCGGGCTGACTGTAGCGGTAGATAGGCACCGCCGACGCCGAAGAGTGTAATTCTTTTCACTTTTGGCGGCGCATGCGAAGCGGGGCATCCGCTGTGCCTTTGAAGTCGTTTGGTTTGTAAGGCTTAGAAACCAAAGAAACCATGTAGCGAGGCATTACAATTGCTTCTCACATTTCTGGCATATTGCTTCACGAGTTCTGCTTTCCTGTAAACCGCGCAGCCGTGCAATCCCCGAGTATTCAAAGCGTTGCGGGAAGTTGACTCGAAATCTGCGGCTGCCGAAGCACTGAGAAAAATAAGCACCTGGAGGCTGTTCCAATTGACTGCTTCAACCGGCCATCTGATCGCTCCCCACGGTAACGAACTCATCAATCTGATTGTTGATCAAGCCAAGGCGACTGAACTCAAGTCTCATTCGAAGGAATGGCCTTCGTGGGACCTCACTCCGCGACAAGTCTGCGATCTTGAATTGCTGATGAGCGGCGGCTTTTCACCGCTACGCGGATTCATGAATCGCGTCGACTATGAAGGCGTTTGCCAGAACATGCGGCTCGCCGACGGCACTCTCTGGCCGATGCCGATCACACTGGATGTTAAAGAAGAATTCGCAAAGACGTTGAAACCCGGCGGCAGCAAGATTGCACTGCGGGACGGCGAAGGCGTCATGCTCGCGGTCCTTCACGTAGAAGACGTATGGCAACCGGACCGAACCGCAGAAGCTAAGGCGGTATTCAATTCCACCTCGAACGCTCATCCGGGCGCCGACTACGCAATGAATCGTTCGAATCCGTGGTACGTGGGCGGCAAAGTTGAAGGGTTACAAGGTCCCTCACACTACGACTTCCGAGCATTGCGACTCACCCCGGCGGAAGTGCGCGCTGATTTTGCGCGCCTTGGCTGGCGCAACATTGTTGCATTTCAGACGCGGAATCCCATGCATCGTGCACACGTTGAATTGACGATGCGCGCAGCGAAGCAAGTCGAAGCAAACCTGCTGATTCATCCGTCGGTGGGAATGACAAAGCCAGGAGACGTCGACTACTACATCCGCACTCGTTGTTATCAGTTGCTGCTCGCAAAGTATCCACAAGGGACGGTCAAGCTCGCCATGCTTCCTCTCGCGATGCGCATGGGGGGCCCACGCGAAGCAGTCTGGCACGGGCTGATTCGAAAAAATCACGGTTGCACACACTTCATTGTGGGCCGCGACCATGCAGGTCCCGGAAAAGACACGGATGGCAAACCGTTCTATGGGCCCTATGATGCCCAGGAGCTCTTCAAGAAGCACGAAAAGGAAATGGGCGTTACGATGGTTCCCTTCCAGATGATGATGTACCTGGAAGATGAGGACCGTTATGTTCCGGCCGACGAAGTTCCAAAGGGTGCGCGGGTTCTCGATATCTCCGGCACTGAACTGCGCCAACGATTGAACGAAGGGCGTGACATTCCGGCATGGTTCACGTATCCGGAGGTGGTGAAGGAACTGCGACGGAGTTATCCGCCGCGCCATAAACAGGGGGTGACGATTTTCTTTACCGGACTTTCGGGTTCGGGAAAGTCCACGATTGCAAACGCTCTAATCACCAAATTCCTGGAAGTGGGCGGCCGTCCAGTGACATTGCTCGACGGCGACTTGGTGCGCAAGCATCTGTCGTCGGAACTTGGGTTTTCGAAGGAACACCGCGACATCAACATCCGCCGCATCGGTTACGTTGCTTCTGAGATCACCAAGAACGGCGGCATCGCGATTTGCGCTCCGATTGCGCCGTACGAAGCTACTCGCAAGGCGGTCCGCGAGATGATCGAACCGTACGGTGGATTCTTGCTCGTGCACATCGCAACGCCGATCGAAGTCTGCGAGGAGCGCGACCGAAAGGGTCTTTACGCAAAAGCGCGCGCGGGCATCGTGAAGGAGTTCACAGGGATTTCCGACCCCTACGAGGTGCCAACCAAGGCGGAGGTCGTCATCAACACGGCCGATATGTCTCCCGAAGAAGCTGCTCAGCAGATTGTCCTTCACCTGGAGCAACAAGGATTCATCGGTGTGAATGGAGATGCGTCGTAAACGCTGTGGCTTCGGCTGCAGCGTGAGCGAACAGGACCCCTGAGATGCCTTTGATTGCCGGCAAAATACTGATCGGCTTTCTTGTAGGCACTCTTATTGGTCTGACAGGGTTAGGGGGCGGCGTTTTATTGCTGCCCCTTCTCATTTTTGGGTTACATGTTCCAGCAATCACCGCCGTGGGATCGGACGCGCTCTTCAATTTTTGTACGAAGATCGGTTCGAGTTGGATGCACCTCCGAAGAGGAACGGTGCGCCGTAAAGTTGTTGTAGCAATGGCGGTGGGCAGTGTGCCTGGTTCGTATTTGGGCGTAACGTTTCTGACTCACCTAAGGACCGTCTACGGAACCGGTGTCAACGATTTCATCAAATCAGCCATAGGATTGCTGCTGGTCTGCATTCCGATTTTGCTGTTATCACAAGGGCAGATTGAGGAGCGCGTTGCGAATCGTCCGCCAACGATGAAGTCCTTTATCGGAATGACGATCATCGGCCTGTTCGCAGGATTTCTGGTTGGAATGACGTCGGTTGGATCGGGAAGCATCATCATGATGCTTCTCCTGCTTTTTTATAGTTACCCGCCTAAGGTGATGGTCGGCACGGACATTGTGCATGCTGTAATTCTCACCGGCATGACCAGTTTGCTGCATTTTCGCGCGGGCAATGTTGACATGACGCTGGTGGGAGGTCTGCTCATTGGATCCATCCCCGGCGGATTGCTGGGTACACACTTGAGCACGAGAGTTCCGATGTTGTGGCTTCGCCGCATTTTGTGTGCTGTGCTGTTGGTCACTGGAGCCCGCATGTTGTGGGCTTAAAGATTTCTAGAGTTTTTTAAGGCTAAAGATGAATCGTTCTCAACAGATCGAAATACTTTCACGCATTCAGGCAGCGCTCGAAGCTACGCGCTCGGTGTTCCAGCGCTTCACCCCAGGTGCGATTGAGACTGAGTACAAAGTGGGCCACGATCCGGTGACTGAAGCCGATCGAGCGGTTGATACATTATTGCGCCAGCACCTATTGCGAGATGGTGAAGGGTGGCTGTCTGAAGAGACCTTGGACGACCCAGTTCGCCTTGGTAAACAACTGGTTTGGGTGGTAGACCCGCTCGATGGCACTCGCGAGTTCGTCGCGGGAATACCAGAGTTCTGTGTTTCGGTGGCTATGGTGGAAGACGGGAACCCAGTCGCCGGCGGCATCTTCAACCCGGCGACCAATGAGATGATCCTCGGCTCGCTTGATACCGGAGTGACGCTGAATGGTAAACCTGCTGAGCCTAGTCAAAGAACAAGTCTGAATGGAGCGCTAGTGCTTGCGAGCCGGAGCGAAGTAAAGAGGGGTGAGTGGAAGCCCTTCGAGAGCACAGGGTTCAAAATCCAAAATATGGGATCGGTCGCCTATAAGTTAGGACGAGTTGCCGCGGGTCTGGCAGATGTGACGTTCACGCTCGTGCCTAAAAATGAGTGGGACGTCGCTGCGGGTGCTGCGCTGGTGGTGAGCGGTGGCGGATTCGTCAGCACCCTCGAGAACGGGCCTCTAATCTGCAATAACAGAAATACGCTCTTGACTGGACTCATCGCGAGCGGGCCAAACCTTCGCGCTGAGCTGTTGGCAATGCTCGAGGGCCACATGCAACCGGCGGGCAGCGATGGCAAGGCGAAGAGTTAACGATACAGGCTGATATAAATTCCCTGATGGCAACCCGTGGAAATGTCTTTCTGATGTACCACGAACTCGAGCTTCCTGGCCGTGCCTTGTGCCAGTCTGAGGCAGGTTACATTCGTTACATCCTGACTGAAGAAGATTTCTCTAATCAGATGGAGGCGATCAAGAGTTCCGGATCGCGTGGAGTGAGTGTCGGCACAGTCCTTGACACTCCGGGAACCACGGGCGTTGTTCTGACCTTTGATGACGGATGTGAAACCGACCTGTTAATCGCGGCACCCATTCTTAAACAACTAAACTTCGGCGCCACATTTTATGTTACCTCTGGTTACCTTGGCAGGAAGGGCTATATGTCTCCTGCGCAAGTGCGAGACTTAGACTCTTTGGGCTTTGAGATCGGCTGCCACTCGATGACCCATCCCTACCTGCCGGATCTTAGTGACAAAGAGTTAAGGCGCGAGGTTGTCACAGCAAAAGCCGATTTGGAACAAATTACCGGAAGCAGCGTTGATCATTTCTCTTGTCCGGGTGGTCAATATGACCGGCGGGTAGTGCAGCTAGCCCGCGAAGCAGGCTATAAAAGCCTCGCCAATAGTGAAATCCGCGCTAACACGCCTCAGACTGACCCATTTTCACTGGGGCGGGTGGCAGTATTGCGGGGAACATCGCTCGATACGTTCAAGCAAATCTATAGCGGGCGAATCTTATGGAAGTTCCGACTCCGTGATACAGCAAACCGCACTGCGAAGCGTCTCCTTGGCAATTCCTCTTATGACCGTTTAAGGGCGATGTTACTCGGTACTCGCTCAAACTAAGACGCCCCCACCAAGAAGTTGCGGTCTAAACCCCAAAGGACCAATTAACCTTCTGATTAACTACCTTCCGTCCACAAGACTTCGGTTATCTGTATCAAATCAAGTCCCCCCACTAAAGTGCCGACTAGTGGGCTCGCAACGATAGTCCCCAACACGTTCCGAGGGGTGATTAGTGCCACCCAAAAAACCAGTCGCTTTCGTCGTCGGCAAGTTTGCAGTGTCCAATAGATATCGCCTGATCACTGCATGCTTCTTGTTATGCATAGTTCTCGGAACCAGCGCGTGCGATAACGCCCTGCAAGGCTTCTCGCCGAACGGCTCGTCGAAGCCTGCGGCATCTAATATCTCAATCGTCTCAAATATCCCCGGAGGAACCAAGGGAAAGAGCTACAACGTCGTCCTATCCGTGCAGGGTGGCAAAGCTCCATACCAATTTTCACTTCGGTCAGGCACGCTTCCGCCAGGGCTCGCGCTCAACGGATTGACTGGAAGTATCTCTGGGAAACCGACCTCGGCCGGTACCTTCCCGTTCGTCGTTGGAGTCACTGATGGCGTGCGTAATGGCGGCGGCTCAAAAGATTTCAAACTCGTTGTTGCCAATTCGACGGATGCACCGAAAGTTCAAGTCGACATTACACCAGATAGCTCAAGTTTAGCGTCCGCAGGACGGCTTCAATTTACGGCCGCAACGCACAATACGAATAACCCGGGCGTGATCTGGTCAGCAAGCGCCGGCACGATTTCCGCGACGGGGATGTTTACGGCGCCAACGGTATCGAGTGATCGGAATGTCACGGTGACGGCGACAAGCGCTGCCGATCCAACGGCAAAAGCAAGTGCAACCGTAGCGGTGACCGCAAGCGCACCCGCCCCCGCGAAATTGATAATCACGACTTCTAGCGTGCCGGAGGCAACGAGCGGCGCTGCGTACAAAACAACTTTGATGGCATCGGGCGGGCAAGCACCTTACGTTTGGTCAATCGCCTCGGGGTCGCTTCCTGCGGGCCTCGCCTTGGATTCAGCAACTGGCGTATTGGCGGGCACGACCGGAGCTAGTGGAACCTTTGGTTTCACAGTTCGAGTCAGTGACTCTGCAAAGACACAGAACACACAGGGACTCTCGATTACTGTCGGATCGTCAGTTTCGGGAGCTGACTTTGATGGGCCAGCAGAATTGCCACGAGCGATTCTAAACACTCGCATGAGTGACAGTCCGGCGCCAGGCAGCACGATTCGCGTAAACGCCGGCGGCGACCTACAGGCGGCGTTGAACCGCGCATCATGCGGTGACACAGTTGAATTACAAGCTGGCGCCACCTTTTCAGGATGGTTTGAACTTCCGGCAAAGGCGTGCGATGACGACCACTGGGTTATTGTGCGGACGAGCGCGCCTGACAGCAGCCTGCCGCCTGAAGGCGTGCGATTGACGCCATGTTATGCGGGCGTGAGTTCTCTGCCAAATCGACCAGCGTATGCGTGTTCGAGTCCCGAAAAGGCGCTTGCGACGATCGTATATACGCAGACCGCAGGCTCCGGCCCGCTGTTTCTTGCGAATGGCGCGAATCACTATCGTCTAGTTGGATTGGAAGTCACGCGATCAGCTGGTACTGGAAACTTGTCGCATCTCTTGTCCGTTCGTAAGGACGGCGCCGCCAACCACATCGTGCTCGATCGCGTGTGGATGCATGGAACGGCACGCGATGAGACCAAGAGTGGTTTCCACTTAAGCGGTCTAACCTTTGCTGCCATCGTCGACTCTTACTTAAATGACTTTCACTGCATCTCGATGACGGGTGCTTGTACAGACGCCCAGGCCGTAAGTGGAGGCACTGGAAATCTAGCAGGCGGACCGTACAAGATTGTTAACAACTTTCTCGAGGCCTCGACTGAAGCGATTTTGTTCGGGGGCGGCGCTGCCACCAAGACGCCGACCGACATTGAAATCCGGCGAAACCACTTCTATAAGCCGATGCAATGGATGAAGGGTGTAGCGGGGTACGTCGGCGCGGCGAATGGCAATCCGTTCACAGTGAAGAACCACCTTGAATTAAAGAATGCTCAGCGTGTCCTGATTGAAGGCAACATCATGGAGAACACGTGGGGCGGGTTCAGCCAGGCCGGTTACGCAATATTGCTCACACCGAAGAACCAGCACATGGGCGATACCAATGTCTGCCCCATGTGCCAGGTGACGGACGTGACCATCCGCTATGGCACAATCAGCCACGCGGGTGGAGGAATGCAGATCGCGAATGGAATCTCGGGTGACGGCACGAACGGCGACAAGGCATTTGCGGGTCAACGTTACAGCATTCACGACGTTACCATCGACGATATTCGCGCCGACTACTTCGTAGGTAACGGAACCTTGTTCCAGGTCTCAAACGGTTGGGACACAAATGTTCTGAATAGCGTGAGCATCAACCACGTCACCGGATTTACCGATCCCAAGGGACACCTTTTGACGATCGGAAACAAAACTTCGCACCCGGAGATGTGGGGATTCAACTTCACCAACAACCTGGTTCTCGCTGGATCGTATCCAGTATGGTCAACAGGCGGAGGCGATACCAACTGCGCTCATCAGAATGTTCCGAGCGCCATTATGCATGCATGCTTCACGTCCTACACGTTCACGAATAATGGCGTGATCGGAGCATCGGAGGCGTTTGATGCCTCACATTGGCCGACTGGAAATTACTTTGCTTCGAGCCCTTCGGCTTTATTCGTCAATTTCGCGGCTCGGAACTATCGGTTGGCCTCCGGCACTGCGATGCGCTCGGCGCCGACTACCGACGGCCGGGACATTGGTGCCGACGTTGACGCAATTCAAGCGGCAATAGAGGGCGTCAACTAGAGCCACGGTCGATTGGGTTTCTGAGTGTTCTTTCTGCATGGGCCGGTGGCGACTCAGCCGCTTGGTCCCTTGCTCTTCCTGCGGTGATATCATCACCTTAAAGTGATTGTGGTGCGATGTCGCGTAAGAGCGACATTTCTTGATCTCGCGCACCCGCCCCCGGCTCGATTGCCTCGCTGGGCGTGCTGAAAAGGATGACATGGGTTTTCTGAAACTTCGCAAATCGTACGGCGTTGCGGTTACCTCCTTCCTGCTCTTGTTAACAATGACGTGGGCGCAGGACCAAAGCGCGAACGGGAAATTTGATGGACCGGCAGAGTTGCCTCGCCTAACGGTAAAGAGTGCGGTCGCCGATACTCCGGCACCCGGACGCGTTAGAAACGTTAAAGCAACTGATAACTTGCAAGAGGCTCTGGACAGTGCCAAATGTGGCGACACTCTGAAGCTGGAGGCTGGCGCCACCTTCCAAGGTACCTTCCGCATTCCCAACAAGCCGTGTGACGACTCCCACTGGATCATCGTGCGCACGAGTGCCCCAGACGACAGTCTGCCTCCCGAAGGCACCCGTATGACGCCCTGCTATGCCGGTGTGGCGTCTTTGCTGGGGAGACCGGATTATCGCTGCGACAAGCCTCGCAACGTGCTGGCGAAAATTGCCTTCGACGGCAAGGGCGACTCGGGACCACTTATTTTGATGGGAGGAGCAAACCACTACCGTTTTCTCGGTCTAGAAATCACGCGTGCAAAACCCGATGGGCACATGCGGAATCTGGTGCAGCCTGACAAAGAAGGTTCCGTTCATCACATCGTGTTTGACCGCTTGTGGGTGCATGGCGTTGCCAACGAAGAGACGAAAGCCGGAATTCACTTGAGCAACACAAACTACATGGCAGTAGTCGATTCCTACTTGAATGACTTCCATTGCATCGCGCGAAAAGGAGCCTGTACCGACGCGCAGGCCGTCAATGGAGGAGGGGGAAACATCGCGGGTGGCCCTTACAAGATCGACAACAATTTTCTTGAGGCCTCTGGACAAAGCATTCTATTCGGCGGTGCACCGGCCACAACCACGCCAACTGACATCGAAGTCCGTCGCAACCACATGTTCAAGCCTCTAACCTGGAAACCCGGAGATGCGAACTTCGTGGGTGGACCGACCGGCGAACCTTTCATCGTAAAAAATAATTTTGAATTGAAAAATGCGCAGCGAGTCCTGCTGGAAGGCAATATCTTGGAGAATTCCTGGGGAGGGTTCAGTCAGACCGGTTTCTCCATTCTACTAACACCTAAGAACCAAGCTCCTGGCGTTTGCCCGATCTGCAAAGTCACTGACGTGACGATTCGTTACAACCGGGTGATTCGTGTGGCAGGAGTTTTACAGATTGCGAACGCGCTGGGCGGGCACAATGATGAAAACCTGATTTCTGCCGGCGGAGGCAGATACAGCATTCACGACCTCGTGGCGGAGGAGATTCAACAAAAGGATTTCAAAGGCCCCGGTTCATTCGCGATGATCGGGTCAAAGATTCCACCGCTACATGATGTGTGGATCACGAACTGTACAGCATTTCCACCAGGAGTTTTGATTTCCGTGTACAACCCGTCCGAAGGACCGAAGATGACGGGAATCAAGATTGAGGACAATATTTTTGGAGCGAGTGAGCGGCAGATTGGCTCGACAGGCGGTGGACCGGGAAATTGTGCTTTTCAGCCAGGAAAGCTTGGTCCGGAAGGCGTCCTCAAGAGTTGCTTTGCTGAACAGTCGTTCGCGAGCAATGTGATCGTCGGCGGCAGAGGTTCATGGCCGGCATCGAATGTTGCAGTGAAAGACGAAGCCAGCCTCGGGCTTCGAAACATTAGTAAAGGCGATTTCAGACCGTGCGGCCTGGGCGACAGTGGCTGCGGCAAAGTTTCGCCAGCACTCAAAGCCGGACGAAACGGCCGCAATGCCGGTGCCGATATGGATGCGATTGAGAAGGCAACTGCAGGGGTGCGTTAGCAGAAAATGTGTTTCGGTTTACGGGCGGCCATCGGCCGAGATTCCCATGCGACCCGTTGCCGTAATGCGCGCCAGCGGAGTGTGCTCTTTTAGCCAGAGCTTGAAGTCGTAAAATTTCGGATAGATCAATTCCATCACGCGGACGCTGAACGAGGGTGAAAGTTGTCTGCTGGGAGTGACAAGCTGGTACCCGGTGTCGACCAGGAGATCGCCTATCGCACTTTCTAGCTCTGCGACTTGCTGGGAAGACAGCACGGTACGCCATCGTCCCATGGGATTTTTTTCCTGACCCTGCGTGTCCCCTTTGAAAGACGAGTTCGGACTTTGTACGGAGCCTAATGCGACCTGCTGAATGCGATCGTAATCGAGATCGTGATCGATGAATTCTCCCAGTCGGGCGAGGAATTCTCGAGGGTGCTGCACCAGATCTTCGTAGTGAACCTCAATGTAATCGGGACCCATCGCACGTCCGTAACGGCGTCCCTTGCTGACGATCCATTTCCAGAAAATGCCCGCCAAAACGAGGCTGCGATGCCGGTCCCATCGGAATGGACGAATCCAGCCAATCTTGTTCAAAGACACAGCGACGTCGCGGCCATCACGAATGATGTGCACGATCAAGGCGTCGGGAATCAATTTCTTTATCAGTGGTAGATAAAGCAGGTGCAAGGGTGTTGATTCTGCCCATCGCGTCATTCCCTGCTTGTGTGCGATGGTTTCCATGAGGATCCGGAGAAAATCTCCAGCACTGCGGCACTCGCTGAGAACGCGCGGTTCGATTTCCTCGCGGGTCAAACCGGAACGCTCGAATAATTTGCTGCTCAACCAGGCATCTAGCATCTGACGGCGGTTATCGAGACGCGACAAATCGCCGAAGCGCAACCCGATCAGGTTGAACGCATTGCTTTCCGCGTGATAGACAGCGAACCCACCCGCAGACAGGAGTGTGTGGTAGAGAAACTTTGTTCCAGACCTGCCACAGCCAAGCACGAATACTGGTGCTTGACTCCTGGTTGCATCTCGCGGAGCGCGTGCAGCATTCGTGTTCGCCTCGACCGCCCCGAGGTCAGATGACATGGCCACTCGCGCTCCCAGTATTTAGTGCGTACACGCGATAGATGCTCATTGGGTCGATTGTGGTTGGGAAATGTTTTCGAGTTCGAGAGCTGACAGGTTTGACATTCGCCCGACGGGCGTTTCAGTCTTCAGCCACAGTTTTGTATCGAGAAAGGCCGGATAAACCGATCGCATCCATCGTCCACGAAGCCCCATACTTCTTTCTTCTTCTGTGGTGGTTAATGGATAACCTAATTCCTGCAAATAGTCGCCGACCGTGGCTTCGAGGGCAATGACGTTTTCGCGCGACAAACGTTCCTTCCAACGACCGACCGGTTGAATCTTTTCCTTTGTCACTTCTTCGCGAAATGACGAGTTCGTTTCCCGCAAGCGGCCAAGCGATGCCTGACGAATGCGCTCGTAGTCCAAATCATGGTCCAGAAATTTTCCGAGCGACGCCAGCGTTGCGGTTGGATTCGTCACGAGTTCTTCGTACCGAATCTCGACGTAATCTCCATGAATTGCTTTCCCGTACTCACGCCCTCTTCGCACCATCCACTCCCAGTACATCGCCGTTGCCAGCAAACTGCGCGTTTCATTGCGGTCCCATGGCAGAGGAGCAAAGCCGCCCATTTTTTTGAGTGAGAGAGCGATGTCGCGACCGTCGCGAATAATGTGAACAAAAAGCGCCCCAGGAATGTCCCTTTTTATCTGCGGCACATAAAGGACGTTGTCAGGGTCGTACACGGCCCAGCGCGAGATACCCTGCTGTGCGGCAACGTCGTCCATTGTGAGGCGGATGAAATCGCCTCCGTTGCGACACTCCTTTAGCAACTTTTTCGCATGCCCTTGAGCATCAAGTCCGGAACGCCGAAACCCCTTGCTCAGCAGCCATGTCTCGATCAAGCGCTTGCGATTTTCCGGCTGCTCCAAATTGCCAAATCGGGGAATGAGCATTTTGTAAATTGGAAGATAGCCTCGATAAAGGGCAAAACCGCCCGCCGAGAGAAGGTTGTCGTAAAGCAGATTTGTGCCGGAACGGTGGCATCCCATGACAAAAACAGGACGCTTGTTGCGAGGAATCTGATCAGCCGAGCTCCGGATAGGGTATGGGTCAGTCACAAGGATCGACGAAGGGGGGAACCGCTGAACCGCTAATAAAGTATACCATCGACAACCGCTCCTTCCCAAGGGTGTCCAAAGTAACCAACCCCCCTAGTTGCAATGAGTTGCACATTCTCCTGACCATCCTTTCCGAGTTGTAAAACAGTCGGTTGGCGGTTACGATGTACGAGCGCTTTATTCGGCTCGGGCTTCACTGATGGCTTCCAGATCTTGGCAAGCTAGCCCGCAGGCGACCCGGCCGACAATGCCCATCCGCTATCATCGGGTGTTAGCGTCCCGTAGACCTTGGCAGTTCCGTCCGCCGCCTGGTTGGAGATTCAGAAGTTGTACAAGTTTGAAGACGGAGAAGAACTGATCCGATGGCTAGTCTTTACGTCCTAGGTGCGCGCCAGCGCAAACTCCTCTTCAAGCACGAGGAAGAACAAAATCTGTATGAGGCGGCGCTGATTCTTCGAATCGACACCGAAACTGGAGAATCCAGGACTTGTGTTGAATACAAGAGCCCGCTCGAGGCGTGCTCTGGCCCAAACGCTTCGATGGTATTCAAAAGTGCGACGATCGTGGGGGACACGCTCTACTGTTGCACATCAACAGAAGTCATCATCTTCGAGCTGCCGACGTTTCAAAAGATCGGTTATATCTCCCTTCCCCATTTCAACGACGTTCATCATGTGACACCCGTCTCTGATGGCAACCTCGTCGTTGTCAGCACAGGACTCGACATGGTGTTTAAAGTGAGCCGTGAAGGGAAGGTTCTGAACGAGTGGACCGTGCTGGACAAACCAATCTGGTCGCGATTTTCGAAAGATGTCGATTACCGAAAAGTCGAAACGACCAAGCCGCACGAATCACATCCGAATTTTGCGTTCGAGTTGGATGGCGAAATCTGGGTCACCCGATTCCGCCAACGCGACGCCATCTGCCTGTCAACACGGGGCGGGAGAATCGACATTGCTGTGCAAACTCCACACGACGGACTGATCGCAGGGGATCGTATCTACTTCACCACGGTGGACGGGCGGATCGTGATAGTGAATCGATACACCAAGAAAGTCGACCGCGTTGTCAATCTCAACGTGACGGATGGGGAGAAGCGAGTTCTGCTGGGCTGGTGTCGCGGGTTGCTGCCGCTTGACGATCGGCACATCTGGGTGGCTTTCACCAGGGTTCGGAAGACCAAATTCGTCGAGAATGTTCTATGGGTGCGGAGCATAGTGAAGGAAGGCGTGCACAACAGACCGACGCACCTTGCGTTATACGATTTGGCTGAAGAGCGCTGCCTGAAAGAAGTCGATCTAGAACCGCATGGCATAAACCTTGTGTTCAGTATCTTTGCGGCGGATCGAGAATCTGCGGGAGCAACAAGCAATCTCAGGCAATTGCAGAATCAGTCTTCCGGTTCCGACCGGTGACTGCCCAATTGCAGTCCCATGCGTGTTACTTCTGGAGCACCAGACTTCCCCACAAAATTGTGTAAGAGCCGCGCTCCATAACCGGCCCAAGGAATGGATTTGGATCCACAGCAAACGATAGCACCCGAGTCGAAAGGCTCGGTCGACGCCACCACAACGGACCATCAAGCCAGACGAAAGATGGATCATTCGTTGGCGACGAGTCTTGCCTGGCGAGCAATCGCTGACTGGACTAGCCAGATCCTGACTTGGGCGTCGCTCTTCATCGTGGTTCGGCTGCTTACGCCAGCTGACTTTGGGCTGGTTGGAATGGCGGTTGTGCTGGTTCCTTACCTCAAGTTCCTTACCGAGTTCGGAATACCACGCACGGTTGTGACTTTGCGGGATCTCACCAATGAACAGCTCGCCCAGCTGAATTCCGTCACGACGCTGCTCAGCCTGGGGTGTTTCGGGTTGGCTTGTCTTATGGCCAAGCCGATGGAACTATTTTTCCGCACCCCCGGTCTCGCGCTTGTCGTGATCATCACCTGCCTTGCCGTCATTCCACAAGGGTTGCGCGCGGTGTCCGAAGGTCTGCTCAGCAAGGAGATGCGGTTTCCACTTCTTTCTCTGTATGACGCAATCCGCTCGATCGTGGCGGCTATTGTCACACTGGCGATGGCGTACTTCGGCTACGGTTATTGGTCGCTGGTCTGGGGCAACGTAATCGGAACAACTTTTAGGTGTGTGCTGGTGTTGCGCGCCCGGCCGTTTCCGTATGCCAGACCGGTATTGAATACGATCCGCGAACCATTGCGCTTCGGATGGCATGTGCTGGTCTCGATTATCGCGCTCAATTCATACGAGCGCCTCGACAACGTAACAGCCGGCCGCGTTCTCGGAAGGTCTGCTTTGGGTTTTTATGCCATGGCATGGAACCTGGCGTACGTGCCGCTCGAAAAGGTCACATCACTTGTCACGACTGTCCTGCCCACATATTTCGCAGCGGTTCAGAAGGACTTGGTTGCACTGAGACGTTACGTTCGCACGCTGACAGAAGGTATTTCTCTGGCGACCTTTCCGGCCACCGTAGGATTGGGCTTGGTAGCTCGTGAATTAGTACCCGTCGCGCTCGGTAAACGATGGGAGGGAGTGATTGCACCACTAGAGGTCCTATCTGTGTATGTTGCGGTCCGTTCAATCATTCCTGTATTGAGCCGCGTGATGACGGCAGTTGGCAATGCGCGTTTTGTGATGTGGAATGACTTGGCCGCTCTTTGTTTTCTTCCAATCGCTTTTTTTGTTGGAAGTCACTGGGGAGTAGCCGGTATCGCCTGGGGATGGGTCGTAGGATATCCGTTTGTCGCAATTCCGCTGTGCCTTAAAACATTCAAGACGATTGGGATGACTTTTCGCGAGTATTTTCAATCCCTGCGTCCAGCTCTTGACGGAACCGTCCTCATGGCATCTGCGGTATTCGCCCTGAAGTGGGGTCTTCCACATAGTCTGCCGCTAATCGTTCGACTGGTCCTCGAAATTGCCACAGGAGCAATCGCATATGTAGGTGCGATTCTCTTGCTGCATCGTCCTCGCGTTATGGCATTTGTTCGAACGGCGCAGGAATTCAGGCGAACCAGGGCAGAGAAGAAAAAAAAGCTACAGTAGCCGTAACTATTGCGGCACCGAAACATCTTCCTTCGATCGTCCGCGTTCATTTTGCCACCATGCAGTGAGTCGCTGTTTGCGGCCGAACATTTTCTTCGCTTCTTCGCGCAGCTTTCCCAGAATTTTGTAGCGGGATTTGGTAAACCAAGGCACTCGATGCGGGACGCAGCCATATTTCTCTTTGTAGGATCCTTCGCCGCCCCAGTCGTATACCGCTACACCGCGACGTTTCCAATAACGCATCGCGTACCAGTGGATCGCTTCATTCGGCCGCAACGCCTGGCTCGAGCGATAACTGGCATTACCCCAGAATTCGGCGATTTGGTTGTAGCCTGGGAAAATTCCGGATGCGATGCATTTCCCTTCCGGATCGCGAGCCCGCAGGAGCAACACCCGGCCAGTAGACGCCATATGCTTTACCAAAAGGCTCACCCGCTCAAGATCGTAAGTAGGCACAAGTCCTTGTTTTGAAAATACGTCTTTCAGCTGCTCGTAATATTCATTGGCGAATGCCGGATCATGGGCTTCTTCAATCACCACACCGCTCTTTTCTGCTTTCCTTACACAGCGGCGGCAGGCACTGTCCATGCCGTTAAAGAGAGCTTCTTCAGATTTGGTTAGATCCGTGCGATATGAAGCGTAATAGTCCACGTTAAATCCAAGCGACTGGCCGTCTTCTTCGGTGAAGTGAGGGTCGGAGACTTCCATGTGCAGGCAGCCGAGAGAATTCCATGCAAATTGTTCGACCGCTTCAAGCGCAGCCGCGCGTGACGCACCCGGAGCAAGATTGAATCCCATGTAGGGCGTAGTCCAGCCCGGGAAAGAACTTCCGAGGATCCTCACGCCAAACCGTTTCATCGTGAGGCCGGTGAAGTAGCCGACCGGCTTTCCGTTATCGGTCATCTCAAGCAAGACTGGCGTAGCGCGCTGCGCCTCGCTGACGAACTGGACCCACTCCCGCGTCTGAAAGACGGTGCGGTCCTGAAAGGTGTCAAGAACTTGCCAGTTCACGGATTTAAAATCGACGGCGTTACATTTCATCGAGACGGTTCTGGTAGGTCGTTCAGCAAAGAGTGTAATTGACCGGGTTTGGGTGCTATTTATCGATCAGGATCGCTGAGTAATCGACCATCCAGCGAGAGAGCGGCGTGTGAATCTTCGCCCATTGCTTAAAAGGATAGTACGCGCGGTACACAAGACGCATTTGCTGAACCGTGAGGTTCGAACGCGTGCTAGTTGCTGAGTTGGATAGCGGATAGCCGAGCTCGCTAAGATAGTCGCCTATTAAAGCCTCAAAGAGTGCCAATTGATCAGGAGAGAACTTCGATTTCCAGCGACCGACAGGAGTGAACTCTCCCTGCTGCAGATCTTCTTTGAACGATGTAAGCGGTTTCTTTACGGAGCCAACGCTTGATCCCTGGATTCGGTCGTAGTCAAGATCGTGCCCGATAAATTTTCCCAGGCGGGTCAACGTTTCACGCGGACTTTGTACCAGTTGCTCGTAGCGAATTTCCATGTACCTCTGGGGACCGAGGGCCGCTCCATACTTTCTGCCCTTGCGAACGATCCATTCCCAATACACGCCCGCTGCCAGCAAACTCCTCGGCTTGTCCCACGGGAGTGGGCGAGTCCATCCACGTTTATCGAGAGACAACACGACATCACGAGCATCGCGGATGATGTGGACGAACACAGCGTCCGGCAAATCGTTTGCGATCCGGAGCATGTGAGGGACGTTTGTAGGTGTCGAGTCCACCCAGCGGTCGACTCCTTGATGCCGCGCGATTTCCTCCATGATTATCCGAAGGAAGTCGCTGGCGCTTTTGCAATCGGCCGCGATCTTCGATTCGATCTCTCCCGCATTGAGCCCAGAGACATCAAACGCCTTGCTGGTGAGCCACTTTCGCATGGCCGCTTGCCGATTGCTCGGTACTCGCAAGTCGCCATAGATAGGCTCCAGCACATCGAACACGTTCATTTGTGTGTGGAACTCTGCGAAACCGCCAGCGGACAGAAGCAAGTGATACAGAAAACTCGTGCCCGAACGCGGACACCCTACGATAAATACGGGAGCGCTGCTGTTGACTGCCGCAGATGCCTGCGTGTCCGAACTCATCGTCGATAGTTCTGCTGATCCTAGGCTTTTCACTATAGCAACCGTTCGGAATTCGTCGAAATGGTGAAGGTTGCAACCAGCCTTCCATTTCACGTGAAACGGATTGTTCCTCATAGCTGTATCGTCATTTTTTTCAACTGTTTAGAGCCGGATCGCCCGTTCCACAGCTTCGATCGAGAAGCGTAGGTCAAAAGTGACGAATGTTTTTCCATTCGGGTGGAACAAGAACGCCATTAGATCTGTTCGGCGGCCAATCGGCCATGGAAATCGGATGCATGTCTTGTCTTATGAACGACTTACGAACAACAAAGCCCGCCGCTTGCTCTTTACGTTGGAATCTCTCGTGCATGGACAGGAGATCGGCGAGGTGCCTTGCCAGGACCGCAAGCTCCTCTGCACTACACTGATACTCAGAGCAAAGAGGCTCAAGGGCTGATTGACATCTAGATTGCGCAAAATCTGGACGAAGTTGGGGCGTATGAGTGCGCTCGAAATTCGCACGCGTGTCGGACAGGAATTTACCAAGCGCGCTGACTTGGCAATGTATCGCGCGGGAGTGGACACGGTCAGGAATAGCGTTGGTCCGTCGAGCCGTCAGAGGGACTTCTTTTTTTCGAAGGCTGAAATTCAAAGCCGTACGAAGGTGCTGCGGCAACACTTGCCGGAAGTGGCAGATGCAATTGTGCGAGAAGCAGGCGAAGTGTGCCAGCATCGCTTTCGGCTACTCGGTTATGAGCCGCTTGACTACGGTCAAACGATCGATTGGCATCTCGACGCTGTGCATGGAAAGAGAGCGCCGCTTGTTCCCTGGTACACGATTCGATTCCTCGATTTTTCTGCGGTTGGCGATCACAAAGTTACTTGGGAGCTGAATCGCCACCAGCACTTTGTCACCCTCGCCAAAGCTTGGTGCCTCACACACGACGACCGATATGTAAAGGAACTGGTGGCTCAATGGTACGACTGGCAGCGGGCCAATCCGTATCCGCTCGGAATCAATTGGGGCAGCAGTCTTGAAGTCGCATTTCGGAGTCTCTCGTGGTTGTGGGCCAAGTTTCTACTGGCGGATTGCCCCGCTTTGCCGGCAGCCTTCGAGAAGGACCTGTTGCGTGGTCTCGCCCGCAATGGCCTTTACATCGAGAATTTCCTTTCCACCTATTTCTCTCCAAATACTCACCTGATCGGCGAGGCGGTCGCCCTCTTTTTCATCGGCACGCTTTGTCCGGAGATCCGATTGGCTCCTCGGTGGAAGAGAGACGGTTGGAGAATCCTCGAGGAAGAGCTTGGTCGACAAGTGCGGCCTGATGGCGTTTACTTCGAGCAGGCTCTGCACTATCACGTGTATGCGCTCGACTTCTTCTTGCACACGCGGTTGCTCGCAGAGAAAAATCGATTCGACATTCCTGCGGAGTACGATCGGGTTGTGAATCGGATGATTGATGTGGTGGTCGCGCTTTCGCAGGGTGGCACGCCACAAACCTTCGGTGATGACGATGGTGGACGACTTTTCGATCCGCGCCGGAACCAGAGCGAGCATCTGACCGACCCTCTTGCTCTTGGGGCTCTGATCTACGGCCGAGAGGACGCTCGCCGTTCCGCACAACTGACCGAAGAAGCGATTTGGCTGTTTGGAGAAAACGCGTTGGCCCTCGTCAATCAGACAACGCCTGCAAGTCGACGTTCGACGGCATTTCAGAATGGCGGCATCTACGTAATGGCTGACCCAATCGAACCAGCGCTCATGATGATCGATGCAGGTCCGCAAGGAACAGGCCATTGCGGACACGGACATGCCGATGCGCTGAACGTACTTTTCACATCAGGTGATCGCAGTTGGCTCATTGATCCCGGCACGTACGTCTACATCTCCGACACCGATGGCCGAGAGATATTTCGCTCTACTGCCGCTCACAATACGGTACGAGTCGATCAGCAGGATCAGGCGGTTCCAGAGGGCCCGTTCGCGTGGAGCGCAATCCCTAGGGTTGTTGCCGAGCAATGGATTCAGGGGCAGACGTTTGACTTTTTTGTGGGAAGCCACAATGGATACACCCGATTACCCGATCCCGTCGGGCATCGGCGATTCGTTTTCCACGCCCATGGCGCTCCTTGGGTGATTCGTGACGTGGTCGAAGGAAGCCAGATTCATGAGGTCGAGGCGTCATGGCATTTTGCGCCTGACCTTTTGGTTACGAGCGCTAAAGGCGGTTTCAGAGCAACTGTCGACCCATCGACAAATCATCACACCCCTGGAACGGCACCTGGTTTGAATCTCTCGTGGGCAAGCCGGTCCGCATTGAACGGTTTCATAGAGAGCGGATATGTGTCGCCATCATATGGGGCACGCAAGACGGCACCGGTGGTTCGGCTTCGCATTCAAAACAAGTTGCCGGTGGAATTCGCGACGGTTCTGATTCCATCGGAGACACGCGCCAACAGCGAATCTGATTTCCGGTTACTGTCGAAAGAATCCGATTCCGTGCAGGCTTATTCTTATTCTTCAGGCGACGTGACCGACTTGTTCTACTTTTCTCTCGCCGGTAAACCGTGGACGTTCAACTCGTGGGAGAGCGATGCCACATTTCTATATTGTCGGCAATCAAAAGGGCGGGTCGTGCATCTAGTACTGGTGAATGGTAGTTCTGTGAACCATGGTTCCAAGTCCTTGATACATCACAGCCACAGCATCGAACGATTTGAGTGGCTGAAAAAGGGCGACGCCAGCGTGACATACTGTTCCCATCACACGCCGGTGGAGCACGCTCTCGACCGAGAACCAGAGCTTGATTCGGTCTCGTGATCAAACCTGATGCGGAGCTGGTGAATTAGCGATGTGTGGAATTGCTGGAATTTTCGAGTTCGGCAGGGACGCCAGGGCAGAAACTGTCGCGCTGCGGCGAATGTGCGAAGTCATTTCCCATCGGGGACCTGACGATCAGGGCGTCTATGCGCAGGGCCCGGTGGGTATCGGCATGCGCCGATTGAGCATCGTCGACCTTGCCACGGGCCACCAGCCCATCAGCAACGAGGATGGCAGCATCTGGATCGTCTTTAATGGCGAGATCTACAACCATCGCGAACTGAGGGAGAGATTGATCGCACGCGGTCACTCCTACCGCACGCACAGCGACACTGAGACGATCGTTCATCTATACGAGGAATACGGACAAGACTGCGTGCAACATTTGCGCGGGATGTTCGCATTTGCGATTTGGGATACTCGACAACGCAAATTATTTATTGCGCGCGACCGTCTTGGGATCAAGCCTCTTTATTATCAACTCACACGTGATCGACTGGTTTTCGGCTCTGAGATTAAGGTGCTGTTTGAGCATCCATCCGTGCACGCGGAGTTTCGACGTGCTTCGTTGCCCGAGTTTTTGGCCTTCGGCTATCTCTCTGGGGCAGAGACCTTTTACCAAGACATCGACAAATTGATGCCGGGACACTGGATGGAAGTGTCCGAACGCGGCGATGTTCGCATTGAACAGTACTGGGATCTGAAGCTCGGGCCGCCCGAGGGCTCGCTGAGTGAGAACGAATACGTTTCGGCCTACCGCGACTTACTCGAAGGAGCCGTCAACAGCCACCTGATGAGCGATGTACCGCTGGGTGTTTTTTTGAGCGGCGGTGTTGACTCAAGCGCGGTCGCGGCATTGATGACGAAGATTCGACGTGAGCCTGTCGAGACATTTTCGGTCGGCTACTCGGAGCACAACTACAGTGAACTTCCGTATGCCCGAATCGTAGCGGATCACATCCATTCCATGCATCATGAGGTGATGGTTGGACGCCAGGATTTCTTCGACGCGCTACCCAAGCTGATCTGGCACGAGGATGAACCGATCGTATGGCCCTCGAGCGTCGCTCTTTACTTCGTTGCGAAGCTGGCTCGTGAACGCGTCACAGTCGTCCTGACTGGAGAAGGCAGCGACGAAACCCTGGCTGGATATTCGCGGTATGCATTTACTTTGAAGAACGTAGCGTTCGATCGAATGTACCGAGGAGTCGTTCCGAGCGGCGTACGGCGCGGGCTTCGCACTGCGATTGCTGGATCAAGCCTGATCAATGCGAACCTCCGGCGTAAGTTGTCCCACACATTCCTTGGGCTCGACGGCGAATCCTGGTCGTCGTTCTACTTCGATAATTTCTTCTCGGCATTTAATGAGCATGATCAGTCCGATCTGTTAACGGACGAAGTCGGTCGAGAGTTCTCCGCCGGATCTGCATATAAAAACGTGATTGACTTCTGGGAACACTCGGACGGCGATTTACTTCAGCGGCTGCTGTACACGGACATCAAGACTTACCTGGTCGAACTGCTCATGAAGCAAGACAACATGAGCATGGCGGCGTCGATCGAGAGCCGGGTTCCCTTCCTTGATCACGTCTTGGTGGAGTATGCAACGCGAATCCCGCGCGGCGTTCAGCTAAAGGGACTCGCGGGTAAGAACATTTTGAAGAAGGGAATGGAAGACCTATTGCCCCACTCGATCTTGTATCGTCCGAAATTGGGCTTCCCGACGCCTTGGAGCGGATGGCTCGCCGGACCACAACTGGATTCGATTGAAGCGATGTTGCTCGAGTCTCGCAGTCTGGAACGCGGGTATTTTAAGCGTGCGTCCGTCGAGCGACTGTTCCATGAACACCGGACGAATCACAGAGATCATTACGACCGGATATGGCGGCTACTGAATCTTGAGATCTGGCATCGCGTCTGCCTGGAAGGTGATTCGCACGACACGATCACTCGCGAGCCTGAAGTGAGAATGGCACCGGCCTAGAACATCGGCGAGTAGTCCAGCTAGCGGTGATCACGAAAGCGACCGATAGACATCAAGCCAGTGTCCGCGGACTGTCTTCCACAAGAACCCCTCTGATTCTTTGTAAGCATTCATGGCGAGGCGCGTCGCAAGATGATTGTCTCGAAGCAATCGGATGACATTTTGAGCGAGCGCATGCGGATCGCCAACCGGTGAGAGCAATCCGGTTCGACCTTCGTTAACCAGGTACGGCATGCATTCCGGCGACGTCGTCACTACGGGCGTGCCTGCAGCGAATGCCTCCATGACCGACACTGGCATATTGTCGAGACGCGAAGCGTTTATAAAGATGTCGGCTCGGTCGTAAACCTGACCGATCTCCTGACGCGAGGCGACGCCCAGAAAGCGAACACCCGGCGCACCTAGTTCCTTCACAACGGCACGAATCTCGTCTTCTGACGGCCCTTTCCCAACCAAGTCGAGGCAGGCATCAGGAAACTCCCGCGCCACTTCCGCGAATGCGCGAACTACCACATCCACACA
>Ga0068857_100000946_pt1 | contig 22133 bp, 20 predicted proteins | sample KBSCornC72_FD_66591 | JGI IMG/M metagenome (GOLD analysis project Ga0068857, IMG submission 66591) | Corn rhizosphere microbial communities from Kellogg Biological Station, Michigan, USA - KBS Corn C7-2 | ecosystem: Host-associated > Plants > Roots > Rhizosphere > Soil ...
GATGTCGAGGGACAGATCGAGCAGATCGAGGCGCATCTCAACGCACTGAACGGGCAGACGACGTACTACATGGTGACGATCACGCTCGTCCCGCTCTATACCCCGGCGCCAGACTCGCCCTCTGCACCCTGGAATCCTGGGCAAACCTTCCACGACGCCTTGAGCGCCGCGCTTGGGTTCGGACAGGGGCTTGTCTCCGTGCTGATCTGGCTGGCGACCTTTGCGATCTACCTCATCCCGGTGGTGATAATCTTCCTGCTGGTGCGACGCTGGAGGCGTACGAGGGCCGCCAAACGTCCAGCGCCCGCGATAGCTCCGTCGGTGGCACCTGCCGTCGCTCCCGCGCCGCCTGCGGCCACAGGCCAGCCGCCGACTCAGCAGCCGTAAAGCGTCGATTCGCAGTGGATGGTCTCGCCAGATTGAAGAGAGGTCATCCCTGCTCCAGCGCTTGTTGGACAAGCCGCCAGTCGTTGGCGAACCCGGCCAGCGCATCACTGGTCAGCGGGCTATGGACCATCGCACGGATGACCTCTGGTTGGGCGGTAATATCGTGCGCGCCTGCCAGTGTCGCCTCGATCACATCATCCGGCGACTTGAGACTGGCGACCATAAGTCGTGTCTCGGCACGTTGCGCGCGCAGGAGCCGCGCCATCTCGCCGATGCGGGCGCAGGCGTCCAGCCCGGCACGGCGCAGCCGACCAAAGTACGGGATGATCCATTCCGCGCCCGCCAGCAATCCCTGATATGCCTGTGGCAGCGTGTAGACGGCGGTAAAGGCGATCCGCGCGCCCTCGCTGCCCAGCAGTTTGCCCGCATGCAGCCCATCCGTCGTCATCGGCAGCTTGAGGACGATACGCGCCGGGTCAATCTCCATGGAGGCGCGCCCCGCCGCCACCAGTTCATCCGCGCCCTCGGCGACGGGCTGCAGAAAGACCGGGCCTGGGCAGAGGGCGAGCAGTTGGCGGGCCAAATCGTCGAGCGAGAGCTTCTGCCCCCGCTCGATGGCCGCCAGCACAATCGTCGGGTTCGTCGTGACGCCAACCACCGGGAAATCCCGACAGACCTGCGCCACATCGTCGAGCCGCGCGCTATCAACCAGGAGCGCCATCTCGTTCCCCCTCTCAACAGCACGACGTCACGTCGCTGGCGGCACCGTATCACATTCCGTATCTATCCTGCCAGCGCCCGCAGTTTCTCCATCGCAACCTGCAAGCGGCGCAAGACCCGCTCGCGCCCAAGCACCGTCATCATCTCGGTCAGCCCAGGCGTCTCTTTGCGCCCGCTTACCCCCACGCGCACCAGCATAAAGACCGGCCCGCGGTCGGGAACCTGGCTGCCGTCGGCCTTGGTGCGCATGTATCCCAGCCGTTCGACCGTTCCATCCAGCGCCCGCAGCAGCGCCTCAGGCGTCCACTCAGACTGCTCGCCCAGCACAGCGATGACCGCATCCAGCGCCTGCGTTGCCCGCTCGACATCCATCCCCTTGCTCAATAGCAGGGAGGCATCATACTCAGGCTGCTCGATAAAGAAGAACGAGGTTAGCAACGGCACATCGGCCAGCGTCTTGAATCGCTCCTGGTCAAGCACGAATACTTCGCGAGCATAGGCCGGATCCACCGTTGCGGCGATATCCTCCGGCAGCCCCCCGAGCAGGAAAGGCAGTGCCAGCTCAGTCAACCGCTCTGGAGAAAGCGCGCGGATGTAGTGGCCGTTGAACCAGTCGAGTCGGGTCACGTCGAAGATCGCGGGCGAGGTGCCAATCCGCCGGTCATCGAACGCCTCGATCATCTCTTCGCGGGTAAAGAACTCTTTCTTGTCGTCATAGGACCAACCGAGCAATAGCAGGAAATTGCAGATGGCCTCCGGCAGATAACCCTTGTCGCGATAGTCCAGCAGTGGCAGCGCGCCATGCCGCTTCGCCAGCTTCGAGCGGTCGGGAGCGAGCACCAGCGGCACGTGCACCACCGTCGGCTCCTCCCAGCCGAAGGCGCGATACACCTGGGCATAGCGTGGCGCGCTGGAGATGTACTCCTCGCCCCGAATCACATGGGTGATGTCCATCAGATGATCGTCGATGATGTTGGCGAAGTTGTAGGTGGGATAGCCATCCGACTTCAGCAGGATCATGTCGTCAATCGTGCTGTTGTCAAAAGTGATGTCGCCGCGCAGGAAGTCGTGGTAGGTGGTCGTCCCCTCGATGGGCGCGGCGAACCGAATCACTGAGGGCAATCCCTCCACCTCGTTGGCGGCGCGTTCCTCCGGCGTCAGATAGCGGCAACGGCGATCATAGCGCGTTGGCTGTTTGCGCGCCTCCTGATCGGCACGCATCTGCGCCAGCCGCTCCTCGGTGCAGTAGCAGCGGTAGGCATCGCCCTGCTCGATCAGCTGCTCGCCATACTCGCGGTAGAGATCGAGCCGCTCCGACTGCGTATATGGGCCATAAGGACCGCCAACATCCGGCCCCTCATTCCACTCCAGCCCGAGCCACTTCAGCCCCTCCTGAATCGCCTCGAGCGAACCAGGCACTAACCGCTTGCGGTCGGTATCCTCCACTCGCAGCACAAACTTGCCGCCAGTATGTCGCGCCGCCAGCCACTCGAAGAGCGCCGTGCGGTAATTGCCAATATGTGGAAATCCCGTGGGACTCGGCGCATAGCGCGTGCGCACGGGCACCGTATCCTTCATACGATCAGCCATAACGAACCTCTATGATTGTAACGTTGTCTCTCACGTTCGGTTGCCAGTTCTTCCTGCCTGATGCCGGGCCTCGGCCAGTTAGACGCGGCCCATCAGCGGATAGTGGAACGGCTCACCCTTGAACGCCTTTACGGCGCCGATGATGCTAAAAACGATGGCGACGATCTGTATGGCAAATAAAACTCCCCATACGATGAAGAAACCACCAAAAAATCCTGCCATCGACGGATATGGCACGTTGCCGCTAGGTGTGAGAGCAAACATACTCGTAAAAACTATGATGTAGCCAGGGATCAAAATCGCCATCTCGACTACGAACAACCCGACCTGGAAGAAAAACGCCTGCTTCGACTGCTGCGCTGCGTAGGGCGCCTTTCCACGGTTCACCAGCCAGAGTACCAGCGCCACCCACGGTGCGCCGAAGAAGATGCTCAGATGCGCCAGCCCGGCCATCACCGTCTGGTTATCGTTGGATTTCGGGAGCGCATAGCCCGGACCCGCGTACGCTGGCGGATAGCCATACTGCGGTGGCGGTGGCCCCCAACCGCCGGGTTGAGCAACCGATGGAGCGGGTGGCGGCAGTGGCGTGCGCAGGTCGGGGCGTTGCGCATACAGCGCCTCCAGGATCTGCCACGCGTGCGGCGGATCGACGGGCGTCGCCGAGGCATACTGACCGTTCGCCATGCGCCAGGCAACGGCGGGCAGCGCTTGCGCGCCCTGCGGGGCTGCTGGGTCATTGACCAGCCCGGCCCAGGCGATTTCCGCCAGTGGATAGGAGGCGCCTGCCACCTCCAGCTGGTCTGGCCAGACGCTCAAAGCGCCGCCACTACGTAGCTGGATCCCTATCAGCGTGGCCCCACTACTCGCTCCCGTACTACTCATCCTTCGTGCAATCCTCTCATCATCAATTATGTTGGCTGCTGCCCAGCCGCTACTTCGAGGCCTGCGCCAGCGCCCGCGCAATGACCATGCGCTGAATCTGATTGGTCCCCTCGTAGATTTGCGTGATCTTGGCGTCGCGCATCATCCGCTCGACCGGGAACTCTTTCATATACCCATAACCACCAAGCACCTGGATGGCGTCATTGGTGACCGAGATCGCCGCATCGGAGGCGAACGTCTTGGCGATGGCCGACTCACGGCTGAAGCGTGGCGTCCCCGTATCCATCAACTCGCCGACATGGTAGATGAGCTGGCGCGCCGCCTCCACCTGAATGTCCATATCGGCCAGCATGAACTGGATCGCCTGATTGTCCCAGATCGGCTTGCCAAACTGCACCCGCTGCTTCGCATATTCCACTGCGAAGTCGAGCGCTCCCTGAGCGATGCCCAGCGCCTGGGCCGCGATGCCTGGGCGTGTGCGGTCAAGCGTCGCCAGCGCAATCTTGAACCCTTCACCCTCTTTGCCGAGCAGATTGTCCGCTGGAATCTCGCAGTCCTCGAAGACCAACTCACCGGTCTGCGAGCCGCGAATGCCCATCTTATTCTCGACCTTGCCCATGTGGAAACCGGGACGGTCACCTTCGACGACGAAGGCGCTGATGCCGCGCGTGCCCTGGTCGCTGGTCACGGCGAAGACCGTATTGATATGGGCAACGCCCGCGTTGGTGATGAAATGCTTCAACCCGTTGAGCACATACGTATCGCCGCGCTTCTCGGCGCGCGTGCGCATCGCGCCTGCATCGGAGCCGGAGCCAGGCTCGGTCAGCGCGTAGGCCGCCAGCCACTCGCCACTCGCCAGCTTTGGGATGAAGCTTTGCTTCTGCTCGTCGGTTCCCGCCAGCAGAATGGGCAGCGAACCAAGTTGCTGGACGCAGAGCAGCAGCGAAGTGGTAGCGCATGCTTTGGCCAGTTCTTCGATCACCATCAGGATACTCAGCTCGCTCGATCCCAGCCCGCCGTACTCTTCCGGGAACGGCATCGCGAAAATATCCTGCTGCGCGAGCAATTCCTTCATATCCCATGGAAACTCGCCAGTCGCGTCGATCTCAGCGGCGCGGGGGGCGACCTTCTCGCGCGCCAGATCGCGCACCATATCGATGAGCATCTTCTCTTCGGATGCCAGTTGGACGGCCATACAGCACGCTCCTTTGCGTTTCTGCGACTGCGTATCTCTGTGTCTGATTCGCCTATCTATCGTCTTCTCATGAACTCGCCGCGCCATCAACGCGCCCACTTGCCGATATCGCGCGCCACGAATCCAGAAATGAAGGGACACCCACGCATTATACGTGCGGGCGCAATCGAGCGTCAAACAGACACCAGGGCAGCCAGGCAGCCATCCAAGACGCGCTTGCTACACAGGGCATTAAATGGTATACTGCGAGTGAGCCGAGACCGTCCCGGAAATATGCTTCTGAGCGAAAAGTGGGTTATCTGTCCCACTTTTTTGTCTTATGTGGGCTGATTCCAGGGGCGACACAACTCGGAGCGCGCCGCGTAGCGCGGGGTGGCATCCGACAATAGGTCGGGGAGGCGTGGGATGATCTCACGCCTTCGTCGTGTTTCATGCCAGGACGCGGTCATGTGCAACCGCTACCAGCGCGTGGGAAGGAGAAAACTATGCGAACCGAATTTCAAGCAGCAATCGCCCAATTGATTCATGAAAAAGGTCTTCCACAGGATAAGGTGATGGCCGCGGTCGCCAACGCGCTGCTGGCCGCTTATCGCAAGAGCACGGACAGTGGTGAGAATATTCGTATCGAGGTCGAAGGCAACGGCGAAGTGAAGAGCTGGGCATCGAAGCGTGTCGTGGCGCAGGTGCAGGATCCCATGCATGAGGTGTCGCTTGCCGAGGCGCAGCAGCGCGACCCACATGCGGCACTTGGCCAGCAGGTTGATGTCGAGGCGCCTGAAATATTCAACAAGATTCCCGCACAGGCCGCCAAGCAGATTATCCTGCAACGCATTCGCGAGGCCGAGCAGGAGTTTCTGTTCGAGTCGTATCAGGATCAGCTTGACGACCTCGTCATCGGCACCGTCCTGCGGCGTGATGAAGGCGGCGCGTATGTGCTGGACCTGAACAAGATCGAGGGACTGCTCGAGGCCAAAGAGCAGATTCCCGGCGAGCGTATGCGTGTCGGGCAGCGCGTGCGCGTCTATCTCTACGAGCTGAAGCGCGGCGGGGGACGCGGCGTGCAGGCGTTGGCATCACGCACGCACCGCAACATCATCAAGCGTCTCTTCGAGCTGGAGGTGCCTGAAATCTATGATGGGCAGGTAGAGATTAAGGCCATCGCGCGCGAGCCAGGAAGCCGCTCGAAGGTCGCCGTCTGGGCGCGTCAGGAGGGGATTGATCCCATCGGCGCCTGCGTCGGCGTGCGGGGCACGCGAATCAATAACGTCATCAACGAACTGAACGGCGAGAAGATCGACATCATCCTCTGGGACCCCGATCCGGCGAAGTTCGTGGCCAACGCGCTCAGCCCAGTGAAGCCGATCTCGGTGGAGCTACGCGAATCGGACCACACCGCGCTGGTGATCGTGCCGGAGCGGCAGCTTTCGCTGGCGATTGGCAATCGGGGACAGAACGCCCGGCTGGCGGCGCGGCTGACCGGATGGCGCATTGATATCGTGCGGCCCGAAGGACAGCCCGCGCCCAGCAATGAGTCAACGACGGCTGCTTCATTCGAGGTGTAGGCGTCAGGAAGGTGAGAGACATGCCCACATCGCAACCGCCGACGAAGAAGCCTAAACAGCCGCAGCGTCCGCGCCACGTGCCGCAGCGCACGTGTATCGTCTGCCGCCAGGTGCGCCCGAAGCGCGAGTTGATCCGCGTCGTGCGCACCCCCGCTGGCCATATCGAGCTCGACCCCACCGGCAAGAAATCGGGCCGGGGCGCGTATCTCTGCGCCCGGCGCTCGTGCTGGGAGCCAGCGCTCCATCAGGGTCGACTGGAGCGCGAGTTCGAGATGGCCATCCCAGCGGAGGACCGTCCGGCACTGGAAGCGTATCTCGACTCACTCCCACCGGAGCCGACGCCGTCACCCGGCAAAAAGCCAGCCCGGCAGCGCGAGAAACCTGCCGCTCCTGACCAGTAAACACAGCACGGCCCCCTCACCAACAGGGCGAGGGGGCTAGCTTTTCTCTCCAAACGATCAGGTGCGTTCGGGCGTCCAGGAGGGCGGGTCGCTAGCAGGGAAGGACTCCATCGAGGATTTCGTCACCACATCGTCGGCGTGCTGCTGCGACTCCTCGTGCGTCGGCCCGCTGACCTGGTCTGACGGTGGCTGGCGTTGCTGGCCTTTCGACGCGCCGCTCACGGGGATTTGCCGCGCCTTCGCCGTCTCCGCCTTGGGAATTTCCAGCACTAGCACACCCTGCTCGAATCGCGCGGTCGCTCGATCGGCGTCGAGTGGCGCAGGAAGCGTCAGCGAGCGGTAGAACGAGCCGGAACGCCGCTCGTGCAGAATCCAGTTCTCGTCGTCGTCGCGGTCACCTTTGCGCTCCCGCTCGCTGGTCGTCGCGCCGCGAATGGTGAGCATATCGCCCTGCACGGTAATCTGCACATCTTCAGGCTTGATGCCCGGCAGCGAGGCGCGTATTTCGTACGCATCGCCTCGCTCGATGACATCGAGCGGCATGGCTCCGCGCATCGCCGGAAGGATAGATCCCGCGGGTCGCAAGAAACTCTCCTGAATCAACCGTTCCATCGCATCGCGCAGGCTCATCATGTCGCGCAACGGCTCCCATCGTTCCATAGACATTTTGTCGAGCCTCCTTCTTCTGCCATGTCGGCCACTCGTTGCCGACACTTTCCGCGTCTCGCGTCCCGGGCTAAGACGTATCGTTTGGTTGTCTGACAGACCTGCCAGAGCATGTGGGCAGCACAAATTATGCCAGCAGACCCGGTTATGGGACATGCTGGCAGTATTGTTCGTGCGGCGTTGCGGCGCAGATATGCAGGTAGGCAAGACACGCTTTACTGGCTATAAGCCGGCGAAAACATCATCCTCGGGCGTGGGATAGGCGCGGTCTGAGATCGGCGGCGGGGCCAGCACAGAGGTCTCACTTCCCATAAATTGGCGAAGCTGCTCTGGCGTCGCCTGCGCAAACGGGCTGTCCGACGGCATCTGGGTCGCGTGCGCTCGCATGGATTGGAGCTTTGCGGCGAACTCGGCGTCATTGATGGTCACCACCGTCGTTATCTCCGCTTCGGGGGTTCCCATCTCCTCCAGTGGAATCGTGCCCGCGTCGCCACCGGGAATGAAGTCCTGCCCCTGCTTGCGCGCCTCCGCGGCCATTGCCAGCATGCTCTCGCGCGGGAACTCGGTGTAATAGACCTTGCGAACGCGATGCGGCGCAAGGCCGGCCGCGATCTGCTCTGGGTAGCGCGTCGAATCGGCGGCGGCGGCAATTGCGGCCAGCGTATACCGGTGGATCGCCATGTGGTCGGGGTGACCATAGCCACCGTTGGCCGCAAACGTCGCGACGACCGCCGGGCGGAAGCGGCGAATGTGCGAGACGATACGCCCGACCGCCTCCTGCTCATCGGCATTGGCAAGCTGCCCGTCAATGTAATCGAGAAACGAGACATCATGCACGCCGACGGCGGCACAGGCGGCTCGTAGCTCGCCCTCGCGCACCTGACCGAGATTTTCGGGCGTCGCCAGCGCGGGATCGGCAATCTTGCCGACCTCGCCGCGTGTGGCGCAGACAATCGCCGCCGGATGCCCGCGCATCGTCGCCCGTGCCAGCGTGCCCGCCAGCTGAAACGACTCGTCGTCTGGATGCGCGAATATCCCCATAATGCCAGGCAGGTTGCCCGGCGCATCACTCATCGTCATCGCTGATTCATCCGTTCCTGCTCATCGAACGATCCTAGTTCTTCTCGCTCAGCCCTGGAGTTGCGACCAGACCCGGCGCGTTCTGATCGTGTGGCTCCTGTTGGCCGCGCTGCTCTGGCGGGACGGGCTTCCCACCCCGCGACCGGCCGCTCTCAAGCGCGATGGTCAGCACCTCACGCGCATCATCGACCGGGTAGAAATGCATCTCGTCGCGCAACTCCTGCGGAAGCTCTTCGAGATCATACTCGTTCCGATGCGGGAAAATCACCGACCGGATGCCTGCCCGATGCGCCGCCAGCACTTTTTCTTTCAGCCCGCCAATCGGCAGCACTTTGCCGCGCAAGCTAATCTCGCCGGTCATCGCCACATCCGACCGCGCCCGGCGGCCCGTCACCAGCGAGACAATCGCCGTCATCATGGTCACCCCCGCCGAAGGGCCATCTTTGGGGATCGCGCCTTCCGGGACATGGATATGAAACGCGCGATTCTCGAAAGCGGTCGAATCTATGCCGAGTGCCTCAGCGTTCGAGCGCACATAGGTGAGCGCCGCCATCGCCGATTCCTTCATCACATCGCCCAGCTGGCCTGTGAGCGTCAGCGTATTTTCGCGGCTGGGCATCATCGCCGCCTCAATGAAGATGATATCGCCGCCGACGGGCGTCCAGACCAGACCGGTCACCACACCAGGACGATCCAGCCGCTCCGCTGTCTCCTCGAAGAAACGTGGTCGGCCTAGCAGCTCGCGCAGACTCTCGGGCGAGACCGCGACTGGGCCAGGCTGCCCTTCAGCAATCTGACGCGCCACCTTGCGGCAGACTGAACCAAGCTCGCGCTCTAGGTTGCGCACGCCCGCCTCGCGAGTGTAGCCGCGAATGATGGCCGACACCGTCTCATCAGGAATGCTCAGTTCATCAGCCTTCAGACCATTGGCGGCGATCTGCTTCGGCATCAGGAAGCGCCGGGCGATATGGAGCTTCTCTTCTTCGGTATAGCCGCTCAGCTCCAGAATCTCCATGCGGTCGCGGAGCGGCGCTGGAATCGGGTCGAGCGAATTGGCTGTCGCGATGAACATGACCTTCGAGAGGTCGAATGCCAGATCGAGGTAATTATCGCGGAAAGAGAAGTTCTGCTCCGGGTCGAGCACCTCCAGCAGCGCCGAGGATGGATCACCGCGCCAGTCGGAGGCAAGCTTATCGACCTCATCCAGCATGAAGACTGGGTCGTTCGTCCCCGTGCGCCGAATCGACTGCAAAATGCGCCCTGGCATCGCGCCGATATAGGTGCGACGGTGGCCGCGAATCTCGGCCTCGTCGTGGATGCCACCCAGCGACATGCGTACAAACTCACGACCCAACGCGCGCGCAATCGAATGGCCGAGCGAGGTCTTACCAACCCCCGGCGGCCCGACAAAGCACAGAATCGGCTCGCGACTGGGTGCGGGAGCGCTGGCGCTGGCGTCCGCGGGCGTATCCGAGGTAGCGGCTTCCGCCTCGGCCTCGGCGCGGCGCACCTCCTTCAGGTGTCGCACCGCCAGATACTCGAGGATGCGCGCTTTGATCTTCTCCAGGTCATAGTGGTCCTCATCCAGCACCTCACGCGCATGGGGCACATCAATACTCTTGCCCGTGCTCTTGCTCCAGGGCAGTGAGATGATGAGGTCGAGATAGGTGCGAATGACGGAGTATTCCGGCGAGGCAGCGGGCAGTTTTTCGAGCCGCGAGAGCTCGCGCTGAGCCTCTTTGTAGGCTTCCTCAGGCATATGCGCCTGCTCGATTTTGTCGCGCAGCTCATTGACGGTGGCGGCCTCTTCGCTCTCTTCACCCAGTTCCTTCTGGATGGCCTTCATCTGCTCGCGCAAGAAATATTCCTGCTGCGCCTTGCCCATCTCCTCCTGCGCCTGGCTCTGAATCTTCCGCCCAAGCTCCAGCACCTCCAGCTCATGCGTCAGGAAGCGATTGACCTTGAGCAGTTTCTCACGCACCGAATCGAGCTCAAGCAGCTGCTGGCGAAGCTCGAGGTCCATCTGGGCACTGCTGGCAATCAGATAGACGATCTGGCGCGGCTCCTCGACATTGAGCGCCGCCAGAGCCAGCTGATCGGGCAGATATTGCACCAGGTTGACGAGCCGCTGAAACATGTCGCTCGCGTTGCGTTGCAACGCCTCGATCTCGACGCCCTCCTCAGGCGCCTCGGGCAAGAGATGGACCTTCGCCCGCAGATACGGCTCTTCCGCCACGAACTCATCAATGCCGATACGCTCCAGCCCCTGCACAAAGATTTGCAGCGTGCCCTCGGGCATCCGCAGGAGACGGGCGATGCGCGCGACGGTGCCGACGCGATAACAGTCATCTGGTCCCGCGTCTTCGACGGAGTCGTCCTTCTGCGCTACCAGACCTACTATGCGCGACCCGCGCATAACGTCGTCTATGAGGCGGATCGAACGCTCTTTACCTACCCCAAGCGGGATCATCGCGAACGGATAAACGACGGTATCCTTGAGCGGCAGAATCGGCAACTCGTCGGGAATCTCGAGCGTTGGCTCCTGGCGCGCTTCCTCATCGCCCTCTTCTTCATCGCTCGCTTCCTCACCTGCGCTGCTCTCGAGAGACTCATCATCAGTCAACTCGCCGTCGGGTTCACTGAGACTCGTCTCAACGTCTCCTACGACCGGTTCGCGTTCACCGTCTGGCTGATGCTCATCGGCTGGTACAGCACTGGTATCACTATCAGGCACAGTGACCGCCTCATCATCAGCGCCTTCAGAGTTATCAGCGTTATCAGCGTTATCAGCGCCATCTTGCCCAGACGCGAACCCCGGCACGACTCGCGGTAGGGGAATTGTGGGCGTGTCTGGCAATCCTCCGAAGGTCTCATCTGGCACGGAGTCCGCTGGCAGCCGATCAGCCCAGGGATCATTCGGGCGCTCGTTGCGCGACTCGTCGTCATCCTGTGGCGGCCTATCCGGGGGCAAATCATCACGCATGCGATGTCTCCTTGGAATAGGAATACGCCAGCCTGCCAGTGGCTGGTTCACATATAATCGAGTGGCTGGCTGGGGACCAACTGGAAAGCTCTGACTCAGTGGTATCCGCTTCGGAATCCACATCCCCAGCCGCACCGTCGGATATCTTCCCTGATTCCTCGGGCGTCGCGCTTCGCCGTGGCAAGGTGACGCGCAGGAAGCCGTTCTGGTAGACCGCGCTGGCCATCTCAGCCTGTATCGGTGTCGATAAATAGGCATCCGCACGAAATGGACCATAGCGAATCTGCGCCTCATGATAATACGTCTCTTCGTCGTAGTTGCTATCATCCACCCGCTGCCCCGTCACGACGATGGCGTTTGGGTAAAGCGTGATCTCGATGCTCTCCTCATCCATTCCAGCCAGCTCGATCTTGACCAGCACCGCGCTGGGCGTCTCGTGAATGTCCATCGCGGGCCGCCAGACGGCGCCTGGCTGCAGATAAGGATATTGCTGGCCTAGATGAAACATCGCCCCGCGCAGCGTGCGGTAATGTTGCTCCAGGCTGGGCGCGGCGTTGCCAGAATGGTAGATGACGGACTGTAACCGCAGACGCATTGTAATCGCTCCTCAAGACATCTGCTGCAAGACATCTGCTGCCCCTGGCAGTAGTGGCCCCCGGCCGATGCGCTGGTGCGCTGGCATCGCAACATCGGCCGGTATCTTTAGAGTATAGGCATATGCATGGCGTCCTGGCCACTTCGGCCCGATACCACTATGCATGTGCCCGACGGCTACTCAGGAACGAGCGGTAAATCTTGTTCTCCAGCGGCAAGCTCATCCCGGCACGCAGGGCAGAGTATCTGATACTCGGCGACCTCATCGAGCGCATCCGCGGGCGCTTCGGTCGCTTCACGCGCGGGGATGAGTGCGCCACAGCGCGAGCACTGCACATAGTTGGCCTGACCAAGCGTCTTACGCAGGCCGATTTCGTCTTCCTGCATGGTCACCCTCCCGATGTTGTTAGCGCGCTGATGGCGCGCCGACATGACAGCGTTTCGCAACATCATTATCAACCCCCTCCAGCGGGAACGTATCCGTTGAGGGGCATCCTCCATTATGACACATATGCCATGGCGAGACAGCAGCCAGGAAGCGCGCCGATGCCGCCGATGCCCATTACGACGCGCAAAGACAGCATTGTGATGCTCACGGAGACGCGGGCAGCGATGCCAGGAGCGCGCGGGCGTAGGCCTCGGCGACGGTCTGGCAGTCGAAATATGTCGCCTCGAACATGATCCGATACCGGCACTTCCAGCGGCGGGCGGCTGCGGGAGTGAGCCGAACGAGCGTGTATCCTTTCAGATGCTGCTCTAGCGCCAGTCGCAGATTGACCTCATCGCGCGCCCCAATCCCGCGCGCGGCAAGAGCCGCATCAAGGTCGTCCGGCAATCGGTCAGGAGAAGGCGCATCGGCCACGGGATTCCTCCGTCCTATGGTATGCTTGCGGATGTTCGCTCTTGCCGAGACGCTCACCACTTCCGCACAGACACAATATGAGTGCCACCGTGGAGGCTCTCGCCGGTACGTGACGCTGGTCCAGCAGCGAGTGATCCATCTGGAGGCTGATCTCATGGCGAATCCACCGCCGCGCACCACCTCAAAGGTCAACAACGCAATTGGCATCGAGATCGCCGACGGTGGCATGCGGTTGACCGCAAAACATGCTACCACTAACACGATCCATCGCCGCCGCCTTGCATCGCCTCCCACCCCTGACGAAGCAATTGATGCTCTCAACGATCTGATCGCCGAGGTCACTCGTGACGATGCCGCTCCGCACGCTGACGCGCTGGGTGTGGCAGTGTGGGGTGATGTTGACCCCGCGCGCGGCGTAACGCTCAGTATGCCGCATACGGAAGGATGGGACGAGTTTCCGCTGGCGGACCGCCTGGCCGATCATTGGGAGATACCCGTCGTCCCAACGTCCGCGGTGGCGGCTGCCGGGCTGGCGGAGGCGACATCGGGCGCGGGACAGCGCTATCGAGTGGTGTTGTACATCCACAGCGGCAGGACGGTTGCCAGTGCGCTGATCGAAGAGGGCGCTATCTTCGCCGGAGCCAGCGGTCGCGCCGGGAAGCTGGCACACTGGCTGGTCAGCCCGGATGGCCCGCGTTGCGCCTGCGGTCAGAGCGGCCACCTCGACCCCATTGCCTCCGCGCAATCCATCGTCCGCGCGACGATTGGGCTGGCGTCCGGGTCGGACGAAAGCACAGCCGCAATGCTACGCGTCTCTGGCGGCCGGGCGGAGGCTATGACCGTACGCCAGGTGGTGCAATTGGCCGAGGAAGGCGATTCTTCGGCGCGGACCGTGCTCGAACGTGCCTGGGATGCACTGGCGCTGGCGCTGGCCAATCTTGCCGCCGCGCTCGATCCAGATGTTATCATTCTAGGCGGCCCAATAGCCGAGGCTGGCGAGGGTTTCTGTCAGCCACTGCGCGAGCGGCTGGCGCGCCTCTGTGGCTCGTGGCGGCCCGCGCCTGAGCTTCTACCCGGCGCACTTGGTCCGCGCGCGGCGCTCGTTGGCGCATGCCTGCTACCATTACATCGGCGGCACTATTGGTGACGGCGTCATCGCCGCGGATGAGGAGTCCTATTCTGGCGCCAAAGTGTGGCCGGTCGCCTGCGGAGATGCCATAATGCAGTACGGCGCAGGCGAGCGCAGAGACGCAGAGGGTGGAGTAACTGAGCAGGACAGCCAGTATGCAAGGGCGGGAAGTTGTGGCAGGCAATATCGCAGCAGGCTCAGACATGCAGTTAAGCGGACGGCAACTTGCGCGACGATACACATTATCCGATGAGCTGGCGCCTGGCACGCTCAGCCGGATCATCCGCGGCGACGACCTGATGTTGCACCGTCCGGTGATCGTCAAGGCCATTCCACCAGAACACGTCGAGGTCTACACGACGGCACTGCGCGCCACCAGCGCACTGACCCACCCCGCAGCCATCGCCTTCTATGACGCCTTTTACGAGGATGGCTGGCTCTTACTGGTCCAGGAAGCTGTTCAGGGGCAGGCGCTCTCGCGCTATCTGCGGCAGGGCGTGCCGAGCGAGCGCGCCGTCAATCTCGCGCTCCAACTCGCGCATATGCTTGCCTATGCTCACCACCGCGACGTCGTACATGGCGACCTGACGCCAACGGCAATTCTGGTCGACCGCCAGGCAGCGGTCCGCGTAAACAACTTCGGGCTCCCGCCGAATCTCGATTACTTTCTGGCGGAGGGCGGCGAAGAATTGCAGCCGTTGCTCACCGATGGCACGCCGTATAGTGACGTGCTGGCACTGGGATTGCTGCTCCGCCAGTTGCTCAGCAGCGCAGAGCTGGCAGGAACTGAGCACGGCACGCGGCAGATTCGCGCCGATGTGCCCCAGGAACTGACACATCTTGTCGCCCGCTGTATTACCCCGAGCGCCAGCGATGCGATTACTGATGCAACCACGCTCGCCGACGCGCTCGAAGAGATCGGCGAGCAACTCGTGGAAACCAGGCGCCCACTCGCAACCGATACACCAGGGACGCTCCGGGTCGCCCACGCGGTTGCCGCTGAGCAGGCGCTCTGGTCGAGCGAGCAGACCGTCGCGGGGGCGCCTGCGCCGCAACCGATTGGGCAGAGCAGTCATGAGATTGGCTCTCTTTACAGCCCGCTCGCCGAACCTGACCCCTCGGACGGAGCCATCACACGCGCCGCCAGGGAGGCCGACCTCGCCGTAGCGCCACGCCTGCGCCTGCCCGCGCGACCCTGGCCCAATCCGCCGTTGTATCATGAGGCAGTGAGAGGCCCAGCGCCGGGCTATCGCAAGAGCGAGAGCGAGAGCGCGCGCAGTGTCGGATTAGGGGCTGTACTGGTGGTGAGCACAGTGCTGTTCATCATTTTCTTTCTGATCGGCTTCCTGGGTCCATTTTCACTGGGAGGACGTTGAGCATCCAGGGCATGGCCCACTGAATGCGTAGGGGCGGAGGCATGGAGCGATGGAACACCTGTGGGCGCCCTGGCGGATGGCGTATATCGACGCGAATGCCGAGAAGGACCAGGGCTGCGTCTTCTGTGTCAAGCCGCAGCAAAGCCAGGATCACGACGAAGAGAATCTCGTGCTCTATCGTGGCGAGCGGTGCTTCGTGCTGATGAACCTGTTCCCCTACAACAACGGCCACCTGATGATCGCGCCATACGCACACGTCCCCGATATCGAGCATCTCGACGCCGAATCTCTGACCGAGATGATGCTCACCGCGCAGAAGTCGCTGGCGGCCCTGCGCGCGGCGATCCATCCAGATGGCTTCAATATGGGCATCAATCAGGGGACCGTGGCGGGCGCGGGCATCGCGGACCATGTTCACTTCCATGTGGTGCCGCGCTGGAACGGCGATACCAACTTCATGCCCGTGCTGGCCGAGACCAAAGTGATGCCCGACTATCTGCAAAACACCTATCGCCAGCTCAAGCCCTACTTCTCCTGACGTATCTTGAGGGCAAGCCCTTCGTGCAGACGACTTGACGTTGTATAATACTCGGTAATGTTTGATAGCGGCCGACAGGTGATCGCCGCGCACGAGAGGATTCTGGCATGGATAAGCAGGGGCGTATTCGCCTGAGCACAATGGAGATCGTGTTGATCGCGGCCATGCTCGGCACGTTGCTGCTTGGCTTGCTCCAGGCGTTCGCCGAGGAGCGGTCGCGTCGCCTCAGCATTGAAACCAACCACGAGCATTAACGCCTCATCAGTGAGCGCCCCGTCCCCCTACCCAGCACCTCTGGGAGGCAAAGGGATGGGGCGTCTGTCTGTCCACCGCACTACAGGCAGCCACGAGGGATTGCGGCGCGGGGGTTTAACTGTTCTTCTACGAAGCGACGACAACACGCTACAGTGTGCATAGGAGCACTTATCCGATGAATACAACCACTACGGCCAATCTTGACCGCAAACTTTCCGCGCTCGAACAGCGCTACGAAGAACTGCAGACGATCATGGCCGACCCTGAAACGGCCAGCGATCCCGCGTCACTGCAGCGGTATGGGCGCGAATATGCCAGCATCACCGATGTGGTGGAAAAGTATCGCGCCTTGCAGGCGGTGCGCGCGCAGCTGAGCGACACCGAGGCGATGCTGGGCGACGGACTCGACGAGGAGATGCGCGCTCTCGCCTACGAAGAAATCGAAGAGCTGCACACCCGCGAGGCCGAACTGACGACCGAGGTGCAGGTGGCGCTCCTTCCGCGCGACATCATGGATGACCGCAACGCTATCGTCACGGTTCAGGCGGGGGCTGGCGGCGACGAGGCCGGTCTCTTCGCCGCGGACCTCTTCCGCATGTATCTGCGCTATGCCGACGCAAAACGCTGGACTATCGAAGTGATGGACGAGAACGAGAGCGGCATCGGCGGCTATAAAGAGGTCGTCTTCGAGGTGCGTGGCAAAGGCGCCTACGCCCGCATGAAATATGAGGGCGGAACTCATCGCGTCCAGCGCGTACCTGCCACTGAGTCTCAGGGGCGTATCCATACCTCCACGGCGAAGGTGATTGTGCTGCCAGAGGCCGAAGAAATTGAGGTCGAGATTCGCCCTGAAGATATCCGCGTGGATGTCTATCGTTCCACCGGACACGGCGGCCAGAGTGTCAACACAACCGATTCCGCCGTGCGCATCACCCATCTTCCAACCGGGCTGGTGGTCACCTGCCAGGATGAGAAGTCACAGCTCAAGAATAAGGCGAAGGCGCTAGGCGTGCTCCGTTCGCGCCTGTGGGATCTCGAGCAGCAGAAGCGCGACGCCGAGCTGGGCGCGGCGCGCCGCTCGCAGGTGCAGACGGGCGACCGCAGCGAGAAGATTCGCACCTATAATTTCCCACAGGACCGTGTCACCGATCACCGCATCAACGTGTCACTGCACAATCTGCCGCGTATCCTGGGTGGCGATCTCGACCCGCTGATTGACGCGCTGATCGCCTCTGACCAGGCACAGAAGCTGGCCAACATGAACGACGACTCCGATAATAACAACCGTAAGTAGGCCAATGTCGCATTAGGCCGTGACCGCAAAGGAGCAGCACAGATGACCGTAGCATCGTCAACGACAGCGACCGCCAGCGCATCTGCCACGTACGCCTCCGTTGAGCCGCCAGAGCGGCTGTTGATGGGGCCAGGGCCGAGCAATCCGCATCCTGCTGTTCTGCGGGCCGCGGCTGCTCCGGTGCTCGGCCACCTCGATCCAGCCTACCTGGCGATACTTGGCGAGACGGCGGGGATGCTACGGCAGGTCTTTGGCACGAGCAACGCGCTGACCCTTGCAGTCCCCGGCACTGGCTTCTCCGGGATGGAGGCGGCGCTCTGCAACCTGCTGGAGCCAGGCGATACATTGCTGGTTGGCGCGGCGGGCTTCTTCGGCGCGAAGATGGCGGAGATCGGCGTGCGGTGCGGGGCGCAAGTCACCACAGTGGCGGGCGAATGGGGCAAGCCCGTTGCGGTGGATGCGCTGCACGCGGCGGCGCGCGAGCTGGGACAGGTGAAAGCCATCGCTATCGTCCTAGCAGAGACCTCGACCGGCGTGCAGCAGCCGTTGGAGGACATTGCTAGCCTCGCCCACGAGATTGGCGCGTTGCTTGTCGTGGACGCGGTCACGGCACTCGGAGGGATGCCCATCCCCGTAGATGAGCTGGGACTCGACGCCGTCTATAGCTGCACCCAGAAGTGCCTTGGTGCGCTGCCCGGACTTGCGCCCATTACACTCAGCGCCCGTGCCGTCCAGGCCATCGAGGCCCACAAGCAGCCGGTGCATAGCTGGTATCTGGACCTGCTGGCGCTCCAGCGCTACTGGAACCCGCCGCACGCCTACCACCACACGTCGAACGTCTCGCTGGTCTACGCGCTCCACACCGCCCTGCGCCTGACCCTGGCCGAAGGGTTGGAGGCCCGCTACGCCCGCCACGCGCTGAACGGCAAGGCGCTTCGAGCAGGGGCCGCAGCGATTGGGATGATACCATTGGCCGAGCCAGAGCATCAGTTGCCGATGGTGGCGGCATTGCGCGTTCCAGACGGTGTGAGTGACGTGGTCGGTCTGCGCAAAGCGCTGCTGGAAGAGGACGGCATCGAGATTGGCGGCGGGCTGGGTGACTATGCCAGCAAGGTATGGCGCGTCGGCATCATGGGCTACAATGCTGAGAGGCGCAACATCTTGCGCATGCTCAGCGCTTTCGAGCGCCTGCTCCCGCGCTTCGGCCACACGCTAACAGCTGGCGCGGGCGTTGCCGCCGCCGAAGATATCTATGCCGAGCAACACGCCGGAGCATAGGCGTTCGTATCGTCGCGCATACCAGGAGAGTTCTTCATGCCAGCACCGCTGGAGCTTCCCAATCCCCAGGCTGTACGGGCCATCTTCTTCGATGTTGGCTTCACGCTGCTCGCGCCACATCCATCGGTGACACAGATTGCCCTGGACGCCACGCGGCGCCTGGGTGTGCCCCTTGACGTGAACTGCCTGCGCCAGCAACAGAAACGCTCTGAAGAGCATCTGCGCAGTATGTCGAAGGCAAAGCCCTGGACGTGGAGCGACGAGACCGCTATCAATGAAATCTGGACAGGCTATTTCACTGAAATGCTCCGCCCCTGCCTCGCTGACCAGCCTGAACAGCTGGAAGCCTGCGTCCAGGAGACAGTTCGCGCCTTCGACGACGCGGGCAACTACGCGCTCTATCCCGATGTGCTGCCTTGTCTGCATGCGCTGCACGAGCGCGGCCTGACCCTCGGCGTCATTTCCGACTGGGGGGTGAGCCTGAGCCTGATTCTGCGCCACCATGACCTGATAGCCTTCTTTGATTTCGCGGTCATCTCGGCGCAGGCGCGCCGCGCGAAACCTGATCCGCAGCTCTTCCAGACTGCGCTCGAACGCGCCGACGCCATCCCCGACTACGCCCTCCACATCGGCGATTCCTATGTGCTCGATGTGCTGGGCGCGCGCTCCGTCGGGATCACACCCATTCTGCTCGACCGCCGTCGCGTGCATGATCCTGCGCAGATGGATTGCCTCGTCGCGACGACCCTCTATGACCTGCTCGACTGGATGCGGATTCCGCGGCCTCCCGCGGACATGGCCACGCCCGCCTCACCGTAGCCGCACGCGAGCTACAGAGTGATGGAATCGCCAGACTCACCCCGCGCGTCCTGTGGCGCCGCATACCCTGGATCGACATCCGGGCCATCTGGCGAGAGGCGCAGCCGCAACACGAAGTCGGGATTGTACTGGCGAAAGCAGTGGCCACAGGAGACCGGCCGCGCGTAGCGCCGCACGCGGGGATAGCTGCGATGGCAGCGAGGGCAATAGTAGAAGTATTTGTAGGGACGCACACGCCGTAACGCATCTTCACGCCGCCGTGTCTCCTCAGCCAGTTCCCGCCGGAGCGTCTCGGCGTCGCGACCGGTAATCATTGCCTCATCGAACGAGATGGAGTCGCTGCCGTGACATTGATGCTTGCGCGGTCGCCCCTTGACGCGATCTGAGAGGTGAATCAACTCGTGGGCAACCGTCACCTCGATGCCACGATCGAGCATGCCCGGCTCAATGAAGATGAGATGGCGAAAGTCGCCTTCCGGCATGTAAGTGGAGACATCGCGACTATTGTGATCCATCATTGGCTCGAAAAAAGTGTCGAAGCCAGGCAATGTCGGCTGAAGCGATGGCGCTCGTGAGGCCGTCCGCTCTTCGGTGGCAACCTCGACAATATCAGGCGAGGCGCTATGCTCCGTCGCGGCGCCAGCAATATTGCCAAGTGGTAGGTAACAGTAACAGCCAAGCGCCATGGACTGAAGCCTGCGACCCGTCCATTCGGCGAACTCCTGCCGGTCCATCGTGATGGCGAGATAGCGCAGCTGGTTGGTGGGTATCTTGAGCTTTTCCCAATAATGCCCAAGCCAGTGTTCCACATGGGAGCCGGCGTGAATCAGCGGCAAGTCGTCAAGCGATGGTGGATGAGGTTGTCCTGGTGTGTTCTTTGCCATGCCTGCCATTATGACAGCCCGTCGGCACGCGCTGTCACATCCTCACTTTCAAGCGGGGACCGATACGCTTACGCGCATCTTAAGCCCTACCATCTTTCCTGGCAATACGGGAAACGACGCCGTGGGATATCGTGGGATTTATCGCTGGCCGTTCCCGCGTTCCTCGTCCACCTGGGAGGCGACTGACGCGCCATGGCGGCACGCCAGTGAGGATTCTCTAACGTTCATAACGAGCACAGCCGCTAGGAGTAATGAGCAGGGACATCAGTCCTACCAGGGCGCTCGGACCCCGTCAAGTGATTGTCGCGCGCTAACCGCGACACTACGCCGATGTCGGCTCTGGCTCCTCACCTACGTTCTCACTCGCAAGCGACGCATATCCCTCACGTCGGAGCCGCAAATCGTAGAGCACAGAGACCGCCGCAAGCGCGACAAGTGGCGCTGTCAACGCGGAAACCAGCGGGTTCACAATCAGCGCCGCGACGCCATATGACGCATACTCCACAAAACTGAAAGGGAAAGAAATGATCGCCACGACCAGTGATGTCACGAATAATGGCCAGAAGACACGCGCCCACTGCCTGCGTGTCAGGCTCCAGCTCCGACGTATCGCCGCAACCGGCGCTAGCGCCTCCGTCGCGGCGATATAGGGGGACAGAATGAGCCGCACATAGACGTAGACCGCAAAGACAATGCAGGGCACCATGAAGAGCAAGGTCAGACACCCCAGCAGCGTGAAGGCGGCGCTGGCTGGTGACGACGAATCGAGACTGGTCGGATCCTTCAATGCATCGCCAAACTGGGTGAGCAAGATGGCGTAGAGCACAAGGACCGGCAGCACGATAAGCAGCACGATAGCGCCACCAAGAATGCTGGCGCCCATCGCCGCGAACGCCCGCTGCAGCCCACTGCGAAGAGATGCGCCAATCTTCGGGGTGCGGCCAAACAAGGCATCGCGACCCGCATGTCCGAGGACGGCGGCGGACCATCCGGTAATCAGGGCGCTCACAATCGCTGTGAGCAACAGATCGAGGGAGGTTAGCAGCAGATCGCGGCCCTGGGGCAGCGCAGTACTGCCTATGCCGAGACCTCCACTCCCCGCGCCCTGTGACGCCAGCGATAGGCCAGCCCAGAGATCGTTGCCGCCAAGGACGTGAAATACCGCATCCACCGCGCTATTGACTATCTGGGGAACGAAGAGCGCGACCAGCCCCAGCAGCAGCCAGGTTCGCCAGTGCGCCGCGAACAGCGCGAACGTTGCCCCAATCAATTCGCCGACGCCACGTGGATAGGGCGTCAGGCGACCACCAGCGGCGCTGACTGGTGGATAGTGCGGGGAAGCATACGGAGGCGTCGAGGGAGGCTGCGCAGGCTGGGGTGGCGGCGGATACATGCCCGGATGTGGCGGCCAACTTGGGTGCGCTCCCCATGGGGCGGTCGGCTGCTGTGCGGGTTGTGGTAGCGGTGGGAAGACCGCGGGGAGCGTCGCCGGCGCCTCAAAGCCTGCTGGCCGCAACTCTGGCCGCAGCCGGAATAAGGCTTCTAGCAGTAATGCGCCGTCGGCTGCCTGTGCAGGCTGAAGCTCGACGACGTGGCGTTCGTTCGCCACGCGCAGCGCAATAGTCACAGGGTCGGGCG
>Ga0068857_100000947_pt1 | contig 22132 bp, 16 predicted proteins | sample KBSCornC72_FD_66591 | JGI IMG/M metagenome (GOLD analysis project Ga0068857, IMG submission 66591) | Corn rhizosphere microbial communities from Kellogg Biological Station, Michigan, USA - KBS Corn C7-2 | ecosystem: Host-associated > Plants > Roots > Rhizosphere > Soil ...
AGGTACGGCTCAATTTGTTTAAATCCCTCTGCGGCTTTAACATTTTCCCACAGAATGTGATAGATGGTAGCCGCAATGGGCATCTCCACCCTTATCTCCTTATTTATCAAATAGATACACTTGCTCGCATTATACCCTTCCGCCACCATGTTCAGCTCCAGCTGCGCAGCTCTGACAGAGTACCCCTTCCCTATCATATTCCCAAAAGTCCGGTTGCGGCTAAAGAGGGAATAACAGGTCACCAACAGATCACCCAGGTAGACAGAAGCAGCATAATTGGCGCTCCTCTTATGCGTGGCCGGATCCTGCTCCGCATGGATCCCCACCTCGATGTGACGGATACCTACTTTCAAAAGAAAGCTGGCCATCTCATCCGCACAATTCGCTATCAGCACACTCAAAAAATTATCTCCATATTCCAGCCCATGAGCGATACCAGCACCCAATGCATAGATATTCTTCAGTATCGCCGCATATTGCACTCCATATATATCATTGTTGATGACGGTATTAAGGTATTCCGTCGCAAAATAGGACGCTATTTCTCCCGTGCGGGTTACATCCTCTCCCGAAAAAGTCAGGTAGGAAAGCTTTTCTGCGGCCACTTCCTCCGCATGACAGGGCCCCATCACAGTGTAATAGTCGGACAGACTGATATCGAACTCCCTGCCAAGCCAGTCGTTGAGCAGGAGATTTTGCTCGGGCAGTATTCCCTTTACCGCGGAAATAATCCTTTTCCCTCTGAAAATACCCTTATCCAGTCCCTGTAAAGTACCCGCCACATAGGCGGAAGGCACCGCGATCACCAGCGTGTCGCTGGCAGCGATCACTTCCTCCACCTTGTCGCTCATGGTCAGCAGTCCCGTATCGAACTGCACGGACGGAAGATATTGTGGATTGTGATGCCTGGATTGTATATGACGTATAATGGATGGATGTCTTATCCACCAGTTGATAGAAGTCCTGTTGTCGGTGAGGATCTTGGCTAATGCCGTAGCCCAGCTGCCACTGCCTATCACTCCAAATCGCATGTTTGATTGCTTTTTAATTCTTATTGCCTTCGAACAGCTTGTCTTTGGGAACCACCTTCACCTTCGTGCCGCTCTTCAGGGTTTTGCTAACGGTGCTGTACGCGCCGGTGATAACCATATCGCCTTCCTTCAGACCATCTGCAATCTCAATGTAGTTAATATCCTGTATATCCGTCCGCACCTTGACCTTTCTCACTGTATCTCCCGGCTGCAAAACAAAGGCCACGACATCCATATCCCCGGCAGCCGTTACGGTCGTCTTGTTGTCGCCAGAGCTGTTGTCATCCTTTTTATTACTCTGGGCATTGTTATCGGAGTTCTTTTCCCGGGTAGTTACCGCGTTGATAGGCACGGACAGCACATTGGTATGGGTGCGTGTCTGTATATCCGCGCTGGCGCTCATACCAGGACGAAAGGGGAAATATTTTGGCCGTGATGGGTCGATAAGATCCTTATACGAGTCCGGCGACAGACGGATATGGACCTTGTAGTTGGTGACATCATTGGTGGAAATGGTGGTCGAAGAGCCCCCGGCCGTACTAACGCTGCTGGCTATTTGCGTAACAAAGCCTCTGAACTTCCGGTTGCTGTAAGCATCCACCTCGATGAACGCGGAATCCCCCAGATGCACCTTGGGTATGTCGTTCTCACCCACGTCCACGATAGCTTCGATCCTGCTCATGTCCGCCACCCGCATCATCTCCGTTCCCGCCATCATAGAGTTCCCTACCACTCTTTCCCCCTTTTTGATGCTCAGCAGAGAGACCACGCCATCGATGGGCGATACTACCGTGGTGCGGCTGAGATTCTTGGCGGCTATATCCAGGTTCGCCCTGGCGCTGGCGACACCCGCTACATTTCCCTTTGCCGTCTGCAGGGCGGCCATATAATTTGCCTCCGCAGTCTTATAAGAGCTCTCCGCGGCATCGTATTCGGATTGGCTGATCACTTTCTGGTCCAGCAGCTGCTTTTGCCTGTCGAAGGTCTTTTTTGCAGCATCCATAGCTGCTTTAAGACCAGGCAGCTGAGCGGAGATATTGGACACGAGCGCCTGCCTTTGACTCATGTCGGCGGCTGCCTGGTCCCGCTGCGTAGTATAGATATCCGCATATATCCTGGCCAGCTCCTGCCCTTTATGCACGCTGTCCCCTTCCTGGGTCACTTTGAGGTCGACCACTTCGCCCGATATGTCAGGGCTGATCTTTACTTCCTTCTCGGGATAGATCTTGCCGCTGGCGGTAACTATCTCCGTTATATTGCGGCGGGTCGCTTTTTCGGCGGTGACCTTGATCCCCTCGTCCTTGCCCAGCACGCCTCCCTTCTTTAAAAGCACCAGCGATATGATAAGGACAACAACTCCAACGATGATCCAGATTACTTTCTTTTTCATAAAAGTTAATTCTACAGGTTAGTCTTTTGTTAGCCTTATTCCCAGCCCCTTATAGAACTCCAGCACTTTCATCTTGAACACATAGTCATACCGGGATGACAGCAGGTTTATTTGGGCATTGAAAAAATTATTTTCGTTCGTCAGCAGGTCTATCGTATTCAGCATGCCGACGGCATATCTCTTTCGTGCGTAATCGGCGCTCTTCGATGCGGCTGCCAGACTTATCTTGTTGGCTTCATATTTCTGAAGGGCTGTGCTTGCGGCCGTGTATGCCTGGTAAATATTGTTCTTTAAGGTGAGATTATTTTGCTCCCTTTGCAGCTCTACATTCCGCAAATTGAGCTTGGACCGGGCATAATTGGTGCGAAGGCTGCCGTTGTTGAAGATAGGGACGCTTATATTGATGCCGACGGATTGATTGAAATAGGAGTTCAGCTGCTTGAAGTAGGGAGTATGCGTACTGTTCACCGTCGTATAGCTGGTGCTGTCGAGCAGCACTGCCGTACCAGAACCCTCTACATGGCCTATCCTGATCGGATTGGATGGTGGGATTGCAATTGTCGTGGACTGATATTGCGTCAGGGGAGTAGTGTTGAAATTAGTACCCAGGCTGGCCCCTAAGGATACCATGGGATACCTGGCGCCATTCGCTGCTTTGACATTCTGACGGCTGGCCTCTATCTGAAGAGCATCCGCCTTTTGTTGGGGCTGATTGACGACAGCCAGCGCATAGACGGCCTCCGGCTCCAGGTTTACCAGCTGCTCCACAGGTATCTGATCCACGGGCGGCGCATCCACTTCGAACGCAGTGCCGGCATCCATTCCCATATATGCCTTCAATCCCAACACATTCAGCTGGATCTGCCCCAGAAGAGAAATATAGGTCGAGCTGTCCTGAGCTACCTGGGATTCCAGCTCTGCTGCATTGAGCTCCGGCAGCGTACCGGTATTCACCTGCTTGCGGGTGATCTCCAGCTGGGATTGAGAAAGCGCGAGCTTGGCCCGGGCAGCCTCTGCCTGTTCCCTGGAAAGCAATACCTGCAGATAGGCGTTGGCCACGGTCAGTGAAATGTCATTCCTGGTCTTATCCGTGGTGGCCAGGGCGGCCTGCCAGGCATACCGGTTGGCAGCCAATACATGCTGCAAATTGAACCCATTGAATAAGACGATGCTCGACTGCAGGGAAAAATTATTGTAAAAAAAGGTCTGGGTATTGATCGTATAATTGGCGGGATTGAGAGAGTTGCCTGAATTGACCCCGGCGCCCGCACCGAAGATAAGGGTAGGTATCCGTTGGAGCTTGCTTTGCTCCAGGGCAAGTTTCGCAAGGCGCGCCTGTACATCCGCCTGCTTGATAGAGACATTGTTTGCCAGCGCATAATCCACGCATCGTTTCAACCCCCACTTGTCCTGGGCCTGGCTCATGTGACTTAACAGGGTTGCGGGTAACAAATACACCAGCAGCAATTTTTTCATGAGATGCAACAAAATTTAAATGCGCCCGATCGGGACAGGTCAAATATCACGTTCCTTACAGCCAAAAATACAGAATCCCGCCTGACCTTGAGCATCTTCATTTACCAATGATCAAATATCCTGGTTTACGCCCAGGCTTTTAAAAAAGCCTGTTCCAGGTCTGCGATCAGGTAGGCGGGATCTTCCAGTCCCGTATACAGCCGCAGCATACGGTGCTCCTTATTGGAAGGATCGAAGTCCGCGGCCTCGATGCCGGAGCAACGTGGAATGATAAGGGACTCATGCCCACCCCAGCTCACGGCCATCATAATATGCCGGAGGGATTCGCACAGGCGGACGATCTGCCCCATTTCAGTGGCCCGGACATAAAAGCTTAACAATCCACAAGCCCCATCCATCTGCTGCCGGGCAAGCTCATATTGAGGGAAAGTCTCATCAAAAGGAAAGAGAACGGACTCCACCCGGGGATGCTGTTTGAGGTAATCCACCACCTTCCGCGTAGTTTGAGTGATACGTTCCAGCCGGGCAGGCATCGTCCGCAGCCCCCTCAGCAGCAGCCATGCATTGAAGGGCTGTATCCCACTCCCGATATTCAGATATTCGCTGTCGAAGATATTCTTCATCAAAGCCCCCGATCCGGTGAGCACTCCTCCCAGCGTATCGCTATGACCCCCGATGTATTTCGTTGCCGTCTGCATGACAATGTCGATGCCCATTCCAATGGGACGTTGGAACAGGGGTGTACAATAGCTGTTGTCGATGATGGTAATAATATTCTCGGCGCGGGCCAGGTCAGCTACAGCCCGTAGGTCCTGAAGCTTGAACTCCCATGAATTGGGGGATTCCAGGTAGATCACACGCGTATTGGGCAAAATAGCTCTTTCAAAATTCTCGATCCTCGTCCCATCGATATAAGTAGTGCTCACGCCAAACCGGGGAAGGATAACATCAAAGGTTCTGGCCGCCCAGGTGTAGGGCCGCTCCACCGACACAATATGGTCGCCTGCCCGGACATTGGCCAGCACAGCCGCAAAGATGGCGGCTGCCCCGCTGTTGAAGACAAGACAATCCTCCGCCCCGTCCAGCGCAGCCAGCTTTTTACGGAGTATCTCCACCGTGGGGTTAAGCCCCCGGCTGTAGAGATAGCCGCTGTACTCATCGTCGAAAAGAGCTTTCAGCTCCGCCACAGACCGTACCCTGAAATTGCTGGTCTGGATGATGGGTGGGGCTATGGCATTGAAATAATGCTCCCTGTCTTCTCCCAATTCGTTGATTATATAAGAAATGTCCATGGTTAATGTTTTACCCGGCGTACTATAAAATACAAGACAAAGAATGATACAAAGATCAGCACCCCATAGCCCGCCGTTAACGGATCATCGAGCACAATGCTGGTGGCGATGCCGATATATGAAAATATAAAGATCAGGGGCATTAATGGGAACAGCCGCATACGATAGACATCGCCCCTCTCTTCCCCTATCTTTCTTTTTCGCAGGATAAAGAGACAGGCGGCAGAGGTGGACATGCCGATAGAGTCCAGGAAAATAGTGTAGTTGATGATCTTCTCCACGGCGCTGGTGAACACCAGGGTAAGGATGATGGCAAGACTGAAGGCTGTCAGCGACCACACGATGGCATCGTGCTTCCTTGTCTTCTTCTTAAACACCGCCGGAAGAATGCCTTCCTCGCTCATGGCATACATCACGCGGGGATTGCTCATCAACAGCACATTGACATAAGCCAGCACGGAAAGGAACATCAGCACCCGGAGAATACCTTCGCCCACCGGCCCAAAAAGATGTTTGATCAGCAGGGCGGCAATGGAGTCGGCATCTTTCAACGACTCGAAACCGATGACCTTCACATAGACGAAGTTGATGGAGAGATATAACAGAAGTATGATACAGATGCCGTATGTGATGCCTTTGGGCATGATGCGGGCAGGATCCTTGACATCTCCCCCAAAGTTGATGGTCTGCTGATATCCCCCATAAGTGAAGCTGACGGCGATTAGCCCTATGGCCAGCGCCTTTAACATGCCTCCAAATGAAGATGGAGCAGAAGCCGCAAAAGGCGCTCCGGTCGTGCCAATCGGGTAATTCCCGAACACGGATAACAGCAACATAATAATCAATGAAATTTTTATGAGGATAAGAGCGTTCTGTACCCGGCTGCTCATTTTAATGCCCAGGAGATTGACGATGTAGAATACCGCTACGGCGCCCATGGTGACACCCTGCTTGAATAGCACCGGCGGCGGACCATCGAAAAAAAACCGCCCGATGTATTCAGCTCCGATGACGGCAACCAGCGCGGTAGAGCCCGCATTGGACACCAAAATAATACAGTTGATAGCAAAGGCGAGGGAGGGATGATACGCGTAGGAGAATATCCTGTAATAGCCGCCAGTCACCGGGTACCGGGAACCGATCTCCGCATAGGTCAGCGCCCCGCACAATGCCACAAGCCCGCCTATGAACCAGGCAAGAAAAAAGAGGGTGGGCGTCCCTGCCTTGTAAGCAGCTACGACAGGCGTACGGAAGATGCCCATTCCGATGGTCAGGCTCACCACGATCATGGTGAGATCGAACAGGCCCAGCTTTTTTTGACCCATAGGCAAGTAAAATGTACTTTTTAAAGATAAGGCTCTAACTTCGTAATAGATGAAAAAAACTTTGCTGCTTATCCTTCTTACGACATCCCTTGGTCGGCTGTGGGCACAGCAGGCGCCTCCTTCTTTTCTATCGGATTCATCGGATACAAAGCCCCTGCAGGAGGCCGTGGTAAAAGCATATGAACAGAACCGGAAGCTCACGGAAGTAGGCGCCCCTGTCAGCGTCGTCAGCAAGGCATCGCTTCTCCGGTTTGGCAACACCAGCATCCTTCCGGCCATGAACGCCAATCCAGGCGTACGTATGGAAGAACGTTCGCCTGGCAGCTATCGGCTCAATATCAGGGGAAGCTCTTTACGCAGCCCCTTTGGCGTAAGAGATATCAAGATCTACTGGAACGAGATCCCCCTTACAGACCCCGGTGGTAATACGTATCTGAACGAGCTGGGCTTTTACAACTTCCAATCCATAGAGATCATCAAGGGCGCGGCAGGCAGTCTTTATGGCGCGGGTATTGGCGGGGCCGTCCTTATCAACAGCATGCCTTCCGTCTGGGAAAGAGGCGTCAGCGCAGATTATGGATTCGGCACATGGAATACGCAGAATATGAATGTCAATATCCGCACAGGTGATGAAAGCCATCGGAATATCTTCAGCTATGCGCATCAGAACAGTGATGGCTACCGGCAATGGACATCCATGCGCAGGGATGTAGCCAGTTGGGAAACACAATTAAAAGCCAGCGACAAACAGACCATTCACGGCTACATGCTGTACAGCGACCTGTATTATCAAACACCGGGTGGCCTCACACGGACGGAGTACCTCGCCAATCCCCGGCAGGCCCGCCCGCCCAGCGGCGCCTCCCCGGGGGCCGTACAGGCCAAAGCCGCTATCTTTCAAAAGAATTTTACGGCCGGCTTCAGCAGCGAATACCATTTTAACGGGCACTGGCAAAATACCACCGCCGTATATGGAGCCTATACCGACTTTCGCAACCCCGGCATCAGGGTCTATGAAGTGAGACAGGAGCCGCATTTCGGCGGCCGCACTGTATTCCAGTATAAGTCCAATCTGGGAGACAGCCGTCTGCAGGTGAATGCGGGCGCGGAGGCACAGAAAGGATTCTTCGAGACCCGGGATTATGCCAATAAGCTGGGCGTACAGGATACCTTACAGACGGATGATCGCATCGGCAACTGGCAGTATATCGTCTTTGCCCAAATGGATCTGAAAATGAATGCAGGCTGGACAATAACACTGGGCGCCAGCTTCAACAGGAGCGGTGTACAGCTCACCCGGACATCCCTGTCGCCGCCCGTAACCAACGACATACGATTTGCCAACAAGCTGGCCCCACGCATATCCATCCTGAAAAAGATCCTGCCGGATGTATCGCTCTATGCCAGCGCGGCCCGCGGCTTCTCCACGCCTACCACGCAGGAGCTGCAAAAGACCAATGGCGTCCTGGGACCTCCTCTCCAGCCGGAGGACGGCACAGATTACGAGATAGGCGCCCGCGCCGACCTTTTCCATGGTAAATTGTTCTTCGACGTCAACGCATTTTTCTTCGAGCTCTCCAATACCATCGTACAGCGGATAGATTCCAACGGAGTGGGCTATTCTATTAATGCAGGTCATACCAACCAGCACGGCATCGAAAGCTTTGTCTCTTATCAGCTGGCCGATGACCCCAAGGGTTTCTTCCGGAGCATCCGGCTTTGGGTAAGTCATACCTGGCATAACTTCCACTACAAGGATTTCTCCACCATGGGCCATGATTATTCCGGCCACCGCCTCCCCAGCGTGCCCCCACAGACAGTAGTGACAGGCGCCGATGTCCTGCTGCGATGCGGTTTCTACACAAATGTCACATTCACCTACGCGGACCGCATTGCCCTTAACGATGCCAATACGGCCTATGCCGGGTCTTATAACCTGCTGGGAGCCCGTGTGGGTTACAGAAAAGTCCTGAATCCAAAATGGAAGCTGGACATCTATGCGGCCGGCGACAATCTCTTCAATACCCATTACAGCCTGGGAAATGATATCAATGCAGCCGCCCCGCCCGCCCGCTATTACAATGCCGCGCCAACAGTAAATTATTTCGGTGGAGTGTCGGCAAATTATGTGTTTTGACTCTCCTGACTTACCTTCGTGGCAGATGCTGGTTCCGCAAAAGGTCCTTTGGGCCTGGTTCGTCCCGCGGATTAAAAGGGAAGTCCGGTGCTATTCCGGCGCTATCCCCGTAGCTGTAAATGTCATTTCCACTCCGGCAAACTTCAGACCACTGTCCTCAGGGACGGGAAGGGCGGGCCGGAACGACATAAGCCAGAAGACCTGCCGGCGTCATTCGATATTCATTGCTTTCGGGTGAAAAGCGTGAAGTGAACCCTGCCACTGGCAGTCAATGCATAGATAAGTCGCATGCAAGGTAAAAAAGGTCTTCGGTCCATCATGTTTGTAGGCACAGGTTCCGACGTAGGGAAAACTGTCATCACCGCGGGATTCTGCAGGATCTTCCGGCAGGATGGCTATAACCCCGCCCCCTTCAAGGCACAGAACATGTCGCTGAACAGCTATGCCACCCCCGATGGCTTGGAAATAGGACGCGCCCAGGCAATGCAGGCGGAAGCCTGCGGCATCCCCTGTCATACGGATATGAACCCGGTATTGTTAAAACCCACGACCGACCGGCACGCCCAGATTATCCTCCATGGCAGACCCGCCGGTAACTCCTCGGCTGCGGAATATTTTCACGCACGACACCGCGACGCCCTCTTTACGGAAGTAAAGGAAGCCTACCATCGGCTGACATCCCGTTATGCTCCCATCGTAATGGAAGGGGCAGGCAGCATTTCCGAATTGAACCTGAAACACCTGGACATTACCAATATGCGGATGGCAATGGCGGCAGACGCCGCCACCTACCTCATCGCCGACATCGACAGGGGAGGGGTCTTTGGCAGCTGCTATGGAACCATGGCCCTGTTGAGCCCCGAAGAAAGAGCCTGTATCAAAGGTATCATCATCAATAAATTCAGAGGTGACGCCCGGCTGTTCGATGACGGCAGGACCCAATTAGCCGAACTGTGCGGAGTACCCGTGGTTGGCGTCCTGCCTTATTTCCGCGATATTTTCATCGAAGAAGAGGACGCCATCAGCCAGGCGGACAAAGAGAAAACCTATGCCCCCGGGAAGATTAACATAGCGGTAGTATTGCTCCAGCGGCTATCCAACTTCACGGACTTCCATCAGCTCAGTCGTGACCAGCGCGTCAACCTCTACTATAGCCACCGCGCCGAAGACATTGAAAAGGCCGATATCATCATCCTCCCGGGGAGCAAGAACACCATCGAAGACCTGGCAGCCCTCCATAACACCGGCATCGTAAAAACCATCCGGCGGGCGCACCAGCGGCAAAAAACCATCATCGGCATCTGTGGCGGCTACCAGATGCTCGGGCAGCGGATAGACGATCCTGACCAGGTAGAATCAAAGACCGGTTCGATCACAGGAATAGGTCTCCTCCCTGTAACCACCGTTCTCCGAAAACATAAAACGACCTTGCAGCGGCAATTCAGGTTCCGCGACAACCCGCATATCTGCGAAGGCTACGAGATACATATGGGCGAGACAGTGGCCGCGGAAAAAACCAATCCCCTGAATCAGTTCACAGATATCGCCGGGATGCCCGTCGAAGGCAACACGCCCGCCAATGGCAGCGCCGTATCCGACGGCTATTTCCTGAACGATCGCTGCTGGGGCACCTACCTCCATGGCATCCTGGACAATGCAATAGTAATAGACTCCCTGCTGGCTCCTTACACGGACATGCCTGGACAAACACCCGATCACCGGCAATACAAGGAAGAGCAGTACGACAAGCTGGCGGCCTTGCTGCGGACGCATCTCGATATCGAATACATCTATAAAACACTGGAAAGCTGATGAACAAACTTCTTTATTATATCGCGCTCTCATTCCTGTTTTCTTGCCAATCCCCCACAGCGAAGAAGGAACCCTCCGCTGCGGCAGACAGCGTGGATACAGCCCGGGCCCAAACCACTATCCGCTATGCCCATGGCTTTACCATCGACTACCACGATGGATTTAAGGTAGTCCGAATACTGGATCGCAACAACAATAAGTTCGATACACTGGAATATCTCCTTGTACAAAAAGGTCACCCTGCTCCCCCGGGATATCCACGGGCGCAGGTAATACCTATTCCCGTACAAACAATGATCGCAATGTCATCCACCCATGTGGGAATGGCTGATTTTGTCGGGGTGGCGGACAGGATTATGGGACTGGGCAACCTCCGCTATGTCAATTCTCCTGTCGTACAGGAAAATATCCGCAAAGGCAGGATAAAAGAAGTAGGACTGGATGAAAATATCAATAACGAGCTGGTGATATCCATGCATCCCGGACTGTTGCTGGCCATGAGCAATCCCGAGGCCAACGGAGCCAGATACAAAGTGCTGACAGATGCCGGCACACCGGTGATAGTAGTAGCGGAATGGCTGGAGAACACACCGCTCGGCAAGGCGGAATGGGTAAAGCTGATGGCCGCATTGACAAACAGGGAGGCGCTGGTCAACAGGAAATTCGACAGCGTGGCAAAGACCTACGACAGCCTTGTGCAGCTGGCCCGCCAGGCAAAAACACATCCGCATGTCATCATCGGCACGCCCTTCAAGGGCTCCTGGTTCATGCCGGCCGGCGATAGCTATATGGCGCATTTTATAGAGGATGCAGGTGGCGGCTATCATTGGGCGGACAGCAAGGGCACCGGCAGTCTTTCCCTGAATTTCGAATCCGTGGCCCCGGAGGCATTGACGGCAGAATACTGGCTGAACATTGGCCTTATCAACAGCAAACAGGACCTCCTGGCAAAAGATCCCCGGTTTGCCAGCTTCCGGTCATTCAAAATGGGAAATTTGTACAACTTTGACAAAAGGTCCAATGACCTCGGCTCCAACGACTATTGGGAGTCCGGCGTCGTGAACCCTCATATAGTGCTGGCGGATATGATCAGCATCCTCCATCCGGGGTTGCTATCGGGTGATACGTTGGTCTATTATCGACAATTACAATGATGAACAAAAAACATATGACCTGGAGATGGATAGCGCTATGCACGCTGCTCATGCTGATCTTTTTCCTGGATATTGCTATCGGACCGGTAAGGATACCACTAAAGTCCGTTCTCAGGATCATTTTATCCCTCCCGGGAGAAGACAGTACCGTACATTATATCATCGGCCAGATCCGTATTCCCAAAGCCTGCACAGCAGTCATAGCGGGCTGTGGTCTCTCCGTCAGCGGTCTTCAGATGCAGACCCTGTTTCGAAATCCCCTGGCCGAGCCATCAGTGCTGGGTGTCACGGCCGGCGCCAGCCTGGGAGTGGCGGCCATTATGCTGGGAGGTGGCAGCATCGTTACCCTATACACTATCCGCGAATTGGGTATCTCCGGCAGCTGGCTCATTACCCTGGCCGGATGTATAGGAGCCGCCGGGATCATGCTGCTCGTTATCCTGATCTCCAGAAAGGTGCGTGACAATATGATGATGTTGATCATCGGTGTGATGGTCAGCACAGCCACACTGGCCATTATCAGCGTCTGGCAATATTTCAGCGACGCCGAGCTGATAAAAGACTATCTGTTATGGACATTCGGGTCGCTGGGAGGAGTGACGGGAACTCAGCTGTATATTCTTGGAGCGGTGACGCTCGCAGGTCTCATCCTCTCCTTCCTCTCTTCCAAGATGCTGGACGCGTTGCTGCTGGGAGAAAACTATGCCCGGAGCATGGGTGTAACGATACACCGGGCAAGGGTCATTATCATTTGCAGCACCAGTCTGCTGGCAGGTAGCATCACCGCCTTTTGCGGCCCCATTGGCTTTGTAGGCATCGCTGTTCCACAAATGGCGCGCTCTATTTTTTCCACTTCCAGTCACCGGATCCTGATCCCCGCCTGTTGTCTCCTCGGCACAGGGCTCATCCTGCTCTGCGACCTCATCGGGCAATGGCCGGGCAACCAGACAGCCCTGCCCATCAATATCATCACGGCGCTCGTAGGCGCCCCAATGGTGGTATGGATCATTCTTGGTAAGAACAATTTAAGCATATACGGATGAGTGACGCGCAAACCTTATTGACAGCACACCAGCTGGCGGCAGGATACCATGTCGGCGGTCGCCCTGTTACCATCGCAGGGCCGCTCTCCGTATCGATACAGGCAGGTCGGATGATCTGTCTGCTGGGACCAAATGGCGCTGGGAAGTCGACGCTGATGCGTACGCTCTCCGGCCTCCAACCGGCATTGGAAGGCAGCATCGATATACTGGGCGACAGAGGGGCTTCACTGCACAGCCCTTCACGGCTGGCCCGTAAGATCAGCCTCGTATTGACAGATCCTGTTCGGCATAGTAATCTCACCGTCTATTCAATGGTAGCGCTGGGGAGATACCCCTATTCCGGCTGGCTGGGCACTCTCCATGAAGAAGACAAACGCATCGTCGCATGGGCTATGGCAATGACGGGCATAGAAGCTTATGCCGAAAGAAAGATGGGAACGCTCAGCGACGGAGAAAGACAAAAAGTGATGCTGGCCAGGGCATTGGCGCAGGATACGCCATTGATGATGCTGGACGAGCCCACCGCACACCTGGACCTGCCCAGCCGTATCCAGCTCATGCAGCTGCTGCATAAATTGGCCCGGACGACACAGAAAGGCATCCTGCTTTCCACACACGAGCTGGACCTTGCATTACAGGTGGCGGATGAGGTCTGGCTCCTGCAAAAGGCAGGCGGGAGACTGGAAAAAGGAGCGCCCGAAGACCTGGTATTGAACGGTACTTTCGAAGCCGTCTTTGATAAGGAAGGTATTCACTTTGATAAGAACACGGGCAGCTTCAATATACACGCAGGCAGCTCAAAGAAGATTGCATTGACTGGCGACGACCCCGCCATCTTTTGGACCAGACGCGCCCTACAGCGGGAAGGCTTTGAAGTCACATCGGAAGGCTTGCCTTCCATACACGCTGACGGAACTGGCTGGACCTTAAAAACCACATCTGCCCGCCAGGTCTTTGCCACCATAACGGCGCTCTTAAAAGCTTTAAGCGCATTAACTATTTCTAACGAAGATAAAAGCGAGACACCGGGAGGAGAAGGAAAAACTACTTCTTAGTTTTGTCCACGTTAAAAGGCAAAGAGTCCTTTGTTCTCTCCAAGGTCTCGATAGCCTTAGCAAGCTTTCTGGGGGCATCCACCTCACCCTCCTTCCTATTAAGCTCTTCGCTGATGACATAGGTAGTTCCGCTTTTGGAAACCCAGGTTTTTGGTGTTTTTTGCTCTTTCATAACTACTACATTATCACTCACAATAAGGTCATCAATCTCTCCATCTACTCCAAGATCGCCAAACGCCAAATTATAAACCTCACTTATTCCTGTACTGTTAAAAGAACCCTGCTTACGTATAGGTCCTTTCTTTCCGATACTGGTAAAGTTCCATCGGGAAAAGTCTTTTGACACAACTGTCTTTTCATACAATGGGTATTTCATTAGAACAGGTTTAATGGCTCCCAAAACAACAGGGAAACAAATTTACTCCTCACCACTCAGAAAAATTTTAGAAATCTTCCAGCTTAAACTTCCTACATTTGCCTCGAATTTGGTTGACCCGCCGTCAGGCGGGTCATTAAAAGGGAAGTCCGGTGTAAGTCCGGCGCTATCCCCGTAGCTGTAAATGCCAATCAACAGTCTCCGGCAAACTTCTAACCACTGTCCGCCAATCGTCGGATGGGAAGGTCGCCCGGAGATGGCATAAGCCAGAAGACCTGCCAGATTATTTCGCTATTCAAAGCTTTCGGGCGAAAAGCATGAAGTGTCATCCGCTTCATTATTTATTTCCGAAGGCTCATTCAGGAACCGCTGAAAGCGGTTCGTCCGAAAGGACAGACATTTTTAACTACCCCGGTGTCAATGCACTCCGGAAAAAATTTAACTGTAATGAGCAAAAAAAATCTCTTTCTCGGCATGCTGGCACTCACCGGCAGCAGCACCCTCATGGCACAGACAACACCCGACACCACGGCCAAACAATTGGACCAGCTGGTAGTCACTGCCACCAAATCCCCTAAGAAACTGAGCGAGACAGGCAAGATCGTCACCGTCATTCCCCGCGAAGTCATCGACCACAGCGCAGGAAAAGACCTCGCACAGGTATTGAACGAACAAACAGGCATCCTGGTCAGCGGTGCCAATAGCAATTCCGGAAAAGACAAGACCATCTACCTCCGCGGCGCCAGCGATAAATACACGCTGATACTGCTGGATGGCATACCCCTGAATGACCCGTCCCAGCTGGGAGGCCAGTATGATATACGCCTGATCCCCCTGAACACCATCGACAGAGTGGAGATACTGAAAGGCAGCCAGTCCGTGCTCTATGGCTCCAACGCAGTGGCCGGCGTCATCAATATCATAACCCGCAAGGCGGAATCCGATCAGACGACAGGCAGCGGCATCCTTTCCTACGGTACATACAAGACCCTGAAAGGTGCGGCCGACTTTTCGCGAAAAGGGAAGATATTTGAATACGACCTCAATTATCAATACCTGAATACGGATGGCATCGCAGAAGCAAAAGACACTATCGGCGCCGGCAACTTCCCAAAGAACGGATACAATATGCAGGCCTTCCAGGCAAGGACGGGCGTTAATATATCGGACCACCTGAAAATATCCCCTTACTTCCGCTATTCGGAGTTCAAAGGCAGCTTCTCCAACGGCCCATTCGAAGGAGGGAAAATTCCTTATACCGCCAGTCTTGTCAACACAGGCCTTACAGCCAACCTGAAATATAAAAATGGCACAATCCATGCCTATTACGGATACGATTACACGCAAAGGAATTATGGCGATCCCTATAATTCTCTGTACCTGGGACGTTTCCACCATGCCGAAGCCTTTGTCACCCATCATTTCACGGACAATATACAATTGGTAGGCGGCGCCAGCTTCCAAACCTATACGCTGGTCAGGCCGGACACCGTCAACAGCATCATCAGTCCTTACGCCTCCGTTTTTTATAAGAACAAGGGATTGAACGTGGAGCTGGGCGGCCGGTACGATCATAACAACAAGTATGGGGACAACTTTACTTACAGCTTTAATCCCTCTTATCTCATCAACAGAACCTTGAAGCTGTTCGTAAACATTTCATCCGGCTTCAGGGCGCCCTCTGTCAACGAGCTCTATGGCCCCTTTGGCGCCAACCCCGGTCTGAAACCTGAAAAATCCAATACGGCCGAAGGCGGCGCACAGTTGTTCCTGCTGGGCGAAAGCCTCTCCATCACCGGCGACTATTTTGACCGCATAGTAAAGAATATGATCGTATACGCATATGATCCTGTGTCAGGCAACACAGGCTATTTCAACAGGGACAAACAGCACGATCACGGTATAGAGGCGGAGATCAACTACAACCTCAACAATGTGTTTTCCTTCAAGGCTTCCTATACCTATGTCACGGGCGAGACCACACAGAAGCTGACGATCAAGGACACGACCCTCAAAGGCTTGCAATTAAGGCCGAAGAATAATTTTCAGTTCTCCGCTGGCGTACACCCCTTTAAAGGGATGTTTATCAGCAGTAGCCTGCAGATCACAGGCCAGCGTTTCGATTACGCCTACGAATCAGCCCCTCCTTATGACAAGGTCACCGTCAATTTGGGCAGCTATGCACTATGGAACGCCTATGCTGAATACCAGCTGCCCACCACCGGCTGCAGCGTCTTTGTGGACGTGAAGAACATTACCAATAAGACAAATTATTATGAAGTTTATGGCTACAGCGTACAGGGTACCAACCTGACGGCCGGAGTTCATATTAAATTGTAACTTACTTATATGAAAGCCTGTTCATTTCTTCCCGCTGCTACAAAGATGATCTATGACATGGGTCTGCAGGACCTGCTGTATGGAGTCACCTTCGAATGCCCGCCCGAATCCGCCGGTAAGCCGGTGCTGGTGCGGTGCGTGCTGGAAGGAAAAAATTATAGCAGCGGGGAGATAGACAGGATCTTCTCCGCCAGCAAGGCCCAGGGCAAAAGTCTCTATTATGTGGAAGAGGAGCTGTTACGATCCATCATGCCGGATGTCATCTTCACACAGGATGTCTGCGACGTCTGCCAGATCGATACGGTCTGCACTTCGGCCGCGATTGCCCGGCTGGAAAAACAGCCCACACTTATCCCTCTCACGCCAAACAGCTTACAGGATGTCTTTCAGACGGCTGTCACCATCGCCACGGCACTGGGTCGCGAAGAGGCGGCTTATCATCACCTCTCCGATCTTCAAAAAAGAATAGACGCCCTCATCGATGAGCAACGCAGGCGCAAAGCACCTCCCAAAAGAGTGATGGTGATGGAATGGATAGAACCCGTATACAACTGCGGACATTGGATACCTTACCAGATCGCCTATGCGGGCGGCGTCGATATGCTATCCAATCCGGGTGGGGACAGCATCGTCACTTCCTGGGAAAAGATTGCCCGCTATGATCCGGAGGTCCTGGTGATCGCGCCCTGCGGATTTCAAACCAGCCGCGCAGCGGAGGAATTGCACCTCCTGCAGGGCAGGCCGGAATGGAGCAACCTGCAGGCCGTGAAGAATGAGGCCGTATTCCTTGCGGATTATGATCTCTTTACGCAACCAAGTCCCGGCACTTTGACGGACGGGATCGAGCTGCTGGCGGCTCTTTTCCATCCTGCTATTTTTACCGTACCGGATAGACTACGATCGAAATATCGGTGGATACCAGATAAACTCCCACAGCATGTATAAGCACGACCAAAGATCTTATCCCGGTCTGACCTTTATTACGGGCGGAGCCCGTAGTGGCAAGAGCAGACATGCAATGGAGCTGGCCCTGCAATGGAGCGATAACCCTCTCTATGTGGCTACATCCCGTAAATGGGACGACGAGGAGTTCCGCCAAAGAGTTCGGCGCCACCAGCAGGAACGTGACCATCGCTGGACCTCCCTCGAGGAAGAAAAATACCTCAGCCGGCTGGACTTCAGCTGCTGCGGGCGGGTCGTCGTCATCGACTGTGTCACCCTATGGCTCACAAACTTCTTCATCGATCTCAAATACGACGTGGACGCCTGTCTGGAAGCATGTAAAAAAGAAATAGACGCATTATGCCAAAAAGAGGCCACTCTTCTCATAATCAGCAATGAGATAGGCATGGGCGTGCATGCGGAGACAGAGATAGGTCGAAAGTTTACGGACCTTCAGGGTTGGATGAATCAATACATTGCCGCAAAAGCAGACCAGGTATTGTTGATGGTCAGCGGCATTCCTGTCACGATCAAAGGGGGCGCGATATGATAAAGGCGTATATGAACTGGAGCGGAGGAAAGGACTCTGCCCTTGCGCTACACCGGATGCTGCAGGAAGCGCAGTACGAAATAGACTGTTTGCTCACCAGCATAAACAGCGACCGGGATCGCATTTCCATGCACGATGTACGTCGCGAACTTCTGGAAGCCCAGGCGGCATCCATTGGCATACCTCTGCTAACGATAGAGCTCCCTGAAATGCCCGCCACGCAGCTTTATGAACAGGCCATGCAGAGGAAAGTATCCGCCTTGAAAGACAGAGGTTGCACACATGCCATCTTTGGAGATATTTTCCTGGAAGACCTGAAACGCTACAGGGAAGAAAAATTGAAAGAGATGGTCTGTATCTTTCCATTATGGAAGATCCCTTCGCACCTGCTTATGCAGGAGTTCATAAAAAAAGGATTCAAAGCCATCGTCGTATGTGTAAACACCCGGTGGCTGGACAAAAGCTTTTGCGGAAGATTGCTCGATGAAAGTTTTTTACAGGATCTTCCGGCAGGAGTAGATCCCTGTGGCGAGAATGGAGAATATCACTCCTTTGTCTTCGACGGACCTGTCTTTAGCCAACCTGTCCTCTTCGAAAAGGGAGAAACATCCTATAAGGAATACAAAGGACCCGACGGTCCGGCAGGGTTTTATTTCCTCGACCTCACATTTCCCGCAGCTTCCTTACGCGAGACATTGCAAGGCCGCATCGACAGTAAGACAAAGCCCATCGGCGCCCTGGGAAGGCTGGAAGAGCTGGCGCTGCAGATAGGAATGATCCAGGGGACGGCCCATCCGCGGCTCACCGGTCCGCATATTGTTGTATTTGCCGGGGATCATGGTATTGCAGCCACCGGCCTTGTAAATCCTTACCCTCAGGCGGTGACGGCACAAATGGTCCTGAATTTTGTTCATGGCGGTGCCGCCATCAATGCGTTATGCAGACAGCACAACATAGCCCTTAAAGTAGTGGATGCAGGTGTCAACTTCGACTTTACAACGGAAGGCCCCCTGATCCATAAAAAGATCGCATACGGCACCCGTAATTACCTGGAGACAGAAGCGATGAGCCGTGAACAAGCCATTCGTGCCATGGATGCCGGCCGTCAGATCGTAAAAAACTTACACCAGGATGGATGTAATTGCATTGGGCTGGGTGAGATGGGTATTGGCAATACTTCTGCCGCCGCGCTCATTATGAGCTATGTCACGGGCATTCCGGTGGAAGAATGCTGTGGAAGAGGGACGGGTGTCAGCGACACACAATTGGAGACCAAAATAGCGACGCTTGTAAAAGTTCATGGGAAACATGCCCCGGCCATAGCCGCTGCCCCCGGCGCCGTCACCATCCTGCAGCACGTGGGAGGATTCGAGATCGCCATGATCACTGGCGCCTATCTGGAGGCCGCAGCCTTGAACATGGTGATACTTGTGGACGGATTTATCACAACCGCAGCCCTGCTGCTGGCGGTAATAGAAGATAAAAAGGTTAAAGATCATTGTGTATATTCACATACCAGCGGTGAAAAAGGACATCGGCGGATGCTGAGCTATCTGAATGCACGGCCGCTGCTCGACCTGGGTATGCGATTGGGTGAAGGGACGGGTGCAGCCATGGCATATCCCGTTTTGCAATCTGCATTGGCATTCCTCCGGGAGATGGCCTCCTTCGAATCGGCAGGCGTCAGCAAGAGTGAATAACCAATCCCGCCCCCGCCGGTGGACAGATGAAAAAGTGGACCAATGACCCGAGCTTGCGAGAGCCATGATTCCTTTGAATAGACATTAACTCATCATGACCTGAGCTTGCGAAAGCCATGACACCATTAGAAAGTCATTAACTCGTCATGAAAGAATGGAAAGTATTTTTAACGGCCATCATGTATTTTACCCGCATTAATGTCCGGAAGATGGGGTCTCGAAAAAATGTACCCCATCTTCCGGAAAGATCTGATGTCGGGCCTTCGGCCAACGAACCTGTGGTTCCTTCCCGCGTCCCGCAAAGCATTGGCCATGACCCCGAATATTTAAACAAGGCCCCCAAATATCTTCCGCTGGTTGGTTGGATCGTGGGAGGCGTCTCCGCCCTGGTATTCCTGGTCTTCGCCCGCCTGATATCGTCGGACATCGGCATTCTAGCATCCATCATCGCAGGGATATTGTTGACCGGCGCCTTGCATGAAGATGGTTTTGCAGACGTCTGCGACGGGTTCGGCGGCGGCTGGACAAAAGAAAAGATATTGCTCATCATGAAGGACAGCCGGATTGGCGCCTTTGGGGTCATCGGATTAACTGCCCTGCTGGCCAGCAAGTTTCTCCTGCTAAAGGAACTACCATCTTTCACACCGGAGTTGAACGGACCTACCCGGACCGTATTTTATAATTATCGTTATTTCATCGGGGCAGTCATAGCAGCCCATAGCCTCAGCAGGTTGATGCCCGTATTCGTTATCCAGCTTTCCGACAACGTTACAGACCCGGAACATAGCAAGTCCAGGCCTGTGACCAGCCGCCGGCTATCCATAGGGGAGCTGATACTGGCCCTGTTGCTGGGAGTGCTTCCCCTGGTTTTTTTCCCCTGGCCCTTTTGGCTGGTGATCCTTCCGGTAGGTTATGTTACTTTTGAAATGGTGAGGTACTTTAAAAAATGGATCGGGGGCTATACAGGAGATTGCCTGGGCGCTATCCAACAGGTGACGGAGCTGACGGTCTATCTTGGCTGGATTATTGTCTGGAGATACCTGTAAAGGACCTCGGTTCCCTCGGCCGCATATAGTTTATGAAAGACATTTATTTGATACGACATACCACGCCCGCGGTGGGCAAAGGCATCTGTTACGGACAGACGGATCTGGATGTCACGGAAAGCTTTATGGCGGAGGCGGCCATTATCCGGCAGCACCTGCCATCCTCTTTTTCATCGGTGCATAGCAGCCCGCTGCAACGATGTTCCCGCCTGGCGGAACACCTATTCCCTGCATGCCCGGTCAGCCTGCATCCCGAATTGATGGAGATCCATTGCGGCGAGTGGGAGATGCGCGCCTGGGATGACCTGCCCAGGGAGGAGGTAGACCCCTGGATGAAAGATTTCGTACAAATACGCATACCTGGCGGGGAAAGCTATCGGGACCTGCACCAGCGCGTGACAAGTACCTTTACCCGCATACATGCCAGCGGCCAATCACTTCCAAACCCAGGTATCGTCGGGTCGTCCGAAGGACCTGTAGCCATCGTGGCGCACGGCGGGGTCATCCGAAGCATTCTGTCCCATATTACAGGGACGGCGCTGATCGACAGCTTCAAAGTATTTTCTCTTCACTATGGCTGCGTCATCCGGGTATATGGGCCGCCCGATGGCCTGCAATATGAAATATTATCCAATCAGGCTCCGCTGGAAAAAGAACAGCACAAGCCAAAGAGCTTTTATTCCAACAAATAGATTTTTTACCGTAGTTTTGCAGGCCGTTTAAGCACATGGTCCTGTAGTACAATGGATAGTATAAGGGTCTCCGAAGCCCTGGATTCCAGTTCGATTCTGGACGGGACCACTAGATCAGCAGCTCCCCCAAGGAGCTCGTCCGATAGAATTCTTTAAAAATACCCACCTAAACGAGTCAATAATTTTACAATTATTGTCCGATCTTGTTTTATTTTTGTTAAATCACATATTTTAAGCCTTTACGTATTATAAGGCCTGATTAGTCACACACAACCACTGTTTAACCCGCTGACCAACCCGCTTGGCTGGCCGGCACAATTTTTCACTATGTCAACAAACTACTGTCATCCGGGGCGGATCGGTCCCCCCTATTCCATTGCAAATTGTATTCCGTTTTATTTGAGGCCCCCCTTTCAAAGGCTGTCCTAAGGACAACCATGTAAGAGGCAACCTTACACAGCAAACAGCCGTGTAAACTTCTCGGCCCTTTTTTTAGACACTTCTATTAGGTTAACATTTAAAGTCACAGCTTATGAGAAAAATTGCATTATTATGCTCTCTCATTTTCCTATGCGGCCAATTATGGGCCCAAAGCAGGATCATCAGCGGTAAAGTACAGGACGAAAAAGGAAATCCTGTCCCCGGTGCCAGCATCCAGATCAAAGGCAGCCGTCGGGGAACCAGTACGACCACCGACGGAGTTTTCAGCATCTCTGTACCAGCCACAGCCAAAAAGCTTACGGTTTCATCAGTCAACTTTGCCAGCCAGGA